>Ga0209909_100640_pt1 | contig 11402 bp, 10 predicted proteins | sample FECB22metaG_FD_188302 | JGI IMG/M metagenome (GOLD analysis project Ga0209909, IMG submission 188302) | Cyanobacterial communities from the Joint Genome Institute, California, USA - FECB-22 (SPAdes) (version 3) | ecosystem: Environmental > Aquatic > Thermal springs > Hot (42-90C) > Microbial mats... | reverse complement strand
GATCGCATCGAGCCACTCCGCCGGACGCCGGCCGAGCACGGCAGCGAATGGGGCGAGGCCGACGGCCGTGGCGATCTCGACCGTGCCGTAACCGGCCTGCGCGAGTTCGGCGGCGAGCCGCCCTCGTTCGTATTTGTTGATGTGCTGCTGCTCGTAGCCGACGCGGCTGACGCGGTTCACGCCCCACTCGATCAGCGGCCACAGCGAACGGTAGTTGGGCGTCGTGACGACCAGTCGTCCCTCTGCCGACAGCAGCCCGCGCGCCTCGACCAGCAGCCAGCGCGCCTCCTCAGGCGGCAGGTGCTCGATCACCTCGATCAAGGTGATGGCGTCGAAGCGCTGGTCGAGGCTGGCCACAGCCTCGGTCGAGAAGCGATGGCGCGGCGTCGCGTATCTCCGGTTGGCGTAATCGATCTGCGGCGCGCTGACGTCGATCCCCAGGCACTCGACGCCGTCGAGGTAATTGCCGATGAAAGTGCCCGGGCCGCAGCCGATATCGAGGACCCGGCCGGCGCCTTTCAGATGGGCGGCGACCGCGCGGAATTTCAGGTCGTGCCAAAAGAACCGGACGCCCGCCTTGCGCTGATGGATCTCGTCGTAGAAGCCCGCCGGAATGTCTTTGTCATAATCGTAGCCAGGGGTCGCCATCGCCTCTTCTCGGGCCATGGCGACATTCTACACGGAATCATTGCCGGGAGCGCGCCACTCCAGTGGCGCGCTCCCGGCAAAGATCACTCCGCCGCCGACCTCTTGGGCACCATGCAGAAGCCCTGCGCCTCGATGCCGAGCGGCGGATTGAACTTCGAGCGGAAGTTCTCCATGGCGATGGCCGCCGTCAGCTCGACGATCTGGCTTTCGGTGAAGTGCTTCTTGAGCTCGGCGAACAGGGCATCGTCGACCTTCTGCCCGGTCGTCGTGATGCGCTCGGCGTATTCCAGCGCCGCCCGCTCCATCGGGCTGAAGAGCTTGCTGGTCCGCCACTCCAGGACCTCGCTCAGCTTCTCGGCGCCGCCTTCGCTTTCCGCCGCACGGGCGGAATTGATGTCAATTCAAAACGGGCAGCCGTTGATGGTGGCGACGCGGACATAGACCAGCGGCAGCAATGCCTTGGGCAGCAGGCCCGACTGCTCGATCGACTGGCCGAGGATGCCGGCCGCCCGCAGGATCGGCGGGCAGTGCGCCATGACCTTGGCCGGATTGAGCAGACCGCCATAGATCTCGCGCTGGCGGTCGAAGCTCGCCTTCAGGATGGGATCGCCGCCATCCTCTTCGATTTCGCTGACACGGGGCATGGTGTCTCCTCTTCTGCGGAAGCAGCCTAGCCATGCACCCTGTGAGCGGGCGACCGAACTTTTCTCATGCGCTCCCGCAAGCGAACGACGCTACGATCCAGGCAACGACAAGGGAAACGCACATGACACGGGCAAGCGGCTCGGCCTACGGCTGGGTGATCGTCGCTGCGGGCGCGCTCATGACGTGCGTCAGCATGGGCGCGATGTTCTCCCTGGCGGTCTTCCTGCAGCCGATCTCCGCCGACACCGGCTGGACCCGCACCGGCATCTCGACCGCCATGACCATCGACTTCCTGATGATGGGGTTCGCCGCCTTCGCCTGGGGCGCGATCAGCGATCGCTTCGGGCCGCGCGTCGTCGTGCTGTCGGGCACCGTGCTGCTGGGGCTGGGCCTGGTGCTGGCGAGCCGCGCCACGACGCTCGTCGAGTTCCAGCTGGTGTTCGGCATCCTGGTCGGCGCGTCGGCCGGCGCCTTCTATGCGCCGATGATGGCGCTGGCCTCCGGCTGGATCGAGAACAACCGCAGCCTGGCCGTTGCCCTGGTCTCGGCCGGCGGCGGCACGGCGCCGCTCACGGTGGCGCCGTTCGCGCGCTGGCTGATCGACAGCTACGACTGGCGGCCGGCGATGCTGGTGGTGGGCATCACCGCCTGGATCCTGCTGATTCCCGCCTCGCTGCTGGTACGCCGCCCGCCGGTGGTTTTGCAGACGAACCCGCCCGCGCCCGTCCCCGGCATCGCCACACCGGTCGCGGCGGTCGTGGAGACGCGCATGAGTGCGGCCGAGGCGCTGCGCACGCCGCAGTTCGCGGTGCTGGCGCTGGCCCACTTCGCCTGCTGTGCGGCCCACTCCGGCCCGATCTTCCACATGGTGACCTACGCCATCGGCTGCGGCATCCCGGCGATGGTGGCGGTCAGCGTCTACAGCCTGGCCGGCCTCTCGGGCCTGGGTGGGCGCGTACTGCTGGGCGTGGCGGCCGATCGGCTGGGCGCCAAGCCGGTGCTGGTGGGCGGCCTGATGGTGCAGGCGCTGGGCGCCGGCGCCTATCTCTTCGCCAAGGATCTCGGCGAGCTCTATGCGCTGTCGATCGTGTTCGGCATCGCCTATGGCGGCGTGATGCCGCTCTACGCCATCCTGGCCCGCGACTATTTCGGGCCGCACATCATGGCCACGGTGTTCGGCGCGATCTCGGCCATGGCGAGCCTCGGCATGGCGTTCGGCCCGTGGGCCGGCGGCTCGGTGTTCGACACCTATGCGAGCTATTCGTGGCTCTACATCGGCTCGTTCGCCGTCGGCCTTGCCGCGGTCGCGGTGGCGATGACCTTCAAGCCGCGGCCTGCTGGCGTTGCCGTCGCGGCCGCCTGAGCCGGCGGTCCTGCAGTTACTTTTTCGCGAGTTCTTGCGTGCCATAGAGAGGCAGGGCTGGCGCGTTCCACGGCGCGGCAAGAGTCAACTCGACTTCGCATCAATCGACGGACCAGCCATTTGCGCGGCCGCGACACCTTCGTGCAGGGTCGAGAAGATCCGGCCCTCGCCGAGCAGTGCCGTGATGCCGTGCCGCGTCAGGTCGGCCCGCAGGAACTGGTTGGCGCGGGCGATGATCAGCGTGGTGCCGCGCTGGTCGAGGTCGTGGATCAGCGTGCGCAGGGTTCGTCCGGCGGCGTAGTCGAGGTCGGTGATCGCGCCGGCATCGACCACGATATGGCGGACGGGAACGGGCGCGCCATCGACCAGCGCCCGCACCTGATCGGCGAAGCGATCGACATTGGCGTAGAACAGGTCGGCGCCGAAGCGATAGACGATGAAGCCGGGCTCGGTTTGAACGCCAGGCTTGGCGGCAATGGGCTCCCATCGGCCGGTCGGGCCCGGGGCCAGCACGAGCGAATGCGGTCGATAGCTGTGATCGACGTGGCGCATCAGCGACAGGCCAATGGCGATCAGAATGCCCAGCTCGACGCCGATCCCCACGACCGCGGCGGCCGTGAGCAGAGCGAGCTTGAGCTCGCCCGGACTCTCGCGCCCGATATCGCGCAAGCCGGCAAAATCGAGCATGCCGACGGCGATGGTGAAGACGATCGACGCCAGCACGCAGCGCGGCAGGTACTGAAGCGGCCCCGTCAGGAACAGCAGGACCAGGAGGACGACGAGGGCGAAGATTACCTGCGCGAACTGGCTGCGGCCGCCGGCTGCGGACGCCATCGCTGTCTGTGTCGGGCTGCCATTGACGACGAAGGTCCCACTGATGGCGGCCGCGGCGTTGGCGGCCGACAGCCCTGCAAGGTCGGCATTCTCGTCGACGCGTTCGCCGTACTGGGTTCCGAATGCCCGTGCCGTGGCGGCGCTCTGGGCAAGGATCATGACGAAGCAGGAGGCCGCGACCGGCAGCAGGTCCAGCAGCTCCCGCCAGCTGACTCCCGACGGTCCGAACGGGGGCAGGCCGAACGAGGGCAGCCCGGCGGGCACGGCGCCGATGGTCGGTATGCCACGCGCCGCAAATCCGAAGGCGGCGCTGGCCGATATCGCGCCGATGACCACCACCAGGGGCACGGGCCATCGCGGGACAAGCCAACGCGCACCCAGGATGAGACCGGTGACCGCCACGGACAGCATCAGCACCGGGCGTTGGACGTCACCCAGGCGAGTGGCGACCTCGACGACCTGGCCGAGCGTTGCATGAGCGGCGACCGCCAGGCCGAGCATGTCGCCCAGCATGGCGATGCCGACCTGGATGCCGACGCCGGTGAGGAAGCCCACGAGCACCGTCCGCGACAGGAAATCGGCAAGGAAACCGAGACGAAAGATCCTCGCCAGCAGCAGCAGCGCCGCCGTCAGCAAAGCGACCACCCCGGCGAGGGCCACATATTTGGTGCTGCCCACCTCGGCCATGCGTGGCAGCGAACCCGACAGGATCGCCGCGGTTGCGGAATCGGCAGCGACGACCAGGTGGCGCGACGACCCGAAGGCGGCAAACGCGAGGGGCGGCAACAGGACGGTGTAAAGGCCGGTCACGACCGGGGTGCCGGCGATGCGGGTGTAGCCTAGCACCTGCGGAATGTTCATCGAGGCGAGCGTCACGCCGGCCAATACGTCCCGTAGCGCGCTTTGGCGGGACTTCGGGCGAGCTGCGTCGAAGAGTTTCATCGCTAGGCCTCATTCCCTCGTTTGGCGACGCCGCGCAGGACGATGATCGCGGCCGTTGCCAGGACCGGCACCATGAACAGCGATATGGCGGCGCCCAACGGGAGATTGCCGGCCATGATGCCGACCAGAAACGAGGCCGTGCCCAGCACCTGGGTCGCGCCGAGCGGGCCGCCGTTGGTGAGCACGTTCACGATGGTGAAGCCGGCGAAGCTGCCGATCAGGGAGAAGACCATGGTGAGGGCGATGATGTTGCGCATCATCGGCAAGGTCACGTAGCGGATGCGCTGCCACCAGGTGGCGCCGTCGATCGAGGCCGCCTCGTAGAGCTCCTCGGGCACCGACTTCATCGATGCCAGGTACATGACCATGAAGAACGGCGCGCCGAACCACACGGTCACCAGGATGACGGAAAAGCGCGCCCAGCCGGTGTCGCCCAGCCAGAAGACCCTGTGCATGCCGAGATGCTCGAGGACCCAGTTGAAGGCGCCGAAGGACGGCTCGAACAGCAGGCGCCAGCCGAGCACGCTCATGGCGGCCGGAATCACCCACGGCACCAGCAGCATGCCGCGCCACTTGCGCTGGCCCTTGGTCGGCAGGTTGTAGACGAACTGGGCGGCGACAAAGCCCAGGAACGCCTTCAAGGCAACGGCGACGACGGCAAACAGGCAGGTCTGGTAGACGACCCGCCAGAACCTCTCCTGGTCGACCAGGAGGGCGAAGTTGGCGGGCCCGACGAACCTCGACATGCTGCGGTCGAGCATCGAGATGTAGATCGCGAAGCCCGCGGGATAGGCCACGAGGCCGATCATCAGGATCAACAGCGGCAGGGTCATCAGGAAGGCGATGGTCGACTTGCGCCGCATCAGCTTGCGCAGGCTGCCGCGGCCGTCATTGAGCGGGGCCATTTTGCCTTCCATGCCGGTTCGCAAGCCTAGCACGACAAGAGGGTCTTGACGCGCCGTTGCCCGACCGGGAACATCGCCCCATGCGCACGCGGATACTGACGACGATAGGCATGGTGGTGATTGTTGCCGGCTGCCAGGGACCCAACGCCCCCAAGCCCCCTTCCATGGCGGCCCAAACTGCCGCGACGACCTGCGCGGGCTACGGCATCCCCGTCGGCTCGAAGACCTACAACGAGTGCGTAGCCTTCCAGGAGCAGCGGTCGCCAGGCCCGTCGGTGCCGCCCTATCAGCTGGACCTGTACAACGACCGGGTCGACTCCCAGGGCTATCGCGTCGACAGCACCGGCCAGCGCATGGCCGTGCAGCCGCCGTATTAGGTCCAAGCCTGATCTTCGTCGCTTTCATGCTCCTCTCCCCCCTTGGGGGAGAGGAACATGATGTATGAGCGCCACTTACGACGGAGCTTCGCTTCGTCTCTAGTGGCGCGCTCCCGGCAATGAGTCAGAGCAGCGGGCCCATCATGGCGATCGTGTTGTTCCACAGGCGCACCCGCATCGGCCAGGCCTCCACCATCGCCTGGCTGACCGGGTGTGAGCGGGCGAGATAGTCCTGCTGCCGGCGACGGACCTCGCCCGTCAGAGCGGGGTCATGGAACAGGATATTGTTCTCGTAGTTCAGGTCGAAGCTGCGGCGGTCCATGTTGGCCGAGCCGATGAGCGTCAGTTCGCCGTCGACCGTCAGCGACTTGGTGTGCAGCAGGCCACCCTCGTACTCGTAGACCTTGACGCCGGCGCGCAAGAGATCGGCGTAGTAGCTGCGGCTGGCGGCGCGCACGATCCACGAATCGTTGCGCGCGGGAAAGATGATCGTCGTGTCGACGCCGCGCCAGGCCGTCGTGCACAAGGCGTTCAGCAGGGAGTCATTCGGCACGAAATAGGGCGTGGAAACGACGACCTCTTTGCGGGCCGTGTACATCAGGCCCTCGAACATCTCGGGCATCGCCGAGGCACGGACGGTCGGTCCCGTACCAATCACCTGGGCCGGAACGCCGCCGGTGCCACCGGAGGGCAACGGGCCTTCGAAGCAATAGGCGAGGTCTTCCGGTACGTAGGTCATCCAATCGCTGGCAAACAGATACTGGTTCTGGCGCGCGATCGGGCCCTCGAAGCGTATGACGGCGTCGACCCAGGGCGCGAACTTCGCTTTGACCAGGAACTCGGGGTCGGCGCAGTTCTGGCTGCCGCAGTAGGTGATGCGATTGTCGATGACGACGATCTTGCGGTGGTTGCGAAGATCGATCCGTCCCACGAGCGCGCGCAGGACGGGCCGGCCAATCGGCAACCCTGCGGCGACGTGCACGCCGGCCTCCCGCATGGCCTGCCAGTGGGACGAGCGGATCATCGCCCGTGAGCCGAGATCGTCGGCCATGGCGCGGCAGGTGACGCCTCGCTTGGCCGCGCGCTTCAGGGCTTCGACGATCTTGCAGCCGTTGGTGTCAGGCAGCCAGATATAGAACAGCAGATGGACGTGCTCGGTGGCCGCGTCGATATCGGCCACCATGGCGTCGATCGCGGCATTCGAATCCGCCATCAGCGAACCCTTGTTGCCCGCGACCGGTTCGAAGCCGCTGATCGATTGCCCGAGACGAAAGATGTGGCGGTAGCGTTCGGGCACGGCTTCGTCGGCGCTCCCGGAAGCGTGGAAGCAGGTGCCGCCAGGCATCGGCAGGCGCGCCACCGCTGCCTTCAGCCGCGCGACGCGGCGCCGCCCGATGTTGGTCTCGCCCAACAGCAGGTAGGCGAGGATGCCGGCGAACGGTAGGGTCGCTACGACCACGATCCAGGCGATGCGTGAGGCGGGATCGCGATGCGGCCGCAGCAGGATCCGGGCGATCACGGCAAGCACCAGCAGCGTATGCGCCAGGAACGCGATCAGGGAGTGGCCAAGCAAGTCGTGCATCCGGTGGCAAGAGTAGCGTTCGCGACGTTACTACGAGAGCGCTGCTAAAGCACAATCCGCCCAGCTGGAATCAGCTGGGCGGATTGTGCCTCTTGCAACGAGTATCACCGCTGCGCGCGAATCCGATCAGATGGAGCCGCGTGCGGCTCCATCTGATCGGATTCCGCGCTGGGCGAAGGCGTCGGCCACCAACCTGTACTGCACGCGCATCGTCGACAGACGGCGATAGAAGTTCAGCAGGTCCCTGACCGGGTTGGTCATCCGCTCATATCCCGACATGAAGGCCACGATGATGCCGATCTCCGTCCGGCCCTGGATGGCAAGCCACCCACCGACCAGGAGGATGCTCAGCAGCCCCAGGCCGGTGACCAGCTGGTTGACCGACTTGGTCGCGACCTTGAGGTTGGCGAAACGAAGACGCAGGTCGTAGATGCGGTCGATGAGCGTGTCGGAGTCCGTCGCTTTCGACGGATCGTCGCGATCCCCTCGAAGAACGGATTCGCCAAGCGAGCGCACGACGGCGATCTTCGACCGCGACAGGCGGTTGAGGATGGGCTGCACCAAGCCGACAACCAGCAGGGATGGCACCAGGAAGACGATCGCCACCATCGCGACCAGCGGCTCGACGGCCAGCATGTACGCGGCGATGCTGAGAACGGTACCGGCTTGCAGCATGGGGAGCGAGATGCTCTCGGCGACAAAGCCCCCGACCTTCTCCGATTCCGCCGAGAGGATGGCCTGCTTCGTGCCTTCCTCGATAGCGGCCTCGAGAGGCCCGCGCCGTACGAGTTTCCGGCGAAGCAGACGGGTGACGCCTTCGGCGATCCTGTGCAGATACGCGTCGCGCAGGAACTTCAGGCCGCCCTGCACCAGCAGGACGGCCAGGTACAGTCCCCCCAGGGCCACCAGCATTTCGACGGCCGCGTGAGCCACGGCATAGTTGATGATCCGCCGCTGGAGCTCCAACGGCGCCAGGGAGAGGGGAAATACCGCCAGCGTGAGGAGGCCGAGCCGGACCTGCTGCTGGCGACTTACCTTGAGGACGTAGGCATAGAGAGACGACGGCATCCGACCGCCGGGCCAGTCGCGCACGGACGGGAGTGCCCACCTGTAGAGCCGCAAAAGTGATGAAAGCACGATCAGCTCCTCATGGGCCGCTCCGGATGGCCGCTGGCCGCTCGCGTCACCAGCAATGACTCAACCCAGCCGTCCGGGGAAGTGACAGGCGACGCGCTGGCCCGGGGCGGCTTCCAACAGGGGCGGCTCCTCGCGGGCGCAGCGTTCTTCGGCGATCGGGCAGCGCGTCCGGAAGCGGCAGCCGCTCGGCGGGTCGAGCGCGCTCGGCGGTTCGCCCTTCATCGGCACATGGCGGCGGGTGCGCTCGACGCGTGGATCGGGCACCGGCGCGGCGGAGATCAGGGTACGCGTATAGGGATGCAGCGGACGCGCGAACAGCTCCGCGGCCGGGCCGACCTCCATGATCTTGCCGAGATAGAGCACCGCGATGCGGTCGCAGACATGGCGCACCACGGCGAGATCGTGGGCGATGAACAGATAGGTCAGCCCCAGCCGTTCCTGCAGGTCGACCATGAGGTTGATGATCTGGGCCTGGATGTTGACGTCGAGCGCCGAGATCGGCTCGTCGGCAACGATGAAATCAGGGCCCACCGCCAGGGCGCGGGCGATGGAGATGCGCTGGCGCTGGCCGCCGGAGAATTCATGCGGAAAACGCCGCACCGACTGGCCCGGCAAGCCGACGAGGTCGAGCAGTTCCGCCACCCGCGTGCGCGCCGCCGCCGCATCGGCGGCGATGCCGTGCAGGATCAGCGGGCCGGCCAGGATCTCGCCGATCGTCATGCGCGGATTGAGCGACGCGTAGGGGTCCTGGAAGATCATCTGCAGGCGTCGCCGCAGCGGACGGATCGCCGCCTGGCTGGCGTGGGTGATGTCGGTGCCGGCAAACACGACCTTGCCGGCCGTTGGTTCGTGCAGCCGCGTGACCAGCCGCGCCAGGGTCGACTTGCCGCAACCCGATTCGCCCACCAGGCCGACGGTCTCGCCGGCAAAGACCTGCAGGTCGACGCCATCGACGGCGCGCAGCACGCGCTGGCGCTCGAAGAAGGCCTCCTTCGGCAGCGGAAAATGCTTCTGCAGGCCCGAGACCTCGAGGATTGGCACCGCCGGGGATGGTTCAACGCGCGCTGGCACCTCCACTCGGGCGCGTTCGGGAGTGTGCAGCGCGCCGCCTGCCTGCGTCACCCAGCAGCGCGCCGCTCGCCCGGCTGCCACCGGCAACAGCTCGGGATGCTCGGCGCATTTCTCGACGGCAAAGGGGCAGCGCGCGCGGAAGCGGCAGCCTGACGGCCAGGCGCGCGGGTCCGGCGGCTGGCCCTCGATGGTGATCAGCCGGCGATCCTCGGTCTCGGCATCGATGCGTGGGGCGGCGTGCAGCAGCGCCCAGGTGTAGGGGTGACGCGGATCGGTCAGCAGCTCCTCGGGCGCCCCCTCCTCGACCACCTCGCCGGCATACATCACCAGCACGCGCGAGCAGATGTTGGCGATCACGCCGAGGTCGTGGCTGATCAGGATGACGGCGGTGCCGAGGTCGTGGTTCAGCCCGCGCAGCAGGTCGAGGATCTGCGCCTGGATGGTGACGTCGAGCGCCGTGGTCGGCTCGTCGGCGATGAGCAGCGACGGCTCGTTGGAGAAGCCCATGGCCAGCATCACGCGCTGGCGCATGCCGCCGGAGAACTGATGGGGAAACGAATTCACCGTGCGGTCGGCCGAGGCGACGCCCATGCGGCGCAGCAGGTCGATGGCGCGGCGGCGCGCCGCCGCCACGGTGAAGCGGCCGTGCGCCGTCATCGCCTCGATGAGCTGCCGGGCGATGCGCAGGACCGGGTTCAGCGACGTCATGGGGTCCTGGAACACCATGGCGATCTCGCGGCCGCGCACCTCGCGAATGCCTTCGTCGTCGAGATGTGCCAGATCGCGACCTTTGAACAGGATCGAGCCGCCGACGATCCGCGCCGGCTCGTCGAGCAGGCGGATGATCGACTTGGCGCAGACGCTCTTGCCCGAGCCCGATTCCCCCACCACGCCCAGCGTTTCTCCGGCAAACACGTCGAAGCTGACGCCGTCGACCGCGCGGACGGGACCGGAATCGGTCAGGAACCAGGTGCGCAGATCGCGTACCTGAAGCAGCGGCTCGGGCAACGACTCAGCGGCGGTTGGCATGCGGATCGAGCCAGTCGCGGAAGCCGTCGCCCATGAAGTTGAAGCCCATCACCACCGTCAGGATGGCGAGACCCGGAAAGGTGGCCACCCACCATTGCTGCACCAGCTCGCGGCCTTCGCCGACCATGGAGCCCCACTCCGCCGTCGGCGGCACCGTGCCCAGGCCGAGGAAGGACAGCCCGGCGAACACCAGGATGGCGTTGCCAAGGTCGAGCGTGACCAGCACGACCAGCGGCCCGATGGCGTTGGGGATGATCTGGCGCAGCAGGATGTGCGCCGGGCCGAAGCCGATCGACTGCGCCGCCTCGACGTATTCCCGGGAGCGCTGGGAGATCACCAGGCTGCGCGAAAGCCGGGCGAATTTCGGCCACCATACGACCAGCATGGCGATGGCGGTGTTCACCGTGCCGATCCCGAGCGCGGCGGCGATCGCCATCGCCAGGATGATCGGCGGGAAGCAGAACACGAGATCGGTCAGCCGCATCAGGCCTTCTTCGGCCCAGCCCCGCGCATAAGCCGCGGCGGCCCCGAGCAAGGTGCCGAACAGCGCGCCCACCAGCACCACGACCATGCCGACGCTGAGCGACACGCGGGCGCCGTAGATGACGCGCGTCGCCACATCGCGCCCCAGCGCGTCGGTGCCCAGCCAATTGGTGGCCGAGGGCGGCTTGAGCCGCATCGCCACGTCGACGAAGTTCGGATCGTATCGGGTAAGCCACGGCGCGAAGATCGCCGCCAGCGCCCAGGCCAGGATGACCGCCGCGCCGAACCACGGCAGCCCGTAGCGGCGCAGCCAGCGGGTGCGCGGAGAGGCGACCGCGGGAAGCGCGACGTCGGTCATTTCTTCACCACGCGCGGATCGAGCAGGG
>Ga0209909_100637_pt1 | contig 11504 bp, 11 predicted proteins | sample FECB22metaG_FD_188302 | JGI IMG/M metagenome (GOLD analysis project Ga0209909, IMG submission 188302) | Cyanobacterial communities from the Joint Genome Institute, California, USA - FECB-22 (SPAdes) (version 3) | ecosystem: Environmental > Aquatic > Thermal springs > Hot (42-90C) > Microbial mats... | reverse complement strand
CGACGAGACGCACGAGGGCGGCGTTGCCGGCCGCCGCGCGCGTGGTCGCGATCGCGCCGGCCGGCGGCGCGGGCGGGGCCGGAAGATCGTCCGCGACGAGCGCGAGCTCGCGCGCGGCGATCTCGGCCGGCATCCCGTCGCCAAGATCGCGGGCGAGCTCGAACACCCGCTCGACGAGCTCGCCGTCGGGCGGCGCCGTCCGCGACACGAGGGCGGGCGCGGCATCGACGAGCTCGGCGAGCCCGTCGCGCACGTCGGCGCTCGTCTCGGGCTCGACCGGCGCCGAGACGCGCAGCGCCTCGAAGGCGGCGGCGACGTCGAGAAGCGCGCCGCGCGCGGCGTCGACGACAACGTCGGGCCGGCCCGCCGCCGCGATGCGGACGACGAAGCTCGCGACCAGCGCGGCGAGCGCCCGGTCGACCGAGCCGATCACCTTGTTGGCGAGATTGACCGCGGAGACGAGCGGCTTGTCCGTGCCCTCCCGCGCGAACTCGAGCGCGAAATGAATGTAGCCGGCGCGGTCCTTCGAGCGGTCGCGCTCGGCCTTGAGGCCGCGCGCCTCGATCGGCCCGTGCGTCGGCAGCACGAGGACGCCCGGCCCCTTCGACAGCACCGCCGCCATGACGGCCGCGGCCTCGACGTCGACGAGCCCGCCATTCGCGACATAGGCGCCGACGCCGTAATGGCGCACGCCCTCGCCGAGATCCTCGAGGAACGGGTCGTCGCGGAGCGGGAAGACGTGCTCGACGACGCGGCGCGAGCCCTTGTCGGCGTCCTTCTCGACCCAGAACGGCACGCCCTTGAACGAGGCCGGCCACAGCCGCGCGATCGGGTCGACGCAAGTCATCGGCGGCCCTCGGCGGCTATACGCAGTTGCGCGGCTTCGAGTATAGCCGCCTCGGTCAGAACGAGCCGCCCGTGACCGGCGCATCCCCGATCGCCGGCGCGGCGGCGTCCGGCGAGGTCGTGCCCGTCGAGCCGGGCCGGTTGCCGCCGCCGGCGAGCGGCATGCGGGCGACCGCGCTCGTCACGATGCGGGTCACCATCGATTCGAACAGCGCCGTGTTGAAGTTGAGCTGCACGACGGTCTCGCCGCGCACGTTGACGCTGGCCTCACCCTGCACCTGCACCGACTGCGGCGCGACCGGGACGGGCACCGCCTGAGGCGACAGCGCGACGCCCGCCATCGCAGCCGACGACCAGTGCGGTTGCGGCACCGGAACCGGAGCGGGAGGCAGCACCGGCGGGCCGAATTCGCCGACGGCGTCGCGGCGGCGCTGATCGAGCATCGCTTGATAGGCGGGCGTCCGGATCGACGTCGCCTGATCAACCAGGACCCGCTGCCGCTCCGCCGCCTGCTCCCGCTCGGCGGCGCGCTGCTGCTCGGCCCCCGAGTTGAGGCCGAAGGCGTAACCGAGCGGGTCGCGGCGACGGGCCTCCTCGACAACCTGCCAGCCGAGAAGGCCGAGCCCGCCGGCGATTCCACCGAAGCGCAGCGCACGGGCGGCGAGACCGCCAGCCGCGGCGCCGGCGGCTGCGGCTCCGAGGGCGCCGCCGCTCGCAACGGCTCCGGCTGCAGCCGCACCGCCGGCGGCGGTTGCCCCGCCGATCCCGAGCAGCGTCGCTGCTGCGGCCGCGGCGCGCGCAAGTCCGGCGATCGCCAACGCCAGAGGCCCGAGCGTGGCCGCCGCGGCGACGGCGTAGGTCGACCATTCGATGAGGCGAGGGCTCGTCGCCGCGAGCGCGTTCACCGCGTTGGTGATGCCGGTGAAGACGTTCGTGAGCGCCTCGTTGACACCGCTCTCGCCGACGGCGAGCGCCATGCTCTCGAACGAGCTCTGCATGCGCATGTGGGAGCCCCACAGCCCTTGCTCGGCGCGGCGCGCGCCACGCTGCGCTGCGCCGGGCGACTCGGTCTCCATGCGCCTCAGGAACTCGGGGTATTGCGACCCTTCGCCGAGCATGGTCGCGATGCGGGCGCCTTGCCTGACGTCGAAGATGCGCGACATCTGGCCGGCGGTGACGCGTCGATTGGTCAGCTCCGAGATCAGTCGGTCCACGTCGAGGTTCTCGATCAGCGACATCACGTGCCGCTGCGTCGCGGTGGCGACGCGCTGCCGATCCTGCGCGCTCGCCTGGGGATTGTAGTCGTTGAGGTACCAGTCGGTCAGCGCCTGACCGAGGCCGCGCCGGTCCTGCAGATGCGGGGCCGCCGCCCTGCCGATCTGCTCGCGGTATCGGCCGATATCGGCATCGCCCCGCTCCGTGACGAGACCTGCGGCGCGCAGACCGGATAGGAAGTTCGCAGGGTCGAAGTCCCGGCTCGTCGCGGCGAAGTCGATCGGGCTCAGACCCATCTCCGCGAGCTGCTGAATACTGTCGCGCGTCGGCCTGACACCGCGGACGAGGGCAGAACGGATCGCGACACCGGCTTCGTCGCCGCGGAGCCCGTTTTGCGCCTGCGTCGCGATCATGGCGCCGAGGCGCTCCATGCTGACGCCGGTCAGATTGGCGAGCGGGGCGGCGTATTTGAAGCCTTGCAGCACGTCGTATGGGTTCGCGCGCGAGATGTTCGCGGCGTAGGCGACGATGTCGCCGATCCGCGCCGTCTCCCGGCGCGCGTCCTCGACCGTCGCCATCGGCCGGCGGTAGGCGGAGCTGATCGAGATGACGCCTTCGGCCGCTTGCGCCGGCGTCATGTCGCCGAAAAGCGCCGTGTCGAGCAGAGGCCGCGTCATGCCGACGGCTTGCGCCGGCGTCATGCCCGCCTGCACCACCTCCCGCTGCATCTCGGCGACCTGGCGCGCGGTGAAGATGCCTGCAGCCGATCGCGCGTTCCGGCGCATCGTCTCGAGATCCGCGGCGCTCAACTCACCGCGGGCGCCCGTCATCGCGAGCGAGCGCTCGAATTCGAGATTGGCACGGTAGCCCGGCATCATCGCCGCGGCGGCCGGAGCCGTGACGGTCGCGGCTGCACCGACGCCGAGTGTGGTCGCCGCTTCCGTGCGCGATCGCGCCGTCACGGGCCGCCCCTGGCCGTCCGTGACGAGCCTTCCCTGTTGATCCCGCTGAAACGGTATCGCGGGCACGCCCGACGGCGTCACGCCGCTTGGCCGGGGCCCCCACGGCCCCGTCTGCGCAGCGGAACGCGCGAGCTGCCCCTGGCGCTGCAAGCTCGCATTGGTCTGGTCCAGCGCCGCGCGCAGACGCGCCTGCTCGGCCGCCAGCCGGTTGACGGGGATGCCCGCCGATTCGAGCCCTTGGCGCGCGGCGCGCGCCGCTTCGCCTTGGGCCCGAAACGCCTGAGCGGCCTGTTCCGCCGCACGAGCGGCCTGCTGGTACTGCCGGGCGAGCTCGGCCGAGGGCCGCCCCGCCGCATTCATGCTCGCCTGAAGCCGGCTGACCTCCTGCGCGGTCTGGCGCATGCGGATCGAGGCCTCGTCGAGGCCTCGGCTCATCGCCCGGAAATGGTCGATGTTGCCGAGCTGCCGCTGCATCTCCTGAATGCGCCGCACCGTCTCGGGCGGCAGCGCATTCGCGAGCTGCTGCCGGATCTGTAGCGCCGCGCGCGCCGCGTTGGCGGCCGCCGAGGCGAAGGCGCCATTGGTCGCGTCGCGGGCGGAGATGACCGCCTGCGCTTCAATGATCCGAGCCATCTGGCCCCCCCGGCCGCGACCGCCGACCAACCTCCGCGGCCGGGGCCTCGAAGCAATGGCGATGCGACGCCTATCTTCGTTTCAGGAGACCACGCCCGACGGCGCGGTCGAGCCAGTATTCGATCTCGGAGAAGGTCAGGCGACCGGCGGAGGCGGGGTCGAGCTTGAGGTCGAAGACGAGGACGTCGAGGGCTGCATCAAGCTCATACGGGCAGCGATAAAAAAACCGAGCAGCTCCTCCTTAAACCGCATGGCGTCGGCGAGGCCGAGTTGGGCGAGGAGCTCGGGCTTGGGGCTCTCGACGCAAGCGTCGAGATAGGCCTTGATCCGGTCGGCGTGCTCGATCGGGAAGGCGCCACCGTCGGCCAGCACCTGGTACTGAACCGGATCGCCGATGCGGGCGTATTCGGCCCCCGTCGGCTGGCGAAGCCGGCCGAGCTTGATCGGGCCTTCGTGACCTTGCACAGGCGATTGCAACTCGAATTCGATTTTGCTCATAGGCGCTCCGAATGAAAAGGGCCGCGTGAGCGGCCCTTTGCATGGCTTGTCGATTTGAAAGATCGCTACTGCCGAGCGGTTGCCTCCGCCGCCGTTCGTGCGAGATCGCAGGCCGCGAACACCGGAGGCAGCGCCTCACGCGCCCGGGACAACGGGAACAGCCGCTCGACGGTGCTGGTCGTCGACGTGATGCGAAAGGCGATCTCTCGACCGCCGAGCAATTGCCAAGCCTTGTCGCCCGGGAAGTGTATCTCGATCACCCGGTCACTGACCGCGGATGCCGAGACCTCCTCGATCGGATGACGGTCGACGCGCACGCTCACGTCGAAAAGATCGCCTGGGTTCAGCGACCCCCGGCTCATCCCGCCCTCGGCGAGAGCCAAGGTGAAACTGCGCTCATCGAGGCAACGCACACCAAAGGCCATGCCGTTGTGAATGCGCAAGGCGATGACACGGTCGTTACCGTCGTTGAATCGGTCCTGCGTCACGGAAACGTTCCATGGCCCGATCTGCCGCGCTTGTTGCGCGGCGAGCGGCGTCACCGACCCGATCAGCGCCAGAACAAAGACGATCACACGCATCGTAAGCCCTCCAGCCCGCGCGGATGCTCAATCCACGGGCGCGCGGCGTCAAGGGGGCTCGGTAGAGTGTTAGGGTCAGCATTACGCGGCCAGCTTGCGGTATTTGCCGGCGGCGTAGCTCGAGCCGGAGATGGCGCCGGTCGAGAGGTTCTGTTTCGGCTTGCCGGTGAAGCGGCCGCCGGTCCAGAGGTGGGTCTCGGTCCGGCCCGAGAGCTCGGCGACGAGCGTGACGTTGACCGAGCAGCGCTTGAGCACCTCCCAGACCGCGCTGTCGCAGCCGGCCGAGAAATCGAACTCGGCGCGGTAGAGCGACGGCTTCTCGACGAAGTAGGGCGTGCCGTCGTGATGCGCCTCGGCGGCGATCTCGCGGTTGGTCGGCTCGATCATGACGTCGCCCCGCACCTGAAAGCGGACGCCGCCGCCCTCGATGGTGATGAGCCCGCCATAGGATTCGCAGCAAGGGTCGGACATTTTTTGCTCCCCGGCCGCACACCGCCAGCCAACCTGCGCGGCCGGGGCCCCGAGGCTGAGGAGATGCGACGGCTACTGGATTTGAAAGGAAGAAGGGGCGTCAGGCTGGGGCCGGCGCAGGGGCCCCGGCCAAGCGGGTTGGTCGGGCGCGCCGCGCCCCCGGGGTGCGGGGGCTCATGTAGGCCGAAGGCCGATAGCCCCCGCGGCAAAACAGGTGCGGGGCTCATGTAGGCCGAAGGCCGATAGCCCCCGCGAGAGGAAACCCGGGGTGCGGGGGCTCAAGTAGCGCGAAGCGCGATAGCCCCCGCGAACAACAACAAGGAGTACCGGCGCCTAGCGCCGGTACTCCGCGAAGGCGGTGATATTGGCGGCGAAGACGTTGAGCTGGTTGACGACGTCGGCCGGCAGATAGGCGTTGACCCGGTCGGCGTTGTTCGGGTCGCGCTCGACGACGACGAACTGGGCGAACAGCTCGGGCTTCTCGACGACGCCGAGCCCGACCATCTCCTCGTAGAGATGGATCAGCTGGGCCTTGATCGCGCGCGGCGTCGCGATCTCGGCGAGGCCGGCCGGGTTCTCGTCCGCGAGCGCGGAGCGGCCGAAGCGGTTGAGGACGCCGGCGCGCGTGTAGCGCACGAAGAACATCATCTGTGCCAGCACGTTGATGGCGCGGAAGGTCGCGTCGGGCACGCTCGAGGCGTTGACCTGCTCGGTCGAGACGATGCGGTCGATGGTGACGAGGCCGTCGACCGTGACCTTGTAGCCCGACATGCCGTCGGCATAGAGCGCCTGGCGGTCGGAGATCGCCCACCAGGTCGAGCGGTCGCGCGGCGGGCGGATGCCCTCGAGGACCAGCGTGTGCAGCGGGCGCGACAGCTCCGGCGCGTCGGAGAGGTGCTGCGCGAGCTTGGCGCCGATCGCGGCCGACCAGGCCCAGCTCGGCGTCGGCGAGGCCTGCGTCGCCATCAGGGAGACGTGGCGGTCGTTGCGGGCATTGCCGAGCGTGACGTTGGCCGACAGCGTGCCGACATTGGTCGCGACGTAATGGCCGTACAGCATCTTGGACGGCGACCAGCGGCCGGCGCTGTCGTTGAGGAAGTCGCGGATCGCGTTGAGCGAGGTGGCGTCGGCATAGGCGCCGGCGATCCAGTCGAACTCGTCGTCGCCGAGATTGGCGAGCGGGGTGGTGAGGGACGGCACGCCGGTGCCGCTCGCCATGCCGACGATGGTGACGCGGCCGGCGAGGATGTTGGGCTCGTCGACCTTGAGGAAGAGGTCGATGCCGTTGCCGGCCGTGCCGACATGGCGCGAGGTGACGGTGACGACGCCGAGCGTGTTGGCGGCCGTGACCTCGATGCCGGCGGCGTTGATCGCGGCGACGAGCGAGGCCGCGATGGTGGTGACGGTGTCGCTCGCCAGCACCTGGAAGGTGATGCGCTCGTCGCAGATCTCGAACACGGCGACGCCCGGCGTCGAGGGCGCGGTGTTGACGGTGATGGTGCCGGTCGCGGCGGCGCCGGCCGGATCGGCGAGCGGCAGCACCCAGATCGGCTGGAACGGCGCGTTGCGGCGGGCGATGCGGTACATCCGCACCAGCATGGCGCCGAGCCCGAACAGGGCGACCGCCTCGGTCTCGGACTGCACCAGAAGCGGCACGGCGGCCGTGGCGGTGCCGGCGGTGAGCTTCTGCCCGACGAGCAGCAGCCGCGACTGGCCCTCGAACGGCGTGCCGCCCGAGTTGACCTCGGCGTAGAACAGCGGGACGAGCAGATTGCCCGGGATTGCAGAAAAGGCGACCATCGCTGGCTCTCCTGATAAGGTTTAGCGCTGGCGCGCGAACTCGCCGAAATGCTGCTCGGCGGCCTTGCAGTAGGCGGCGTGAGCCGCCTCGGGACGATCGTAGAGACCGAGAAAAACGAGCTTGCCGTTCACGCGGATATCTGCGCGAAAGCGTCCCACTTGTCGGTGAAAGCTGACGCCTTTGAAGCCGGAGCTATTACTTTTGCTCAACTTCCTGTTACGCGCATTGTCTAGGCGGCTCGCTGGCCTGAGGTTCGACCATTTGTTGTTCGAGCCGTCGCCGTCGGCATGGTCGATGAGCTCGTCCGGCCACGTGCCGCGGATCAGAGCGAAGGCGACGCGGTGCGCCTGATATGTCCGACCGCCGAACTCGATGCTGAGGTACTCGGCGCCGAGGCGGCTGCGCCAAATCCATCCCGCCGGCTCACCGGCACGCGCCCGCTGTCGGTTGACTTTCCAGGTGAAGGTCCCGTTGTCGGGGTCGTAAGCGAGAGCGGATCGAAGAGCGGCGATCTCCTCGGTATCGCTCGCCCAAGCCAAGCGCCGGTGCGTCACGCCTTGGCCTTGTGCTTCGGCTTCACCGGCGCGGACCCTTCGGCCGGCGGCGGCGCGGCCTCGATCACGTCGGCGTCGCGGATGCGGCGGCACCAGTAGTCGTCGAGCGGCACGAAATCGCCCTCCGCCGCGAGCGGTTGCCAGCCGCGCTCCGGGCGACGGATCAGGAACGGCGTGCCGTCCGCCTGAAGGGCGGGCTTCACAAACGCATGACCTTGCATGGGGGTGGTTCCTGCCTGGATCGCCGCGTCGCTTCGCTCCTCGCGATGACGGGTCAGTCGGGTTGTGGAATGGTCAGGTCGGCGACGACGTCTTGGTCTTGCGTCGGCGTGTCGGTGTGGGCGTCGACGGTCATCCCTAAGCTGTTCAGTCGCGGCAGGACCGGCGGCACCGGCGCGCCGGCCGCGATCGCGGTGGCGAGGCGCAGCACCTCGGAGAAGGCGGGCAGCTCGGCTGCGAGCGAGCGGAACGGCTCGGGCAGGCGATCGAGGCCCGACGGGGCGGCCAGCGCCGCGAGATCGAAACAGTCGGGCGGGATCGAGACGTCCCAGGTGATCTTGCGGGTGGCGAGGCGGATCGCCTCTTCCGCGGTGCGCTGCGGCGTCGATGAGATCGAATGCACCCTGCGCCCGGTGAGGCTGCGCCACGGCCTGCCCGACGCGGCGTAGAGCAGCACGTATTCGATCTGCGCCTCGAGGAGGTCGAGCGAGGCCTCGGCCTCCTCGTCGGTCACCGGCTCGCCGACGAAATAGGCGCCGGGGCTCTCGGGGTCCTCGCCGAGCTGCACGATCGAGATCTCGAAGACGAGGGCGACCTCGCGCGGGATCGGCGGGCCGCCGGAGGAGGCGAGCGATTTCCCGTCGTGAGCGTCGGTGTAGACCACGATCACGGGCGCGCGCTCGTCCGCGGCGAGATCGTCGATCGGGGCGGCGAGCGAGCCGAACACGCGCTGCCGCGCGATCGTCGGCCAGACGCCGCTCGTTAGCGCCGCATGCGGGCGCAGCGCCTCAATGGCGGCGAGGCGAAGCGCCAATCTTCCAAGCGACACTTTTTTCTCCCCGCGCCGCGACCGCCATCCAACCTTCGCGGCGCGGGGCCCCGAGCTCGTGGAGAGGCGACGCTTTACCGGACGCTCTAAGGACGGCTGAGCAGGTTCACGTCGAGGGCGAGCCAGCCGTCGCCGTCTTCGCGGACCTCGGCGATGCGGTAGGTGAGGCCGGTGCGGGTGCGCAGGACGCGGTCGTCGCGCTTCGGCCGCCAGGGCAGCGAAGCCGCCGGCACGTTGATGACGATGCGGGTGGTGACGTGCCCGGCGGCTTCGGGCTGGTCCTTCGCGACCCCCGCGCCATAGGCGGCGCGGGCGGCGCCGTCGTCGAAGACCGCGCGGCGCTCGACGATGGCGCGGCCGCCGTCGGGCGAGCTCCGCCCGCCGGCGACGCTCGCCCCCATCGGCAGGAAGCGCATGGCCTCGGCATCGGCGAAGATGTCGAGGATGACCGCGGTGGCCTTGCCCCAGGCGTCGGCGAAGCTCGGCATGGGGGGCGTCCGCTCAGGATGAAGGCCGCAGAAGAGGCTTCGAGCCGGAGCCGCCCAGGGGCCCCGGCCACGCGGGTTGGTCGGGTGCGGCCAGCGGCGGGTTTATCCCGCCGGCCAAGCCGGCGGTTCGCCGGGGAGACTTAAGTCCGCCGCGCGCCGAACAGCGCGCCCGGCCGGGTGCAGAGCTGCAGGGCGTTCATCTGCATCTCGCCGTTGATGCCCTTGTCGTTCGGCATCGGGAACTGCTTGGCGTAGAGGCGGCGGCCGAGGGTATTGACGGTCTCGACGTAGTCGGCCGGGGCGTAGTAGGTGCGGAACAGATTGCTCACACCGAGCGGGAAGAAGCGGCACTTGTCGGTCGCGATGCCGACGCCCTCGCCGTCGATCTCGCCGTAGTTCTCGAAGAGCACCCCGCCGAACTCGAACATCGGGTTGGCGCTGCGGTTCGGCCCGACATAGCTGTCGCGCAGGATCTGGGCGTCGGACCAGTTCTTGTAGGTCTCGCGGACCTCCTTGTGCGCCAGGAGGTTGTCGAAGAAGGCGTCGCCGCAGAAGGCGTGGACGCTCGTGAAGGGGACGCTGCCGAGCGCCTTCTTCATCCGGCGGACGACGTTGGTGCAGGCGGTCCTGAGCACGCCGTCGGCCGGGTTGGTCGCGTCGAGGTCGAAGTCGATCTCGGTGATCTGCGTGACGCTGAACTCGGTGAAGAGGTTGAGCGTCGAGGCGTCGGCGTAGGTGACGATGCCGGTGACGGCGCCGAGGCGGGCCTGCTCCTCGGTGATGTCGAAATCGGCCATGTTGGCCGCCATCTTCTCCATGACGAGCTGCTGGACGGTTTTCAGCGCCGTCTCGGCGCCGAAGGCGCGCACGCCCTGGACCTCGTCGGCCATCACCGCGAAATCGCGCTGGAAATGCGGGATCGCCAGGACGCGCAGGTTGCGCTTCGGCATGTCGCGGGTCTCGCCGGGCGCGCCGCGCGGGCTCGGCTTGACGAGCTGCAGGATGTCGCCGATGCGCTCGATCGAGATCGAGAGCGTCGAGACCGAGGTCGAGGAGAACAGGCCGAGCTCGCCGATGCGGCCCGGGCGGTACTTGACGTCGGCGATGGCGTCGGTGAGCGACGTGACCGTGAAGGCGTCGCCCTTGAAGATGTCGAGCATAGAAGGTCTCCGTGGCGACGCGCGGGCGCGCCCTGTGCGGGGAAGAAGAAGAGGCCTCAGGCCGGGGCCGGCGCAGGGGCCCCGGCCATGTGGGTTGGCATCCGGTCGGTTTAGCCGACCGGGCAAGCCGGTTCGGTCGCGCGGCCGGCGGCGGGTCTACCCCGCCGGGCGAGCCGGCGGTTCGCCGGGGAGACCAAAACCCCTACCTTACGATGAGGCCGGCGGCGGCGAGCTGGGCGTGCTTGGCGCCGCGCTTGGTCGCGTCGTCGACCGAGGTCGCGTATTGCAGCGCCGGGGCGACGAGCTCGGCGGCGCGGGTGACGGCGGCGACCTTGACGTCGGCCGAGGAGGCGTCGACCTCGTAGAGATTGACCGCGACCGCGAGCTGCGTGCCGTCGCTCCCCGTCACCGGGGAGGGGACGTATTTGCCGGAGCCGGCCGCGACCGTGACGTCGAAGCCGTCGCCGACGATGAAATCGGTGGCGCCGTCGGCGATGACGAACTTGATGTCGTCCTCGAAGGTCGCCGCCACCACGACGTCGCCCATGACGGTGCCGTCCGGGTCCTCGACGCGGAAGGTGCCGCTGTTGGCGGCGGCCGCGATGCAGCGGACCGTGTAGACCCCCGGCCTCGCGCCGGCGACGACCGGCGTGGTGACGTCGAGGGTGAAGGTGCCGTTGCCGGTGTTGCCGCCGGCCTTGGCGGCGGCCGTGGCGCCGCCGACGGCGATCCGGCCGAGCACGGTGCCGGCCTTCACAACGCCGGCGCCGGAGGCGATGGTGATGGTGTCGCGGGAGCGATGGAAGTTCGCCTCGGAGAGGAGGACCTCACCCGGGTAGCGCCCTTCGGAGAACGAAGTCGGCATGTGAATCTCCTATCGAGAGATGATGTTGAGCGTCGGGCCGGAGCCGCACAGGGGCGACTCAAGGGTTCCGCTTGTTGATCGTGGCGGCGGCGGCCTTCCAGCCGGCGCGCACCTCGTCGGCGGGCTGCAACTTGGCCCCGGAGCCGAGGGTTACGGTCGGCGCCGTCGCCTCGAGCTGTGCGAGCGCGCCCGGCGTGGCCTCGGCCTTGGGCAGACCCTTGAGGAAATCGCCGGACGCATCGACCGACATCTCGGTCTTGAACGCGAGCTGCCGTGCGGCGGCGGCGCGGCCTTCCGCCTCGGCGTGGTCGAGGATGGCTGCGATGCGGGCGCGCTCGGCCGCGATGCCGGCGGCGGTGGCCGCGGCGACGGCGCGATCGTG
>Ga0209909_100635_pt1 | contig 11521 bp, 12 predicted proteins | sample FECB22metaG_FD_188302 | JGI IMG/M metagenome (GOLD analysis project Ga0209909, IMG submission 188302) | Cyanobacterial communities from the Joint Genome Institute, California, USA - FECB-22 (SPAdes) (version 3) | ecosystem: Environmental > Aquatic > Thermal springs > Hot (42-90C) > Microbial mats... | reverse complement strand
CGCGCTTGACGGCTCGGTCCTGCAGGCAAGCGGCGACTACGCGCAAGTGCTGGGTAACCTTGCGAACAGCAGCCCCAGCCAGGTGCCCGCCATCCTGACCTCGCTGTCGGGCAACAACTACGCCGGCCTCTCGAGTTCGATGGTGCAGGGCGCCCAGCTCTTCATGAACAACTTCGCCGGACAAACGGGGGGCATCGCAACGTCCGGCAGCCGCGTGACGCTGGCTGAAGCCTGCGATGTCGCCTGCGATACGAATGCACCGCGGCAATGGGGTGCCTGGGGTGGCGGCCTGGGCGGCTTCGGCACCATCGGCGCCCAGCAGCCCGTGGGCGCCGTCACCTACAATGCCGGCGGCTTCGCGGCCGGCCTCGACCGCATGATCACGCCCTCGGCGCGGCTTGGCGTGACCGCGGGCTACACGTCCGGCACGCAGTGGGTCTCGGGCTTCGCCGGCCAGAGCAAGAGCGACACGTTCAATGTCGGGCTCTACGGCAACTACGCCCAGGACAAGGTCTATGCCGATGCGCTGGTGGGCTACGCCTACTCGGGCAACCAGATGTGGCGGCCGATCAGCATTCCCGGCCTGCAGCCGCGCACGGCGCTCGGCCAAACCGGCGCAAACCAATGGTACGGCCAGCTCGAGTCCGGCTATCGCTTCGACATTGGGACGGCGGCCAACGCCTTCGTCACACCGTTCGCCCGGCTGCAGGCCTACACCGGCACCCAGAACGCCTTCACCGAAACCGGCGCGCAGTCGCTCAACCTCAGCATCGCGCAGCAGACCACCAACTCGCTGCGCTCGGTGCTGGGGGCGCAGCTCGGCGGTGCGATGGACCTGGGCTGGCTGGAGAAGCTTGCGATGCAGTTCCGGCTGGGCTGGAGCCATGAATATGCCGATGTCAGCCGGCCGGTGACGGCGACCTTGGCCGGCGCGCCGGCGATGCCGTTCACGACCTGGGGCGTCTCCCCGCAGCGCGACGGCATCGTGCTGGGGCTTTCGGCCAACACCGCGATCGCCGATGCGACGTCGGTCTACCTCCGTTACGAAGGCAACATCGCGGGCCAGGACAGCGCCCAGGCCATCACCGCCGGCGTCCGCATGACGTGGTAGCACCATAAATCCAATCGGATCGACACCAGTGGCAAGTCAAGCCGCCACGATCTGCGGGACCTCGGGCTCCGGCCAGCGCCCTTGCGCCGCAGTCAGTGCGCCGCGAGAGGCGGCAGCTGGTCCTCCGCCACGCCGGCGAGATAGCGGCGCACCGCTTCCAACCTGTTCACGTAAGAGCCCGATTGCCGGAGGACCAGGGAGCTGCCGCCGCCGCCGACACGCGTGACTTGATAGGTTCGCCACTGTTCAGCTGCAATACGCTGCACAAAGGTCGCTGTCTGCAGCGAGCCCGGCTCGAAAGCCATGAAGATCGCGATCCTGATGGGGGTGACGTTCTCTGTCGCAACGGCGAGATGCTCCCGGTCGTGCCGCACGACGCGCAGCCGGTAGACGATGTCGCCTCCATTCTCATCGCGTTCCGTAAATTGATACCGCTCGCCGGCCATCGCATTCGACGCCAACGGCGAATCCTGCTGTCTGGACTCTGCCACCAGAGGGGAAACCGACAGAGCGAGTGGCAGCCAAGCCTGTCGGGTGATGGACCAATATTTGACGCTTGGCCAGGCGTGAATGTCGACCAGACGCTGGAACACGTCACCGGTTGAGCGAAACTGGCTCGCGATCGCCACGGCAAGCTTCGTATCGCCTGCCCATCCAAGACATGGCTCGGGCCGCCAAGCTTCCGCCCTCAGTTCCTGCGCCGACCAGATTCGCCATTGAGGGTGACCGTCACTTTCGCCAAAGGACGGTACCGGTGCGCCGGCGCAGGGTGGGACGGGCCCGGCATCCGCATCCAGCGGCAGGATGGTGCACAATGCAGCGAGGAGCAAACGAACCACGAAAGGAAAAACGACGTCGACGTGCGCTCGTTCCAGTTCGTTCGGTTCGTAGGGTAGAGGGGGCCCCGAGTGAAACCGAAAGGTTAAGTCCCCAGACGGTTCACTAGTCGCCCTTGATGTTGTTGTCCTTGATAACCTTGAACCAGCGTTCCTGTTCGCTCTTCTGAAATGCGGCGAATTGCTCGGGAGAACTCAACAGGATCTCCATGTTGAACTGCTCGGTGAATTTTCTTGTCACATCCGGCGAGTGGACCGCCTTGGTGATCTCAGCCAGCATGCGATCGACGACTGGCCGGGGCGTGCCGGTCGGGCAATAGACTCCCCACCAAGCGTATGACGGATAGCTTTTGATATTCAGCTCGGCGAGCGTCGGGACGTCGGCCAACGCCGGTGTGCGCACCTCGCCGGTGACTGCGAGCGGGCGCAGCCGGGCGAGGTGCGGAGACAGCAGCGTAACACTCCCGATCGCGGCGTCAGTGACACGCGCCAGCAGGTCCTGCACGAACTGCGGTCCGCCCTTGTAGGGGATGAGATTGAAGTCGATGCCGTTGTCCTGGCCCAGGAGCGTCATGAACACCAGCGCCTGGCTTGCCGTCAGGAGGCCGACGGTCAGCTTGCCGGGTCGCTTGCGGGCGTCAGCAACTAAATCGCCGAACGCCTTGTAGGGCAGCCCCGGATGCGTGGCGATTACCTGCGGCGTGCGGCCGATCTGGGTGACGTTGAACAGCTCGGAATCCTTGTAGGGCAGCGAGCTGGTGAAGGCCGGATTGAGGATGTGATTGTCGAACGTGACCATCCAGGTCTGTCCGTCGGGCGGTGCGTGCGCCACCGTGGTCGCGCCGACCACACCCCCGCCGCCGGGCTTGTTGTCGATCAGGATGTTCCAGCCGGTCGCCTCGACCACCTTGGCCTGAAGGATGCGCGCCACGGCGTCGGCCGAGCCGCCCGCCGGCAGTGGCACCACGAACTTGATCGGACCCTTCGGCCAACCGGATTGGGCGCGCACGAAGGCTGGCGCCGCAAGCAACGCCGGCACTGTCGCCAAGACTGCACGGCGCGGTAAATCAGAACGGAAGTCGTGTCGCATCGGCATGTGCCGTTCGCCGACGATTGACAGCGGCCGCGATCACGGCGGCCACCGGTGCGAGCACAGCAACCATGATCAGGTAACGGCCGAGATCCCATGGTTCAACCAAACCTGGAAAAACGCGATGCAGGACGAATATGCCGATGAAGTAAAACAGAATCCAAAAAGCGCTCGCAAAGAGTCCGCCGAGTGTGACCAGCAACAACGATCTGGTAACGGAGCGACCGATCAAGTAACCCGAGACGGCCGACCCGGTCACGGCACCCGCAGCACACACTGCTTCCATTCAGCCTCCGTCGAACTGCGAATCGAGCCGCGTCCGCGGAGTGTATATCCGCGCCCTTGCCATGTCAGTTGCACAACAGAAAGCACATCTAACGGCGCAAGACCCGCCTCACGGCGCCCGCCGCCAACCGGACCGGACGGGTCAGCCGGTAGGTTGGCCACAGGGCCGCCGGCAAGGGCAGCGCGTAGTAGTCGCCTGGTGTCGGTGTCATGGCGATCTTCGTCGAGGCGAGGATGCGGTCGCCCAGGCGATCGCACAGCATCAGATCCTCGAGGTTCGCGCGCTCGATGTCGGCCGGAAAGGCGCCGCGCAGGCGACCGGCAAGCTCGCGCGCCAAAGCGACAATGCCGGGGTTGCGGTCCAGCGCCGTAACGAGGAACGGCGCGGCCGGCTGCTCGAGCAGCTGCTGCGCCATCGCGGCGGCGAGCAGGATGGAGCAGGCACTGCCGTTGCGCCGGGCGCGGGCATGGATGGTGGGCCAGTCGAGATCCGGCAGGCGCTCGACCAGCATCGCGAAATCACACACCCAGCCGAGGCTTCGCCAGGCTTCTTTTGTGCCGTGCCCGGCCAGCAGCAGGACCAGCTCCTCGCCGGCGAGTGACGGTATGTCCACGCCGCCGATCGCGACCGGCTGCAAGGCCGACCAGATATCGGCCGCGTGCAACGGGAAGGGCAACCGCTCGGCCGAGAAGTCCCAGTGCAGGTCGACGGCGGCATCGACGTCGTCGCGAATGAAGGCGTACTGGCGCTGGTGCCGCAGGAAGGCGCGCCGGAAGGCGGCATCGCCCTGCGTGTTACGGTAGCCCCGGGCGGACAGCACGCGCTCGGCGCGATCCGCCTGGGCGGGCGGAACGATGATGTCGATATCGGAGTACTCGCGCAGGGAAACGTCGCCATAAAGCTGCATGGCCAGAACCGGGCCCTTGAAGGCGGCGAAGTCGATTCCGGACTCGGAGAGCCCGGCCGCAAGCCCGATCAGTTCATTGGAAACCGCCAAGGCGCGCAGCAGGTGGCTGTGCTGGAAGCCCTCCAGCGCCTCGCGCATCGGCGGCGGAACGTGAGTCCAGGACAGCCTGCTCAGCGCCTGCAGGAGGTTGGGCCGCACGCCGTGCTGGGCGGCCAGTTCCAGGACGGCGTCGACGTCGATACCGGTGCGCAGCCGGTCGTGGATCTTGGCAAGGTCGGAATGCGGGCGGGCCGCGAGACAAAGGAGATCGAACTCGGCTCTACCCACTCTCATTATCGGACCGGAGCTTCGGTCAGCCGGGCAATGCCCGACGGATCAAGTCTTGCAGGTCTCGAAATCGCCGCCGCGCTTGGTGCCGCGGCTCGGCCTGCCGTCAGGGGCGCCACCGCCGAACAAAGTCATCGTCATGTCGCGCAGGGTCCCCAGCCTGATGAGCATCGGTCGCTGATAAGGCTTCTTGGCGGATGGCTGCTCGCTGCCGCCTTGTTCGCACCGGGTCTCGTCCCCTGTCTTGTCGACCATATGGAGCTCCTGGGCTTTGCCCAATTCAGAAATCACACCTACGCGTCGTGCAACCATCATCACACCAACTCGATCAGCCCCTCCTGCTGAAGGCTGGCGAGCAATTGGGCGACATCGGCCTGGCAGTCAGCCGGCGCAACATCGAATTCGGAGACCACGACGTCGCACAGCTCGGCCAGGGATCGCGGCTGCTCGAGCGCGTCCCAGATGCGCACGCCAGCGCCTTCGAGACCAAAATAGAGCGACCGCTCGAGGTCGAGAATCGCGACCTCGTCATTGATCTGGCACGACACCTGGTGCGTGACTTTCCTGAACACAGTGGACGGCTCGACCATGTTTGCAGTTTAGCCGCAAGGAACTGCCCGGTAAAGGCTTGGCAGCCCGGTGACGGTGGGTGACAAGCTCATCCAGTGGTCAAGAACGTGGGCGCTAAGTGATTGCATTAGCTCACTGGGGGAGGCGTCGGCCGGGGGCAACAGATCAGGCTCGACGTAGCGTTCCAGGAGGGCCGAGCCGGAAAGCTGCGGCCGGCCATGGCGACGGATCATCTCGGCCCGGACATTCATGGTAAGCGGCGTCTTCGGTCGTTGCACGACAGCATCTGGCAGCCGGCCCCTCATGGCCTCGCGGATCAGTTGCTTCTTCCAGGCCCACGGTACGGGCGGCACTGACAGCATGAACTCGAGCACCCGCAGATCGAGGAACGGATGTCGCCAACGCACCGGCGCCAGCGCTTCCTGAAGGTCGTAGGCGGCGAAGTAGTCTTGCCAGATCGGGCAGGTGAACGACGCGACCGCGTTCGGATGCCAGGGATGGGTGTGTTCGCCCCCGTCACCCAAGTCGCGAATGCGCTCGACGAGACGCGACCGGTCGACGAACTCGGGCCGCAGCCAGCCGGGCAACGTTGGAGCGTCGTTGTCGCTGGCGGCGGCGGCGGGCACCGCGTGGCGCCGCAGCGTCTCGGCCCAGCCCCCGATTCCCTTCGCCACCGTGTACCCGACAAGGGCGCCGGCAAGTCGCCGCCAGGAGCGGCGCCTCAGCAGCCATGACAGGTAGGGATCGCGGTCGAAGGCCAGGGCATTGTCGGGCCCCTCGCCTTCGAACCATACCGTGGCCTGGCGGGACAGGTCCTGATTGATGCCGCGGACAAGGTGGGCGTTCAGGACCGCCTGCGTCGGCTCGGCCGGCCTGATGCCGCGCTCCTGCCAGTGCGGATCGTAGACCATGTCGTCGAAGCGCTGGATCTGCAGTTCGATGCCGAGATGCTGCGCCGCCAGCCGTGCGTAGCGGTCCTCGTCGAGATGCATCAGGTCTTCGTAGTGCTCGCAACAGGCCATGACGCGACGCGGGTCGGACGTCAGCTGCACGGTCGACGCAGCCAGCGTCGTGGAATCCAGCCCGCCGCTCATGGCGATGCCGATCCTGCCGCGCGGCAGGCGATCGGCGATCGCGAGCGACAACAGCTCGCGAAACCGCTCGGCATAGGCGCCACGCCGTTCGAGATGGAGCGGCTCGGAAATCTCGAGACGCCAGTAACGGTGGACGCTTGCGCCCGCGCCGCTCCATACCAGCAGTTGGCCTGGCGCGAGGCGGCTGACGTCGCGGTACACCGTCCGATGAACCTCGCGGCTCCAGGACAGCGTCAGGAAATCCGCGATCCAATATTCGTCGAGGTCGCGGCCCCGCTGCGCGACCCAATCGAGCGAATCGCCGATGATGCCCAACGCACCGGTGCGGCAGTGGAACAGGACACGCTTGCCCAGTTGGTCGCGCGCGGCGAACAGGCGCTGTCGCGTGTCGTCCCACAGCACGAAGGCGAAATCGCCGGCCAGATGCTCGACGCAGCGCTCGCCCCATTTGGCATAGGCATGCAGGCAAAGCCGCGCGTCGGACACATGCGGCGTCTCGTCCGCGAGATGCGGTCCGAGCTGCGACCGCAGGCGCTCGCGCGCATCGAGCCGGATGCGGCCGGCAATCCAGTAGCGGTCGGCAAGGGAGTCGATGCCGGTCTCCTCGCCGGCAGCGTCCGACGTCCGGCAAAGGAGCGCCGCCTGACGGTGCGCCCCGAGCACCTTCAGGCCGTCGGCCGGTTGCAGGTCCAGCGGGCCGCCGTCGAAGTTGAACAGGGCGGCGAACACGGCTCAGCGCTCGCGGGACGGCCAGCTCACGAGGCGAACATAGGTGTCGAGCTCACCCTCGCCGACCAGGACACGGCCGTCGCGCTCCACCCACGCATGCGCCGCGAAGACGCCGCCAGTCCGGGACACGCCGATATGCAGCTCCGAACGATGGCCGTGCCGGCCGAGCATGCGTTGCAGGGCGAGTCCCGAGACCAGGCAGGTTGCGCCGGGCGTCGAGCGACTGGCCGTGCGGACAGCCCAGACAATTCGCTCTACCGGCGCGCCGCTGCGGCCGGACTGGACGGCCATGGCGCGCAGCCGGCTCGCTGAGACGAAGTACAAAGCCAGCCGGAAGTAGGCGCAGGCGGCGAAGGCTTCGAGCAACAGGCGCTTGTCCGCACCCGACAGCACCCAGAAGACCGACAACCTTCTCACGTTCCCATCGTCCGATGGATCTCGGCCGCCACGTCGTCCATCACGTCGAAGCTCCGCGGATAGCGCAGCGCGTAGACCGGCAGCATGCGCGACAACTGCGCGGCAAACGCCATCTGCCGGGCAAGCCTGTTCGGCGCAATATACCGGTCGTCCATCGAGGACGACAGGATGACCTTGGCAAGCTCGAGGCCCGAAAGACGGGCGGACGATACGGCCATGGGCCGCGGCTGCCCCGGAAGATCACCGATATAATAGAGACCGGAAAGCGGCAGCGGGCCGTTGCGGACGCGGCCGGTGTCGCGCGGCCGCACCATGATCTTGCCGCTGATCGAGTTGAAATGACCGTCGGCCAGCGCGTCGGGCAGGAACCGGCGGCCCGGATCGTCGAGCAGCTTCAGGCGATACGGTCCCTGATGGGCAATGGGGAGGCCCTGCGAGAACTCGACCCGGAGCATGTCGTCGGTGACGAGATCGGCGCCGCGGTTGATGAGGAGAGCGGCCAGCGTCGACTTTCCCGCGCCGCTGTGGCCGAGCAGGCCAATGGCGCGGCCGTCGAGATCGATCACCGTCGAATGGAGCGGCTCCTCGCCGCGCAGCGTCAGGGCTGTGCCGAGGACGAAATTCATAAGATTCGCTTCGAACGTCCGACGATCGACGGACGGCGAGGCCGAGCAGATCACGTCGCAGCCGTCGGGCGACACCACCACCTCGAAGATGTCGTCGACCTTGAGATAGACGGAGCCGTCTTCGAGCATGAGATGCACGACCGGGTCGTCAGGCGCAGTCTGAGGCGGGCTTGCCGGCAAGGCGACAAGAAGCCCGCCCGACTCCGCAAAGCGGATCGTTATCGTGAGGCCGTCCACGTCCCCGGCCGGCTCCAGAGAGCCGAACGGCTGGTCGCTGGCCACGACAAGACCGTAGACAGCGTAGCGATAGAGCGGCTTCACCGATGTTCCCGTTGCGCGTGGCGCGTTTTCCCGAATACTAACAGCACCTTAACCGACGGGGGCTGCGGAAGGTACAAGCATGATCAGGGTCGACTGCCAGGGTGTGGCGCCCGAGGCCGCCGCCGCCTCCGAGGAGATCCGCGCGGCCATCGCCTGTTTCGTGAAGCATGGCTATGCCATCCTCGACCACGTCGTCCCGGCTGAAAAGATCCACGCTCTCCAGCAGGAATTCGAGCAGGACTATGGCCGCTCGCTGAAGCGCGAAGAAGACGACATGTCGAAGGAAGTCGGCGATGCGCGCTTCATGATCCCTCTGCGCCTGGCCAAAGGTTTCGCCGACACCGCGATCTTCGCCAATCCCTACGTGGTCGCCGTCGTTCATGCCGTGCTGGAGCAGACGGCCATCCTCGAAGCCTATGGTGCCGTCGTATCCTTCCCCGGCGCCAAGGCACAGCCGAACCACCATGACGGGCCTCACCTGTTCGGCGCGGAGATCTCCGCTTTGCTGCCGGCCCATGCGCTCACCTTCGCGCTCCCCTTGGTCGAAATGAACGAGAGCCACGGGACCACGACGCTGCTGCCGGGAAGCCATCGCTGGCGCAGAGCGGGCGAAGATGTCGAAGGCATCACGCCGACAGTGCCGACGGGATCGTGCATGCTGTGGGATTTCCGCCTGGTCCACAGCGGCACCGCCAACCGGTCGACGGTGCAGAGACCGATGCTCTACGGCACCTATTCGAGGCCGTGGTATCGGGACCCCGTCAATTTCCGCGGCAAGAGGAGGATGCGACGTGTCGATTTCGACGCCGGCTTCCTCGAAACCCTGCCCGAAGTCGCACGGCGCCTGATCAGCCATGCCGCCTGACGCGACCGGACGGGCGATGCCGCGTCGCATCATCGCTTCGTGGCTGGGCGAGAATGAGGCTGATCGGCTCCTTTCGTATGCCGTGGCCGAAGAAGGACGCTTCATCGAGACGAAGGTTGTGCTCGCGAATGAAACGACGGCGAACGTCGATCGATCGCTGCGCCGGTCGCGTGTCCTGCGCGATCTCGGACCGTTCGAGCCGCTGCTGCGCACCAGGGCCCAGGCTCTCCAGCTCATGCTCGAGACCGAATTCGGAATGAGCCACAGGCCGCTGGGAGAGATCGAGATCGAGCTGGTGGCGCATGGCGATGGCGGCTTCTATCGGCCTCACATCGATACCTTCACCGGCGACACCGCATCGAGTGGCGCCAATCGGCGGCTTAGCCTGATCTATTACTTCCATCGAAGACCTCAGGCATTCTCGGGCGGGCGGCTGCGGCTCCTCAGCCTGAAGGGTGGCGAGCCGCTTGCCATCGAACCGGCTCATGACACGCTGATCGCCTTCCCGTCATTCATGCCGCATGAGGTGGAGCCTGTGTCGATCCCACGGGACGGCTTCGAAAACTGCCGGTTCGCCGTGAACATCTGGCTTCACGGATAGCCAGCGTGAACGTGCGCCAGGACATTGGTCATCTCGCACCGATCGTGACAGCGGCCTCGGTCGATCGCGTGCAAGTCGAGTTCCTGAGCGGCGAGCGCGTCGTCGGACGCATCGATGCACCGGCGCTGGGTGGCTTCTCGGCGCGCGATGTCATGCGGCTTGCCCTCGACTGCGTCCCTCTCGGCGAGCTCATCAGATCGGGCGGCCTCAAGACCCGCTTCCGCTTCTGGTGGTCGAGCGGACTGGCCGTCCTGCGCCTCGGCGCCGAAGCGGTGGCAGCCGGGCTGACAGGACGCACCACGCCATCGCGCGGTTTGCGCGCGCTTGCCAAGGCAGCCTTGAGCGAGGGCGCGCTCGGCGCGACGGCGGGCGCGGATGAACGCACCATCGCCTCCTTGATCGCTGAAGGCAAAGCGATGGCGGCGCGCATGGTGCCCGTCCCTGTCCGGGAAAAGCCGCCGGCGCACCCGGCGCGAGCGCAGGCACAGCCGGGCGCCCCGAGCGATCGCCTGCCCGTCCTGCTCTATCACCGCGTCGCCGAGGAAGGCCCGGCCGCGCTGGCACGTTTCCGCCAGACACCGGCGGCCTTCACCGAGCAGATGACTTGGCTGCGCCGCAACGGCTACCACGCCGTCACCTCGGCCGAGCTGGTTCGCCACTTCAAGAGCGGCCAAGCCTTCGACGGCAAGCCCGTGCTGATCAGCTTCGACGACGCCTATTGCGACTTCCACGAAACGGCGTGGCCGATCCTGCGCGCTCACGACTTGACCGCCGAAGTGTTCGTCGTCACCGACCGCGTCGGCGGCTGCGCCGACTGGGATGCCGCCTTCGGCGCGCCTGCCCCGCTGATGGATTGGCCGCAGCTGCAGGCGCTGGCCGCCGCCGGCATCCGTTTCGGCAGCCACATGGCAAGCCACAGCCACATGGCCGGCTTGTCGAGCCGCGAGATCGTGCTGGAGGCGGCGCGTTCGCGGGCGGCGCTGGAGCGCGCCCTCGGAACGGCCTGCCGGTCGATCACCGCTCCCTACGGCGACGGCGACGACCGCTTTGTGCGCATCGCCCGCGCCTGCGGCTACGAGGTCGCCTTCACCACCGATCCTGGCCTTGCCGCCCTTGGCGCGGATGCTCTGCGTCTGCCACGCATCGAGATTCGCAGCGGCTGGTCGCTCGAGGCTTTCGCCGCCGCCGTGAAGGAAGGGTCGGGCGTCGTTTAGCGGCGAGATGGCCCACCCCGGGCGGCCCGCATCGTGCTACAGGATGGGCGGAGTGCGCGAGGGGAACACGCGATGACTACCAACGGGGGCCCGCCTCGACCGGATTTCGAGCGGATTGCGCTTTTGTTGCAAGGCGGCGGCGCCTTGGGCGCCTATCAGGCCGGGGTGTACCAGGCGCTGGCCGAAGCCAATCTGCATCCGGATTGCGTGGCCGGCATCTCGATCGGCGCGATCAACTGCGCGATCATCGCCGGCAACCCGCCCGAGAAACGCGTCGAGAAGCTGCGCGCCTTCTGGGAGACGGTGACCCAGCCACCGCTCGGCATTCCCGGCATCGCGTCGATCAATCTCGGCGATGGCCTCGCCCACCAGACGGTCAATCAATGGCGGGCGCTCGGCACCCTGATGTTCGGCGCACCGAGCTTCTTCCAGCCGCGCATCCCGCCGCCGATCTTCACACCGGCCGCCACGCCCGACACGCTTGGCTTCTACGATACGAGACCGCTCAAGAGCCTGCTCGAGAGCCT
>Ga0209909_100633_pt1 | contig 11695 bp, 8 predicted proteins | sample FECB22metaG_FD_188302 | JGI IMG/M metagenome (GOLD analysis project Ga0209909, IMG submission 188302) | Cyanobacterial communities from the Joint Genome Institute, California, USA - FECB-22 (SPAdes) (version 3) | ecosystem: Environmental > Aquatic > Thermal springs > Hot (42-90C) > Microbial mats... | reverse complement strand
GAGGATGCGCTCGGCGCGGTCGGGATCCCGGCGGCGGCGAACGGTCCCGTCGGTGTGCTGAGTTCCCGCGACCATCTGGTCAGCATGGCAGCGAACCGCTAACCTCCGCTACGAGTGAACTGAAAATCACTCACCGAGAGTGTGAGGAGTCGGCGTGGACTTCACCGAGACCGACGAGGAGCGCGACCTGCGGGCCGCGGTGGCCGCGATCGCGGCCTCGTTCGGCAGCGAGTACTACCTGCGGTGCGCCCGCGAGGGGCGGCACACCCACGAGCTGTGGTCGGCGATGGGCAAGGCCGGCTTCCTGGGGGTGAACGTCGCCGAGACCTACGGCGGCGGGGGCGGCGGACTGGTCGAGCTGTCCGTCGTCTGCGAGGAGGCCGCCGCCCAGGGCGCCCCGCTGCTGCTCGTCCTGGTGTCGGCCGCCATCTCCGCCGAGGTGATCGGCGAGTTCGGTTCCGACGAGCTGCGCGCCCGCTGGCTGCCCGGGCTGGCCGACGGCTCCACCAAGGTCGTCTTCGCGATCACCGAGCCGGAGGCCGGCTCCAACACCCACCGGATGGCCACCCGCGCCGAGCGCGACGGCGACGACTGGGTGCTGAGCGGCACCAAGCACTACATCTCCGGCACCGACGACGCCGAGGCCGTGCTCGTCGTCGCGCGCACCGGGCGGGACGAGCGGGACCGGGCCCGGCTGAGCCTGTTCGTCGTCCCGGTCGACGCGCCCGGCCTGGTCCGCACCCCGCTCCCGGTCGACCTGATCGCCCCGGACAAGCAGCACGTCCTGCACTTCGACGACGTCCGGGTGCCCGCCGGGAACCTGGTCGGCACCGAGGGTGACGGCTTCCGGCAGGTGTTCCGCGGGCTCAACCCGGAGCGGATCACCGGCGCCGCGCTCGGCGTCGGCGTCGCCCGGTTCGCGCTGGCGAAGGCCGCGGAGTACGCCCGCACCCGGCAGGTGTGGGACGTGCCCATCGGCGCCCACCAGGGCGTCGCGCACCCGCTGGCGAAGGCCCGGATCGAGACCGAGCTGGCGGCGCTGATGACCCGCAAGGCCGCGTGGCGCCACGATCGCGGCCTGCCCGCCGGCGAGGAGTCGAACATGGCCAAGTACGCCGCGGCCGAGGCCGCGGTGCACGCGATCGAGGCCGCCATGCAGACCCACGGCGGGAACGGCCTGGCCAGCGAGTACGGCCTCGTCCCGTACTGGGGGATGGCCCGGTTGATGCAGGTCGCGCCGGTGAACCGGGAGATGATCCTCAACCACGTCGCCCAGCACGGGCTCGGCCTGCCGAGGTCGTACTGATGACCGCCGAGCTCGCCCGCAACCTGATCGGCCGGGTCAACGTCGCCGACGCGCTCACCCGCAGCGCCGCCGCCCGGCCGGACCGGACCGCCGTCGTCGACTCCGGCCGGACGTTCAGCTACGCCGCGTTCGACGCCTGGGTGTCCCGGCTCGCCCGCGGGTTCGCCGCCCGCGGCTACACCCGGGGCGACGCGCTCGCGCTCGCCTCCGGCAACAGCGCCGAGTTCCTCGCCGTCTACTACGCCTGCGCCCGGCTCGGCCTGGTCTGCGTGCCGGTCAACCTCGGCTGGCGCGCCGACGAGGTCGCCTACGTGCTCGGGCACTCGCGGGCCCGCGGGATCGTCGTCGAGGCCCAGCTCCTCGAGGCGCTCGCACCGGCCTGGGAGCGGGTGCCGACACTCACCGACGTGCTCGTCGCCCCCGGCACCGGCGGGCCCGCCGGTACCGGGACGCCGCTCGCCGAGATCGAGACCGACGGCGGCCCGGTCGAGGTGGTCGTCGAGGACCGGGACCCGCTGTCCTACCTCTACACCTCGGGCAAGACGTCGTTCCCGAAGGGCGTCGCGACCTCGCACCTGACGATCACGATGGAGTCGTTCTCGGCCGCGCTGGACTCCGGCTGGGGCCCGGACGACCGCTTCCTCGCGATGATGCCGATGTTTCACACCGCGCAGCTCAACGCGTTCTGCACGCCGGCGATCCTGGTCGGCGCGGCGATCCACGTGGTCCGCGGCTTCGAACCCGGCGCGTTCCTGGACACCGTGCAGCGCGAGCGGATCACCCAGGTCTTCGGGCTGCCGATGATGTACCGGGCGGCGCTGGAGCACGACTCGTTCGCCGGGCGCGACCTGTCCGCGCTGCGCCGCGCGGTCTACGCGATGGCGCCGATGCCGGAGCCGCTGATCCGGGCCTGCCTCGACGGGTTCGGCTGCGACTTCGCGCTGCTGTTCGGGCAGACCGAGATGAGCCCGTGCACCACGCTGTTCCGGCCCGAGCACCAGCTCAGCCACATCGGCGCGGTCGGCACGCCGATCACCGGCGTGCAGGTCGCGATCATGGACGCCGGTGGCGCGCTGCTCGGCCCCGGTGAGCAGGGCGAGATCGTCTACCGCGGGCCGTCCACCATGAACGGCTATCTCGACGATCCCGACGCCACCGCCGAGGCGTTCCGGCACGGCTGGTTCCACTCCGGCGACGTCGGGTGGTTCGGCGCGGACGGCGTGCTCTGGTTCGCCGACCGCTCCAAGGACGTCATCAAGACCGGCGGCGAGAACGTGGCCTCGCTGGAGGTGGAGCGCGCCGTCTACGCCGCGGACCCGGGCGTCGCGGAGGTGGTCGTGGTCGGGCTGCCGCACGAGCGCTGGAGCGAGGCGATCACCGCCGTCGTGGTGCCCGCCGCCGGGGCGGACCTCGACCCGGACGCACTGCTCACCGCGCTGAAGGAGCGGCTCGACGGCTACAAGGTCCCGAAGTCGGTGATCGTCGTCGACGCCCTGCCGCGGACCTCGACCGGCAAGGTCCGCAAGAACGTCGTGCGCGAGTCGCACGCCGACCACTACGGGGGGCGCTGATGGCCGCACTGCGGTCCGCACTGGACACCGGCTCCGAGGAGTACGCCCGCAACCGGGCGGCGCAGCTCGCCGCGATCGACGCGCTCGACGCGGAGCTGGACACGGTCGTCGCCGGCGGCGGCGAGCGGTACCTGGCGCGGCACCGCGAGCGCGGGAAGCTGCCGGTCCGGGAGCGGCTGGAGCTGCTGCTCGATCCGGACTCGCCGTTCCTGGAGCTGTCCGCGCTGGCCGCCTGGGGCACCGGGTTCACCGTCGGGGCCTCGCTGCTCACCGGGATCGGCGTGGTCTCCGGCGTCGAGTGCATGGTGATCGCGCACGACCCGACCGTGCGCGGCGGCGCGATGAACCCGTACTCGCTGCGCAAGTCGCTGCGCGCGCTGGAGATCGCCCGGCTCAACCGGCTGCCGGTGATCAACCTGGTCGAGTCCGGCGGCGCCGACCTGCCCACCCAGGCGGAGCTGTTCGTGCCCGCCGGGCGGATCTTCCACGAGCTGACCGAGCTGTCCTCGCTGGGCATCCCGACGGTCGCGCTGGTGTTCGGCAACTCCACCGCCGGCGGCGCCTACGTGCCCGGCATGTGCGACCACGCGGTGCTCGTCGACAAGGGCGCGAAGGTGTTCCTCGGCGGGCCGCCGCTGGTCAAGATGGCCACCGGCGAGGACGCCGACGACGAGTCGCTGGGCGGCGCCGAGATGCACTCGCGGGTCTCCGGGCTGTCCGACCACTTCGCCGTCGACGAGCCGGACGCGATCCGGATCGGCCGCGCGATCGTCGCCCGGTTCAACTGGCGCAAGCTCGGGCCGGGCCCGTCGTACCCGCCGGCCGACCCGCTGTACGACCCGGAGGAGATCCTCGGCCTGCTCCCGCCGGAGTCGAAGGTGCCCTTCGACCCGCGCGAGGTGCTGGCCCGGGTCGTCGACGGCTCCGAGTTCGACGAGTACAAGGCGCTCTACGGCACGTCGCTGGTCACCGGCTGGGCCAGCGTGCACGGCTACCCGGTCGGGGTGCTCGCGAACCACCGCGGCGTGCTGTTCAGCGAGGAGGCGAAGAAGGCGTCGGAGTTCATCCAGATCGCGAACCAGACCGACGTCCCGCTGCTGTTCCTGCAGAACACCACCGGCTACATGGTCGGCGCCGAGTACGAGCAGGGCGGGATCATCAAGGACGGCGCCAAGATGATCAACGCGGTGACCAACTCGCGGGTGCCGCACCTGACGATCAACATGGCGTCGTCGTTCGGCGCCGGGAACTACGGCATGTCCGGGCGCGCGTTCGATCCGCGGCTGATGTTCGCCTGGCCGTCGGCGAAGCTCGCGGTGATGGGCGCGGCACAGCTGGCCGGGGTGCTGTCGATCGTCGGGCGGGCGTCCGCGGCGTCCCAGGGCAGGCCCTACGACGAGGCCGCCGACGCGGCCCGCACCGCCGCGATCGAGGCGCAGATCGAGGCCGAGTCGCACGCGTTCTACGTGACCGCCCGGCTCTACGACGACGGCGTCGTCGATCCCCGCGACACCCGCACCGTGCTCGGCATGTCGCTGTCCGCGGTGCACAACCAGACGATCGAGGGGCGCCGCGGCTTCGGCGTCTTCCGGATGTGAGCGCGGAGATGATCGGGAAACTGCTGGTCGCCAACCGCGGCGAGATCGCCGCCCGGGTGCAGCGCACCGCGCACCGCCTCGGCATCGCGACGGTCGCCGTGTTCTCCGACGCCGACTCCGGCGCCGGGTACGTGCGCGACGCCGACGAGGCCGTCCGGCTGCCCGGCACCGCCCCGTCGGACACCTACCTGCGCGGTGACCTGGTGATCGCCGCCGCCCGCGCGACCGGCGCCGACGCCGTCCACCCCGGCTACGGGTTCCTGTCCGAGAACGCCGGCTTCGCGCGGGACTGCGCCGCCGCCGGGCTGACGTTCGTCGGCCCCTCGCCGGAGGCGATCGCCGCGATGGGCTCCAAGGTCGAGGCGAAGGCGCTGATGGAGGCCGCCGGGGTGCCGGTGCTGCCCGGCGTCACCGTCACCGGCGACACCGACCTGGCGGACGCCGGCCGCCGGATCGGCTTCCCGCTGCTGGTCAAGGCCGCCTACGGCGGCGGCGGGCGCGGCATGCGGGTGGTGCACGACCCGGCCGCGCTGGCCGGCGCCGTCGACTCGGCCCGGCGCGAGGCGGCCGGCGCGTTCGGCGACGGGCTGGTGTTCCTGGAGCGCTACCTGGTCGATCCGCGGCACGTCGAGGTGCAGATCCTCGGCGACGGCCACGGCACCGTCGTGCACCTGTTCGAGCGCGAGTGCTCGATCCAGCGGCGGCACCAGAAGATCGTCGAGGAGTGCCCGTCGCCCGCGGTCTCCGAGGCGCTGCGCGCCGAGCTGGGCGCGGCCGCCGTCGCGGCCGGCACGGCGATCGGCTACACCGGCGCCGGGACCGTCGAGTTCGTGCTGGCCGGCTCCGAGTTCTTCTTCCTCGAGGTCAACACCCGGCTGCAGGTCGAGCACCCGGTCACCGAGCTGGTCACCGGGCTCGACCTGGTCGAGCAGCAGCTGCGGATCGCCGAGGGCGCCCCGCTCGGGCCCGAGGTGCGCGAGGCGACGATCACCGGGCACGCGATCGAGGCCCGGCTCTACGCCGAGGACGTCACCGCCGACGGCTACCTCCCGGCCACCGGCACCCTGCACCGGTTCGACGTGCCGGGCGAGGTCCGGGTCGACTCCGGCGTTGGCACCGGCTCGGTCGTCTCCCCGCACTACGACCCGATGCTGGCCAAGGTGATCGCGCACGCGCCCACCCGCGCCGCCGCCGCCCGCGCGCTCGCCCGGTCGCTGGCCGGCGCCGCGCTGCACGGCGTCACCACCAACCGGGACCTGCTCGTCGGGATCCTGCGGGAACCCGGGTTCCTGGCCGGCGACACCGACACCGGGTTCCTGGTGCGGCACGACCCGGTCGCGCTCGGCGCGGGCACGCTGTCCGGCGACGGGCGCCGGCACGCCGCCGCGGCGGCGCTGGCCGCGCAGGCCGCGCACCGGCGGGACGCCCGGGTGCTGGGCGGGATGCCGTCCGGCTGGCGCAACGTCGGCGGCGCGTTCCAGCGGATCGGCTACCGGCTGGGGGAGCACACCACGACGGTCGCCTACCGGTTCCGCCGCGACGGCCTGGACCTGCGGGTCGACGACGAGCCGCTGGCCGTGACCCCGGTGTCGGTCACCCCGGACGCGGTGGTCCTGGAGCTCGACGGCGTCCGGCGGACCTACCGGGTGCACCGCGCCGCGGGGGTGTCCTACGTGGACGGCCCGGACGGCTCGGTGGCGCTGCACGAGGAGCCCCGGTTCGCCGACCCGAACGCGGTCGCGCACGCGGGCTCGCTGCTCGCGCCGATGCCGGGCGCGGTGGCCCGGGTGCACGCCGGCGTCGGGGACGAGGTCACCGCGGGCCAGCCGCTGGTGGTGCTGGAGGCGATGAAGATGGAGCACACGATCGTCGCCCCCGCGGACGGCGTGCTGGGCGAGCTGCGGGTCGCGCCCGGCGACCAGGTCGACTCCGGGCAGGTACTGGCCGTCGTCGGGGAGCCCGGATCATGATCCGCGTTCTGCGAGCGCCCGTGCCCGTACCGCGCCGCCACACTCCCGGGACGGGGATCATGGAATGAACATCGCGACCCTGCTGCGCCGCGCCGCGCTCGACCACCCGTCGTCGACGGCGGTGGCGATCGACGACACCGGGACCGGCTACGCCGAACTCGCCGACCGGGCCGCCCGGTTCGCCGGCCACCTGCACGGCCGCGGCACCGCCGCCGGTGACCGGATCGGGTTCTTCCTGCCCAACCATCCCGACTACCTGGCCGGGCTGCTCGGCACCTGGCAGGCGGGCGCGGTCGCGGTCCCGCTGAACGCGCTGTTCCCGGACGCCGCGCTGCGGCACGCGATCACCGACTCCGGCGCCGATCTGCTGGTGCTGCCGGAGTCCGAGGTCGAGCGGGTCCGCGGGCTCGCGCCGGGCGTCGAGCTGCTCACCCTGGGCCCGGCGTTCGACGCGGCGCTCGCCGCGGCGGCACCCGCACCGGGCGTGGTGCCCCGGCTGGACGGCGACGACGCGCTGCTCATGTACACCTCCGGCTCCACCGGCCGGCCCAAGGGCGTCCGGCAGACGCACCGCAACACGCTCGCGCAGGTCGAGGGCGTGATCGACCTCTACCGGCTGACCGCCGACGATCACGTGCTGAACTGCATGCCGCTGTTCCACGTCGGCGGCCTGCAGCTGGCGAGCCTGCCGGTGCTCCTGCGCGGCGGCCGGATCACCTTCATGCCCCGGTGGGACGCCCTGGCCTGGCTGGATCTCGCGCAGCGGCTGCGCCCCACCTACGGCGGCCTGATCTCGACGATGATGATCGACGTCGGGAACCGGACGGTGGACGCGCCGGTCGTGCTGGACTCGTTCCGGATCTGCATGTTCGGCGGCTCCCGCACCCCGACGGCGGCGATCGACCGGCTCCGCGAGGGCACCGGCATCTCCGGCACCGAGATCTACGGCCAGACCGAGCAGAGCGGCCTGGTCGTCTCCTACGCCCCCGGCGAGCCGCGCCGGCCGGGATCGATGGGCCGCCCGCTGGAGCAGGTCGTGCGGACCCGGCTGGTGTCCCCGGCGACCGGTGCGGACGTGACCGGCCCCGGCGAGGTCGGCGAGCTGTGGGTGCGCGGCGACGCCGTGACCCCCGGCTACCGGAACCTGCCGGAGCTGTCCGCGCAGCGCTGGACCGACGGCTGGTTCCGGACCGGCGATCTCATGTCCCGCGACGACGACGGCTACCTGTACTACACCGACCGGATCGACGACATGATCGTCTCCGGCGGGGAGAACGTGTTCCCGCAGATGGTCGAGGAACACCTGGCCGGGCATCCCGATCTCGCCGAGGTCGCGGTGATCGGCACCGCGCACGAGCGCTGGGTCGAGCAGGTGACCGCCGTCGTCGTGCCGAACCGGCCCGGGATCACCGCCGACGAGATCGCCGCCTGGTGCGCGACCCATCCGGACCTGCGCGGGATCGCCCGGCCGCGGCGGATCGAGGTCGTCGAGGAGCTGCCGCGCACCGGCAGCGGGAAGCTGGACCGGCCGAGCCTGCGGGAGCGGTTCCGGTGAGCGTGCGCTACGAGGTCGCCGACCGGGTCGCCCGGCTGACCATCGACCGTCCGGACGCCCGCAACGCGCTGTCCGCCGAGGTCCGGGAGGGCCTGTGGGCGGGGGTGCGCCGGTTCGTCGACGACGACTCCGCCGCCGTGCTGGTGCTCACCGGCGCCGGGGACCGGGCGTTCTGCGCGGGCGGCGATCTCAAGGAGATGGCCGAGGACCGGCTGACGGTCCCGCCGCCGGACTTCCTGCCGCAGTTCGGGCGCAACATCGAGGTGCCGAAGCCGACGATCGCGGCGGTCAACGGCATCGCCTACGGCGGCGGGTTCCTGCTCGCCCAGCAGTGCGACCTGGTGGTCGCCGCCGAGCACGCCCGGTTCGCCGTCACCGAGGTGAAGGTCGGCCGCGGTTCGCCGTGGGCGGCGCCGCTGTCCTGGCTGGTCCCGCCCCGGGTGGCGATGGAGATCCTGCTGACCGGCGACCCGGTGGACGCGCACCGGGCCCGGGAGATCGGCCTGGTCAACGACGTGGTCCCGGCGGCGCTGCTGCTCGAGCGGGCGCACCGGCTGGCCGCGCGGATCGCGGCGAACGCACCGCTGTCGGTGCGCGCCGCGAAGCGCACCGCGTACCTGTCGGCGTCGCACCCGCGGGACGAGGCGTACGCGCGGGCCGAGGAGATCTGGGCGCCGGTCTACGCCTCGGCGGACGCCCAGGAGGGGCCCGCCGCGTTCCGCGACCGCCGTACCCCGGTCTGGAAGGGAGCCTGATGCCGATCTCGATGGAGGCGCTCGCCGACGATCTCGCCGCCGAGTCCGCGGTGCTGCGCGAGCTGCTCGCGCCACTGCCCGATCCGGACTGGCGCCGGGACACCCCGGCCGCCGGCTGGACGATCGCCGACCAGGTCTCGCACCTCGCACACTTCGACGACGTCGCGGTCCGCTCGGCCGTCGACCCGGACGGGTTCACCGCGGAGCGGGACCGGATCGTCGCCGGCGGCGGCGGGATCGACCCGGACGCGATCGCCGCGTCGTACCGGGAGCTGTCCGGTGCGGCCCTGCTGGCCTGGTTCGACGACGCCCGCGGCCGCCTGCTGGAGGTGTTCCGCGGGCTCGACCCGGGCCTGCGGGTGCCGTGGTTCGGGCCGCCGATGAGCGCGGCGTCCTCGCTGACCGCGCGGATCATGGAGACCTGGGCGCACGGCCAGGACGTCGCCGACGCGCTCGGCGTCGTCCGCGAGCCCACCGGCCGGTTGCGGCACGTGGCGCACATCGGCGTCGGCGCGCGGGCGTTCAGCTTCGCGGTGCACGGCCGCCCGGTCCCCGACGAGCCGGTCCGGGTGGAGCTCACCGGCCCGGCAGGCGAGGTCTGGACCTGGGGCCCGGCCGACGCCACCGACCGGGTCACCGGCCCGGCCCTGGACTTCTGCCTGGCGGTCACCCAGCGCAGGCACCGCGACGACGTCGGGCTCACCGTCACCGGCCCGGCCGCGACCGCGTGGCTGGAGATCGCGCAGGCGTTCGCCGGGGCGCCCGGCACCGGACGGGAGCGGGGAGCGGTCAGGTGAGCAGAGCAGAGGAGCGCAGGCCGGTCCGGATCGGGAACGTCTCCGGGTTCTACGGCGACCGGCTCGACGCCGCCCGGGAGATGATCGAGACCGGCGACGTGGACGTCGTCTGCGGCGACTACCTCGCCGAGCTGACGATGCTGATCCTGGCGAAGGCGCAGGCCCGCGAGGGCGGCGTCGGCTACGCGCGGACGTTCCTGACCCAGGTCGAGCAGATCCTCGCCGGCTGCACCGAGCGCGGCATCCGGATCGTCGCCAACGCCGGCGGGCTCGACCCGGCCGGGCTGGCCGGCGCCGTCCGGGCGGTCGCCGCGGCGCAGGGGATCGCGGTGCGGGTCGCCCACGTCGAGGGCGACGACCTGCGCGGCGACCTGTCCGCGATCGACCCGCCGGTCGGCCGGACGCCGGTCTCGGCGAACGCCTACCTGGGGGCGTGGGGGATCGCCGAGGCGCTCGCCGCGGGCGCCGACGTCGTCGTCACCGGGCGGGTCACCGACGCCTCGCTGGTCGTCGGGCCGGCCGCCTGGTGGCACGGCTGGGCGCCCGACGGCTGGGACGCGCTGGCCGGGGCCGTCGTCGCCGGGCACGTGATCGAGTGCGGCCCGCAGGCGACCGGCGGCAACTACCCGTTCCTGCACGAGATCACCGACCGCCGCCGCCCCGGCTTCCCGATCGCCGAGGTCGCCGCCGACGGCAGCTCGGTGATCACCAAGCCGGACGGCACCGGCGGCCTGGTGTCGGTCGGCACGGTCACCGCGCAGCTGCTCTACGAGATCGGCCCGCCCGCCTATCCCGGCCCGGACGTGACCGCGCACTTCGACACGATCCGGCTGGAACGGGCCGGGGAGCACCGGGTCGCGATCAGCGGGGTGCGCGGCAGCCCGCCGCCGGACACCCTGAAGGTCGCGCTCAACGACGTCGGCGGCTACCGCAACACGATGACGCTGGTGCTGACCGGTCTCGACATCGAGGCCAAGGCGGCCTGGGCCGAGGAGCTGCTGTTCGGGATCCTGGACCGGGACGCCTTCGACGACGTCGACGTGCGGCTGCTGCGCTTCGACCGTCCCGACGCCGGGTCCAATCCGGAGGCGACCGCGCACCTGCGGATCACCGTGAAGGGCGCCGACCGGCGGCTGGTCGGGCGCGGGTTCTCGAACGCGACGATGGAGCTCGCGCTCGGCGGGTACGCCGGGTTCCACACCACCACCCCGCCGACCGACGCGACCGCGTTCGGGATCTACCGGCCGGCGAGGGTGCCCCGCACGGCGGTGACGCACGCCGTCGTGCTGCCCGACGGGACCCGCCGGACGGTCGCCGACCCGCCCACCTCCGGCCCGATACAACCGCAGGTCACGGCGCCGCCCCCGGTAGGTGAGCAGAGCAACGGGGCGGCAGGTGAGCAGAGCAGAGCGGCGACCCGGCGGGTCCCGCTCGGCGCGGTCGCCGGCGCCCGCTCCGGGGACAAGGGCGGCGACGCCAACATCGGGATCTGGGCGCGCGACGACGCCGGGCACGACTGGCTCGCGGCGTTCCTGACCCCGCAGCGGATCCGCGAGCTGCTCGGCCCGGAGGCCGCCGGGCTCGACGTGGAGGTGTTCGATCTGCCGAACCTGCGCGCGGTGAACGTCGTCGTGCACGGCCTGCTCGGGGACGGCGTCGCCTCGTCGACCCGGCCGGACCCGCAGGCGAAGGGACTGGGGGAGTACCTGCGCAGCCGGCTGGTCGACGTCCCGGCGCAGCTGCTGCCGGGCTGATGCGGTGTGTCGCACCCCTGCCGGCCCCGCGCACCTGCTGGAACGGGTGCGGCGTCGGCCCCGGGGTTCGAGATCGGCCCCGGGGTGCGACGGGGGCGGCCGGGCGGCGGCTCAGGCCGGCGGGTGCACCGGCCAGACGGTGCGCACCACGAGACCGGACGGCTCGTTGTGCGCGACGGTCAGGGTGCCCCCGCTGCCCGCCACCAGCTGCTCGGCGATCGCGACGCCCAGCCCGGAGCCGGGCCGGTTCGCCGACCGCGCGGACAGCCAGAACCGGGTCCGCACGTGCGGCAGCTCCGCACTGCCCACCCCCGGGCCGCGGTCGGCGACCTCGATCACCACCCGGCCCGGTCCGGGGCCGGGCGGCCCGGTGCACACCCGCACCACGG
>Ga0209909_100628_pt1 | contig 12010 bp, 10 predicted proteins | sample FECB22metaG_FD_188302 | JGI IMG/M metagenome (GOLD analysis project Ga0209909, IMG submission 188302) | Cyanobacterial communities from the Joint Genome Institute, California, USA - FECB-22 (SPAdes) (version 3) | ecosystem: Environmental > Aquatic > Thermal springs > Hot (42-90C) > Microbial mats... | reverse complement strand
GACCACGGCCGGTACCGGGTGATCGCACACGGGAGCCGGTCCACGGTCGACTCACTGATCCGGCGCGCGGCGGACACCGACGCCGGCCGCAACGGGCGGCCGAGGCGTCGGACGGCCGTGGTGTACGCCCGTGCCAACGACACCCTCGTCGAGTACGGGAGCCGGGTGTGGGGGAACCGGATGGACGCGGTCGTGCCGGGCGTCTCCGCCGACTACCGCGTCCGCAACGACCGGGCCATCGCGACCGCGCGGCCCGGATGTGCCGTGGAGGAGTTCGCACACGTGGCGGCGATCGAGATGCCGGCGGACGTGCTGGTCGACCGCGGTCGCCGCCAGCCCGAGATCGACCGGTGGCCCTTCCAGGAGGCGGCCGCAGAACGGATATGGGCCGCACTCGCGGCCGGGAGGCCCGCCAGGTGACGGTGCCCGGGTACCTCGGCCGGCTGCTCCGCGAACAGGTGACCCAGGTCGACGAGCGGGTGCGGGGCGTCGGCGGCTACCGGCACGACAGCGAGCGGATCCGGACGGCCGTCGCGCACGTCGGGCCACTCTGCCGGCAGCTCGGCCTGCGCCGGTTCGTCCGCACGCTGAACCCGGGCACCGGCAAACCCCAGGTCCTGTTGGTCTTCTGCGATCCGGCCGACCGGCCGGTGGTGCTGAAGGTGTACGGGCACCGACGCCCGAACGAGGCCGCCGTCCAGCGGCTCTGGGCGCGCCGCGGTGTCACCGCAGCGACCGACGTGCTCGAGTCCGGTGAGGACCCGGTGAGCTGGCTCGTCATGCCGCTGGTCGGCGGCACCCCCCCGACGGCGCAGCGCGGACCGTCGCTCACCGAACGGTTGGCCCGAATCATGCGCCGCGCACATCGGGTGCACGATCCCGGGGTGGGTGAGTACCGGGGCCTCTACGAAGGGATCGAGAGCCACCTGCGCACCGTCCTCGATTCCGCGCGCGCACACGGTTACCAGGTCCGGCCGGACGTCCCGGAGCTCGCCCGGGAGTGGATGGCGCAGGGCACCCCCACCTTCGTGCACGGTGATCTCGCCCCGGCCAACCTGCTTTGCGACGACCGGGGCCGCCTGGCGTTCCTCGACACCTGCGGCTACACCGGGCCCGCCGAGTTCGACGCGGCCCGCTGGTGCGCCAGGGTCGGTGGCCCGGAGATGGCGGTCCGGGCCCTCGAACGCTGGCTGGAGGGTGAGCCGGGCCTGGACCGGCCGCTGGCCAGGCGCCTGCTCGGGATCGAGATGTTCTTCGAGGCGGGCGTCCGTGAGATCCGGAAGGACGAGCGCGGGCTCCCGTGGGCCGACCGGGACCCGGGAACTCTCGCGCGGCTCGCCCTTGCCGGACAGCTGGTCGACAGGGCGCGAACCGCCTGACGGGACGGACCGGCGGCCACCCCGCTCACCGCGCAGCGCGAGAGGCACCCGGCCCCCGCATCCCGAAGCCGGCCCGACCGCACACCCCATGCCGGGTCGGTCGCGGTCGACCGAGCAGGAGTCGGGTCAGTTCACCCTCCCTGACACACCCCCGGACGCCGCGAGCTGCGCGCCGAGCAGGGCGTTGAACTGCTCGGGTTTCTCCACGTTGAGCAGGTGCGCGGCGCCGTCGACGATCTCGAAACGCCCGTCCCGGACGCCGTCGGCGATCACCCGGACCATCTCCGGCGGAGTCGCCGGGTCCTCGGCTCCGGCGACGGCGAGAACGGGGACGCCGATCCCGGGGAGCCGCCCTCGCACGTCGAAGCCGGCGATGGCCTCGCAGCAGGCGGCGTAGCCCTCGTCACCGGTCGCGCGCAGCATTCCCAGCAGCCGTTCCGCCTCGTCGGTGCCGGCGAACGAGTGCACGAACCAGGTACCGGGGCGGCTGCCGAGCATGGCCTCGGTCCCCTCCTTCCGGACCGTGGCGGCCCGCTGCGGCCAGCTGTCCGGATCGGCGAAACGGGCCGCCGACGCGATCACGGTGAGGCCCGTTGCCCGGCCGGGGTGGTCGAGGGCGAGTTGCAGTGCGATCGCACCGCCGATGGACACACCGACATGGTGGGCGCGCTCGATGCCGAGCCGGTCCAGCAGGGCGACGACGGCGTCCGCGAGATCGGCCATCGTGCGCGGGCCGTCCGGGGCGGCGCTCCCGCCGTGGCCGGGCAGGTCGTAGCGGACGATCCGGAACCGGTCGACGAACGCCGCGACCTGGGCGTCGAACAGGTGCAGGTCGGTGCCCAGCGACGGGCCGAGCACCAGTACGGGCGCGTCGTACGGGCCGTCGATCCGGTGGTGCAGCGCGATGCCGGTGGTCATGCGAACTGTCTCCCCGGGTAGGTGGCGGCGGCCGCGGCGACGGTGAACCGGCCGTGGTCCCAGCCGTCGGTGAGCGGGACGAAGTAGTCGAACGAGACCTGCTTGCTCAGGTAACGCCAGACGCCGCCGTCACGGCGAAGCCGGTCGGTGTAGCGACCGGCCGCGATGTGCGGAACGCCGTCCTGAACGCACGGTTGCCAGAGGAACGACCGCGCCCGGGCGACGTCCGGGCCCTCGAGTTCGATCTCGAGGTTGGTCACGTGGTGCCAGAACGCGGTGAGTCCGGAGTCGGCGAGCCCCGCGAAGAAGGCGCGGAGCCGATCATGGCCCTGGGCGCGGGACAGCCCGACGAACTCACCGTCGGCGGTGAACAGCGAGACCAGGGTCGCCCAGTCACCGTCGTCGAGAGCCCGGCAGTACCGGGCGTCCAGATCCCGGATCGCCTCGAGCGCCTCCAACCGGACGACCCGCTGCTCCAGCTCCGCCGCGGTCACCGCTGCACCTGCAGGTCGGAGGGATGGGTGGCCAGCGGGGTGACCTTGATCGTCATGTACGGGAACAGCGGCAGCGACGACAGCAGGTCGTGCAGCTCGTCGCCCGACCCGACGTCGAAGATGCTGATGTTCGAGTACTCACCGACCACCCGCCACAGGTGCGGCCACACCCCGGAGCGCTGCAGCTCCAGCGCGCGGGCCTTCTCCTTCGTGACGATCTCGGTACGCAGTTCGGGATCGAGGTCGTGCGGGATGGCGACATCCATCCGGACGTGGAACAGCATGGTCACTTCCTCCGGAACGCGCGGACCCTGGCGGGATCGAGCTCGACACCGAGGCCGGGGCCGTCGGGCAGGTGCAGTCCGTCCGCGTCGTAGACGAGGGGTTCGACGAGCATCTCCTCGGCCATCAGCAGCGGGCCGAACAGCTCACTTCCCCAGGGCGTGGCGGGGCTCGCACAGGCGGCGTGCAGCGACGCCGCCGTACCGACCGGACTCTCGATCGAGGTCGCCGCGTAGCAGGGGATCCCGGCCGCGGCCGCGACCTCGGCGATCGCACGCCCGGCCCGCAGTCCGCCGGACTTGGTGGTCTTGACCGCGAAGATGCCGGCCGCACCGGCCGTCGCCAGCCGGATCGCGTCGGCCGGGGTGCGCAGGCTCTCGTCGGCCATGACCGGGATCGGCAGGGCGGCGGCGACGGCCGCCATCCCCTCGACGTCGTGGCCGGGGAGCGGTTGCTCGACCATCTCGACGCCGGCCGCGGCCAGTCCGGGCAGATGGGACAGCGCGGTCAGCCGATCCCACCGGGCGTTGATGTCCACCCGGACGCCGGCCACCCCGGCCAGCTTCTCGGCGACCTTCACGATCCGGGTGACGTCGTCGGCGGGGTCCTGCTTGCCCATCTTGAGCTTGAACGAGCTGTGCAACCCGGAGTCGAGCTTGACCAGGGCCTCCTCGACGACTGCGTCAGCGGGTTCGGTCCCCAGCGCCCAGGTGACGGGCACCGCGGTGCGGGCGGCACCACCGAGCAGCACGTGTACCGGGACGCCGAGGTGCCGGGCCCAGGCGTCGTGCAGGGCCACCTCGACGGCCGTCTTCGCGAACAGGTTCGCCGCCACGACGTCCGCGATGTCACGCAGGATCATCGGGATCTCGTCGACCCCGCGACCGAGCAGGACCGGGCCGAGGTAGCGCTCGACGATCAGCTGCATGGTCTCGACGGACTCACCGCCCCACCACGGGCCGCCCGGGACGACGCCCTCCCCCACGCCCGTCACGCCGCCGGCGGTCCGGACGAACACGTAGAGCACCGGCTGGGCGTTCATGCCGGCCCGGGCGAACCGATGGGCACGACGCAACGGGATGTCGACGATCACGGTCTCGACCTGGTCGATCCGCATGTCGCTCATGGACCTTCTCCGTTCTCACCGACGGCGGGCACGGCAGCCGGGCCGGTACCGGGACCGGACGTCGACCGTCCCCGGTACCGGTCCGTCACGCCGGTTCCAGCGTGAAGTCGTACTCGACGGTGCAGGTCCCGTCGCCGGCGTCGACCGGGTCGAGGACCAGCTCGGGCTTGGTCGCCGAGGCGACGTCGCTGTCGAGCCACTCGCCGCCGCGGAAGTAGAGCTGGGTGGTGACGGTCCGGTACCCGGGAGCGCGGACGAGCAGGTGCAGGTGCGCGGGCCGCCAGGGGTGCCAGCCCGCGGCTTCGATCAGCGTGCCGGTGGGGCCGTCGGTCGGGATCTGGTACGGCGCCGGCTCGACGGTGTGGATCTCGAAACGGCCCTGTCCGTCGGCCACGACGACACCGCGCAGGTTCCCGTCGGGCAGGTGCGGGGCGAAGCCGGAGTAGTAGCCCTGGTCGTCGGCCTGCCAGATGTCGATCTCGGCGCCCGGTAGCGGTTCGCCATCGGTGCCGCGGACCTGCCCGCTGAACACCAGCTTGGTGCCCTGCTCGTCCGCGCGCTGCGGGAGCGTCGCCGGTGAGGTCGACCGGGCCTGGCCGGGCAGGTAGTACGGGCCGAGGATGGAACCCTTGGTCCCGTCCTGGTCGGCGGCGGCCACCTCCTCGACGACGTGCTCGACGAAGACGTCGAGCAGCAGCGGCCACTCGCCGCCCTCCCCGACGTCGATCAGGTACTGCTTGGCTGCCTGGAACTCGTCGTAGGTCACCGACTCCGTGCGGATCGTCCGGTGGATCCCCGCGAGCAGGGACGACACGACAGCGGAGACCCGCTCGGGCGGGACCGCAGGCGCACCGGGCGTCGCGGCCCGTCCGGCCCGGAACGCCTCGGTGGCCGAGCTGCCGGAGCCGGCGGCGGTGGGTGAGGACTGTGTGGTGGTCATGGTGGGTTCCTCTCCGCTGTCAGCGGTGACTGAAGATCGACACGTCGTCGTTGCCGATCAGGTCCGGGACGGTCCAGCCCTGGAGGTCGTACTCGGCCAGACACTGGTCGGCGAGGCCCTTCATCGCGTCCGCTGTGCCGGACATCTGGGCGTCCATCAGCATCTCGGCGCGGACGCCCTCGTGGTTGCCGGCGTAGTTGCGTTCGTAGAGCTCGTGGCGGCCACCGAACTCCGAGCCGATCGAGTCCCAGATCAGCTTCATCAGCTTGACCCGGTCGACGGCGTCGTAGCCGTTCGACCCTCGCACGTACTTGTCCAGGTAGGGCCGCACCTGGGCGGAGGCGAAGTCGGCGGCGTGGCTGGGCAGGTAGATCAGCGAGGACCCCAGGTCCTGCATGATGATCTCGCGGACCCGCGGGTAGCCGACGGTCATGAACCAGCGGTAGGCCATTCCGTACTCGTGCCTGGGCAGCAGGGTCCCGTCGATCCACTCCTCGGGGTTGCCGATCATCCCGTCCGAGAGGCCCCAGAACAGGTTGCGCCAGGCGATGACCTCGCCGACCCGGGTCTGGATGCCGCGGAAGTCCTGGGTGCCGGTGACCTCGAGACCCTTCATCAACAGACCCGCGATGAAGTCGAGCTTCACCGCCAGCCGGGTGACGCCCTGGAAGGTGAAGCGGTGCAGGAAGCCCGATGCGGGGACGAAGCTCGACGCCTTCTCCGTGTCGCCGTAGACGAAGACGTTCTCCCACGGGATGAGGACCCGGTCGAGGACGAAGATCGTGTCGTTCTCGTCCAGCCGGCTCGACAGCGGGTGATCGAACGGGCTCCCCGTCACCGCTGCCGTGTGCGAGTACGACGAGCGGCAGATCAGCTTCATGCCGGGCGCGCCCATCGGGACGGTGCAGACCAGGGCGTACTCCCGCTTCTTGATCGGCAGGCCGTAGTGGGCCAGGAAGTTGAAGTGGGTGATCGCCGACCCGGTGGCCACGACCTTGGCACCGGAGACGATCAGGCCGTTGTCGGTCTCCTCCTCGACGTGCATGAACACGTCGGAGACGTCGTCCGGGTCGCGGTGCCGGTCCACCGGCGGGTTGACGATCGCGTGGTTCCAGTAGAGGACCTTCTCCTGGGACTCGCGGTACCAACGCTGGGCGTTGTCCGAGTGCGGTGCCCAGAAGTCGGGGTTGGCACCGAGGGTGCCGAGGAACGCAGCCTTGTAGTCGGGGCTGCGCCCCATGAAGCCGTAGGTCATCCGGGCCCACTCGGCGATCGCCGCCTGGTCCTTCCGCATGTCCTCGATCGAACGCGGCGCCCGGAAGTAGGGATGTGTGACGCCGCCGCTGCCGGTGTCGGTCGGGACCGTGAGCACGTCCCGCTTGTCCGGATCGTGCAACGAGTCGTAGAGGCGGGCCGTCATCCGGACCGCGTTGCGGAACGCGGGGTGGGTGGTGACGTCGTCGACCTTCTCGCCGTGGAGGTAGATCTCGCGGCCGTCGCGCAGGCTCTCGATGTACTCGTCACCGGTCAGCGGCCGGGTGACCGCGCCGTTCCTGCCGTTCGTGCCGGTCGGTACCGCGGTGTGGTCCTGCTGCAGGGTCATCGTCGACTCCGTCGTCTGTGTGAAGGTGGATGAACGGTCGGGCCGGGTGGGCGATCAGGACCGGCCCGCGGTGGGCCGGGCCGCGAGGAACGAGACTCCCCCGTCCGGCCCGTCGGCCGAGTCGTCCCAGAGCAACGGGTTGTGGTCACCACCCAGGTGATGGAACTGCCCGGAGTGGAACAGCAGCGGCCGTCCCCCATGGATGTGGAACTGCTGGACCTCGCCCAGGTAGAGGACGTGGTCGCCGCCGTCGTAGGCCCGCCACGGCGTGCAGGAGATGTGCGCGAGGGTCCCGGCGAGCCGCGGCGCACCGCAGTCGCTGTCCGCGGCCCAGCGAACCTCCTGGTTCGGGCGGCCGGCGAAATGCAGCGCGAGTTCCTTCTGCGCGGACTCGAGGACGTTGACCGTGAACGGCCGCGACTCGATCACCCCGCACAGCCGGGAGCGACGGTCCAGGGACACCAGTACCAGCGGTGGATCGAGGGACACCGCCGTGAACGCGTTGACCGTCGCCCCGTGCGCGGCACCGTCGGGGGCGTGACAGCTGATGATCGTGACTCCGGTGGTGAAGTGTCCCAGGCACCGGCGCAGCTCGGCAGGATCGATCGACATTGACTCACCTCCATGTACGCTCTGCGTGCATGTTGCACGCTGTGCGTACATCGAGCAGGGTGCCGGGTTCCGGGCGATCCGTCAACCCTCGACGCGGGCGCCCGCCGTGCCGCACATCGAGGCGAGGCGCCGATGCGGGAGGATGCGCAGGTGGACGACGCCGACGCCGGGCCCAGGGACCGGATCCAGAGCATCGAACGCGGTTTCGCCGTGTTGCTGGCCTTCGACGACGAGCACCGGACTCCGAGCCTGATGGAGATCGCGCACGCGACCGGGCTGTCCCGGCCGGCCGTGCGCCGGATCCTGCTGACCCTGCGGCACCTCGGTTACGTGGAGCCGACGACCGGCAGCCACTGGCGGCTCACGCCCCGGGTGCTGACCATCGGCCAGCACTACGTCACGTCGAGCACGGTGGTGGCGGTGTCCGAACGGCACATGAGCCGCCTGGTCGAGGAGACCCAGGAGTCGGCCTCGCTGTCCGCACTGGACGGTGACGAGGTGGTCTACCTGGCCCGGGTGCCCGCGAAGCGGGTCCTGAACGTGAGCGCGACCGCCGGGACCCGGGTACCGGCACACGCGACCTCCATGGGCCGGGTGCTGCTCGCGGCAGCACCGTCCGACTTCGTCGAGCGCTACCTCGTCGAGCCGGGCCTGGCGCCGCTGACCCCGCACACGATCACCGACCACGGCCGGTTCCGCGCGGAGCTCGCTCGGGTGCGCGAGCAGGGCTGGTCACTCGTCTCCGAGGAACGCGAGCGCGGGCTCATCGCGGTGTCCGCGCCGATCCGGGACCACACCGGCCAGGTCGTCGCAGCGCTGTCGTCGTCCAGCTCGACCGGCCGCACGAGCCCGGAGCACGTCGAACGACATGTCGTGCCGGTGCTGACGCGGATCGCGAAGGAGATCAGCGCCGAGCTGGGTGCCTGATCCCCCGCCTCGCCGATGGTCCTGGGATCGGGCGCACATTTCGTCCGATGATCCCGCAGCCCGTCGCTCTCGTACGGCCCCCACGACACGCCGGCCCGCCGGCGACGCGCTGCGGCAGGCCCGAATTGTCGGTCCCGGGCGGCATCCTGGTCGGTGATCGTGAACGACGACCGACGGGACGACCGTGACCGAACCCCTGCGCGCCGGAGCCCACGAGAGCCTGCGCACCACGGCTCTGGACGCGGCGCTCGATGCCTCCGGGTCCGGTCTCGACCCCCGCTGGGCGCCGGTCGGGAGCGCCGAGCAACCCCGCGTGCTGGCCCGGCACGTCGCCGCGGCGGTCGAGCGGGCGCTCGCCGACCGGTCCCCGGAGCAGCGCGTCGCGCTGGTCAACCGCCTGGTCGAGCTCGCCGAACGGGCGCCGGAGGACACCGTCCACGAGGACCTCGAGCAGCTGATCGCGCTCACCAGGGAGGTGGCGGTCGGGCACTGGGAGGTCCGGGCCCCGATCACCCCGCTGTCCGAGGCCGCGTTGTTCACCAACGCCGCCGGGGAGCCGACGCTGCACACCGCACTGCAGTCGGAGCTGTCCAGCGTCGACCGGGTGGATCTGCTGTGCGCGTTCATCCGCTGGCACGGCATCCGGCTGCTGGAGCGCGAGCTCGATCTGCTGCACGAGCGGGGCGTCCCGTTCCGGGTCATCACGACGACGTACATGGGCGCGACCGAGCAGCGCGCGGTCGACGAGCTCGTCCGCCGGCACGGCGCCCAGCTCAAGATCAGCTACGCGAGCGCGACCACCCGGCTGCACGCCAAGGCGTGGCTGTTCCGCCGGGACACCGGTTTCGACACCGCGTTCGTCGGCAGCTCGAACCTGTCCCGGTCGGCGCTGGTCGACGGCCTGGAGTGGAACGTGCGGTTGTCCTCGGTCGCCACACCGGACCTGATCCGCAAGTTCACGTCCACGTTCGACAGCTACTGGTCCGCGGCGGACTTCGTCTCCTACGACCCGGCGATCCCCGCCGACTCCCACCGGCTCGCCGACGCGCTGGGCCGGGACCGCACCGACAGCACCCCGCTGACCGGCCTGGAGGTGCGGCCCTATCCGCACCAGGAGCAGATCCTCGAGGCGCTCGACGCCGAGCGGACGGTGCACGACCGGCACCGCAATCTCGTCGTCGCGGCGACCGGGACCGGCAAGACCGTCGTCGCCGCGCTGGACTACCGGCGGCTGCGCGAGCGGCATCCCCGGCTGCTGTTCGTCGCGCACCGCACCGAGATCCTGGAGCAGTCCCGGCGCACCTACCGGGCGGTGCTGGCCGACGGCGCGTTCGGCGAGGTGTTCGTCGGCGGGGCCCGGCCGCAGCGCTGGAACCACGTGTTCGCGAGCATCCAGTCGCTGGCCGCGTACGGCGTGCACAACATCCCGCCGGACCGGTTCGACGTCGTCGTCATCGACGAGTTCCACCACGCCCAGGCACGGACCTACCGGGCGCTGCTCGACCACCTGCGTCCCGCGGAGCTGCTCGGCCTCACCGCGACCCCGGAGCGGTCCGACGGCGTCGACGTCCGGGACCGCTTCTTCGACGGCCGCAGCGCCGCCGAACTGCGCCTGTGGGACGCGCTGGCCGCCGACCTGCTGGTGCCGTTCCACTACTTCGGTATCGCCGACGACGTCGACCTGCGCGGCGTCGAGTGGAAGCGCGGCAGCTACGACGTGACGTCGCTGGACGGCATCTACACCGGCAACGACGCCCGGGCCGCCAAGATCATCCGGGAGACCCGGGCGAAGGTCGCCGACGTGACCGCGATGCGCGCGCTCGGGTTCTGCGTCTCGGTCGCGCACGCCGAGTACATGGCCCGGGTGTTCACCGCGGCCGGGATCCCCAGCGCGGCCGTCACCGGGCGGACCGCCGCGGACGACCGGGACAGCGCGCTCCGCCGGCTGCGGGACGGGGAGCTCAGCTGCCTGTTCGCCGTCGACGTGTTCAACGAGGGCCTCGACGTCCCGAGCGTCGACACGGTCCTGCTGCTGCGCCCCACCCAGAGCGCGACCGTGTTCCTGCAGCAGCTCGGCCGCGGTCTGCGCCGGGCCCCGGGCAAGGCCGTGCTGACCGTGCTCGACTTCATCGGCCAGCACCGCCGCGAGTTCCGTTTCGACCTCCGCTACCGGGCGCTGACCGGGAGCAGCCGGTCCGGCGTCGTGCGGGACGTCGAGGAGGGCTTCCCGTTCCTGCCGTCCGGTTCGGCGATGGTGCTCGACGCGGTCGCCCGCGAGATCGTGCTCGACAACGTCCGCAGTCGGGTCCGGCTCCCCCGGCGCGCGCTGGTCGCCGACGTCCGCGCGCACGGCGAGACCGCGCTGGGCCGCTACCTGCGCGAGTCCGGCGGCGAGCTCTCCGACGTGTACCGCGGCAAGGGTTCGTGGGCCGCGCTGCGCCGCGACGCCGGGTTCACCGTCCCGGCCCCCGGTCCGGACGAGACCACCCTGCTGCGCCGGCTCGCGACCCTCACCCACGTCGACGATCCGGAGCGGGCCGAGGTCTACGCCCGGATCGCCGACCCGGACGGACCCGCCTACGCCGAGCTGACCGACCGGGACCGACGGCTGGCCAGGATGTTGTTCTTCCAGCTGTGGCCCGACCGCGGCGGGTTCGACGACTACCAGGACGGACTCGACCACCTGCGCCGGCATCCGGCGGTGTGCGCGGAGATCGGCGAGCTGACGTCGTACACCCTCGACCGGGCACGGCACCTGCCGCGCCCGCTCGGCGAGGGTCTGCAGCACGTCCCGCTGCGCAGCCACGCCCACTACCGGCGCGAGGAGATCCTGGCCGGGCTGGACTGGGCCTCGATGCGCCGCAAGGCGGCCGGTCACGCGAGCGGCGTCGTGTGGGCGGACGAACCCCGGGTGGACGCGCTGCTGGTCAACCTGCACAAGAGCGAGCGCGACTTCTCCCCCACCACCATGTACCGGGACTTCGCCGTGACCCCGGAGCTGTTCCACTGGGAGTCGCAGAACGCGACGTCACCACAGAGCGGGACCGGGCGCCGCTACCTCGGGCACCGCGCACAGGGCAGCCACGTCGTCCTCTTCGTCCGCGACGCACCCTCCGACGACATCGGCGAGGGTGCGCCGTTCCTCTGCCTCGGCGCCTGCGAGTACGTGTCCCACCAGGGCAGCAAGCCGATCGCGATCACCTGGCGGCTGCACCGGGCAATGCCCGGCGAGACGTTCCGGGCAGCGAGCGTCGTCGCGTCGTGAGCCGGATCCGCACACTCCGCCGTCAGCGGTTCCCGCTGCACGACACCGCCGAGAAATCACCCTCCGCCGACTCCTCGGAGATGACCGCACCATCGACGAGGATCCGGCAGGAGATCTCACCGGACCCGCCGGCAGCGCTCACCGAGTAGTCGGTGGATTCTGGCTCGGCGGGCAAGGTCCGCTCCCAGGGCAGCTCCGCGCCGGAGACCTGGGAGACCGCCGTCCCCCGGCCGACGGTGATCGTGACCGCCGATCCCGATCCGTTCACCTCGAAGGTCACCTCGGTCGCCGCGGGTTCGGTGACGGCGTCGACGGCCGGTTCGACGCCGGGATCCCCGCCGCCGGTTTCCTGGTCGCCGCTCGGTGTCCCGGACGCGACCGTCTCCTCGGTCGGCGCGGTCCGGGGCTCGTCGTCCGAGCCGCCGAGGACGGCGAACCCGATCGGTACCGCGGCCGCGACCGCT
>Ga0209909_100625_pt1 | contig 12115 bp, 9 predicted proteins | sample FECB22metaG_FD_188302 | JGI IMG/M metagenome (GOLD analysis project Ga0209909, IMG submission 188302) | Cyanobacterial communities from the Joint Genome Institute, California, USA - FECB-22 (SPAdes) (version 3) | ecosystem: Environmental > Aquatic > Thermal springs > Hot (42-90C) > Microbial mats... | reverse complement strand
GGGCCGGACGGCGGGTGGCACGCGTCGGACCCGCTGCGGGCGCTGGTGGCCGCGCTCGCCGAGCGGCGGCGTGTCAGGATGATGCCGTGACGTCAGAGCTTCCGCGCCGGGTCGCGGTGCTCTCGGTACACACCTCCCCGACCGAGCAGCCCGGCACCGGCGACGCAGGCGGCATGAACGTCTACGTCGCGCAGACCGCGATCCGGATGGCCCGGCGCGGGGTCGAGGTGGAGATCTTCACCCGCGCGACGTCGTCGGAGCAGCCGCCGACGGTCGAGCTCGCCCCGGGTGCGACCGTCCGGTTCGTCGCCGCGGGCCCGTTCGAGGGGCTCGGCAAGGACGACCTGCCCGCCCAGCTGTGCGCGTTCACCGCGGGCGTGCTGCGGGCCGAGGCCCGGCACGATCCCGGCTGGTACGACGTCGTGCACTCGCACTACTGGCTGTCCGGCCAGGTCGGGTGGCTGGCCCGGGACCGGTGGGGGGTGCCGCTGGTGCACACCGCGCACACCCTCGCGAAGGTGAAGAACGCCGCGCTGGCCGCCGGGGACACCCCCGAGCCGCGGGTCCGGCTGATCGGCGAGGACCAGGTCGTCGCCGAGGCGGACCGGCTGGTCGCGAACACCGAGATCGAGGCCAAGCAGCTGATCGACCTCTACGACGCCGATCCGCGGCGCACCGTCACGATCCCGCCGGGTGTCGACACCGACCGGTTCCGGCCGGGTGACCGGGCCGCCGCCCGGGCCGCGCTGGACCTCCCGGCGGACGCCGTGGTGCTCGCGTTCGTCGGGCGGATCCAGCGGCTCAAGGCGCCGGACGTGCTGCTGCGGGCCGCCGCCGAGCTGCTCGCGCGGACCCCGTCGCTGCGGGACCGGCTGGTGGTGCTGGTCGCGGGCGGGCCGTCCGGGTCGGGGCTGGCCGAGCCGACGTCGCTGCAGGAGCTGGCCGCCGAGCTGGGCGTGACCGACGTCGTCCGGTTCCTGCCGCCGCGCGGCGGCGAGGAGCTGGTCACCGTCTACCGGGCCGCGGACGTGGTGGCGGTGCCCAGCTACAACGAGTCGTTCGGGCTGGTCGCGCTGGAGGCGCAGGCCTGCGGCACGCCGGTGGTCGCGACCCGGGTGGGCGGGCTGCCGGTGGCCGTCGCCGAGGGCCGGTCCGGGCTGCTGGTCAGCGGGCACGACATCTCCGACTGGGCGGACGCGCTCGGTGAGCTGGCCCTGGACCGGGCCCGCCGCGAGCGGATGGCGGACGTCGCGGCCGGGCACGCCCGCCGGTTCTCCTGGGACCGCACGACCGAGGCCCTGCTGGGCGCCTACGACGAGGCCCGCGCCGAGTTCCAGGTGCGGGAGGGGGGCAGGCGATGACCGATCTCGATCCGGTGGTGGCCGACGCGCTGTCCGGGATGGGCGTCGAGCACGTCCACCGCGGGCCCGGGCAGTGGCTGGTGACGCTGCCCGGCGAGGCCCGGCTGCAGACCCAGACCTGGCTGCTGGTGCGCGAGCAGACCGTCGGGGTGCAGGCGTTCGTCTGTCGTCGTCCTGACGAGAACGCCGAGGGCGTCTACCGGTTCATGCTGCTGCGCAACGCCCGGCTCTACGGCGTGCACTACTGCCTGGACCGGGCCGGCGACATCCACCTGGTCGGCAGGCTGCCGCTGCACGCGGTCACCGCCGAGGAGATCGACCGGGTGCTCGGCCAGGTGCTGCAGGCCGCCGACGGCGACTTCAACACCTTCCTGGAGCTGGGGTTCGCCTCCTCGATCCGGCGTGAGTACGCCTGGCGCAGCGAGCACGGCGAGTCGACCGCGAACCTGGCGGCGTTCGCGCACCTGATCGACGGATAGCCCCGAGGGGCCAGTACCGCCCCGACCGCTCAGTACGGCACCGGGTCGCGCAGCAGCGGGCAGGTCATGCAGTGCCCGCCGCCGCGGCCGCGGCCCAGCTCGGACCCGACGATGGTGTGCACGGTGACCCCGGCCCGGCGCAGGATCTCGTTGGTCTGGGTGTTGCGGTCGTAGGCGAACACCACGCCCGGCTCGACGGCGACCACGTTGTTGCCGGAGTCCCACTGCTGGCGCTCGCTGGCGTACACGTCGCCGCCGGTGGGCAGCACCCGCAGCTCGGGCAGGCCGAGCGCGTCGGCGACGACGTCGACGAACGGCTCCTTCTCCTCGGTCGCCTCCGGCCCGCGGTCGCCGGGGCGCAGCGAGAAGGTGCGGATGCCGTCGACGATGCCGCCGTAGGCGGTGGCGACGTCCCGGTCGGCGAAGGTGAACACGGTGTCCAGGTGCATCGCGGCGCGCAGCTTCGGCATCCCGGCGACCACCACCCGGGTGGCCGCGCCCGCGTCGAACAGTGCGGCGGCCAGCTGGGTGATCGCCTGCCGGGAGGTGCGCTCGCCCATCCCGACCAGGACGGCGCCGTTCCCGACCGGCATCACGTCGCCGCCCTCGATCGACGCGGCACCCCAGCCGAGCTCCGGATCGCCCCACCACACGCGGGCGCCGGTGAACTCCGGGTGGAACGTGTAGACGGCCTTCATCAGCAGCGTCTCGCCGTGCCGGGCCGGCCAGAACAGCGGGTTGAGGGTGACGCCGCCGTAGATCCAGCAGGTGGTGTCGCGGGTGTAGAGGGTGTTCGGCAGCGGCGGCATCAGGTACTCGGGCGGGCCGCCGGTGCCGCCGGCGAGCGCGATCCACGGCGAGCTGAGGTCGCCGGGCAGGTCCGTGGTGGACAGCCCGCCGATCAGGAACCCGGCCAGCTCGCGATCGGTCAGGCCGTCCAGGAACGCCCTGGTCTCGGCGAGCAGCCCGAGCCCGACCTGGTTCGGGACGATCTTGCGGTCGAGCAGCCAGGCCCGCGCGCCGGGCACGGCGAGGGTCTCGGCGAGCACGTCGTGCAGCTCCAGCACCTCGACGCCGAGCCCGCGCATGGCGGACACGAACGCGGCGTGGTCGCGCCGGGCGTTCTGCACCCACATGACGTCGTCGAACAGCAGCGCGTCGGAGTTGGACGGGGTGAGCCGCTCGTGCGCCCGGCCGGGCGAGCAGACCAGGACGCGCCGCAGCCGTCCCACCTCGGAGTGCACACCGAACCCGGACACCGGCATCAGCTCCTCGAACTCAGGTGCGGCAGGACCAGCACCGGCACCGGTGCGGCCCGGATCAGCCTGGACGCCCGCGAGCCGAGGAACACCCTGGCCAGCGGGCCGGAGTCCGACGATCCCACGACGAGCAGCTCGTCGGGGCGCCAGTCGACGGCGGCGACCGCCTCGTCCCAGCCGGTGCCGGTGCCGATCACACAGGGCACGCCGTCGTCGACGGTGCCGTCGGCGACCAGCCTGTGCTGCGCCTCGGCGGCCTGGTCGGCCCACGACTCGAGGATCGAGTCCTCGGCGTGCAGGCCGACCTCGGGCGGGTACATCGTGGCGTTGCGGACGCCGAAGCTCGCCACCCGCAGCGGGGTGCCGAGCCGGGCGGCGAGATCGGCGGCGGCGGCGACGGTGCGCACCGAGGAGTCGCTGTCGGAGAAGGCGACGGTGAGCCGGCCGAACGGCGCGTCACCGGGATCGGGGGAGTCTGGTGAGCCGCCGCCGCGCGGGGCCAGCGCGACGCCGACCGGCGCGGCGTGCAGCAGCTTCTGCGCGGTCGTGCCGAGCCCGATCCGGCCGTCCGGCCCGCCGGCCGCGGAACCGACGACGAGCACCGTCCCGCCGGCGTCCTGCACCACGTCCACCAGGGTGGAGGCGACGGACCGGCCGGGCACCGCGCGGTGGCCGACGGGCACGGTGGTCCCGGCGAGGTGCGCGCGGGCGGCGGCGGTCGCCTCCTCGCCGACCCGCCGGGCGTACTCGCCGAACTCGGCGTCCACCTTCGCCGGTGACGGCGTGGACCACTGCCGCGGCACGACCGTCACCACCAGCATCGGTTCGCCGCGGGCGCGGGCGAGGCGGAGCCCGAGATCGAGCGCCCCGGGCCCGCCGCGGTGCGGGAGGTACCCGACGACGACCGTCATGCGTTCTCCCGGGCCAGTGCCGAGTGCCGGCGTCCGTACAGGGCGTAGAGCAGCAGGAACAGCGCGACCCAGGCCGCGAACACCAGCCAGGTGATCCAGTGCAGGCTGATCAGGATGTAGCCGCAGACCAGCACCGACAGCACCGGGACCACCGGGTAGCCGGGCACGGTGAAGCCGCGCGGCAGGTCCGGCTCGCGGCGGCGCAGCACGATGACGCCGACCGAGACCACGATGAACGCGGTCAGGGTGCCGATCGAGACCAGGTCGACCAGATGGTCCAGCGGGACGAACGCGGCCAGCAGCGCGACCACCGCGCAGACGATGACGGTGTTCTGCACCGGCGTCCGGGTCCGCGGGCTGACCCGGGAGAACACCGGTGGCAGCATCCCGTCGCGGCCCATCGCGAACAGGATGCGGGTCTGCCCGTAGAGCACCACCAGGGTCACCGAGAAGATCGAGATGACCGCGCCGACGGCCAGCACGGTGCCCCACACGGTGGAGCCGGTGACGTTGTTCAGGATCTGCGACAGCCCGGCCTCGGACTGGCCCTCGAAGTCCTGCCAGGGCTGGGTGCCGACCGCGGAGACCGCGACCAGCACGTAGAACGTGATCACGACGGCGAGCGCGATCAGCAGCGCCCGCGGCATCGTGCGCTGCGGGTCGCGCACCTCGTCGCCCGCGGTGGACACCGCGTCCAGGCCGATGAAGGAGAAGAAGATGACCCCGGCGGCGGTCGCCACCCCGGCGGTGCCGAACGGTGCGAAGTCGGCGAAGTTGTCGGCGTCGAACGCGGTGAAGGCGATGACCACGAACATCGCCAGCACGGCCAGCTTGATCGCCACCATGATCGCGTTCAGCCGGGCGGACTCGCTGGCCCCGCGGATCAGCAGCACCATGCACAGCCCGACCAGGACGACGGCCGGCAGGTTGACCACGCCGGGATCGTCGTCCCAGGGGGCGGCCAGGATCGCCTGCGGCAGCTCGATGCCGGTGATGTTGACCAGGGCCTCGTTCAGGTAGCCGCTCCAGCCGACCGCGACGGCCGCCGCGGAGACGCCGTACTCCAGCAGCAGGCAGGCGGCGACGCCCATCGCCACCACCTCGCCGAGCGTGGCGTAGGCGTAGGAGTAGGTGCTGCCCGACACCGGGACGGCCGAGGCCATCTCGGCGTAGCAGAGCGCGGAGAGCCCGGCCGCGACCCCGGCGAGCACGAACGAGAGCACCACGGCGGGCCCGGCGTCCGGGACGGCGGAGGAGAGCACGAAGAAGATGCCGGTGCCGACGGTGGCGCCGATGCCGAACGCGGCGAGCTGGAAGGTGCCGATCGTGCGGCGCAGCTCGTCCGGCCCCGATCCGCTGCTCGGCGGCCGGATCGGCTTGCGGCGCAGCAGCTCCGCCCGGAGCGTGGACGGCTCGCGCGGTGTCGTCATGCGTGCCGCCTCGGGATCGGGGACCGTTGTGTCCTGACATGGTGGCCGACGCCGCGCGATTCGTCACCGGCCGCGCCGGGTCCCGCGGTGACTCGTGGGTAACTTTTTCCGACCGCGCGGCGGCGGGGACGGCCGGCAGTGCCTAGCATGTTGCGGAACACCGGGCGCGCCTCCCGCCGCCCGGCTTCCCGATGGACCTCGCGAAGGAGCGACGCCTTGTCGATGCGCAGCCCGTACCCGGACGTCGAGATCCCGGATGTCTCGCTGACCGAGTTCCTGTTCGCCGACGGATTCGGGGACCGGGCCGACGCGCCCGCGTTCCTCGACGGCACCACCGGCGACCAGCTGACCTTCACCGAGTTCCACGGCCTGGTCGAGAAGATCGCCGGCGGGCTGGCCGCCCGCGGGATCGGCAAGGGCGACGTGGTCGCGCTGTTCGCGCCGAACCTGCCCCAGTGGGCGGCCCTGTTCCACGGCATCCTGCGTGCGAACGGCATCGTGACCAGCGCGAACTCGATGTACACCGGCGGCGAGCTGGCGCACCAGCTCACGGACTCGGGTGCGACGACGCTGATCACGGTGTCGCCGTTCCTGGACCGGGCGCTGGCCGGGGCGAAGGAGGCGGGCCTGTCCGCCGACGCCGTGCTGACCATCGACAAGGTCGAGGGGCACGACTCGCTGGCCGATCTCGTCGCGTCCGGGGCGCCCGCCCCCGAGCTCACCACGACCGCGACCGACACCGCGGTGCTGCCCTACTCGTCCGGCACGACCGGCCTCGCCAAGGGCGTCGTCCTGACCCACCGCAACCTGGTCGCGAACCTGCTCCAGGTGCAGGTCATGGGCGAGGTGACCGACCAGACCAAGATCATGGCGTTCCTGCCGTTCTTCCACATCTACGGCATGACCGTGATGATGAACCAGGGCCTGCACGCCCGCGCCACGGTCGTCACGATGCCGAAGTTCGATCTCGAGCAGTTCCTGTCGATCACCCAGAAGTACTCGGTCGACCGGCTCTACATCGCCCCGCCGGTCGCGGTCGCGCTGGCGAAGCACCCGATCGTCGACTCCTTCGACCTGTCCTGCGTGAAGACGATCTTCTCCGGTGCGGCGCCGCTGGACGGCGAGCTCGGCCGCGCGGTCGCGAAGCGGCTCGGCTGCACGGTGCTGCAGGGCTACGGGATGACCGAGCTCTCGCCGGTCAGCCACTGCATGCCCGACGACCGCGGCGATCTCGATCTCAACTCGTCCGGCTTCGCGCTGCCCAACATCGAGTGCAAGCTGGTCGATCCGGAGTCCGGCCAGGAGGTCGGCGTCGGCGAGCGCGGCGAGCTGTGGGTGAAGGGCCCGAACGTGATGGTCGGGTACCTGAACAACTCCGACGCCACCGACGCCACCAAGGACGCCGACGGCTACCTGCACACCGGTGACATCGCCGTCGTCGACGACGAGGGCGTGTACTCGATCGTCGACCGGGTCAAGGAACTGATCAAGTACAAGGGCTACCAGGTGCCGCCCGCCGAGCTGGAGGCGCTGCTGCTGACCCACGACAAGATCGCCGACACCGCGGTGATCGGCGTCAAGGACGCCGAGGGCGAGGAGGTGCCGAAGGCGTTCGTGGTGAAGCAGGCGTCCGGCGCGGACCTCACCGAGGACGAGGTGATGGCCTTCGTCGCGGAGAAGGTCGCGCCGCACAAGAAGGTGCGGGTCGTCGAGTTCATCGAGCAGATCCCGAAGTCGGCCTCCGGGAAGATCCTGCGCAAGGACCTGCGGGCCCGGGAGAACGAGAAGGCCTGACCCGCACGACCGGCTGGGACGGCGCCGTGACCTGCAGCGATGCGGGGGCGGCGCCGTCCCGTCGTCTGTGGGGGTGCGGGGTCGTGCCGGGCAATCCGGGGGTGTCCACGTAACAGGTACGGAACGATCAGGAACGCTCTTCTCCACTGTGGATGATGACCGGGTCATGATCCGAGCAGCTCGGAGATCCGGTCGTTGTAGGTGTCCTGCTGGTCGGCGAGGCACTTGGCGTAGACCGTGAGTAGCACCTTGACCGAGTTGCCCGCTCGGGTGGCGACCTCGGTGGGTGGCACCCCGGCGGCCAGCCAGCTCGACAGCGCCGCGTGTCGGAGGTCGTAGGGCCGACGGGCCAGCGGTGAGGCAGCCTGTACCGGGCTCAGGCCGATGGTGCGGGCCTCGGCCCAGAGCCGGGAGTACACCGACCACGGCACGCTCCCACCGCTCTCCACGGCGACGAACAGCCGACCGTCCGAGGCCGGCGGATACACGTCGAGATGCGCACGCAGGATCCCGACGAGAGCCGGCGGAATCGGTACCGGGCGGACCTCCTCCGCGCTGCGCCGCTTCAACGGCCGGTCCTGGTACCGAGCGCCGGGCGGGGCGTAGTACGACGCGCTGACCTCGGTGCGCGAGCCCGAGAGCAGCAGGCGACCCCACCCCTCGGCGGGAAGATCGAGGTCGGTCGTCCGGAGGTTCTGCGCCTCACCGGGCCGGAGACCCGCGTAGTACAGGCAGGCGAAGAACGCGTGCAGACGGGCCCCGCGGTCACGGTCCCGGCGTCGACGACCGCCCACGTAGGTCACAGCAGCGAGGAGCTGGCGGGCCTGCGCCGGGTTGACCACCACGCGCGGATCGACGACCTGCGGTCCGGTGTGGCGAGCGAGGTGTCGACGGCCGGTCAGCGGGTTGGAGTCGACCCAGCCCGAGGCGCGTGCGAACTCGACGGCTCGGTGCAGGACGGCACGACGCTTGTCCCACGTCGAGGTCGTCACCGGACGCCCGGTCACCGACTTGCCCAGCCCCAGCAGCAGCTCGCTCGCTGCGATCTCGTCGACCAGGTCGTTCACCGGTCGGGAGGCCCGGGACAGCCACCGCGCGACGGCCTGATCAGCAGGCGACAGCCCGATGTGACGTTGCGGAACGGGCAGCAGTCGAGTCGACAGGAGCCGCTGGGCGACGCCCCGGTCAGGCGCGTGGTCGAGTTGCCGAACGAACAACGGGACGGCTGCGGCGAGGTTCGTGACTGCGCCCTTCCGTGTGTTCGGCGGGGCATCGCTCGTCCACAGCCAGTCGACGTAGGCCGTGGCGATCTCCAACAGCGTCCGGCAGTTCCGCTGACGGGCGAGCGAGGACGGGAGCCCGCTGACGATCTCGAATGCCTCACCGGCCCGTTGTGCCCGGAGGAGGTCCGACCGGAACGACTCGGCCAGCCGCTTCGTCGCGTACCACTCGGAGTGCTCGCGGTCGTCGGTCTTCCAGCGCACCCCGTAGCGGCGTCGGGCCTGGTTCTTGGCGATGTTCCAGATGCTCACCCGGTAGGTGGTCGCGTTCATGCCGCCCGTCCAGACTGCTCCCGGAGGCCGTCGAGCCAGTCGAGGAGATCGCCCCGGCGGACCCGGAGGTGCCCGTTCGGGAGCCGGAAGCACGGCGGTGCGGTTCGCTTCTCCCGCCACTCGTAGAACGTGTCCCGCGAGACGCCACCGAGCAGTTCGAGGACCTGGCGCACGGTCAGTAGCTCGTCCCGGTCGATCGTCGTCGTCATGCCGCTGCTCCCTCGGTTGCCGAACGGTCGTCGGGTGGGGTGTCGGTGGTGGCCAGGACGGCGGCGTCGTAGTCGGCGCGCCATCGGGAGCGTTGGTTGATCGCATGGAGGAGGAGCACGGTGCGGGGTGGCACGTCGGAGTCCCCGGGTTTGGTGGTCTCCCAGGTGAAGGGGCCGTCGTCGACGGCGTAGGCGGGTTGCACCCCGGCCCGGTCGAGCAGTTGCCGAACGAACGCGGTCCGCTCCGCGCGGTGGTCGGACAGGCTCTTGTTGGACCACTTGCGGGAGACCAGCACGCGGCGTCCGGCGATGCCGAGGTGTTCGGGTTTGTGCGCTTTGCCCTTGCAATGCCCCGGGGTGGTTCCGGGCCGGGCGCCCTTGGGTTCGATGCCGTAGAGCAGCCAGATGGGGCAGCGCGGCGAGCACGGGGTGATGGCCAATTCCGCGGCGAGGCGGCGGGCGTGTTCCCGCTGGCGCGAGGTGGCGGTGTCGTCGAGGCCGGCGGCCTGTCCGACGGATTTGGTGAGGTACTTGGTCAGGTAGCCGATGTGCCGTCCGGCCTCCTCCGTCCCGCCGAGGATGCCCTTGACGTGGACCTGGGGCCCGAACACGACCGTGTGCGCCGGGGTGGCCAGGGCGTCGGGGTCGGTGGCCTCGTCCCAGGTGGGCAGCGGCTCGCGAGTCTCGGGGTCGACGAACGCCTTGTGGTGGTTGTCCCAGCGCGGGAGCCGGTCCCCGGAGTAGACGATCTCGTCGTGGGCCGGCCACCACACCTGGTGGTAGGTGGCGGCGGTGATCGCGCGTAGCTCGGAGCGGGGGATGGTGCCGCGGATGGCGGCGTGGAAGTGCGGTGCCCCGCGTTTCTGTGGTTCGACGGTGCCGAAGTACTGGACGTCCCAGCCCACGCAGCGGCGGGTGTTCTGCCAGAACCGGTCCAGGAGCTTGGGGAAGTGGATCGCGTCGCGTGCGGCGCGGCGGTAGTCGTAGCTGTCGGGGTCGAGGGCGGCGCCGTGCTTGTCCACCCGCCCGTAGGTGTCGAGGGTCAGGGTGAGGAAGGTGGAGGGTCGGTACTTCCCGCCGAACACCCGGCCCAGGGTGCGGTCCTCTACCGGGCGGCGGGGCAGGTTCGGTGCGTCCTGGCGACGGCGGGTGGAGCGGCGCACGGTGTGGGGTGTCGGGTCGAGCGGGGCCAGGCGGCCACGGACACCGAGGGCGCGTAGCTCGGCGTCGACCTCGGCGACGGTCTCGCGGATCTCCTCGCACTCGGCGTCGTCTCCTGCGGTGCGGGCGTCGGTGTAGGCGGCGTGCAGGTCCGCCCGCACCGCCATGAGTTCCTTTTGCGCGGCGGACGGGTCGGCCGGTTTCCCGACGGGTTCGTTGTCGAGGTGCCAGCCCTCGCGGCACTGGACCATGCGCAGGCGTCGCGCCTTCTCCGCGCAGGGACGGCACTGGTCCTCCCGCGTCGACCCGCACGGGACGGGCACCACGTCGACCCGACCGCTGGTCTGGTCGATGCGGCGCATGGCGAGGGGTCGGGTGCAGACGCCGTGGTCCTCGGCGAGTTGGGTGGCGACCTCGTTCGACAGCGCCAGCATGGCTTTCTGGGCGCGGGTCATGGACGCCTGGTCGATCGGCGCCGGCCCGGTGTCCGAGCTGGTCTCGGGGGCTGCGGTCATGCGGCACCTCCGGTCGGCCGGCCCGCGGCGGCGGGCAGGGCGAGCACCGGTGCGGGGACCGGATGGGCAGCGGTGCCGGTGACGAGCGCTTCGAGTGCCTTGATCGCCCCGTCCGGCACCCAGGCGGCGCGGACCCGCAGGGGTTCGCGGACACCCTCACCGAACAGGTACCCGACGCCGGGTTCGGACTCGCCGATGCGGTTCGCCCACGCGCCCCGGTCGTACGCCTGGTCCCCGAGGACCATCCCGACGTGTGACTTCGAGGCGACGCGCAGGCAGATGCGGCGCGGGAACAGCTCGCGGACCGGGACGGTGTCCTTGGTGGGTTCCTGGACGTAGCCGCGGACGGTGTAGCCCAGGGCGCGGCCCTGGGTGGTCAGCAGGGCGATGCGTTCGGTGATGGCCTCGCGGGTCTTGCGGTCGCCGACGTAGCGCAGCAGCGCCCCGATCTCGTCGAACTCGATCACTTCCAGTGGGGTGTCGCGGGTGATCGGGACCAGGCGGGTCCGGCCGGCGTGCTCGCGTTTGCGGGCCTCCATCTGCTCGACCAGGTCGTCGAGCAGCGCCAGAGCATCCTTGGAGGTGACGGCGTAGCGGTGGAACACGTCGCGGCCGTAGGCCAGTTCCATGCCCTTCGGGTCGATGCCGTTGACCCGCACTAGGCCGTCGCGGATTGCGGGTGCGATCGACAGCAGCGGCGCCCACATCAGCGAGCCCTTGCCCGCGCCGGTGGCGCCGCCGATCAGGGTGTGGCTACCGCGGATCGACTGCCGCCAGGGGGTGCCGTACTCGGTCGCCCCGGATAGCACCCGGTCCAAGTCAATCTCGTCTCCAGGAAGACAGGCCATCGCGTCGAGGTCGGGTGCGGTGACGGTGGCGCCGAGGAGGTTGCGACGCTGGTAGTCGATCGACACCACGTTCGCGCTGAGTTCGCGGACCTGGCAGCGGTTCACCCCACGAGCCACCGCGAGGGCGCGGGCGGCCTGGTCGAAGTCCTCCGGGGTCTGCCCGGGCGCCAGGCGCACCTTGACCTCATCCCAGGACGGTCCGGAGCGGACCGAGAGGATGCGGGGGAGCTGGTCGCGGCGCGGGCGCTCCCGGGGCGCGGTCGCGGTGCGGCGCAGCGGGTTGACCTGAATGACCGTCGCCCCGCCGCGATCGGGCACGGTGAGCCCGACCGAGCGCAGCCAGCGCGGCATCCGCGGGGCGTAGACCAGCCAGCGCTGCCACCACGAGCGCAGGTGACGCCCGGCCCAGCGGTCGAACGAGGGCAGCGCCGCGACCCGCCACACCCCGAGCGCAGCCGCCACGGCGGCGAGGGCGAGCAGGAGGGACAGCCAGCCCCACCACCAGCACCAGCCCGCCACGACGGTCACGGTCGTGGCGGTGCGCCAGTGCCGGACCGCCCACACGATCGCGAGGACCAGCCCCTTGGCGGCCAGG
>Ga0209909_100623_pt1 | contig 12266 bp, 11 predicted proteins | sample FECB22metaG_FD_188302 | JGI IMG/M metagenome (GOLD analysis project Ga0209909, IMG submission 188302) | Cyanobacterial communities from the Joint Genome Institute, California, USA - FECB-22 (SPAdes) (version 3) | ecosystem: Environmental > Aquatic > Thermal springs > Hot (42-90C) > Microbial mats... | reverse complement strand
GCCCCGGCTACGGCGCTTGCGCCGCCCGCAGCAATGGCGCCTGCCGCGACGCCGAGGCCGCCGGCCGCCAGGCCGGTTCCCACGGCCGCGCCGGCGCCGAGTTGAGGCCCGCCCGAGACGATGCCGTTGGCAATGCCGGGCCCGAAGATGCCCAGCCCCAGCAGCGCCAAGGAGGCGAGCACCAGCGCCATGGCATCCTCGATGGAGGGCTGTGCGCCGCCCGATCCTGAGGTGAACTGCGAGAACAGGGTCGAGCCGATGCCGACGATGACGGCCAGCACCAGGACCTTCACGCCGGAGGAGACGACATTGCCCAGAACGCGCTCGGCAAGGAACGCCGTCTTGCCGAAGAGCCCGAAGGGGATCAGCACGAAGCCCGCCAAGGTCGTCAGCTTGAACTCGATCAGGGTGATGAAGAGCTGGACAGCGAGGATGAAGAAGGCAAGCAGCACCACCACCCAAGCGAACAGCAGCACCGCGATCTGGATGAAGTTCTCGAAGAAGCTGACAAAGCCCATCAGCCCGGAGATCGAGTCGAGGATCGGCCGGCCGGCATCGAGACCGACCTGGGCAACCCGTCCCGGGCGCAGGAAATTCGCCGCCGACAGGCCGGTGCCGGAGGCCTTCAGGCCGAGGCCGGCAAAGCTCTCGAAGACGATGCGGGCCAAGCTGTTCCAGTTGCCGATGAGATAGGCGAAGACGCCGATGAACAAGGTCTTCTTGACGAGGCGCGCGACGACATCCTCGTCCCTCCCCCACGCCCAGAACAACGCAGCCAGTGTCAGATCGATTGCGGCCAGCGTGGTCGCCAGGAATCCGACCTCGCTGCCCAGCAGGCCGAAGCCGCTGTCGATATAGCTGGTGAAGACTTCGAGGAACCGGTCGATGACGCCCGTGCCGCCCATCGTCTTTTCACTCCTTGAATCGTGTCCTCCGTCGCGGCGAGCTCACTCATGGAACATCCGGACGGTAGAAGGCTGATAACCCTGATTGGGCGTCAGAAAGCGCCGCAACTGCTCCCTTGCCTGATCCTGCGCGGCAACCCGCGCGGCTGCCTCGAGGCTCTGGGCGCGGCTCTGTGAGGCGACAGTCGCCGTCAGGTCGGCGAGCTGCTGCGCCTGAAGTGCGAGAAGCTGGTTGCCGGCCTGCGCTGCCTCCAGTGCTCCTACAGCGCTTTGGCTCGCATCGACGAGGGCGGACATCTCGGTCCGGTTGGTGTCGAGATTGCCGACCACCGTCGCCTGGATGCGCAGCGCATCCTGCAGGCCCGCGACCGAGTTCTGCCAGCGCACTTGCGCATTTGCGATCAGCGCGTAATCCGACTGGTTCGCCGACGCTGGCGCATAGGTCGTCGAGAACGCCTGATCGATCTGCTGGACGTCATAGGCGATGTTCTGGGCCTGACCGAGCAGCTGCCGGGTCCGCCCGATTGACTGCTGCAGCTGCTGCAACGAGGAGTACGGCAGACTTGTGAGATGACGCGCCTGGTTGATCAGCATCTGCGCTTCGTTCTGCAGCGACACGATCTGGTTGTTGACCTGCTGCAGGGTGCGCGCGGCCGTCAGCAGGTTCTGCGAATAGTTGCTGGGATCGAAGACGGTCATCTGAGCGGCAGCCGGCAGCGCACTGCCCCCGATGACGACGGCGGTCGCAATCCGAGCACCGAAACGACGGATAGAGATCATGACGATTCTCCTGTGCTGAGGTCGGGGATGAGGTCGGCTGCCCAGGCCGCGCCGCGGGCTGGAAGCCAGCCGGCGAGGAAGCCCTCACGACCGTGCTCGGCGAGGATGCGTTCGATCAGGGCCTGCTCGGACTTCGACGAGGCCGCCGTCAGGGCAAGAGCCACCTCGCCGAGGCCAAGCTCGAACAAGCGGTTGCCGCGGCGGGACTGGCAGTAGTAGTCGCGCTTCGGCGTCGCCCGCGCCAGGATATCGATCTGGCGGTCGTTGAGGCCGAAGCGGCGATAGATAGCTGTGATCTGCGGCTCGATCGCCCGCTCGTTCGGCAGGAAAAGACGGGTCGGGCAGCTCTCGATGATGGCCGGCGCGATGAGGGATCCATCAATGTCGGAGAGCGACTGCGTGGCGAAGACCACAGAGGCGTTCTTCTTGCGCAAGGTCTTCAGCCATTCGCGGAGCTGGCCCGTGAAGCCCTCGTCGTCGAGAGCGAGCCAGCCTTCGTCGACGATGAGGAGAGTCGCCCGCCCGTCGAGCCGAGCCTCGATGCGGTGGAAGAGATAGGCAAGGACTGCGGAGGCCGCACCGGTGCCGATCAGGCCTTCGGTCTCGAATACCTGGACGGCATCATCACCCAGTCGCTCGGCCTCGGCATCGAGCAGGCGTCCAAAGGAACCGCCCAGACAATACGGCTGGAGCGCCCGCTTGAGCGCCGTCGACTGCAGCAGCACCGAGAGGCCTGTCAGCGTGCGCTCACCGAGAGGAGCCGAAGCTAGCGAACCCAGCGCCGACCAGAGATGATCCTTCACCTCCGGGGTTATGGCGATCTTCTCGCGCGCCAGGAGGGCCGAGATCCAATCTGCCGCCCAGCCGCGCTCGGCGAGGTCGTCGATGAGCGCGAGCGGCTGGAGGGCAACGGGCGTTGCCGTGTCTTCGGTGAGGGCTCCACCCAGATCGTGCCAATCACCACCCATCGCGAGCGCAGCCGCGCGGATCGAGCCGCCGAAGTCGAAGGCGAAGACCTGTGCCTTGGCATAGCGCCGAAACTGCAACGCCATCAGCGCCAGCAGCACGGACTTGCCGGCGCCAGTCGGGCCGACCACGAGCGTGTGGCCGACATCGCCCACATGAAGTGCAAAGCGGAACGGCGTCGCTCCCTCGGTCCTGCCGAAGAAGAGCGGCGGGGCGTCCAGATGGTCGTCCCGCGCCGGCCCCGCCCAGACCGCGGAGAGCGGGATCATGTGCGCGAGATTGAGCGTGGAGACCGGCGGCTGACGAACATTTGCGTAGGCATGGCCAGGTAACGAGCCGAACCAGGCATCAACGACGTTGACCGTCTCCACCATGCACGTGAAATCCCGCCCTTGGATCACCTTCTCGACGAGGCGCAGCCTCTCGTTGGCGATGCGTGGGTCGTCGTCCCATACCGTGACCGTCACCGTGCAATATGCGGCACCTACGGCGTCGGAGCCCAGTTCCTGGAGCGCGGCGTCGGCATCGATTGCCTTATTGTGGGCGTCCGTATCGAGGAGCGTCGACGCCTCGTTGGTCATCACCTCCTTGAGGATCGCGGCGATCGACTTCCTCTTGGCGAACCACTGCCGGCGGATCCTGGTCAGCAGCTTGGTGGCGTCGGTCTTGTCGAGCATGATCGCCCGGGTGGACCAGCGATAGGCAAAGGCCAGCCGATTGAGCTCATCGAGGAGTCCGGGCGTGGTTGCCGCCGGGAAACCGACGATCGTAAGCACGCGCAGATGGGCATCGCCCAGCTTCGGCTCCAGACCACCCGCAAGTGGCAGATCGGCCAGCAGAGCATCGAGATACATGGGCACTTCCGGCACACGCACGCGCTGGTGCCGGGTCGAGATGCAGGAATGCAGGTAAGTCAGCGTCTCGCCATCGCCGAGCCAGCGGCTTTCGGGCATGAAGCCTTCCAGGAGTTTTAGGACGCGATCCGTCCGATCGATGAAGCCCACCAGAATCTCGTGCGCGTCGGCACCCTCGGCACGCGACCGGCCCTCGTAGAGGAAGCGCTCGGCGCCGGCGGACTCCCAGGCTGGCGGCAGGTAGAGAAACGTGAGGAAGTAGGCCGACTCGTAGTGAGCGCCCTCCTCTTCGAACGCGGCCTTCCGCTCGGCATCAACCATGGCGGAGGCCGCATCTGAGAAACTACTTTCCGGATAGGTGCTGGACGGTTGCCGTTGTGCCTCCACGAAGATCGCCCAACCGGAGCCGAGCCGGCGCAACGCATTGTTGAGGCGCCCGGCGACGGCGACGAGTTCGGCGGGCACCGCCGAGTCGAGGTCGGGTCCCCGGAAATGCGCCGTCCGCTGGAAGGATCCGTCCTTGTTGAGAACGACGCCCGGAGCGACGAGCGCCGCCCAGGGCAGGAAGTCTGCCAGGCGCGTGGCCGAGCTGCGGTATTCGGCAAGGTTCATCATGCGATTGCCCTCACACGCCGAGCCGACCGGGGATGCGTAGGTGGCGGCGCACCACGTCGACGAACAGTGGGTCGCGCTTGGCCGCCCAGACGGCCAGGCCATGACCGATGGCCCAAAGCAGGAGACCGGCGATCCACAGGCGCAGGCCGAGGCCGAATGCGGCGGCAAGCGTGCCGTTGAGGATCGCCACCGAGCGGGGCGCCCCGCCGAGCAGGATCGGCTCGGTCAACGCGCGGTGAAGCGGCACCACGAAGCCTGGGACGGGTTCGTTCATCAGACGAGGACTCCGCCGCTGAAGGAAAAGAACGAGAGAAAGAAGCTGGAAGCGGCAAAGGCGATCGACAGGCCGAAGACGATCTGGACCAGGCGCCGGAAACCGCCAGACGTATCGCCAAAGGATAGGGTAAGGCCCGTGACGATGATGATGATCACCGCGATGATCTTGGCCACCGGACCCTCGACCGATTGCAGGATCTGCTGAAGTGGCTGCTCCCACGGCATGCTGGAGCCCGCCGCGTAGGCCGACGACGAGAATGCCGTGGAGATGAAAGCCAGAATGGCGGTCTCTACCAGGGCGCGCCGTCGTGCGAAGTGTGTCATTGCCGATCTCCTGCGGGTGATAGTGCGTAGTCCGAGTCGGAGCCGAGACCGTCGACCCTTGCGAGCTCGGTCAGTCGGCGAGCGGCACCGCGGCCCGACAGCACGGCGATCAGGTCGATCGTCTCGGCGATAAGGATCCGCGGCACCGTGACGACGGCTTCCTGGATGAGTTGCTCGACGCGCCGCAGGGCACCCAGGGCCGTTCCGGCGTGGATGGTGCCGATGCCGCCGGGATGGCCGGTGCCCCACGCCTTCAGAAGATCAAGCGCCTCGCCACCGCGCACCTCGCCGATCGGGATGCGGTCGGGCCGCAGCCGCAGCGACGACCGCACCAGATCGGCAAGCGACACCACGCCATCCTTGGTCCGCAGCGCCACCAAATTGGGGGCGCGGCACTGGAGCTCCCGCGTGTCTTCGATTAGCACCACCCTGTCGGAGGTCTTGGCGACCTCGGCCAGAAGCGCGTTGACAAGCGTGGTCTTGCCGGTCGACGTGCCGCCGGCCACGAGGATGTTGCTACGGTTCGCGACGGACTGGCGGAGCACTTCGGCCTGGCCCGCGGTCATGATGCCCGCCGCGACATAGTCTTCGAGCGTGAAGACTGCGACGGCGGGCTTACGGATCGCGAAGGCAGGTGCCGCCACAACAGGTGGCAGTAATCCCTCGAAGCGCTCCCCCGTCTCAGGCAGTTCTGCCGAAACGCGCGGGCTTCCCGGATGGACTTCCGCACCGACATGGTGGGCCACGAGCCGAACGATGCGTTCGCCCTCGGCGGGCGCGAGACGCTCTTGCGTCTCGACCAGACCGGTCGACAGCCGATCAATCCAGAGCCGACCGTCGGGGTTCAACATCACTTCGACGACCGAAGGGTCTTCGAGCCAGGCGGCGATGGCCGGTCCCAAGGCGGTGCGTAGCATGCGGGCACCTCGGGAAATCACTTCGGCTTGGAACGAATGAACCGTCATCTCGACCCCGCTTAAAAACCGTCCGACCGGCGGTCTTGAATAGGGTCGATTAAAAAGAGGAGAAAACGGGTCGATGCAACAACGCCGACAGAGGCGTAGTGCTTCGGCGTAGAAAGACAGGAAGACGACGGGACTGCCTCAGGTCTGATCGCTCTTCTCGCCGGCTGATTGACCTGCCGGTGCGATGTCCTGGGAAATCTCGTCGGCCAGGGTTCGGCCTTTGGCCAGGCGACGGCCGAGAGCCTCGACATAGCCTTCGTAGCGTTCCCGGCCCTTGGCTTGAGCGGCCGGCTGGGCCGTGTCTGGTAACGGCGGGGTCGCGGTCAGCCAGAACCGCACGAAGAGCGCCAGCGCCTCGTTCGAGATCGTGACATGCCGCTCCAGCCGCTCGACCTGGCGGGTGAGCCGGTCGAGCCGGCGGCCGATCGCCCCTTCCATTCTTTCGGAGCCGTCCGGCGACAGGAGAGATGCGAGTGCGGTTTCCACGATCAGCGCCTGCGGCACACGCTTGCGCATGGCGTAATCCGCCAACTTGATCGCCAGATCGGGGGGCAAGCGGAAGGTATGCTTGGTCCGCATCCGTCATCTCAGAGGTCGATGCCGTCGCCCGGATCCATCGCAGCCTGACGTGCCAGGCCACGGGCAGTTGCGCGCAGCGCGCGGGCGCGCACGGCATCATCGTCGGCCTCGTCTTCGCCAAAGGCGAATTCCGGCGAGGGTGTTGGCGGCTCCGGTGCGATATCTTCATGGTCGGGGAGCTCCGGCTCTCGCCGGATGCCGCCATTGGCTGGATCGTCGACTGGGTGCACCTCAAGCGCTCCCGCCGATCCCTCTTTCCTTCCCGGCTTCGCTCGAACAGGTGAGTTGCCCCAATCATCTAGCGGCTTGCCGGCGGCAGGCTCTGGCCTTCTTGGCTTCGGTGGCGGAAGCAGCCGCTGCGTCAGTCGCTCGTCCTCGTAATAGCGTGCCTTCTTGGCCCGGATCGGTGGGCAGCCCGAGACCAGCACCAATTCGTCCGTAGCTGGCAGTTGCATCACCTCACCAGGCGTTAGCAGCGGTCGCGCCGTCTCCTGGCGCGAGACCATCAGATGGCCGAGCCAGGGGCTCAGCCGGTGGCCGGCGTAGTTCTTGGCGTCGCGGATCTCGGTCGCGGTGCCCAGCGCGTCCGAGACGCGCTTGGCGGTACGCTCGTCGTTGGTGGCAAAGGACACACGGACGTGACAATTGTCGAGGATGGCATTGTTCGGGCCGTAAGCCTTCTCGATCTGATTGAGCGACTGGGCGATGAGGAAGCTCTTGAGCCCGTAGCCTGCCATGAAGGCAAGAGCCGATTCAAAGAAGTCGAGGCGACCCAGGGCAGGAAACTCGTCGAGCATGAGCAGCAGCCTGTGGCGCCGACCCTTGGCATGCAGGTCCTCGGTCAGACGGCGACCGATCTGATTGAGCACAAGCCGCACGAGCGGCTTGGTCCGACTGATGTCCGACGGAGGCACGACGAGATAGAGGGTTGTCGGCCGTTCGTCCTCGACGAGATCGCGGATGCGCCAGTCGCAGCGGCGGGTCACCTGAGCCACCACGGGATCTCGGTATAGGCCGAGGAAAGACATGGCGGTCGAAAGCACGCCGGAGCGCTCGTTCTCGCTTTTGTTCAACAATTCGCGCGCCGCCGAGGCGATCACAGGATGTGGACCGGACGCACCAAGGTGCGGCGTAGTCATCATCGTATGGAGCGTCTTCTCAATTGCGCGTTTAGGGTCAGACAAGAGGGCGGCGACGCTGGCCAGAGTCTTGTCCTGCTCGGCATAGAGGACGTGCAGGATTGCGCCGACCAACAGGGAGTGGCTCGTCTTCTCCCAATGGTTCCGCCGCTCCAGGGCGCCTTCAGGATCGACCAGGATGTCGGCGATGTTCTGGGCGTCGCGGACCTCCCACTCCCCGCGGCGAACTTCCAGCAGCGGGTTATAGGCGGCCGACTCCGCGTTGGTCGGGTCGAACAGCAGTACCCGGCCATGCCTGGCGCGGAAACCAGCGGTCAGCTCCCAGTTCTCGCCCTTGATGTCATGGACGATGGAGCTACCAGGCCAGGTCAACAACGTCGGGACGACCAAGCCGACGCCCTTGCCGCTTCGCGTCGGCGCAAAACACAGAACATGCTCCGGCCCATCATGACGCAGATAGTCGCCACCGAGCCTTCCGAGAACGACCCCGTCGGAGCCGAGAAGCCCTGCCTGGCGGGCCTCGCGTGCCGTCGCCCAACGCGCTGAACCGTAGGTCGCAACGTTCTTGGCTTCGCGCGCCCGCCACACCGACAGGCCGACGGCGACCGCGATCGAGATCAGTCCGCCCGAGGCCGCGATGCAGGCTCCTTCGACAAAGATCGGCGGCGCATAGGCGTCATAGGCATACCACCACCAGAAGAACGCCGGCGGAAGGTAAACGGGAAGGCCTTGGGCAAGCTCGAACCATGGGGGTCCGAGCTGCGGTTGGTATCCCAGCCGCCACGCCGTCCACTGCGTTGCCACCCACAGTGCGATGAGCACAATCGAGAAGACGAGGGAGATCTGCCCCCAGAGGATCTTGGTCGCGGACATGGCGACCCAAGATCAGGCAGCCGGACTTCGACTCTACAAGAGTGCCATCGCATCGAGCGCCCCCGCGGCGGTCCTGGCGTGCAATTCGGATGAAGGACAGTGAGGATCGCTACCGCTCAGATCCCAAGCCCGCGCTTGCGGCCGATACTCCATTTCACGCGACCTCCCGGCAGGATAACACCCGCGACCTGTCGCCCGGAGTGCTGTTCCAAGGCGGGACGCCAGGGCACAAGCTGGAAGCCGAGCCCGTCATCGATCATCGCGAAGCGGCCGGATGAAATCACGACGCGACGCCGATAAACGCCGGTGACATGGTCGCCCTCCAGGGAAGCGTGGTAGCCGAGCCCCGTCTCGGCCGAAAGCTTGGCTGCGGCAGCAGCGAGTTCCCGGCGTCGCAATGTGTCGAGCAGATCGCGTGCGAAGATGACCCGCTGTCCCTGCCGTCGCGCCAAGCCCTCGGCGACAAGATGCTCGACCCGGCGGTTCATGGCGTCTCGTAGCTCGGCGCCAAAGCCTGACTCTACCAATTTCGCCTCGCGCCCAAGAAGCTGGCGGTCGATCCAGGTCGCCCCAGGCGCCATCACCTGTTGCTCGAGGGTGAAATCCGATCTGGTGGCCAGCGATAGCCGTTTGTGACCTTCGGCGTCGTCATAGCTGCGCGCCTCGACAATGGCGCCCGGCTTGGCATCGCCGGTCATCTCGAGAGCCGAGAAGTGGAGATGATGAAAGCGGCCATCGATCCCATCGACGATCGAGTAGGCGGACCCCTTGAGCTCGTCATGCAGTCCGCGTTCGACCAGGCGGCCAATCACCTGGTCCATCACCCGATCACCGTGCAAGGCGAATCCCGAAACATCTGGTTCGCGGCCGGTGCCGCTCATGGCGCGATGCATGGTCTTGATGATGTCGCCGCGGATGGAGAGGTCCCGCAACGTTCCCTCAAGGTCTGGCTTCAGGGTCCAGCATCCAGGCGCGATCTGCTCGACAAGACCAAGCCGCTCAAGCCTTGCCGCTCGACCAATCATCAGCCGGCGCAGTTCGGAATCGCCACTGGCTGCGCCCGGCCGAAGGTCAGCGACGCCCGCCCCTTCGTCAGCCGCGGCGCGGAGCGCGCGGTCGAGGCCCGTCCAGCGATCGGCGTCAACCTCCCTCTCAAGGGCTGACTTGATTTCGCGATCGTTGCGTGGCCCGAGCTCGAGCGTGACGCGCTCGGCGGCGCGCGCTCGGAAGCCACGACTGATGTAGTCACGGCTGATGACGAGATCCTTGCCATCGTCGGAGCGCCCCCTCACGAGCACGTGGACGTGCGGATTGTCGGTATTCCAGTGATCGACAGCGACCCAGTCGAGCCTGGTGCCGAGGTCACCCTCGGCGTCCGCCATCAGCTCACGCGTAAAGCCGCGTAGGTCGGCCATCCTGGCGGCATCCTCAGGGGAAACGGTAAACCGGAAATGATGCCGATCCTCCTCGCAGCGCTCGGCGAAGGCCTTGCCGTCGGCATCGTCTGTTCGTGCGTCGAACATACGGGCGTCGGCGCCATCGCGGGTCACCCCGTCCCGCTTGAGGTAGGCGACATGCTTGGCCAGAGGCGCCGAGCGGAAGCGCTTGCCGTGCTGGCGCACGACCCGGCTCATGACGACGATTCGCCGTCCTGGCGATCGCAAGGATAGGGCCAGCGCGGCGCTACGGCCGCGACCGAACCTGGATCGCGACCCGCTTTGGGCCGATCCGAAGCCACGACCGGTGTGGCCGGCCTTCTTCGCGGCGCGCATCACCTGCCCGACGAAGGTCTTGGGCCTGCCGGCTCCGCGACCTCCGCTGCGGATATGGCCGGGACGAACCCGTAGGTCGTCGTCAGGCACTCTCATGGCCTGCGCCAAGTGCCATTTGCTGCTGCGACGGCGGCCGGCGCCTTGAAATCATTGGTCTTTGTGACGCGAGGGCCGGCACGGCGGCGCCGAAGAATGGCTGAAATCCCAATCCCCACCAACCACATGCGCACGACGGCAGTCGGCGCTTTTATCTTGCCGTCCGTGGTTTGAGGGCTTCTGACCGACTAACCTCATCAGCACATTCGCAGGAATCAGCAAAAATGTGCGATCGCCCACGCTTCCCATCATGGCACCCGCCTCGCGCTTCCCCGCCGGATGAACAGTCCGTCAGCTTGAGGTGCCAATGCAGAAGCACCAACAACAGGGCGGCCGGCCAACGATCGATCTGATGGCACGTGGAATGACGACGGCATGACTGCGGAGCTGCTCTGAGCGAGCGTGGCGAACAGCGGAGAGTCCTGCCATGGCACGACGCGCCGGTTAATGGCGACCGTGCCGTTGGTCTGCCCTTCTCCGATACGCGGCGCGAGCAGGGTGACGTAGAGTTGCGTCTCAGCCGGTAGTTCGCGTCCCGTGGCCAAGTGTTCTTCATAGCGCGTGGGACCGGCATTGTAGGCAGCCAGAAAGCCCGGCGAGCCGTAACGATCGTGCATCTCACGCAAGTAAGCGGCACCAGCGAGGATGTTGTCGCGTGGCTCATAAGGGTCGGCGCCCAGACCGTAACGAGCTCGCAAACCTGCCCAAGTATCGGGCATGATTTGCATCAACCCCATGGCGCCCTGTGGCGAGAGCGCCAGCACATCGCCGCCGCTCTCCATTGCCATCACTGCGCTGATCCAGGGAGCAGGCACCCCGAACCGCTGCGCGGCTTCAACGACGAAATTCGCAAATGGATCTCCAGTGGACGCGCCCCGGAGAGGAGTGGTGACGACAGATTCGGCGTGAGCAAAACCGACAAATCCAGTGACCGATAACAGCAGCGGGATCATGGCTACTGACGCCACTGTTCGAGCGACAGCTTGCCGGATCCTGGCCAGGACGGAGGAAGGGTTGCGGAGCCGATCGAACAAGGAAGCAGCCAATTGGGTGAGCGGATGCGGCATGGCTAATCCTCCTTCTCGATCCAGACGGGTCGCGCCCGGCCGATGACCGCGGACGCCGGGATCGGCCCGAAGTATCGACCGTCCAGTGAGTCCGCCGACCGCCAGTTCATCAGAAAGAGCTCGCCCGCGGCGATGACGCGGCAGCCCCGCCACGCGGGGAGTGGCCGACCCCGCCCGTCGCGCTCGCGCGCCGTGCCCATGGCGATCGCATCGACAATGACCATGAGCCCATCTCTGCAGACGGTCTGCCCGGGAAGCGCCAGCACGCGCTTCAACATGGGGACACCGCGCGGCAGATAGCTGCCGTCCGCGAGGAAGGTCGCGAGCGGCTCTGGCGGCATGACGGCGACAAGTTCCGTAACGTACCGCTCGTCAGTCGACTGCAGGCGGTAGAGACCCAGTGGGACACTTGCCGAGGCATTCCACATGTAGATTGGATGCGGACTCATACCACGGGGCAGCGCCAGGATGCTGACACCGACAAGCGTTGCTACGAGCGGCAGCGCCCGGCCAGTCATGAGTCAATCCGTTGCCGAAGAAGCCAGGCCTTGTGGCGCGCCCATGTGTATGGCCTCAGCGCTTCGCCGGCTGACAAACGATTGTGAACGTGACGCCAATAGTCAGGTGCTGCATCCGCCGCATCGATGCCTAGCGATTCGACGATGTCGACCATCTGCAGCACGTGCTTGACCTTTGGCCAGCCAGAAGCGCGTAGCAGGATGTCGCCGCCGGGGCGCACAAAAGGAACCGTTGCGCAGGCTTCACTGGGTCGCACGGCACGCAGGATGTCGATACGCGACGCGACCGTGCCGTAGTCGTTGGCCGCCCAGCGCACGAAGGCAAAGATGCTGCCGGGGGCAAAGGACAGGACGCGCCGACGCCGATCGAGGATCTGCTCCTCTGCCGCGCGACCGAAGCGCAGCCAATGCTCGATTTGCTTCTCGAGCCACAGGAGCTCGACATGCGTGAGGTCGCTCAAGCGGCACCTCCGTTCTGTTTCGGAGGCGCCTGCATGATCAGTCCCCGTGCCGGGCAGCCCGTTATCCCCGACAGTG
>Ga0209909_100622_pt1 | contig 12273 bp, 9 predicted proteins | sample FECB22metaG_FD_188302 | JGI IMG/M metagenome (GOLD analysis project Ga0209909, IMG submission 188302) | Cyanobacterial communities from the Joint Genome Institute, California, USA - FECB-22 (SPAdes) (version 3) | ecosystem: Environmental > Aquatic > Thermal springs > Hot (42-90C) > Microbial mats... | reverse complement strand
GGTCGTCGGGCTCCCGGTGCGGGCGCTGCTGGCGTTCGTGGTGGTCGCGGCGAACGTCGGCGGCGCGGCCGTGGTGCTGGTGATCTCGGCGTTCGTGCTGCCCCGCGAGGAGCTGCTGGACGCGGCCGGGATCCGGCTGGTGAACCTGGTCGTGCTGGGGGCGTACCTGCTCCTCACGGTCCCGATCGGGATCTGGTTCGGCCGGCGCAAGCTGACCCTGCCCCGGCGCACGACGGACCCCGCCCGGGCCGAGCGCCGGCTGGTGCTGCGCGGGCCGGCCCGGATCACCTGGATGATCGCCTTCCTGTGGCTGCTCGCCGCGGTGCTGTTCTGCCTGGTGAACCTGCGCTACTCGGGGCGGCTGGCGTTCTCGGTGACGGCGACCGTCGCGATCGGCGGGATCACCACCTGCGCGCTGTGCTACCTGCTGGTCGAGCGGATGCTGCGCCGGGCCGCCGCCCGGGTGCTGTCCGGGCGCCCGCCGGAGCGCCGGCGCCTGGTGACCGGGGTGATGCTGCGCTCGGTCGGCTTCTGGGCGCTGGGCACCGCCGTCCCGCTGTGCGGGGTGATGCTGGCCGGGCTGCTCGCGCTGGTCTACGGCGACTCGTCGCCGACCCAGCTGGCGGTGACCATGCTGGTGCTCGGCGGCACCGCGATCGGCACCGGCCTGCTCACCGCGGTCGGTGCGGCCCGGGCGATCGCCGATCCGGTGCTGACCGTGCGGCGGGCGCTGGCCCGGGTGCAGGACGGCGATCTCGACGTCCGCGTCCCGGTCTACGACAACACCGAGCTCGGCCAGCTGCAGGCCGGGACGAACGGCATGGTCGAGGGGCTGCGCGAGCGGGAGCGGATCCGGGACCTGTTCGGCAGGCACGTCGGCCGGGACGTGGCGGAGGCCGCCGCGGCCCGCGGCGACGGGATCCGGCTGGGCGGCGAGCTGCGGCCGGTGGCGGTGCTGTTCGTCGATCTCGTCGGATCGACGACGATGGCGGCCCGGCGGCCCCCGGAGGAGGTCGTGGCGCTGCTCAACCGGTTCTTCGGCGTCGTCGTCGAGTGTGTGGAGCAGGCCGGCGGCTGGATCAACAAGTTCGAGGGCGACGCGGCGCTGGCCGTCTTCGGCGCCCCGATGGACCTGGACGACGCCCCCGGTGCGGCACTGTCCGCGGCGCGCTGCCTGGGCAGGCGGCTGGCCGCCGAGATGCCGGAGATCGAGGCCGGGATCGGGGTGTCCGCCGGCGACGCCGTCGCGGGCAACATCGGCGATCCGCGCCGCTACGAGTACACCGTGATCGGCGACCCGGTGAACGAGGCGGCCCGGCTCACCGAGCTCGCCAAGTCGGTCCCCGGCGGGGTCGTCGCGGCCGCCCGCGCCGTCGACGCGGCCGGCCGCGAGGCCCGGCACTGGCGGGCCGGCCGGGAGGTCGTGCTCCGCGGCCGGGACACCCCGACGCCGGTCCACACGCCGATCGGGGAGCCCGCGGCCGCGGCCCGGTGAGTCAGAGCGAGATGAGCAGCATCGTCCCGCCGAACACGATGCCGGACGCGACCAGCGTGACCGTCGTGTAGCCGAGGATGTCCCGGATCTTGAGCCCGGCGATGGCGAGCAGCGGCAGCGCGAAGAACGGCTGGATCATGTTCGTCCACTGGTCGCCGTAGGCGATCGCCATCAGCGCGATGGCCGGGTCGACGCCGATCTGGTTCGCCGCGTCGATCATCACCGGGCCCTGGACGGCGATCTGCCCGCCGCCGGACGGGATGGCCAGGTTCACCAGCCCGGCCGAGAGGAACGTGAGCAGGCCGAAGGTGACCGGCGTCGAGATGTTGACGAACCAGGCCGAGATGATCTCGACCAGGCCGCTGGCCGTCATGATCCCGAGGATGCCGGCGTAGAGCGGGAACTGGAGCAGGATCTCGCCGACGTTCGACGCCGCGTTGCGGGTCAGCGCGATCATCTCGAACGGGTTCGCCACCAGCAGCAGGATCAGGCAGAGGAACGTCCAGTTGACGATGTCCAGGGTCAGGCTGCCGCCGGTCGCGTAGTGGTGCACGAGGTAGCCGGCGAGCAGCAGGCCGAGCAGCGTGGTGAGCACCCGGCTGCCGTCCACCCGGTCGGCCGGGGTGCGCTCCCCGTCGGTCCGGGCCGGGGCGGTGACCGGCTCGTCGGTGACGAACTCCCGGACCTTCTCGCCGGGCCGGGGCGCGACCAGGTAGAGCGCGCCGGCGACGGCGATCAGGGTCACCACGATCGCGATCAGGTTCCAGGCCGAGTAGGTCGTCTCGCTGACCGGGATCGGCGCCCCGAGCTGGTCGGCGATGAAGGAGCCCTCGGTGGCGGCGAGCAGCGGTCCCGAGCCGGAGTAGCCCATGTGCCAGACGACGAAGCCGGAGAACCCGGCCGCCACCAGCATCGGGAAGTGCAGCTGCAGCCCGCGTTCCCGGCCCTGCGCGGCGACCTCGCGGGCGATCAGCGCGGCGACCACGAGGCCGAGGCCCCAGGTGATCAGCGAGGCGACCGCGGCGACCAGGAACACGAACAGGTACGCCTGCATCGTGGTCCGGGGCAGCGAGCCGAGCGCCTTCAGCAGCCGCTGCACCGGACGGGTGTGCGCCAGCATGTGGCCGAGCAGCAGGATCAGGGCCATCTGGGTGATGAAGTCGAGCAGCCCGGAGAGTCCCTCGCCCCAGCTGGCGACGACGTCCACCGGCCCGGAGTCGGTCAGCGCCACCGCCATCAGGCCGACCACGAACGTCAGGACGATCGCGAAGACCAGCGCCGACGGGATGTACCGCTCGACGACGGCGTTCACCGGGCGCATCGCGCGGGAGAGCGGGGTACCGGTCGGTGCGCTCGTGTCGGATCGGGCCATACCGTGCACCACTCCTGTGTGGATCAACGAACTTGACTAACGGAACATACGGGGCGAACGGCGTGATCGCCACGGTGCGTGACCCCACCGCGGGCGCTCCCCCGATGTGGGCTCGCACCACGTGACGGTGTGCCACCGGCTGGTGCAGGATCAGCGCATGAGCAGCGTTGCCGGAGAATTCAGCGAGCAGACCACCGCCGCGGTCACGCGGGCCCGCCGGCACTCGGTCGGGGATCTCCTGCACCGCACCGCCGCGCGCTACCCGGACCGGCTCGCCGTGGTCGACGGCGACGTCCGCTGGAGCTTCGCCGAGTTCGACGCGGCGGTGAACCGCTGCGCCGCGGCGCTCACCGCGAGCGGTCTGGTCAAGGGCGACCGGCTCGCGCTGCTCTCGCACAACTGCCGCCAGTTCGGCGTGCTCGCCTTCGCGACCGCCCGGCTCGGCGTCGTCCTGGTGCCGGTGAACTTCATGCTCGGCCCCGAGGAGATCGCCTACATCCTCGACCACTCGGGGGCGGTCGCGTTCGTCGCCGAGGACGCGCTCGCCGAGACCGCCGAGAAGGCGCTCGCGCACTCGTCCGCCCCGGTCCGGGTGCGTGGCCGGATCGGGCTCTCCGGCGCGCCGGCCACCGGCGACTGGACCGACGTCGCGGAGTGGATCGACGGTGCCGGGGATCCGGGCGAGCCGGACGTGCACGTCGGCGACGACGACCCGCTGCGGCTCATGTACACCTCCGGCACCGAGTCCCGGCCCAAGGGCGTCGTGCTGTCGTCGCGCTCGCTGGTCACCCAGTACCTGTCCTGCATCGTCGACGGCGGGATGACCGCCGACGACGTCGAGCTGCACTCGCTGCCGATGTACCACTGCGCGCAGCTGGACTGCTTCTTCTCGGTCGACGTCTACCTCGGCGCGACCAGCATCATCGTGCCCGGGCCGGACCCGGCGACGCTGCTCGCCACGATCGCCCGGGAGAAGGTCACCAAGCTGTTCTGCCCGCCGACGGTGTGGATCTCGCTGCTGCGCCACCCGGACTTCGACTCGACCGACCTGTCCAGCCTGCGCAAGGGCTACTACGGCGCGGCCGCGATGCCGGTCGAGGTGCTGCACGAGCTGTCCCGGCGGCTGCCGGACGTGCGGCTCTGGAACTTCTACGGGCAGACCGAGATGTCCCCGCTGGCCACCATCCTGCGGCCCGAGGAGCAGCTGGAGCGGGCCGGATCGGCCGGCCGGGCGTCGCTGAACGTGGAGACCCGGGTGGTCGACGACGCCGGTGAGCCGCTGCCGCCCGGTGAGGTCGGCGAGATCGTGCACCGCTCCCCGCACGCCGCGCAGGGCTACTACAACGACGAGGAGAAGACCGCCGCCGCGTTCGCCGGCGGCTGGTTCCACTCCGGGGACCTGGGCGTGATGACGCCGGACGGCTACCTGTCGGTGGTCGACCGGAAGAAGGACATGATCAAGACCGGCGGCGAGAACGTGGCGTCGCGCGAGGTGGAGGAGGCCCTCTACCTGCTCGACGGCGTCGCCGAGGTCGCGGTGTTCGGGGTCAGCCACCCGCACTGGATCGAGGCGGTCACCGCGGTCGTCGTCCCGCGCCAGGGGGTGACGCTCACCGAGGAGCAGGTGCACGCGCACGCCCGCGAGCGGCTCGCCGGGTACAAGCGGCCCAAGTACGTGGTGTTCGCCGACGCGCTCCCGAAGAACCCGAGCGGCAAGATCCTCAAGCGGTCGCTGCGCGACGCGCACGCCGACATCGCGGCCGAGCGGGGGTGAGGCGGGCGCCTGCTCAGACGGTGAACTCGGCCTCGACGGTCGCCTGCACCGTCACGTCGTCGGGCCGCAGCAGCTCGCCCAGGCCGTCCCCGGAGCTCTCCGGCGCGGCGGCCGCGGCGAAGGTCGCCCTGGCGAACGGTGCCGGGGCGGTGCCGAGCAGCCCGACGTCGGCGACCAGCCGGGGGCGCACCGGGCCGAGATCGAGCGCGTCGGCGTAGTCCTGGGCGCGCTCGCGGGCCTGCCGCAGCGCCTCCTGGCGGACCGCCCGCTCCAGCTCGCGCCGGTGCTCGGTGGCCAGGTCCCAGCCGATCCCCTGCACCGTGACGCCCTCGATCGCGCCGAGCGAGGACAGCCAGTCGCCGAGCCGGGCGACGTCGTCGAACTCCACCGAGATCGACACCGAGGCGTGGTAGACCGCCGGGCGGGGCCTGCCCTTGTGCGAGGGCTGCTGGACCGAGGTGCGGACCTGGCCGACCACGTAGCGGCGGACCGGGCCGGCCTCCGGGTCGTGCCGGCCGCGCACGTCGGCCAGCGCGGCGGCGGCGTCCGCCTCGACCCGGGCGCGCACCGGTCCCGGCTCGGAGCCCTGGGCGAGGACCAGCAGGTTCGCGGTGCCCCGCTCGGCGGGGACCTCCCGCTCGAACTCGCCGCGCACCCTGATCACGACCTCGCCCGCCGGTGCCTCTGCCATGAGCGCGAGGGTAGTGGCCGTCGGTCCCACCGGAACCGCCGGTGGGTTCGTCCATTCCGGACCTGTTGCTCGAACATATGTTCGTCTATGATGGACGCATGACCGCGGTCATCAACGCCCCTGCCTCACCCGACACGCCTGCCGGCCCTGTTTCGCCTGCCGGCCCTGTTTCGCCTGCCGGCCCTGTTCGGCCTGCCGTCTCTGATCTGCCTGCCGGCTCTGATCCGCCTGCTGCCGCCGATCTGTCGGCGGTGCCGGACCTGTACGCCGTGCGGGCTCGGTTCGAGCAGCTGGCGGCGGTGGTCGACGAGGTGTCGCCGGCGCCGGTGCTGGTGGACCGGATGATCGCGCTGGTCGCGGTGCGCAACAGTGTGGAGGCGGCGCTGGCGGCCACCGAGCTGGCCTTCGCCCGTCGCCGCGCCGCCGACAGTGCCGCCGAGGTCGACCCGGAGCGGCTCGAGCGCAGCATCGGCGCCGAGATCGGGCTGGCCAACCGGGCCTCGCCGACGGTGGGGCGCAACCGGATGCGCACCGCCCGGGACCTGCACGACGGTCTGGGGCATGTGCGCGGCCTGTTCTCGGCGGGGGAGCTCGACGGGTACCGGGTGTCGATCGTGGCCGGCGGGACCGCGCATCTCGATGCCGGGCAGCGGGCGGAGGTCGATCGGCGGCTGGCCGGGCACGACATCGCCCGGCTCGGGCCGGCGCGGTTGCGCAGCCTGGTCGCCGCGCTCGCCGCGGAGGTGGCGCCGGAGAAGTTCCGGCAGCGCTGCCTGGCCGCGCGGGCGGGGCGGCGGGTCACCCTGCGGCAGGCCGCGGACGGGATGGTCGATCTGCGGGCGCACCTGCCGGTGGAGCAGGGGGTGGCCTGCTATGCGGCGCTGCGCCGGGCGTTCGACGCGGTCCAGGTCGATTCCGAGCCGCTGACCCGCAGCCGCGGGCAGGTCATGGCCGACACGTTCGTGGAGCGGGTGACCGGGCGGGTCACCGCCGAGCACGTCGACGTGCAGGTGCAGGTCGTCGTGCCGCTGGAGGCGTTGCTCGACGAGGACAGTCCGTTGCCGGCGGAGGTCGCGGGGTTCGGGCCGATCCCGGTCGGGTTCCTGGCCCGGGCGCGTGGGCGCAGGCTGTTGCGGCGGTTGTTGACGGTGCGGGGCACGGTGGTCGGTGGTGACTCCCGGGCGCGGTGCTTCCCGGCCGGGCTGGCGGATCTGATCCGGGCCCGGGACCGGCACCGGTGCACCGCTCCCTACTGCGACGCTCCGGCCCGGCAGATCGATCACGTGGTGCGGGCCGCGGAGGGTGGCCCGACCGGTTTCGACAACGGTCGTGCGGTGTGCGAGTGGCACAACCAGTTGCGTGAGCAGCCCGGGTGGTGGGTCGAGCCGACCGCCGAGGGCACCCGCACCACCACCCCGACCGGGCACTCCTACCTGCACCGGACGGAACCGCTGCACCCGTCAGGCCAGTCGCGGCGCGACCACCCCGACACCCGGCCCGCTCAGCCCGGCGAGCCCGGCCGGTCGTCCCGCGGCGACGAGCAGTAGCTCCGGGTCGGGCCCGCGCAGCTCCGCGCCGTCTCCGAGGGTCCATCCGGAATCGGCCGACACCACCCGCACGCCCCGCAGCCGGGCCGGACCACCCATGAATCGGTGGGTCGCGACGTGCGCCAGGCACGCGGCGACCACCTCGGGCGGCGACTCGTGCACCCGGCCGAGCGGGCGGACGATGTCCTGCGCGTGGATCACCAGGTCCATCAGCGGGTCGAGCGGTCCGCTGAGCGGCATCCGGCGGGAGGTGGTCGCACTCTGCCGGAGCCGGGCGATCAGCTCGGCCCGCGGGTGCTCGGCGGACAGGGCGAGAGCCTGGTCCCGGGTCATCCGGTCGAAGTCGAACCGGGCGCGCACCGCGGCGACCAGCATCCGGCCCGCGGGAAGTCATCGGCCCGCCACGTCCGGCCGCACGGTTCAGGGAATGAGCACGATCTTCCCGGTGGCGTGCCCGGACTCGACGGCGGCCAGCGCCGCACCGGCCTCGTCCAGCGGGCGGGTCTGCTGCACCAGCGGATCGAGCTCGCCCGCGGCGACCAGCCGGGCCAGCTCGGCGAGCACCGCGGGACCGCGGTCGCGTTCCACGGCCCGGCCGCCGAGCTCGGCGACGGTCGGCTTGTCGGCGACCGAGTACAGCGCCCCGATCGGGACCAGCGGCGCGACGGTGCGCAGCGCGTCCCCGCCGACGAGGTCCAGCGCGCCGTCGATCCCGGCGGGTGCGGCGGCCCGGATCCGGTCCACCACCCCGTCGCCGTACCCGACCGGGGTCGCGCCGAGCCGGGTCAGCAGGTCGTGCTTGGCGGGGCTCGCCGTCCCGACGACGTGCAGCCCCCGCAACCGGGCCAGCTGGACCAGCGGCAGCCCGACGCCGCCGCCCGCACCGTTCACCAGCAGCGTCGCACCCGGCTGCAGGTCCAGGCTGCGCAGCGTGTCGAGCGCGGTCCCGGCGGCGACCGGCAGCACGGCGGCCTGCTCGGGGGAGACCCCGTCGGGCCGGTGCGCCGAGAACGACGCGATGGTGCGGGCGCGCGGCGCCCAGCCGCCCAGCATGCCGGGGCAGCCGCCGAACACCTCGTCCCCGACGGCGAACCCGGTGACGCCCTCGCCGAGCGCCAGCACGGTGCCGGCGACCTCCCGGCCGAGCACCGCGGGTCCCGTCGTGCCGTAGGAGCCGTTGCGGACCCGCCAGTCGCCGGGATTCACCCCGGCGGCGCGGACCTGCACCAGCAGCTCGTCCGGTCCGGGCACCGGCTCCGCGACCTCCAGGAAGGTCTCCTGCTCCGGCCCGCCGACCCGTCCGAACCCGTACCCGCGCATGGTCCCCGACCCTAGTCGCCGGTCGCCGGGCCGAGCTTCTCCCACAGGAACGCGTACGCCAGCGCCGCCATCCGGGCCGCCTGTGCGTTGTCCGCGGCGCCGCCGTGGCCGCCCTCGATGTTCTCGTAGTAGGTGACGTCGTGGCCGGCCGCCTCCAGCGCCGCGGCGAACTTGCGGGCGTGCCCGGGGTGCACCCGGTCGTCGCGGGTCGAGGTCAGCAGGATGACCGGCGGGTAATCGGCGTCCGGATCGATCAGGTGGTAGGGCGAGAACGTCCGGATGAAGTCCCAGTCGTCGGTGTCCGGGTCGCCGTACTCGGCCATCCAGGACGCCCCGGCGAGCAGGTGGCTGTAGCGCTTCATGTCCAGCAGCGGCACCTGGATGACGACGGCGCCGAACAGCTCCGGGTAGCGGACCAGCATGTTCCCGGCCAGCAGCCCGCCGTTGCTGCCGCCCTGCACGGCGAGCCGGGACGGCGCGGTGATCCGCCGCTCGACGAGATCGCGGGCGACCGCCGCCATGTCCTCGTAGGCGCGCGGCCGGTTCTCCCGCAGCGCGGCCCGGTGCCAGCGCGGGCCGTACTCGCCGCCGCCGCGGATGTTCGCGACCGCGTACACCCCGCCGCGGGCGAGCCAGGAGCGCCCGGTCCCGCCGGAGTAGCCGGGGGTGAGCGCGATCTCGAAGCCGCCGTAGCCGTAGAGCAGGGTCGGTGCGGTGCCGTCGAACGGCAGGTCGGCGGGCCGGACCAGGAAGTACGGCACCCGGGTGCCGTCGTCGCTGGTGACGAAGTGCTGCTCGATCACGTGCCCGGAGGGGTCGAAGAAGGCGGGCGCGCTCTTGAGCGTCTCCGGCGGGTTGCCGACGGTGGCGATCGCCAGCGACGCCGGGGTGAGGTAGTCGGTGACGGTGAGCCAGACGTCGTCGTTCTCGTCGCTGTCCACCGCGGACACGCCGATGCTGCCGGACTCGGGCGCGCCCGGGAACGCCGAGCGGGTCCAGCCCACCTCGCCGGGGGTGAGCACGGACAGCCGGTTGACGACGTTCTCCAGCACGTTGAGCACCAGGTGGTGCCGGGTCCAGGTGTACCCGGCCAGCGACGACTCGTCGGTCGGCGCGAACAGCACCTCCCAGCCGGGGGTGCCGGCGAGGACGTCGTCGAACCGGGCGGCGAGCAGCGACCCGGCGGTGAAGCCGGCCCAGTCCTCGCGCAGCTCCAGCAGCAGCCACTCGCGTTCGACGTCGGCGATCGCCGAGTCCGGCACGTCGATCTTCCGCAGCTCGCCGTCGTCGCCGAGCAGGTACAGCTCGTCGGCGTAGAACTCCAGCGCCCGCCGCACGAAGGTCCGCTCGAAGCCGGGGGTGTGGTCGCGGTACGCCGACACGCTCAGGTCATCGGGCTCGCCGGCGAAGACGAGCTCGGCCTCGGCGAGCGGGGTGCCGCGGGTCCAGCGCCGCACGGTGCGCGGGTAGCCGGAGTCGGTGGTGGTGCCCTCGCCGAGATCGGTCGCGACCAGCAGGGTGTCCCGGTCCAGCCAGGACGCGCCGCCCTTGGCCTCCGGCCGCTCGAAGCCGCCGGGCACCCAGTCCCGGGTGACCATGTCGAACTCGCGGGTCACGTCGGCGTCCGCGCCGCCCCGGGACAGGTCGATCAGCACCCGGTCCAGGTCGGGGCGCAGGAAGCGGGCGCCGTGCCAGACCCAGTTCTCGCCCTCGGCCTCGTTGAGCGCGTCGACGTCGAGCAGGATCTCCCACTCCGGGGAGTCGGTGCGGTACTGCTCGGGGGTGGTGCGCCGCCACAGGCCGCGCGGGTTCCGCTCGTCGGTCCAGAAGTTGTAGTAGTAGCCGCCGCGGTGCCCGACGAACGGGATGCGGGCGGGGGCGTCGAGCACCTCCCGGATGCCGGACTCCAGCTCGCCGAACAGCGGTGTCGCGGTCAGCCGCTGCTCGGTGCGGGCGTTGCGCCCGGTCACCCACGCGAGTGCCTCCTCGCCGGTGACGTCCTCGAGCCAGGCGTGCGGGTCGTTCGTCATGCCCCGATCATGACTCAGATCCGGAGGTCGGCGTCGCGGACGTCGGTCACCAGCATGTGGCCGGGCTCGTGGGTGATCGCCAGCGGCAGCCGGGACTCCAGCACGGCGGCCTGCGGGGTCACCCCGCACGCCCAGAACACCGGGACGTCGTCGCCGGTCATCCGCACCGGATCGCCGTGGTCGGGCCGGTCCAGGTCGGCGATCCCGAGCGCGGCCGGGTCGCCGACGTGCACCGGGGCGCCGTGCACGTCCGGATAGCGGGCGGTCACCGCCACCGCGGTGTCGACGAGCGCGGCGGGCACCGGCCGCATCGACACCACCAGCGGGCCGGACATCCGCCCGGCCGGGCGGCAGCGCCGGGTGGTCCGGTACATCGGCACGGTGCTGCCCTGCGCCATGTGCCGGACCGGGACGCCCTCGGTGAGCAGCGCGTTCTCGAAGGTGAAGCTGCAGCCGATCAGGAAGGCGACCAGGTCGTCGCGCCAGTGCTCGCGCACGTCGGTGGGCTGCTCGGTGAGCTCGCCGTCGACGTACACCCGGTAGCCCGGCAGGTCGGTGCGGATGTCGCCGTCGAACAGGGCGCCGGCGAGGTCGCCGGGCTCCAGCACGTCGAGCACCGGGCAGGGCTTCGGGTTGCGCTGGGCGAACAGCAGCACGTCCCAGGCGTACTCGCGGGGGACGGCGATCAGGTTCGCCTGGGTCCAGCCCGCGCACCAGCCCGAGGTGCTCGCGACCACGCCGTCCCGGAACCGTTCCCGGGCCTGCGCGGGTGTGAGATCGAGGGCGGCGCTCACGAGGCGAACGCCCCGATCGCGATCCCGGCGCCGGCCAGCGCGTCCCGCACCCGCTGGGCCATCGCGACCGCGCCGGGCGAGTCGCCGTGCACGCAGGCGGACTCGGCGCGCACCGCGACGTCGGTGCCGTCGACCGCCCGGACCACGCCGTCGGTGAGCATCCGGACGACCCGCTCGGCGGCGGCGCCCGCGTCGTCGAGCAGGGCGCCGGGCTCGCGGCGCGGCACCAGCGCGCCCTCGGCGGTGTAGCCGCGGTCGACGAAGAACTCGGTCACCGGCCGCAGCCCGGCCCGCTCCGCCTCGGCCAGCAGCTCCGAGCCGGGCAACCCGAGCACCGGCAGCGAGGGGTCGTAGGCGCGGACCGCGTCGACGACCGCCCGGGCCTGCCCGGTGTGCGTGCGGGTCGCGTTGTAGAGCGCCCCGTGCGGCTTGACGTAGCGGACCCGGCTCCCGGCGACCCGGCACAGCCCGTCCAGCGCGCCGATCTGGTAGATCACGTCGTCGGTCAGCGCGGCGGGCTCGATGTCGAGGAACCGGCGGCCGAAGCCGCGCAGGTCCGGGTACGACACCTGGGCGCCGACGGTGACGCCGGCGGCGGCGGCCCGGGTGGTCGTCGTGCGCAGCGTGGACGGATCGCCGGCGTGGAACCCGCAGGCGACGTTCGCCGAGCTGACCAGGCCGAGCATGGCGTCGTCGTCGCCGAGCACCCACTGGCCGAAGGACTCGCCGAGATCGGCGTTGAGGTCGATGTGCGGTGTCATGCGAACAGCTTCCCGATGTTCTCGGCGACGAACTGGTACCCGACGAACAGGGTGACCAGCCAGCCGAGGAAACCGGCCGCCAGCAGCCAGCGCGGGTAGTGGTAGCCGCCGAGCAGGTCGCGCCGCCGCCAGGCCACCCACAGCAGGATGGTGAACCCGATCGGCAGGATCAGCCCGTTGAAGGCCCCGGCGAAGATCAGCAGGGTGACCGGGGCGGCGCCGGCCACCAGGAAGACCGCCGTGCTGAGCACGATGAACCCGACGGTCAGCAGCCGGGTGGTGCGCTCGGGGGTGCTGCGCGAGGTCAGGAAGGACACCGAGGTGTAGGCGGCGCCGATCACCGAGGTGATCGCGGCGGCCCAGAGGATCACGCCGAACAGGCGCAGCCCGATCTCGCCGGCCGCGGCGGCGAACGCGGCCGCCGCCGGGTTGTCGCTGCCGGTCAGGTCCACCCCGGCGGTGACGACGCCGAGCACCGCCAGGAACAGC
>Ga0209909_100618_pt1 | contig 12493 bp, 8 predicted proteins | sample FECB22metaG_FD_188302 | JGI IMG/M metagenome (GOLD analysis project Ga0209909, IMG submission 188302) | Cyanobacterial communities from the Joint Genome Institute, California, USA - FECB-22 (SPAdes) (version 3) | ecosystem: Environmental > Aquatic > Thermal springs > Hot (42-90C) > Microbial mats... | reverse complement strand
CACTGCTGATCCCGTGCTTCCGGCAGACATCAGCCGTTGAAACGCCCGCCTCCTGCTCATGCAGCACGGCGATGATCTGCTCTTCGCTGAACCTCGATCGCTTCATGGTCCGGTCCTTCCTTCGGTCCGGACTCTAGCCTCATCTGGACGACGTCGCAGGGGTCACAGCACGGGCAGCAGCGCCGGGTTCGGGGCAGCCGCACGGCAACCGGGTAATGCCGCGCAGCCGGTTTCCGCCCCGGGACGCGAAAAGGCCGCCCCCTCGGGGGCGGCCTTCATCACGGCATGTGCCCTGGCCGGGTTGCGCGCTACTCGGCCGCGCCCCCTGCCGGGCGCACTTCCTCCAGCGCGCCCCGCTCGCGGCTTTCCACGATCAGATCGTCGCGGTGGGTGGCGATCTCGCGCAGGCGGTTCATCACCGCGCCCGTGCCGGCCGGAATGAGGCGCCCGACGATGACATTCTCCTTCAGCCCCTCGAGCGTATCGACCTTGCCCTGAGTCGCGGCCTCGGTGAGGACGCGCGTGGTTTCCTGGAAGGAGGCCGCGGAGATGAAGCTGCGGGTCTGCAGGCTCGCCTTGGTGATGCCGAGCAGCACCGGCGTTCCTGTCGGCGGCCGCTTGCCTTCGGCTACCAGCCGTTCGGCCGTCTCCTGCAACTCGATCTGGTCGATCTGCTCGCCGGACAGGAAATCAGAGTCGCCCGGGTCGGAGATCTCCACCTTCTGCAGCATCTGCCGGACGATGACCTCGATGTGCTTGTCGTTGATCGACACGCCCTGCAGCCGGTAGACTTCCTGGATCTCGTTGACCAGATAGGCCGCCAACTCCTCGACGCCCTTGATCGCCAGGATGTCGTGCGGGGCCGGGTTGCCGTCGAGAATGTACTCGCCCTTCTCGATGTGGTCGCCCTCCTGCACGTAGAGGTGGCGCCCCTTCGGGATAAGATATTCCCGTGGCTCCTCGTTCTCGTCATCCGGCACGATGCGGATCCGGCGCTTGTTCTTGTAGTCGCGCTCGAACCGGACGGTTCCGGTGATTTCCGCGATGATCGCGTGATCCTTCGGACGCCGGGCTTCGAAGAGCTCGGCCACGCGCGGCAGACCACCGGTGATGTCGCGGGTCTTGGCGCTTTCGAGCGTGATGCGGGCAAGAACGTCGCCGGCCTTGACCTCCGCACCCGGCTCGACCGCGATCACCGTATCGACGGCGAGCAGATACCGGGCTTCGCCGCCGCGCGACAGCTTGCGGACCTCGCCGTCCTTGCCGCGGATCACCAGAGCCGGGCGCAGCTCCGCGCCGCGCGGATTGGTCCGCCAGTCGGTGACGACACGCTTGGTGATGCCGGTTGATTCGTCGGCAGTCTCGATCAGCGAGGCGCCCTCGACAAGATCCTCGAAGCCGACGACACCGTCGACCTCGGTGATGATCGGCCGGGTATAAGGATCCCATTCGGCGAGACGTTGGCCGCGCTTCACCGTGTCGCCCTCATCCACCCTGAGGCGCGTGCCGTAGTTGAGGCGGTGAACCGCCCGCTCGTTGCCCTCGCCATCCACGATGACCAGCGAAACGGAGCGACCCATGACGATGAGCGAGCCCTCGGAGTCGCGCACCACGTTGCGGTTCCGCAGCTCCACCTTGCCATCGAAGTTGGACTCGATGAAGGACTGCTCGGCGATCTGGGCGGTGCCACCGATATGGAACGTGCGCATGGTCAGCTGGGTGCCCGGCTCGCCGATCGACTGGGCGGCGATGACACCAACCGCCTCGCCCAAGTTGACCGGGGTGCCCCGCGCCAGGTCACGGCCGTAGCAGGTGCCGCAGACGCCGTTGCGGGTCTCGCAGGTCAACACCGATCTGATCTTGATCTCCTGGATCTGGGCTTCCTCGATCCGCTCGACGTCCTTCTCCTCGATCATCCGCCCGGCTGGGACGATCACCTCATTGGTGCGCGGATCGACGACGTTCTCGGCCGCCGTGCGGCCCAGCACGCGCTGACCGAGCGAGACGATCACCTCGCCGGCGTCGACAACGGCGGCCATGGTGATGCCGCGGGTCGAGCCGCAATCCAGCTCGGTAATGATCGAATCCTGGGCGACGTCGACCAGACGACGGGTCAGATAGCCGGAATTGGCCGTCTTCAGGGCGGTGTCTGCGAGGCCCTTGCGGGCGCCATGCGTCGAGTTGAAGTACTCGAGCACCGACAGGCCCTCCTTGAAGTTGGAGATGATCGGGCTCTCGATGATCTCGCCGGACGGCTTGGCCATCAGGCCGCGCATGCCGGCGAGCTGCTTCATCTGCGCCGGCGAACCGCGGGCGCCCGAGTGGGCCATCATGTAGATCGAGTTGATCGGCTTCTCGCGCCCGGTCTCCGGGTCGAACTCCACCGCCTGGATGCGCGCCATCATCTCGTCGGCGACGCGGTCGGTGCACTTCGCCCACGCGTCAACGACCTTGTTGTACTTCTCGCCCTGGGTGATGAAGCCGTCGTTGTACTGCTGCTCGTACTCCTTGGCGAGCTGGCGGGTCTCCTCGACCAGCTTCTCCTTGGTGTCCGGGATCACCATGTCGTCCTTGCCGAACGAGATGCCGGCGAGGCAGGCATGCCGGAAGCCGAGCGCCATCATCCGGTCGCAGAAGATCACCGTCTCCTTCTGGCCGCAGTGACGGTAGACCGTGTCGATGGCGTTGGAGATCTCGCGCTTGGTGAGCGGCTTGTTGACCACGTCGAACGGCACCGAGGGATGCTTGGGCAGCAGCTGGCCGATCAGCATCCGCCCCGGCGTGGTCTCGACGATGCGGGTCGTCTCCTGGCCATTCTCGTCGAAGGCATGGACGCGGCCCTTGATCTTGGTGTGCAGCGTCACCGTCTTCGTATGCAGCGCATGCTCGATCTCGCCGATCGAGGCGAAGGCCATGCCCTCGCCCGGCTCCCTCTGGCGCATCATCGACAGGTAGTAGAGTCCCAGGACGATGTCCTGGCTCGGCACGATGATCGGCGAGCCGTTGGCCGGATGCAGGATGTTGTTGGTCGACATCATCAGCACGCGGGCCTCGAGCTGCGCCTCGAGCGACAGCGGCACGTGCACCGCCATCTGGTCGCCGTCGAAGTCGGCATTGAAGGCTGCGCAGACCAGCGGATGCAGCTGTATCGCCTTGCCTTCGATCAGCGTCGGCTCGAACGCCTGGATGCCGAGACGGTGCAGCGTCGGCGCACGGTTGAGCATCACCGGGTGCTCGCGGATCACCTCGTCCAGGATATCCCAGACCTCAGGCTTCTCCTTCTCGACCAGCTTCTTGGCCTGCTTCACCGTCGACGACAGCCCCTTGGCCTCAAGTCGCGAGTAGATGAATGGCTTGAACAGCTCCAGCGCCATCTTCTTCGGCAGGCCGCATTGGTGGAGCTTCAGCTCCGGACCCACCACGATCACCGAGCGGCCGGAATAGTCGACACGCTTGCCGAGCAGGTTCTGGCGGAACCGACCCTGCTTGCCCTTCAGCATGTCGGCCAGCGACTTCAACGGACGCTTGTTGGCGCCGGTGATGACGCGGCCGCGCCGCCCATTGTCGAACAGCGCATCGACAGCCTCTTGCAGCATCCGCTTCTCGTTGCGGATGATGATGTCGGGAGCGCGCAGCTCGATCAGCCGCTTCAGACGATTGTTGCGGTTGATGACGCGGCGATAGAGATCGTTGAGGTCCGATGTCGCGAACCGGCCGCCATCAAGCGGCACCAGCGGCCGCAGATCCGGCGGGATCACCGGGATTACCGTCAGGATCATCCATTCCGGCCGGTTGCCGGATTCGATGAACGACTCGATCAGCTTCAACCGCTTCGCGAGCTTCTTCGGCTTGAGTTCCGACGTGGACTCGGCAATCTCGACCCGAAGGTCGGCTGCAAGTTTCTCCAGGTCGAGCGCCGACAGCAGATCGCGGATCGCCTCCGCGCCGATCATCGCGGTGAAGGTGTCCTCGCCATACTTGTCCTGTGCGTCGAGATACTCCTCCTCATTGAGGAGTTGCCCCTTCTTCAGCGGCGTCAGACCCGGCTCGATGACCACATAGTTCTCGAAATAGAGGATCCGCTCGAGATCCTTCAGGGTCATGTCCAGGATCATGCCGATGCGGCTCGGCAGCGACTTCAGGAACCAGATGTGTGCAACCGGGGCTGCCAGCTCGATATGCCCCATGCGCTCGCGGCGCACGCGCGACAGCGTCACCTCGACGCCGCACTTCTCGCAGATGATGCCCTTGTACTTCATGCGCTTGTACTTCCCGCACAAGCACTCGTAGTCCTTGATCGGACCGAAGATGCGGGCACAGAACAGACCGTCGCGTTCCGGCTTGAAGGTACGGTAGTTGATCGTCTCCGGCTTCTTGATCTCGCCGAAGGACCACGACTTGATCTTCTCCGGGCTCGCGATCGAGATCCTGATCTGGTCGAACGTCTGCTGTGGCGCAGTCGGATTGAAGAGGTTGAGGACTTCCTGGTTCATGTCCTGCTCCCTTTGGGCCGCAACCGGGATCGTCGATCCCGGTCCGGCGGAATGAGAAACGGCGGCTCTCGGTCGCGTCGGCTATTCGGCGGCATCCGCCGGCGGCGGCGGCAGCATCGGCCCGGCCGGCGGTGGGGTCGTGCGGGCGCGGCTGGCGATCAGCTCAACGTTGAGCCCCAGCGAGCGCATCTCCTTCACCAGAACGTTGAAGGATTCGGGGATGCCGGCCTCGAACGTGTCGTCGCCGCGGACGATCGCCTCGTAGACCTTGGTGCGGCCGGCCACATCGTCCGACTTCACCGTCAGCATTTCCTGCAGCGTGTAGGCTGCGCCATAGGCCTCCAGCGCCCAGACCTCCATCTCGCCGAAGCGCTGGCCGCCGAACTGGGCCTTCCCGCCGAGCGGCTGCTGGGTGACGAGGCTGTAGGGGCCGATCGAGCGGGCGTGGATCTTGTCGTCGACCAGGTGGTGCAGCTTCAGCATGTAGATGTAGCCCACCGTGACCTTGCGGTCGAACGGCTCGCCGGTACGTCCGTCGAACAGCGTGACCTGGCCTGACGACTCGAGCCCGGCCTTCTCCAGCATCTCGACGATGTCGCTCTCGTGCGCACCGTCGAAAACAGGGGTTGCCACCGGCACACCCTTTCTCAGGTTCTCGCCCAGCTCGACCAGTCCGGCTTCATCGAGATCCGCGATTGTCTCGTCATTGCCGTAGATGCGCGCATAGGCTTCACGCAGCCGCTGCGCCTCGCCGCTCTTGCGATAGGCGTCGATCGCCTGGCCGATCTGCTTGCCGAGCCCTGCGCAGGCCCATCCCAGATGGGTCTCGAGGATCTGCCCGACATTCATTCGGCTCGGCACGCCGAGCGGATTGAGCACGATGTCGACATGCGTGCCGTCGTCGAGGAACGGCATGTCCTCGATCGGCACGATGCGGCTAACCACGCCCTTGTTGCCGTGCCGGCCGGCCATCTTGTCGCCCGGCTGGATCTTGCGCTTCACCGCAACGAAGACCTTGACCATCTTCATCACGCCGGGCGGCAACTCGTCGCCGCGCTGCAACTTCTCGACCTTGTCGAGGAAGCGCTGCTCCAGACGCTTCTTCGATTCGTCGTACTGCTTGCGCAGCGCCTCGACCTCGGCCATCCGCGCCTCGTCGGCGAGACCGAACTGCCACCACTGGCCGCGCGGCACCTCGGACAGCAGCTCGCGGGTGATCTCGACATCCTTCTTGATGCCCTTCGGACCGCTGGCCGCAATCTGCCCCGTCAGCATGTCGGCAAGACGGCCGAAGACATTGCGATCGAGGATCGCCTGCTCGTCGTCGCGATCCTTGGCGAGACGCTCGATCTCCTCGCGCTCGATGGCGATCGCCCGCTCGTCCTTTTCGACGCCGTGCCGGTTGAACACCCGCACCTCGACGACCGTGCCGGTCACGCCCGGCGGCACGCGCAGCGAGGTGTCGCGCACGTCGGATGCCTTCTCGCCGAAGATCGCCCGCAGCAACTTCTCCTCCGGCGTCATCGGACTCTCGCCCTTCGGCGTGATCTTGCCGACCAGGATGTCGCCGGCATTCACCTCGGCACCGATATAGACGATGCCCGCCTCGTCGAGATTCTTCAGCGCCTCTTCGGACACGTTCGGGATGTCGCGGGTGATCTCCTCCGGCCCGAGCTTGGTGTCGCGGGCCATCACCTCGAACTCCTCGATATGGATCGAGGTGAAGATGTCGTCGCGCACGACACGCTCCGACAGCAGGATGGAGTCTTCAAAATTGTAGCCCATCCAGGGCATGAACGCGACGAGCACGTTGCGGCCGAGCGCCAGTTCGCCAAGATCGGTCGAGGGACCGTCGGCGATGATGTCGCCCTTCTTCACGACGTCACCGACCCTGACCAGCGGACGTTGGTTGATGCAGGTGTTCTGGTTCGACCGCTGGAACTTCATCAGCCGGTAGATGTCGACACCCGACTTGCCGGCCTCGACCTCCTCGGTGGCGCGGACGACGATACGGGTCGCGTCGACCTGATCGATGACGCCGGCACGCCGGGCAGAGATCGCCGCCCCTGAATCGCGCGCAACCACAGCCTCCATGCCGGTTCCCACCAGCGGCGCCTCGGCGCGTACCAGAGGCACCGCCTGGCGCTGCATGTTGGAGCCCATCAGCGCCCGGTTGGCGTCGTCGTTCTCGAGGAACGGGATCAGTGCCGCGGCCACCGAGACCAGCTGCTTCGGCGACACGTCCATGTAGTCGACCTTGTCGGGTGTCACCATCAGCACGTCGCCGGCATGCCGGCAGACCACCAGTTCCTCGATGAGGCGGCCGTCGCTGTCGAGCGCGGCATTCGCCTGGGCGATGTGGTGGCGCGCCTCCTCCATCGCCGACAGGTAGACCACTTCGTCGGTCACACGACCGTCGCGCACCTTGCGGTAGGGCGTCTCGATGAAGCCGTACTTGTTGACCCGGGCAAAGGTCGCCAGCGAGTTGATCAGCCCGATATTCGGGCCTTCCGGCGTCTCGATCGGACAGATGCGGCCATAATGCGTCGGATGCACGTCGCGCACCTCGAAGCCGGCGCGCTCGCGCGTCAGACCGCCCGGTCCGAGCGCCGACAGTCGGCGCTTGTGGGTGATTTCCGAGAGCGGATTCGTCTGATCCATGAACTGCGAGAGCTGCGAGGATCCGAAGAATTCCCGCACCGCCGCCGCCGCCGGCTTGGCATTGATCAGGTCCTGCGGCATCGCCGTGTCGATCTCGACCGACGACATGCGTTCCTTGATCGCCCGCTCCATGCGCAGCAGACCGACGCGGTACTGGTTCTCCATCAATTCGCCGACCGAGCGCACCCGACGGTTGCCGAGATTGTCGATGTCGTCGATCTCGCCCTTGCCGTCCCTGAGGTCGACGAGCGTCTTGATGACGGCGAGGATATCCTCCTTGCGCAGCACGCGGACGGTGTCCGGGCAGTCGAGCTCCAGGCGGATGTTCATCTTCACCCGGCCGACCGCCGACAGATCGTAGCGTTCCGGATCGAAGAACAGCGAGTGGAACATCGCCTCGGCCGCCTCAAGGGTCGGCGGCTCGCCCGGACGCATCACCCGGTAGATATCGAACAGCGCCTCTTCGCGGGTCTCGTTCTTGTCGATCGCCAGCGTGTTGCGGATGAACGGCCCGGCGCTGACGGAGTCGATGTCAAGCACCGAGATCGAGTCAAAGCCGTTCTCCGCGAACATCTCCAGCATCTGCGCGGTGATCTCCTCGCCGGCCTCGGCATAGATCTCACCGGTCTGCATGTTGACCATGTCGGTGGCCAGATACAGGCCGATCACCTCCTCGTCGGAAATCTTCAGCGACGTGAGACCCTTCTCGGCCAGTTCGCGCGCCTTGCGCATGGTGAGCTTGCGGCCGGCCTCCCAGACGACCTCACCGGTATCTGCATCGACGAGATCGTACTGCATCTTCACACCGCGCATGCGCGCGGCATCGAACGGCCGCCGCCACCCGCCACCGCTGGCCCGGGTCAGTTCGATGTGATCGTAGAAGGTTGCCAGGATCTCCTCGGCGTCGAGGCCGAGCGCCAGCAGCAGCGTCGTAACCGGCAGCTTGCGACGACGGTCGATGCGGGCATGCACGATGTCCTTGGCATCGAACTCGATGTCGAGCCAGGATCCCCGGTAGGGGATGATCCGGGCCGCGAACAGCAACTTGCCCGACGAATGCGTCTTGCCCTTGTCGTGGTCGAAGAACACGCCAGGCGAACGATGCATCTGCGAGACGATGACGCGCTCGGTGCCGTTGACGATGAAGGTGCCATTGTCCGTCATGAGCGGCATGTCGCCCATGTAGACGTCCTGCTCCTTGATGTCCTTGACCGACTTGGCGCCGGTGTCCTCGTCGACGTCGAAGACGATCAGGCGAAGCGTAACCTTCAGCGGCGCGGCATAGGTCATGCCGCGCTGCCGGCACTCGTCGACATCGTACTTCGGCGGCTCGAACTCGTAGCGGACGAATTCGAGCATGGCCGTCTCGGCGAAGTCGGAAATCGGGAACACCGACGCAAAAACGGCCTGCAGGCCGCTGTCCTCCCGTCCGCCGGCCGGATTGTCGACCTGCAGGAACTGGTCATAGGACGCCTTCTGCACCTCGATCAGGTTGGGCAGCGGCGCGACCTCGCGGATCTTGCCAAAACTCTTGCGAACGCGCTTGCGGCCAGTAAAGGTCTGCGCCATCGTCGCTCCTCGTATCGCTCTCGAACGGCTCGCCGGAGGACCCCGGAAATGGGATCGTCCGGCCAGACGTCCTGTCCACCTCTCGCGGCCCAGCCGTCCACCGGGTGCGGGCCGACCATGCCGGTTTCCGTGGCGGCATCAGCTTCCGCCATGGCCGCGCCCGCGCTCCGGGAGACCGGAGCGCGGGCCCGTTTCAACAACACCCGAAACCGAACCGACTTCGGGACTCCGCTTCGGCGCGTTGCGCCGCACCGGACCTACTTGACCTCGACGGTCGCGCCGGCAGCTTCCAGCTTCGCCTTGATCTGCGCGGCCTCGTCCTTCGAGACACCTTCCTTGACCGGCTTCGGCGCACCTTCGACCAGATCCTTGGCCTCCTTCAGGCCGAGATTGGTGATGGCGCGAACTTCCTTGATGACGTTGATCTTCTGGGCGCCCGCAGACGTCAGGATCACGTCGAACTCGGTCTTCTCCTCGGCGGCCTCGGCCGGAGCGGCGGCAGCGCCGACGGCGGCGACGGCCACCGGAGCGGCGGCGGAAACGCCCCACTTCTCCTCGAGCATCTTCGACAGCTCGGCCGCCTCGAGGACGGTGAGATTGGACAATTCTTCCACGATCTTGCTGAGATCAGCCATTGTGCAGTTCCTTCTCGGTTCGAACCAGTTTCAGGATGTCGGCCGTCAGGCCGCCTCGTTCTTCTCGGCGTATGCAGCCAGCACACGCGCGATCTGCCCGCCAGGCGCGGCGAGCACCTGCGCAACCCGGGTTGCCGGCGTGTTGATCATGCCGACCAGCTTCGCCCTCAGTTCGTCGAGCGAAGGCAGCGTCGCCAATGACCTGACGCCGTCCGGGTCGAGGGCCGTGCTGCCCATCGCTCCGCCAAGAATGACCAGCTTCTGGTTGGTCTTGGCGAAGTCGGTGGCAACCTTCGGGGCGGCGACCGGATCGTCCGAATAGGCGATCACGGTCGGCCCCTTCAGCAGCGCACCGAGATGGGCCATGTCGGTACCCTCGAGCGCGAGCTTGGCGAGGCGGTTCTTGGCCACCTTGATGCGGCCGCCGGCCGAGCGCATGCGCCCCCGGAGATCCGTCATCTCGGCGACCGTGAGACCGGCATAGTGGGCCACGACGACCACGCCGGTGTTCCGGAACACCTCGTGGAGCGACGCGACGAGCTCAGACTTTTCCGCTCTGTCCACCTGCTCTCTCCAGTCTGGCGACAGCATTGCCGTCGCCGGTTGCCCTTGCCGTCCTGTCCGGCGGAAGCGGGACGCAGACGGCGCTCGCGTTCCTGTCCCGCCCCGACGGCCGCAAGACCGCGAGGACAACGAGGTCCGAACCGGATGGCGGTGCCGATCGCACCGCGAATGCGGTTCAAGTCCCGTCTGTGCAGGCTCCGTGAGGACTTAGGCCCGAAGGCACCCGCAGTCTCGGACAGGTTTGGGCCCGTCGGCCTGCCGCCGGGCCCAGTCCTCCGCCCGGTCTCCCGGGCGGAAACTCCAATTCCTTCCGGCCCTCCGACCGGTTGCCGTCAGGCGTGCAGTGCCGTCGCCGGGTCGACTCGAACCCCTGGGCCCATGGTTGACGACATCGCCACACGCTGCACGTAGGTCCCCTTCGCGCCCGACGGCTTCGCCTTGACCACGGCATCGACGAGCGCGCGGGTATTCTCCACCAGCGCCTCCTCGCTGAAGCTCGCCTTGCCGATGCCGGCATGGATGATGCCCGCCTTGTCGACGCGGAACTCAACCGCACCGCCCTTCTGCTCCCTGACGGCGTTCGCCACGTCGGCGGTCACCGTCCCGACCTTCGGATTGGGCATCAGGCCGCGCGGACCGAGCACCTTTCCGAGCCGGCCGACCAGCGGCATCATGTCCGGGGTCGCGATGCAGCGATCGAAATTAATCTCGCCCCTCTGGATCTGCTCGACGAGATCCTCTGCGCCGACCACGTCGGCGCCGGCAGCCCGCGCCTCCTCAGCCTTGTCGCCCTTGGCGAACACCGCCACGCGAACGGTGCGGCCGGTCCCGTTGGGAAGCTGGCAGACGCCCCGCACCATCTGATCGGCGTGGCGCGGGTCGACACCGAGATTGATGGCGACCTCGACCGTCTCGTCGAACTTGGCGGTCGCCCGCTCCTTGATGAGCTTCACGGCTTCCGGGAGCGGCAGGAGCTTGCGCGGATCAATGCCCTCACGGGCGGCCTTCAGACGCTTTCCGACCTTTGCCATGGCCCTTACCCCTGCACCTCGAGGCCCATCGAACGCGCCGATCCCTCGATGATCTTCATCGCCTGCTCGACATCGTTGGCATTGAGATCCTTGAGCTTCACGTTGGCGATCTCGCGGATCTGGTCACGCGTGACGACGCCGACCTTGTCGCGCCCGGGAAGCTTGGCCCCCTTGTTGATCTTGACCGCCTGCTTCAGGAAGTACGAGGCAGGAGCCGTCTTGATCTCGAAGGTGAACGACTTGTCCTGGAACACCGTGATGACGGTCGGACAGGGCTGGCCCTTCTCGATATCCTGCGTCCTGGCATTGAACGCCTTGCAAAACTCCATGATGTTCAGGCCACGCTGGCCGAGCGCGGGACCGATCGGCGGCGACGGGGTCGCCGAGCCGGCCGGCACCTGCAGCTTGATGTAGCCTATGATCTTCTTCGCCATGTCTTCATCCTTCCGCGCCTGGGACGGCGCCGCTGGAGGAGCGTGGTTCGATCACCAGACCGGGTGGCGGACCGACCTGGATCTCCCACGCGGGAACGGACAGTCAGAGCTTCTCGACCTGTCCGTATTCGAGCTCGACCGGGGTAGCCCGACCGAAAATCGAGACCGCAACCTTCAAGCGGGCGCGCTCCTCGTCGATGTCCTCGACCACGCCGTTGAACGATGCGAACGGGCCGTCGGCCACACGCACCTGCTCGCCGATCTCGAAATGGATCGACGGCTTCGGCCGGTCGATCCCTTCCTGAACCTGCTGGACGATGCGCTGGGCCTCGGCATCGGAAATCGGGGTTGGCTTCTTGTCCGTGCCGAGAAAGCCGGTGACCTTCGGCGTGTTCTTTATCAGATGGTACGTATCGTCCGTCATGTCCATGCGGACGAGCACATAACCGGGAAAGAACTTCCGCTCCGTATCGATCTTCCGTCCGCGCCGGACCTCGACGACCTTCTCGGTCGGCACGAGGATCTCCTCGAACCGGTCGGAAAGTCCGGCAGCGGCTGCCTTCTCGCGGATAGACTCCGCGACCTTCTTCTCGAAGTTCGAGTAGGTGTGAACGATGTACCAGCGCATGGCCATTGGCCGGAGGTCTCCTCAGCGCGTTCCGAGCAGGAAGCCGACACCAAACGAGATGATCTGGTCGGCGGCCAGGAAGAACAGCGCCGCCAGCACGGCCATGATGAACACCATGACCGTGGTGATAGCCGTCTCGCGCCGCGTCGGCCACGTGACCTTCCTGGTCTCGGCCCGCACCTGCTGCAGGAATTCGAACGGGTTAACCCTGGCCATCGTCGTCTTCAGCCTTTCGACCGGATCGCCGGTCAGCGGAACTGGCAGGAGTGGAGGGACTCGAACCCCCAACCCCCGGTTTTGGAGACCGGTGCTCTAGCCAGTTGAGCTACACTCCTTTGGGTAGTTCCGCTACCTACTCGATGATCTGGGAGACGACGCCGGCGCCGACGGTGCGGCCGCCCTCGCGGATGGCGAAGCGCAGGCGCTCCTCCATGGCGATCGGCACGATCAGCTCGACCGTCATCTCCACATTGTCGCC
>Ga0209909_100616_pt1 | contig 12628 bp, 12 predicted proteins | sample FECB22metaG_FD_188302 | JGI IMG/M metagenome (GOLD analysis project Ga0209909, IMG submission 188302) | Cyanobacterial communities from the Joint Genome Institute, California, USA - FECB-22 (SPAdes) (version 3) | ecosystem: Environmental > Aquatic > Thermal springs > Hot (42-90C) > Microbial mats... | reverse complement strand
CGCCCCGCGCCGCGAACCGATCCGCGACCGCGCGCCCGATGCCGGCTCCGGCCCCGGTCACCAGCACCACCCGGGCCCCGTCCGCTGTCATGTGAACTCCGTTCGCCTGCCAATTGTTCGTGTACGTAGCGATGTGGACAGTATGGGCAGGCCACCAGGTCGTCAACAGGCTCCTAGCGACTTACCAGGGCCGTAACAATTAATTCGTACACGAACAACATGCTAGTCTCGGCGGGTGTCGTCGCAGTCATCCGGCAGTGCCGGCCCCGCGGGCGCCCTGCTCCACGAGCTGTTCGCCGCGGACGTCGGGTTCCTCCTGCGCACCGCCAAGAGCGCCGTGCAGACCGCCCAGGCCCGGTACGCCGGCGGGCCCGCGGAGCTCACCCCGGCCCAGTTCTCGGTGCTGTTCGCGGTGGTCCGGGTCCCGGGCGCGACGCTCGGGCAGGTGTGCGAGCTGGCCTCGCTCAGCCCGGCGACGAGCAGCGTGCAGCTGGCCCGCCTCGCCCGGGAGGGCAAGGTGGTGGCGGTGACCGGCGAGCAGGACCGCCGCCGCGCCTTCCACCACGCCACCGCCCCGGCCGCGCGGGAGGTCGAGCGCTACCTGGAGCGGCTGCACGCCGCCGAGGAGGCGATGCTCGCGGTGCTCGACCCGCCGGCCCGGGACCGGCTGCTGACCCATCTCGACCGCACCGCGTTCAGCGACCGCGGCCGGCACGCCGGCACCCTCGACGGGACCCCGGAGGCGGCGTCCGCCGTGCGCGAGACGCACGCGTTCGGCCGGCTCGTCCGGGTCGGGCTGCAGCGGTACGGATCGGCCTGGACCGCCCGCGCCGGCACCCACACGCCCAGCGCGCACGCGCTGCTGCGGGTGGTCGACGCCCGGCCGGACCGCCCGCAGCGGGAGGTCGGGGACGGTCTCGCGATCGACGCGACGTCGGTGGCCGGGCTGGTGTCCCGGCTGCGCCGCAAGGGCCTGCTCACCGTCCGCACCGGACCGGACGACCGCAGGCAGCGGCTGCTCGCGCTGACCCCGCAGGGCCGGGAGCTGCTGGTGCGGTCGGAGGCGCTGCGCGCCGAGATCGAGGCCGACCACCTGCGCCCGCTGGACGCCGCGGCGACCCGGGACTTCCTGCGGCTGCTCGCCCGGGTCGTCCTGCGCTGACCCCCGGCACGCAGCGAGGGGCCCACCGTCGTGCCGGACGGTGGGCCCCTCGCTGCGCGGGGAGCGGACTACAGCGCGACGGTCACCGACTTCACCCGGGTGTAGCTGAGCAGCTCGTCGAGCCCCTCCTCGGTGCCGGTGCCCGAGTTCTTCCAGCCGCCGTAGGGCAGGCCGAGGTAGTGCGGACCGGCCGTGTTGATCCACACGAAGCCGGTCTCCAGCGCCCGCGCGACGCGATGGGCCCGCCGGACGTCGTCGGTGAACACGCTGCCGGTCAGGCCGTAGCGGACGCTGTTCGCCAGCGCGACCGCCTCGGCCTCCTCGGTCCAGCGCAGCACCGTGAGGACCGGGCCGAAGATCTCCTCGTTCGCCACCCGGTGGTCGGGGCGCACGTCGTCGAGCACCGTGGGCGCGACGAACAGGGCGTCCCCGGCCCCCTCCGGCGGCCCGCCGCCGGTGACCACCCGGGCCCCCTCGGCGCGGGCGGTGGCGAGGTAGCCGAGCACCCGGTCGTACTGGGTGCGGTTGACCAGGGTGCCCTGCACCGCCGCCGGGTCCAGCGGCGGCCGGTACTCGCGGTCGGCGAGCAGCCGGGCGATCCGGGCGACCAGCTCGTCGGCGACCGAGGCGTGCACGAGCAGCCGCGAGGTGGACCCGCAGGACTGGCCGGACCAGGTGAAGTTCATCCCGCGCACGGCGGCCTCGGCGACCTCGTCGAGATCGGCGTCCGGGAAGGCGATCAGCGCGTTCTTGCCGCCCAGCTCCAGGGTGACCGCCTTGACCGCGACCTCGGCCGCGGCGCGCTGGATCGCCCGGCCCACCGGCTCGCTGCCGGTGAAGCCGATCCGGAACACGTCCGGATGCCGGACCAGCGCGTCCGGCACCTCGACGCCGTCGCCGACGACGATGTTCACCACCCCGGCCGGCAGCACGTCCCGGCAGACCTCGGCGAGCAGCAGCGCCGACAGCGGCGTCGCCTCGGCCGGCTTGAGCACCACCGTGTTCCCGGCGACCAGCGGCGCGGCGATCTTGCCCGCGGCGAACATGAACGGATGGTTGAACGGAATGATCTTGGCGACCACCCCGTACGGCTGCCGCTCGGTGAAGTGCAGGTTGGTGCTCGCCGGGACGGTGTCGCCCTTGAGCTCGAGGGCCAGGCCCGCGAAGTAGCGCAGCGCCGCGACCGCGGCGTGCACGTCGGCGGACATGATCGCGATCGGCGAGCCGCCGTCCACCGTGTCCAGCAGCGCGAAGTCGCGGGCCCGCTGCTCGATCGCGTCGGCCAGTGCGTGCACCGCCGCCGCCCGGTCCCCCGCGCTGCGCGCCGACCACCCGGGGAAGGCCGCGCTCGCGGCCGCCACCGCCCGGTCGGCGTCCGCGCGGCCGCCGTCCGGCACGTGCGCGAGCACCTCGCCGGTGTACGGGCTGCGCACCGGGAACGTCCGGCCGCTCTGCGCGCCGACCAGCTCGCCCCCGGTCGAGCAGCTCGGCGGCCCGCCGCTCGTTGGCGGCCAGCGCATCGGGCGGGGAGACGACCGTCATCAGCGCACCCCCGCCTCGACCAGCAGCGGATGGGTCTCGGCCTGGAAGCGCGCCATGTCCTGGACGTAGCGCGGCCAGGACAGCAGCACCCCGTCGAGCCCGCCCTCGGTGCTCAGCGCGATCAGCGTCTCGGCGACCTGCTCGCGGGTGCCGACGATCGGGTAGCCGGCCCAGCCGGCGATGAAGTGGAACTTCATCTCCTGCAGCGTCTCCGGGTCGAACGACTGGGAGTTCAGGCCCATGCTGGTGACCAGGTTCTGCGCCGCCTCCCAGTCGCCGCGCTCGTTGACGTAGTGGTCGAGGAAGCGCTTCGCCTCGGCCTCGGTGTCCTCCTGGACGATGTAGGCGTTGGTCCAGACCTTGATCTCGCGGCCGTACTCCTCCCGGGCCAGCCGCTTGAAGTCGTCCACCTTGGCGCGCATCGCCTGCGGGTCCTGCTGGGCGAGATCGGCGCTGACGAACACGACGTCGCAGTTGCGGGCGCCGAAGTGCCGGCCCGGGCCCGAGCCGCCGGCGTTCATCAGCACCGGGTGCGGCCCCTGGACCGGCTTCGGCGCGATCGCGGCGTCGGTGACCCGGAAGTACTTCCCGTCGAAGCTGAACGGCTCGTCGGCGGTCCAGAGCCGGCGGACGATGTCGACCCACTCCTGCGCGACCGCGTAGCGGTCGTCGTGCGCGAGCTGCTTGACCCCGAACATCTCGATCTCCGGGGTGTGCCAGCCGGTGACGATGTTCAGCGCGAGCCGGCCGCGGGAGATGTGGTCGATGGTGGTCGCCTGCTTCGCCGCCATCACCGGATGGATGGTCGGCACGTGCGAGGTGACGAACAGCCCGGCCCGCTCGGTGGCGCTGCCCATCCCGGCGGCCCAGGTGAAGCACTCGAAGCCGGCGCCGTTGAAGTTGGTCTCGCCGCCGAAGCCGCGCCAGCGGCCGACCGGCACGAGCGCCTCGAACTCCATCTCGTCGCCCATCCGGGCCAGGGACAGCGTCTGGTCCCAGGTCGCCTCGAGGACGCCGTCGATCGTGGAGATCGCGCAGCCCCCGCTCAGGTTCGACGAGAACGTCCCCAGGCGCAGGGTCCGGTCGTTGAAGACCGGATGGCGCGCCCCGGCGGTGCTTGCAGTGGTCACGGCGTCCTCCTCGACGGCGTTGGTACTCCCGGTCGATCGTTGCCTGTACCGACGACTCTGCGCCGTCGAAAAACAACGTGTACGGATCGATGGTGACGCTACGAGGACCCGCGACCCCGTGTCAATCGCCTCCTACCGGCTGCGTTACCCGCCTCATCGAAATACTCCGTATATCATCTATCTATGTACGCTAGGGTCGCTTGTACACGGAAGGCGACGGCAGTGAAGGATCTCCCGGCGTGACGAACCTGCGGCCCGGTCCAGCCGGGGCGACCTCGGCGCCGATGCTGTCGCTGAGCGAGGCCTCCGGTCACCTCATCCGCCGCTCCCAGCAGCGGCACACCCTGCTGTGGAGCCAGGAGTTCCACGGCGACCTGACCGGCCCCCAGTACGCGGTGATCTGCGCGATCGGCGCGGACGACGGCCTGGACCAGCGGGCGGTCGGCGAACGCGCCTCGCTGGACAAGTCCAGCACCGCCGACATCGTGGCCCGGCTCGACGGCCAGGGCTGGCTGCGCTGGACCCGCGACCCGGACGACGCGCGGCGCAAGACGCTGCGCCTGACCCCGCTCGCCCGCACCGCGCTCGCGGACGTGACCCGGCGGGTCGCGCTGGTGCAGCAGCGGCTGCTCGAACCGCTGTCCGCCGCCGACGCCGAGGCGATGCTCGCCGCGCTGCGCCTGGTCGCCTACGAGGGCGACCCGCCGGTCCCGGGCCGGGCCGACGCGTCCGTCCTCACCCTGGGCAACACCCCCGGCCACCTCATCCGCCGGGCCCAGCAGGTGCACACGATCACCTGGGGCGAGGAGGTCGGCCGCACGATGACCGCCCCGCAGTACGCGGTGCTCAGCGCCCTCTGGGCCCATCCGGACGGCATCGACCAGGGCACCGCCGCCGAGCTCGCCTCGGTGGACAAGTCGAGCATGGCCGACATCGTGCGCCGGCTGGTGACGCGCGGCTGGGTCGGCCGCACCCGCGATCCCGCGGACGCCCGGCGGCGGCTGCTCGGCCTCACCGACACCGTGCGCGCCGAGCTGACCGAGCTCACCCCGGCCGTCCGGCGGGTGCAGGAGCGGGTGCTCGCGCCGCTCGACGCGCAGCAGCGGTCCGCGCTGCTCGACGGGCTGCGCGCACTGGCCTACTCGGAATAGCCGGTACACGGAACATTCCGCCGGTCCGTCCCCCGGCGCTTGACGCCCCACATGCTCCGACGTACGGTCTGCTGAGTTAGTACGTGTACATACTTTTTCAGCCAGATCGGAGTGGAGATGGCGACTCGGCGCTTCAGTGCGACCGACCCGGAGCTGGACGAGCTCTACGGTCACCTCGCCGCGCGGTCCGTCCAGCCGCTGTGGGAGCTGTCCGGGCTGCTGACCCGCGAGCCGCGCGTCGCGGGGGTGCCCTTCCGGTGGGCCGGCCGCGAGCTGCGCGAGCTGGGGGCCCGGGCGGGCGACCTGGTCCCGGTGGACCGCGGCGGCGACCGCCGGGTCCTCGCGTGCTGCAATCCCGGCCTGGGCGGCGCCCCCTACGCGGTGTCGACGCTGTGGGCGGCCGTGCAGTACCTGCGCGGGCACGAGGTGGCGCCGGCGCACCGGCACACCCCGGCCGCGCTGCGGTTCATCGTCGAGGGCGAGGGCGTGTGGACCCTCGTCGACGGCGACCCGCTGCACATGGGCACCGGCGATCTCGTGCTCACCCCCAGCTGGACCTTCCACGAGCACCACAACCCCGGCGACCGGCCGATGATCTGGATGGACGTGCTGGACCTCCCGGTCGTCGCCGCGCTCGACGCGGTGTTCTTCGAGGAGGGCCCGTCGGAGCAGGCGGACACCCGCACCGCGCCGCGCTCGGACTCCGAGGGCTGGTTCGGCGGCGGCCCCGGCCTCACCCCGGTCGGCGCGCCCGCGCTGCCCGCGCACCGGTCACCGCTGCTGGCCTATCGCTGGGCGGACACCGACCGGGCGCTGTCGGCGCTGCTGGACACGGCCGGCACCGGATCCGCGGCCCTGCGCTACGGCGATCCGGTCCGCGGTGGCGACGTGATGCCGACGATGCGGTGCGAGATCGCCCGGGTGCGCGCCGGGGCGTCCACCGGCACCGCCCGGCAGACCGGCGGCCGGGTGCTGTGCGTGCTGCACGGCACCGGGGAGATCGCGATCGGCGACCAGGTGTTCACCGTGGAGCCCGGCGACATCCTGGCCGTCCCGTCCTGGACGCCGTGGGCCGTCCACGCCACCGAGGAGACGGATGTGTTCAGCACCAGCGACGCACCCGTCCTGGAGAGCCTCGGCCTGATGCGCACCGAGACCCTCGGCGCCCCGCTGCCGACCGCCGTCCTCGCCGGGGCACAGCGATGAGCGCGATCGTCGTCGGCGGCGGGATCGGCGGCCTGGCCACCGCGCTGTCGCTGGCCCGCAACGGCCGGCCCGTCCGGCTGCTGGAACGGGCCGAGGAGTTCGCCGAGATCGGCGCCGGCCTGCAGTTCGGCCCGAACGCCAGCCGCGCGCTGGACGCGCTCGGCGTGCTCGACGACATCCTGCCGCTGGCCGTGCGGCCCGAGCGCGCCGAGCTGCGCGACGCGCTCACCGGCCGGCTGATCACCACCCTGGACCTGGGCCCGGCCTTCGACGAGCGCTACGGCTACCCGTATCTCGTCCTGCACCGGCACGACCTGCTGGAGACCCTGGTCGAGCACTGCCGGCGGCACCCGTCGATCACCCTGGAGACCCGCCGCAGCGTGACCGACGTGCAGCTGCGCCCGGACGGCGCGGGCCTCACCTGCGCCGACGGGACCTCCTACGAGGCGTCGGCGCTGATCGGCGCGGACGGGCTGCACTCGACGCTGCGCCGGCACGTGCACGACGACGAGCCGGTCTGCAGCGGCTACGCCGCCTACCGCGGCACCGTGCCGCGCGAGCTGGCCGGGCAGTCGGCGAGCTCGAACGACGTGGTGCTCTGGATCGGCCCCGGCATCCACCTCATGCAGTACCCGGTGCGCCGCGGCGAGCTGTACAACCAGGTCGCGGTGTTCCGCAGCCGGAACTTCGCGCAGGGCCGGACCGGGCCCGGCGAGTGGGGCGGGCCGGAGGAGCTCGACGCCGCGTTCGCCACGGCGTGCCCCCCGGTGCGCGACGCGGTGTCCCGGATCGGCCGGTCCCGGCACTGGGCCATGTTCGACCGGGCGCCCGCCCCGACCTGGATCAACGGCCCGCTGGTGCTGACCGGCGACGCCGCCCACCCGATGCTGCAGTACCTCGGGCAGGGTGCCTGCCAGGCCCTGGAGGACGCCGTCGAGCTCGGCTACCGGTTCGGGCTGCACTCCGGACCGGACGGCGTCGACCTCGGCCGCGCCTACCGCGAGTTCGAGGCGGCCCGGCTCCCCCGCACCGCCCGCTGCCAGACCTCCGCCCGGCCGTGGGGCGAGCTCTGGCACACCGACGACCCGCTCGTGCTGGCACTGCGCGAGCGCGTGCTCGGCCGGCGCGCCCCCGACGACTACCGGGAGCTCGACTGGCTCTACGCCCCCGCCGCCGCCGGGTCCGCGGCGCCCGCCCTGACCGTGGCCGGGCCGGCGCCCGCCGTCACCCGCTGACCATCCGGAGTCCCCATGCGCTACCTGTCCTTCCTCGACGCCGCGGGATCGCCGCGGGTCGGTGCGGTCGAGAGCGGATCGTCGGCGACGATCCGGGACCTCACCGACCTGCTCCCGGCCGGTGCCGGCAGCCCGATCCGCAGGCTGATCGGCGGCGTCCCGGCCGGCGCGATCGCCGGCCTGCTCGCCCGCGCCCCGGAGGTCGAGGCCGCCACCACGACCCCGCTGGCCGCCGTCCCCGACCCGACCAAGATCGTCGCCGCGCCGGTGAACTACCGCGCCCACCAGGCCGAGATGAACGAGTCCGCGCACATCGACGCGCTCGGCGTGTTCCTCAAGGCGCCGAGCTCGGTCGTGCCGGTCGGCGGCACCGTCCGGCTGCCCTACACCGACCGGCGCTTCGACCAGGAGGGCGAGTTCGCCGCCGTGATCGGGCGGACCACCCGGAACGTGTCCGAGCAGGAGGCGCTCGACGCCGTCTTCGGCTACACCTGCCTGATGGACATGACCATGCGCGGCGGCGAGGACCGCTCGGTGCGCAAGTCCTTCGACACGTTCACCCCGCTCGGTCCGACCGTCGTCACCCCGGACGAGGTCCCGCCGATCGACGAGCTGGAGCTGCGGCTGTCGGTCAACGACGTGCTGCGCCAGCGCGCCGACCTGTCCGACCTGATCTGGGGCCTGCCCCGGCTGATCGCCTACGTGTCGTCGGTGATGACGCTGCACCCCGGCGACGTCGTCACCACCGGCACCCCGGAGGGCGTCGGCGAGGTGTTCGACGGCGACCGGATCGATCTCGCGATCACCGGCCTGGACCCGCTGTGGGTCGGCGTCTCCGCCGCGGGCGCCGTCGCCTGCCCCACCCGGGGCGCCCGGCGCGGCCCGGTCCCGCCGAGCGCGCTCACCCCGGTCGCCGAGCGCGGCGCGCGGTGACCGCGCTCAGCGCCACCGGGCTGGCCCTGCTCGACGACCGGGTCCCCGACCAGGGCCCGCTCGCCGCGCGGGCCGAGGCGGTGCGCACCGTGCTGCTCGCCGAGCGCACCGCCAAGGACCTCGGCCACTGGGCGGTCATGGCGGCCGCGTTCGCGCCGGTCTCCTGCGTGCGGGTGTCCTGGTTCGAGGGCTCCGGCGCGGACTTCGTCGCCAACGCCCGGGCCCGCGCCGACCGCGGCGGCACCCCGTCGTTCCACGAGATCGGGGCGGTCGCCGTCGTCGTCAACGGGCGGCGGGCACTCGCCGACGCCTCCTGCACGGTGCACATCCGGACGACCGCCGACGGCGTCGGGATCGACCTGGTCAGCCGCGGCCGGCTGTGCTGGCGGGCCGAGGAGGTCGACGGCCGGTGGCGGATCGTCTCGATGGACATGATCTACATCCGGGACGGCCTGGCGCCGGTCGAGCCGGGCACCGCGGTCCCGCCGCTGCCGGTGCCGGAGCAGGCCCGGTCCAGCTACGGCTTCCTGCAGCGCGTCATGTCGGCGGCCGGCTACCCGGTCTCCGCCGGGCTGCCCGGCGTCGACCGGCCCGATCTGGTGGACGCGCTGCTCGCCGGGCACGGCGGCTGGCTCCTCGACGGGGACGCCCGGTGACCGGCGACCCGGCGGCCGCCCTGCAGACCGCGTTCCGCGCGGCGATGGCCGGCGTCTGCACCCCGGTCTCGGTGATCACCTCGGTGGCCGGCGGCCGGCCGCACGGGACGACGGTCAGCGCCTTCACCTCGCTGTCGATGAGCCCGCCGATGGTGCTGGTGTCCCTCGACGCCGGCTCGGACCTGCTCGCGCTGGTCCGCCGGACCGGCACCTTCGGGGTGAACGTGCTCGGGACCGGGCAGGCCGATCTGGCGCTGCGGTTCGCCCGCAAGGGCGCCGACGGGTTCGCCGACGTGGCCTGGTCCGAGCAGGACGGGGCGGCCCGGCTCGCCGGGGCGGCGGCCTGGGTGGGGTGCCGGGTGGCGGGCGTCCACCAGGGCGGTGACCACCTGATCGTGCTGGGCGACGTGCTCACCGCCGAGTCGCGTGACGTCGAGCCGCTGACCTACCACGCGCGGACCTTCGGCACCCACCTCGCGCACCCGTCGGCCGCCGCGTCCTGAGCGCGGGTGCACGCCGCGTCGACCACCCGGATCGCGTCCCGGGCCGGGCCGACGGCGTGCACCCGCACACCCCAGACGCCCTGCTGCGCGGCGAGCACCACCGTCGCCAGCGTCCCCGCGTCCCGGTCGACGGCCGCGGCCCGGCCGGTCAGCCCGCCCACGAAGCGTTTGCGCGAGGTGCCGGCCAGCACCGGGAAGCCGGTGTCGACCAGCGCGTGCAGCCCGGCGAGCAGCGCGACGTCCTGCTGCGGACGCTTGGCGAAGCCGAATCCGGGATCGAGGACGATCCGCTCCGGGCGCACCCCGGCGGCGACCGCGGCGTCCACCCGGGCGAGCAGCTCCGCGCGGACCTCGCCGACCACGTCGTCGTAGACGGCGCGGTCGTCCATCGTCGCGCTGTGCCCGCGCCAGTGCATCAGCACGCACCGCACGTCGGCCGCGGCGACGAGCCCGAGCATGCCCGGATCGGCGAGCCCCCCGCTGACGTCGTTCACCAGCACCGCGCCCGCGGCGAGCGCCGCCTCCGCGACCGAGGCGCGCATCGTGTCGATGCCGACCGCGATCCCCCGGCCGGCCAGCGCGCGCACCACCGGCAGCACCCGGCGGAGCTCCTCGTCCACCGGCACCCGCCGGGCCCCCGGGCGGGTGGACTCCCCGCCGACGTCGACGATGTCGGCACCGGCCGCGGCCAGCGCCGTCCCGTGCGCGACGGCGGCCGCCACGGTGTCGTGGCGGCCGCCGTCGGAGAACGAGTCCGGGGTGACGTTGAGGATGCCCATCACCCGGGTGGTCACGACCGTTCGAGCATCCGGCGCCGCCAGCGCTCGGTCCCGGCGACGTCGTTGAAGGTGAACACGTGGAACCCGGCGATCGGGTTCGCCGGCTCGGCCAGGCCGGCCCGGAAGCCGCGGACCAGCCGGGTCGGGTCGAAGCCGCCGGGGGTGAAGAACCGCCGGAGCAGCGCGCTCTGCTTGCGCAGGAACCGGGCGGAGTCCCCGACGCCGATGCTCGCCGAGATCCGCAGCAGCTTCTGCCGGGCGACCGCGCCCGGGACGCCGACCTGCACCGGGATGCCGACGCCGTGCGCCGCGACCGAGCGCGCCCACGCCGACACCGCGACCGGGTCGAAGCAGACCTGGGTGGTGACGTGATCGGCCAGCGCCGCCTTCGCCTTGAGCGCCGCGAGCAGGCTCTCGTCCGGGATGGTGGCGTGGCCCTCGGGGTAGCCGGCGATCCCGATGTCGGTGAAGGTGTGCCCGCCGTCCCGGATCGCGTGCAGCAGGGTGAGCGCGTCGGCGTAGTCGCCGGTCGGCTCGCCGTCGCCGCCGATCACGAACAGCCGGTCGATCCCGGCGCCGGCGATCCGGCCCAGCAGCTCGTCGAGGTGCGCGCGGCTCGCGACCAGCTTCGCGGACAGGTGCGGGGCGACCCGGTAGCCGTCGGCGGCGAGCCGGACGGCCAGGTCGACGCCCGCCTGGATGCCCTTCTGCGGTGAGGCGGTGACGGTGAGCCCGATCGTCCGCGGGACGTGGTCGAGCACCGCCTCCCGGGTCCCGCGGAACGGCATGACCTCGTAGCCGATCGTCTCCAGCGCGGTGCGCAGCGACGTCATCGTGCGGCCTCCCGGGTCTGCGCCGCCGCCACCGTGTTGGCGAGCAGCATCGCGATGGTCATCGGCCCGACCCCGCCGGGGACCGGGGTGATCGCGCCGGCGACCGGCGCCACGCCGGCCCGGTCGACGTCGCCGACCAGGCCGTCGGAGGTGCGGTGGATCCCGACGTCGACGACCGTCGCGCCGGGTGCGACGTGCGCGCCGGTGATGATCCCGGGCACCCCCGCCGCGGCCACCAGGACGTCCGCGGAGCGGGTGAGCGCGGGCAGGTCGCGGGTGCGCGAGTGGGCGATCGTGACGGTGGCGTCGCGGCCCAGCAGCAGCTGCGCCATCGGCCGCCCGACCAGTGTGGACCGGCCCACGACGACGGCGCGGCGCCCGGCGAGCCCGATCCCGGCGGCGTCGAGCAGGGCGATCACCCCGGCCGGGGTGCACGGCCGCAGCCCGGGCTCGCCGCGGGCCAGCAGGCCCTGGCTGCGGGTGGTGAGCCCGTCGACGTCCTTCTCCGGGGGGATCCGCTCGACCAGCCGGGCCGGGTCGAGATGCCCGGGCAGCGGGAGCTGCAGCAGGATCCCGGTGACCCGGTCGTCGGCGGCGAGCTCGTCGAGCACCGCGGCGACCTCGGCCTCGGACGCGGTGCCGGGCAGATGCCGGTGCACGTCGCCGATCCCGGCGGCGGCCGCGGAGCGGCGCTTGTTCGCCACGTACACGCCGCTGGCCGGGTCGTCGCCGACCAGCACGGTGGCCAGGACCGGTGCGGTGGTGAGTGCGGCGGCCCGGCGGGCGGTCTCCTCGCGGACGCCGCGGGCCACCATCCGGCCGTCGATCACGGTGGCGGTCACCGGCCGAACACCACCGTCTGGTTGCCGTCGACGACGATCCGGTCCTCGCAGTGCCAGCGCACCGCCCGGGACAGCACGGCGCGCTCGACGTCGGCGCCCTTCTGCACCAGGTCCTGCACGGTGTCGGTGTGCGACACCCGGACCACGTCCTGCTCGATGATCGGCCCCTCGTCCAGGTCCTCGGTCACGTAGTGCGCGGTGGCGCCGACCAGCTTCACGCCGCGGTCCTTGGCCTTCGCGTACGGCCCCGCCCCGATGAACGCGGGCAGGAACGAGTGGTGGATGTTGATCACCGGAGCGCCCAGCCGCTGCAGGAAGCCGGCCGAGACGATCTGCATGTAGCGGGCCAGCACGACCAGGTCGACCCGGCCGGCGAGCAATCGCAGGTGCTCCGCCTCGGCCTCGGACTTGTCGCCGGTGACCGGCACGTGCACGAACGGGATGCCGAACGGCTCGACCTCGGCGGCGAGATCGGGATGGTTCGCCACGACCGTGGTGACGTCGATCGGGAGCTCCCGGCGGCGCCACCGCCACAGCAGGTCGAGCAGGCAGTGGTCGGTGCGCGAGGCGAAGATCGCGACCCGCTTGCGGTGCGCGGTGTCGTGCAGCGACCAGCGCAGTCCCAGCCCGCCGGCGATCTCCCGGTCCAGGTCGGC
>Ga0209909_100613_pt1 | contig 12670 bp, 8 predicted proteins | sample FECB22metaG_FD_188302 | JGI IMG/M metagenome (GOLD analysis project Ga0209909, IMG submission 188302) | Cyanobacterial communities from the Joint Genome Institute, California, USA - FECB-22 (SPAdes) (version 3) | ecosystem: Environmental > Aquatic > Thermal springs > Hot (42-90C) > Microbial mats... | reverse complement strand
GGTCGGCGAGCTGATGGAGAACCAGTATCGCGTCGGCCTCCTGCGCATGGAGCGCGCGATCCGCGAGCGTATGAGCTCGATCGACATCGACACCGTGATGCCGCACGACCTGATCAACGCCAAGCCGGCGGCGGCGGCGGTGCGCGAGTTCTTTGGCTCGAGCCAGCTCAGCCAGTTCATGGACCAGACCAACCCGCTGTCGGAAGTGACGCACAAGCGTCGCCTCTCGGCCCTGGGACCGGGCGGTCTCACGCGCGAGCGCGCCGGCTTCGAGGTGCGCGACGTGCATCCGACGCATTACGGCCGCATCTGTCCGATCGAGACGCCGGAAGGCCCGAACATCGGCCTGATCAACTCGCTCGCGACCTACGCGCGGGTGAACCAGTACGGCTTCATCGAGAGCCCGTACCGCAAGGTCGCGGGCGGCCGCGTCACCGACGAGGTCGTCTACCTCTCGGCGATGGAGGAGGGCCGCTACACGGTGGCCCAGGCCAACGCCGAGATCGACGCGCGCGGCAAGTTCGTGTCGGAGCTGGTGCAGTGCCGCAAGGGCGGCGAGTACATCCTCGGCCGTCCCGACACGATCGACTTCGTCGACGTGTCGCCCAAGCAGATCGTGTCGGTCGCCGCGGCGCTGATCCCGTTCCTCGAGAACGACGACGCCAACCGCGCGCTGATGGGCTCGAACATGCAGCGCCAGGCGGTGCCGCTGATCCAGGCCGAATCGCCGCTGGTCGGCACCGGCATGGAAGAGGTGGTGGCCCGCGACTCGGGCGTGGCGATCGCCGCGCGCCGCACCGGCATCGTCGACCAGGTCGACGCCATGCGCATCGTCGTGCGTGCCACCGAGGATGTGGGTCCGAACCGCCCGGCAGTCGACATCTACAACCTCTTGAAGTTCCAGCGCTCCAACCAGAGCACCTGCATCACCCAGAAGCCGCTGGTGAAGGTCGGCGACCAGGTGAAGAAGGGCGACATCGTGGCCGACGGCCCGTCGACGCGTGACGGCGAGCTGGCGCTCGGCCGCAACGTGCTCGTCGCCTTCATGCCGTGGAATGGCTACAACTTCGAGGACTCGATCCTGCTCTCCGAGCGCATCGTGCGCGATGACGTCTTCACCTCGATCCATATCGAGGAGTTCGAGGTCATGGCCCGCGACACCAAGCTCGGCCAGGAGGAGATCTCCCGCGACATCCCCAACGTCGGCGAAGAGGCTCTGAAGAACCTCGACGAGGCGGGCATCGTCTATATCGGTGCCGAGGTGAAGGCGGGCGACATCCTGGTCGGCAAGGTGACGCCGAAGGGCGAGAGCCCGATGACCCCGGAAGAGAAGCTGCTGCGCGCCATCTTCGGCGAGAAGGCGGCCGACGTGCGCGACACCTCGCTCAAGGTGCCGCCGGGCGTCGAGGGCACGGTCGTCGAGGTCCGCGTGTTCAACCGCCGCGGCGTCGACAAGGACGAGCGCGCGCTCGCCATCGAGCGTGACGAGATCGAGCGCCTGGCCAAGGACCGCGACGACGAAAAGGCCATCCTGGAGCGCAGCTTCTACAGCCAGATCCAGGAAATGCTGATGAACCAGACGGTGGCCGGCGGGCTCAAGGGCCTGAAGCCGGGCACGCGCATCACCGACAAGGTGCTGGGCGAATACACGCCCGGCCAGTGGCGCCAGATCGCCGTCAAGACCGACAAGCGCCAGGGCGAGATCGAGGCGTTGAACAAGCAGTTCGACGAATCGATGAAGCGCCTGCAGGACCGCTTCGACAGCAAGGTCGACAAGCTGCAGCGCGGCGACGAGCTGCCGCCGGGCGTGATGAAGATGGTCAAGGTCTTCGTCGCCACCAAGCGCAAGCTGCAGCCGGGCGACAAGATGGCCGGCCGTCACGGCAACAAGGGCGTCATCTCGCGCATCATGCCGCTCGAGGACATGCCGTATCTCGAGGAGGGCCAGCCCGTCGACATCGTGCTGAACCCGCTCGGCGTGCCCTCCCGCATGAACGTCGGGCAGATCCTGGAGACCCATCTCGGATGGGCCGCCGCCGGTCTCGGCAAGAAGATCGGCGAGATGGTGAACGGCGCCCGCGAGGCGTCGGTCGCCCAGGTCCGGAAGCACCTGCGCGAGGTCTACGGCGAGAAGGCCTACAAGGCCGAGATCCAGGATCTCGACGACGAACAGACCATCGAGCTCGCCAAGAACCTCAGCCGCGGCGTTCCCTTCGCCTCGCCGGTGTTCGACGGCGCGCACGAGGGCGACATCGTCGGCATGCTGGAAATGGCGGGTCTCGACAAGTCTGGCCAGGTCACCCTGGTCGACGGCCGCACCGGCGAGCCCTTCGACCGCAAGGTCACCGTGGGCTACATCTACATGCTGAAGCTGCATCACCTGGTGGACGACAAGATCCACGCCCGGTCGATCGGCCCCTACAGCCTGGTCACCCAGCAGCCGCTGGGCGGCAAGGCCCAGTTCGGCGGCCAGCGCTTCGGCGAGATGGAGGTGTGGGCGCTCGAGGCCTATGGCGCGGCCTACACCCTGCAGGAGATCCTCACCGTCAAGTCGGACGACGTCGCCGGCCGCACCAAGGTCTACGAGGCCATCGTGCGCGGCGACGACACCTTCGAGGCGGGCATCCCCGAATCCTTCAACGTGCTGGTCAAGGAGCTGCGCTCCCTTGGCCTGAACGTCGAGCTCAACCAGCAGGCCAGCTAAGCGCTGGCCTGCTTCTCTCTCTTTCGCGAATTCGTCCAACGACTCTGTAGGACACAAAGATGACCGACCTCATCAACGTACTGGGCCAGCCGCAGGGCACGCCGACCTTCGACGAGATCCGCATCTCGATCGCCAGCCCCGACCGCATCCGCGCGTGGAGCCACGGCGAGATCAAGAAGCCGGAGACCATCAACTACCGCACCTTCAAGCCGGAGCGTGACGGGCTGTTCTGCGCCCGCATCTTCGGACCGATCAAGGATTACGAGTGCCTGTGCGGCAAGTACAAGCGCATGAAGTTCCGCGGCATCACCTGCGAGAAGTGCGGCGTCGAGGTGACGCTGACCAAGGTGCGCCGCGAGCGCATGGGCCATATCGAGCTCGCCTCGCCAGTGGCGCACATCTGGTTCCTGAAGTCGCTGCCGAGCCGCATCGGCCTGCTGCTCGACATGACGTTGCGCGATCTCGAGCGCATCCTCTACTTTGAGAACTACGTGGTGACCGAGCCCGGCCTGACGCCGCTCAAGTACCGCGAGCTCCTGAACGAGGAGCAGTACCTCAACGCCCTCGACGAGTACGGCGATGACTCCTTCCGCGCCGACATCGGCGCCGAGGCGATCCGCGCCATGCTGTCGGCGATCGACCTCAACGAGGAGCGCCCGCGGTTGCGCGAGGAGCTGCGCGAGACGACGTCGGAGGCCAAGCGCAAGAAGCTGGTGAAGCGGCTCAAGCTCTGCGAGAACTTCATCGAATCCGGCGCCCGTCCGGAATGGATGATCCTCGAGCTGGTGCCGGTGATCCCGCCCGAGCTGCGGCCGCTGGTGCCGCTCGACGGCGGCCGCTTCGCCACGTCGGACTTGAACGACCTCTATCGCCGCGTCATCAACCGCAACAACCGCCTGAAGCGCCTGATCGAGCTGCGCGCGCCCGACATCATCGTGCGCAACGAGAAGCGCATGCTGCAGGAGTCGGTCGATGCCCTGTTCGACAACGGCCGCCGCGGCCGCGTCATCACCGGCGCCAACAAGCGTCCGCTGAAGTCGCTCAGCGACATGCTGAAGGGCAAGCAGGGCCGCTTCCGCCAGAACCTGCTCGGCAAGCGCGTCGATTACTCGGGCCGTTCGGTCATCGTGGTCGGCCCCGAGCTCAAGCTGCAGCAGTGTGGCCTGCCCAAGAAGATGGCGCTCGAGCTCTTCAAGCCGTTCATCTACTCGCGCCTGCAGGCCTACGGCATGGCGAACACCATCAAGGCCGCCAAGCGCATGGTCGAGAAGGAGCGGCCGGAGGTGTGGGACATCCTCGAAGAGGTGATCCGCGAGCATCCGGTGCTGCTGAACCGCGCCCCGACGCTGCATCGCCTGGGCATCCAGGCGTTCGAGCCGGTGCTGATCGAAGGCAAGGCGATCCAGCTCCATCCGCTGGTCTGCACTGCCTTCAACGCCGATTTCGACGGCGACCAGATGGCGGTCCACGTGCCGCTGTCGCTGGAAGCCCAGCTCGAGGCCCGCGTGCTCATGATGTCGACCAACAACATCCTGAGCCCGGCGAGCGGCAAGCCGATCATCGTGCCGTCGCAGGACATCGTGCTCGGCATCTACTACATCACGCTCGAGCGCGAGGGCGAGGTGGGCGAGGGCTCACTGTTCTCCGACATCGGCGAGCTCGAGCATGCCCTGCACGGTCGCACGCTCTCCATGCACGCCAAGATCAAGGCGCGTCTCGAGGCCTATGATGACAAGGGCGAGCTCGCCAACCGCGTGGTCGAGACCACGCCGGGCCGCATCCTGCTGGCGCAGATCCTGCCCAAGCATCCGAACCTGCCGTTCTCGCTGATCAATCGCCTTCTGACCAAGAAGGACCTGCAGAACGTCATCGACTCGGTCTACCGCCACTGCGGCCAGAAGGAGACGGTGATTTTCGCCGACCGCCTGATGGGCCTGGGCTTCTATCACGCCTGCCGCGCCGGCATCTCCTTCGGCAAGGACGACCTCGTCATCCCGGCCACCAAGGAGAAGCTGGTCAGCCAGACCACGAAGGAGGTCAAGGAGTACGAGCAGCAGTACCAGGACGGCCTGATCACCTCGGGCGAGAAGTACAACAAGGTGGTCGACGCCTGGTCGCGCTGCTCGGATCGCGTGGCCGAGGAAATGATGAAGGGCATCTCCACGCCGCGGCCGGGCCGTCCGGTCAACTCGGTGTGGATGATGGCGCATTCCGGCGCGCGTGGCTCGACCACGCAGATGAAGCAGCTCGCCGGCATGCGCGGCCTGATGACCAAGCCCTCGGGCGAGATCATCGAGACCCCGATCATCTCCAACTTCAAGGAAGGCCTGTCGGTTCTGGAGTACTTCAACTCCACCCACGGCGCCCGCAAGGGCCTGGCCGACACCGCGCTCAAGACCGCCAACTCTGGCTACCTGACGCGGCGCCTGGTCGACGTTGCCCAGGACTGCATCATCTTCGAGGAGGATTGCGGCACCACCAACGGCCTCACCATGCGTGCGGTGGTCGATGGCGGCGACGTGATCGAGCCGCTCTCCGAGCGCGTGCTCGGCCGCACGGCGCTCGACGATGTCGTCGATCCGCTGAACGGCACCGTGCTGTGCAAGGCCGGCGAGCTGATCGACGAGGTCGGGGTCGAGCTGATCGAGAAGGCGGGCATCGAGGAGATGCGCATCCGCTCGGTCCTGACCTGCGACACCAAGACCGGCGTCTGCGGCAAGTGCTACGGCCGCGACCTGGCGCGCGGCACGAAGGTCAACATCGGCGAGGCGGTCGGCGTCATCGCCGCCCAGTCGATCGGCGAGCCGGGCACCCAGCTCACCATGCGCACCTTCCACATCGGCGGCGCCGCTCAGCGCGGCGCCGAGCAGTCGAACATCGAGGCGAGCCACGACGGCCACGTCCAGGTGCGCAACCGCAACGTCGTCATCAACAGCCAGGGTGTGCCGGTCGTCATGGGCCGCAACACCGAGCTGGTCCTGATCGACGGCGCCCAGCGCGAGCGCGCCAAGCATCGCGTGCCCTATGGCGCGCGTCTGCTGGTCGACAACGACACGCCGGTGACCAAGGGCCAGAAGCTGGCCGAGTGGGATCCGTACACCCTGCCGATCATCACTGAGAAGGCCGGCAAGGCCGTCTACGTCGACCTGGTGGAGGGCGTGTCGATGCGCGAGGTGATCGACGACTCCACCGGCATTTCCAACCGCGTGGTCGTCGACTGGAAGGGCCAGCCGCGCGGCGGCGACCTGCGTCCGCGCATCGCCATCCACGATGCCGAGGGCAACCCGATCATGCTGGCCAACGGCCAGGAGGCGCGGTACCTGCTCTCGATCGACTCGGTGCTCTCGGTCGAGAACGGCCAGGAGGTCCATGCCGGCGACATCCTGGCGCGTATCCCGCGCGAGGGCGGCAAGAACCGCGACATCACGGGCGGTCTGCCGCGCGTGGCCGAGCTGTTCGAGGCGCGCAAGCCCAAGGACTTCGCGATCATCTGCGACATCGCGGGCCGCATCGAGTTCGGCAAGGACTACAAGAGCAAGCGCCGCATCCTGATCGTGCCGGAAGGCGAGGGTGCGGAGCCGGTCGAGTACCTGATCCCCAAGGGCAAGCGCATCGCCGTGCAGGAAGGCGACTACGTCGAGCGCGGCGATCTGCTGATCGACGGCAACCCGGTGCCGCACGACATCCTGCGCGTGCTGGGCATCGAGAAGCTGGCCGAGTACCTGGTCAACGAGATCCAGGAGGTCTATCGGCTGCAGGGCGTGAAGATCAACGACAAGCACATCGAGACGATCGCGCGTCAGATGCTGCAGAAGGTCGAGATCACCGATCCGGGTGAGTCGACCTTCCTGATCGGCGAGCAGGTCGACAAGCAGGAGTTCGACCACGAGAACGCCAAGCTCGTGAGCGAGAAGATGAAGCCTGCCAAGGCCGACCCGGTGCTGCTCGGCATCACCAAGGCGTCCTTGCAGACCAAGTCGTTCATCTCGGCGGCGTCGTTCCAGGAGACCACGCGCGTGCTCACCGAGGCGGCCGTGTCCGGCCGTGTCGACACGCTGCAGGGCCTCAAGGAGAACGTCATCGTCGGCCGCCTGATCCCGGCGGGCACCGGCGGAGTCGTGAACCGGCTGAAGGCCATCGCCGCCCAGCGCGACCGCGCCATCCTGGCGGCCGGCCAGGACGGCGAGGACGAGCCGGTGCCGACGCTGGAGCAGGAGCACGCCGCCGACGACTGATCGGCGCAAATATCGAAACGAGAAGGCCGTCCCTGCGAAGGGGCGGCCTTTTTCTTTGTAACGCCTGGAAGACTCGGCCCGTCTCTCTGTCAGAAGCCGTCAGGGACCGAGGGGGAGCCCCACCATGGCCAATGAAGCGCGAAGCCTGCCCGCGAGCCTTTTTGGTCTCGTGAAGCCGGAGCCCGAGGCCGCGCCGCTTGTCGTCAGTTCCGACGTGTTGGTCATGATGCTCCGCATGGTGGCGCGATCCGGACGCTTCTGCTGATGCCTGCGGTGAAGGACTCGCCTGGGTCACAGGAGGTGAACGCCGAGGTGACGGACATGGAACGCCAAATTGCGGCGTTGCTGAGGGCAGTCGATGAACTGGCCGAAAGGCAGCGTGCAGGTTGAGGCGAGAATGACTGACGAACCCGGGAAAGGCGGCACCGCGCCACGTCCGGACGACAACCGCACGTTTGTTGCGCGGCGGCCGCGATGGCGGCGATAATGGCGACGTGCCGCCGGACCTCGAAACGCGCGTCAAGACACTCGAAGCTAGGACTTCCGAGATCGGAGTCGACGTGCGCGCTTTGATGAAGGGCGTTGCCGAGATCAAGGGCAGGATATCCCAGATGCCGACGACGTTTCAGATGCAGGCTTGGTTCGTTGGGGCGTCCATGGGCCTCGTGGCGCTGGTCTTCGCCGTTGCTCGCGCCCTGAAATAGAAGGATGACGGCTGGGCGTGTTTCCGTCGAAGACGCGATAAGCGAACTCTCCAGAGACCCGCTCCGCAACATCGTTCTGCTGAAACAGCTGCTGGCCTATCCGGAACACGTGACCGTCCATCGAGCTTCCAGCACCGTTGGCATCGCCACGCTGGTTGCCTTGCAGACATCGGCAAGCTCCTACGACCGCGAGACCTATCCTAAGGCGTCGGTGGCTGCCTTCATCGCCAGCGATAGCGCGGCCCTCACGGCATCGCTCATGCCGTATTTGCCGAGCGGCGTCGGCATCGTGTTCAAGCTCGATCGAGAAGCCGACGTGGCCGCGATCGAGACGCGCTTCCCCATCAGCCGCCGCACGGCGTTCGTCTCATTCACATCGGCTGGCGGGGGCGAGCACGATCCGGGCGTCGAGGTCACGGCGGCTCCCGATGATGCCGCGTTCGAGCTGTTTGCCGCGCAGGGCCACGACCGCGCTTGGCTTCGGCCGCTGCTGTCGAGCGGCAAGGCCTTCGCCTGTGTGCTGCGAGCCGGCGGGGCGACGCGATCGGGGTGCATCGCCTACGAGAACTACGGCCCGGTGTGGGAGGTGGGCGGTGTCGTCACCGGGCCCTCGCATCGCCGCAAGGGGCTGGGCGCACGCGTGGTCCGCACGGCGCTGGCCAAGCTTGCCAGCCGCAAGCTCGCGCCGCGCTATCAGGTCGAGGAGGACAACACGGCGTCGATCCAGCTCGCCCGGTCCGTCGGTCTCAAGCCTTTCCTCACGATCACACACTACGCCCACGACTGCTGATCGCGGCGCAGCCAGGCGTCGCGCTCGATCAGCCAGACCATGCGCCGGCTCTCGCCTTCGACGAAACGGCCGGACGCGAACTCGACCAGCCGCGCGCCCTGCCGCTCCTTGACGCGCGCCGAGGCATGGTTGGCCTCGGCGTTGCCGACCCAGAGGTGGGGCCAGCCGAGCTCACGGAGGGCGTAGTCGGTCACGCGATTGGCGGCCTCGGTCATCAGGCCGCGGCCCTGGAATTCCGGATCGAGCCAGAAGCCCCTCATCTCGCGGCTCTTGCCGTCGTCGGGCCAGAGATCGATGCAGCCGATCAGCTCGTCGGGCCCGTCCTTGAGCCGGATCGCCCAGTGATGCTTCTCGCCGCGCGCCATCTCCTCCTGGGCGAAGGCGACGTAGCGCTCGGCGCCGTCCGGCGGGTACGGCCAGGGCACGCGCGTGCTGAGCCAGCGCACGATCTCCCAGCGCGGAAAACGCCGCTGCAAGGTCGGCGCGTCGGCCGCAACCAGCGGCCGCAGGACCAGGCGCTCGGTTTCCAGCGCCGGCGTCGGCGGAAGAGGCTTGTCGAAGATCGTCATGTCAGGTCTCGCTTTCGGCTTGCCGCCGAGGGGACCTGTCGCCAAAGCCCCGCGGACGGCGGGGCTGGGCGTTCGGCTCTAGATCAGATGACCACGCGCACGACCGCTCCCGCCCCGAAGGACGGCTGGTTGGTCGACTTGCAACCGTGAGCGCGCTTGATCATGGCTCGGCAAATAGCCGAAACGCGTCGCGAAGTAAAATTGCGGCGGTCTTGTGGCTTCCGTCCGGCGGGCTACCATATCTAGTTGATAGATTCTTGCGCCCGCTCTGACAGAGGAGTTACGAACGAGTCGTCCAGCCGAGGCCGGGAATAGCCTTTAAAATCAAAGCGGAAAGCAGTCGCACCTGCTTGACGGCGATGCCGTCGCGGCCATATAAGCGCGCACCTCGCCGGGGGGCTGGTAGTTAGGCGCAAGCCTAAGACGCAGCCTGACGTCGAGGACCGCTACAAGTCAGGCCCCATAGGCCGCAGAGTTTTTGATCGCGCGGGCGCTGCGCTCTTGCCGCCATGCCCGCGTATTCGCTTTGCGCCGAAGCCTGTCCTGGGTGGACCCGAGCTTTTAGGAAACCGGAAGTCGATGCCGACCATCAACCAGCTCATCCGCAAGCAGCGCCACGGCCTCACCTCGCGCAACAAGGTGCCGGCGCTGCAGGCCTGCCCGCAGAAGCGCGGCGTGTGCACCCGCGTCTACACGACCACCCCGAAGAAGCCGAACTCGGCGCTGCGCAAGGTCGCCAAGGTCCGCCTCACCAACAGCTACGAGGTGGTGAGCTACATCCCGGGCGAGGGCCACAATCTGCAGGAGCACTCGGTCGTCATGATCCGCGGCGGTCGCGTCAAGGACCTGCCGGGCGTGCGCTATCACATCATTCGCGGCACCCTCGATACGCAGGGCGTCAAGGACCGCAAACAACGCCGTTCGAAGTACGGCGCCAAGCGTCCGAAGTAAGGCGGGGAGGAAGCAATGTCCCGTCGTCGTGCAGCCGAGAAGCGTGAAGTCCTGCCGGACGCCAAGTTCGGCGATGTCGTTCTCTCCAAGTTCATGAACACGCTCATGGAGCGTGGCAAGAAGTCGGTCGCCGAGCGTGTCGTCTACGGCGCCCTCGACGAGATCGAGGCCAAGCTCAAGCAGGATCCGGTCCCCGCCTTCCACGAGGCGCTGGAGAACGTGAAGCCGGCCGTCGAGGTCCGCTCGCGCCGCGTCGGCGGCGCCACCTACCAGGTTCCCGTCGAGGTCCGCCCCGAGCGCCGCCAGGCGCTGGCCATTCGCTGGATCATCCAGGCCGCGCGCGACCGCTCGGGCCACAGCATGACCGAGAAGCTCTCGGCCGAGCTCCTCGACGCCTTCAATCGCCGCGGCAACGCGGTGAAGAAGCGCGAGGACACCCACAAGATGGCCGACGCCAACAAGGCGTTCGCCCATTATCGCTGGTAACCGGCCGCCAAGAACCCAGAAAGCCCCCTCCCATGGCCCGCACCACCCCCATCGCGCAGTACCGCAACATCGGTATCATGGCGCATATCGACGCCGGCAAGACGACCACGACCGAGCGCATTCTCTACTACACCGGCAAGTCGCATAAGATCGGCGAAGTCCATGACGGCGCCGCGACCATGGACTGGATGGAGCAGGAGCAGGAGCGCGGCATCACCATCACGTCGGCCGCGACGACCGCCTTCTGGAAGACCGAGGCCGGCCCGTTCGCCGGCAAGTCCTTCCGCGTCAACATCATCGACACCCCGGGCCACGTCGACTTCACCATCGAGGTCGAGCGCAGCCTGCGCGTGCTCGACGGTGCCGTCTGCGTGTTCGACTCGGTGGCGGGCGTGGAGCCCCAGTCCGAGACGGTGTGGCGCCAGGCCGACAAGTACGGCGTGCCGCGCATCTGCTTCGTCAACAAGATGGACCGTACCGGCGCCAACTACTGGCGCACCGTAGACATGATCACGGACCGTCTCGGCAGCAAGCCGCTGGTCACGCAGATCCCGATCGGCACCGAGGCCGACTACAAGGGCCTGGTCGACCTGGTGTCCAACAAGGCCATCATCTGGCTGGAAGAGACGCTGGGCGCCAAGTTCGAGGTCAAGGACATCCCGGACGACCTCAAGGAGCAGGCCGCCGAGTGGCGCCACAAGATGATCGAGATGGCCGTCGAGCAGGACGACGTGGCTCTCGAGAAGTACCTGGGCGGCGAGGAGCCTGACTACGACACGCTGATCAAGTGCATCCGCAAGGGCACGATCTCCTACGCGTTCGTGCCGGTGCTGTGCGGCTCGGCGTTCAAGAACAAGGGCGTTCAGCCCATGCTCGACGCCGTCGTTAACTACCTGCCGGCGCCGACCGACGTGCCGGACGTCAAGGGTGTGAAGATGGGCTCGGACGAGGCGATCACGCTGCCGTCGAGCGACGACGCCCCGCTGTCGGCCCTGGCGTTCAAGATCATGACCGATCCCTTCGTGGGCTCGCTCACCTTCGCGCGCGTCTATTCGGGCGTGCTCGAATCGGCGACCGGCGTGCTGAACAGCACCAAGGACCGCAAGGAGCGTATCGGCCGCATGCTGCTGATGCATGCCAACAACCGTGAAGACGTGAAGGAAGCGCGCGCCGGTGACATCATCGCGCTCGCCGGCCTCAAGAGCGTCACCACCGGCGACACGCTGTGCGATCCTGACAACGCGGTGATCCTCGAGAAGATGGATTTCCCCGATCCGGTCATCGAGCTCGCCATCGAGCCGAAGTCGAAGGCCGACCAGGAGAAAATGGGCCAGGCGCTGGGCCGCCTCGTGCAGGAGGATCCGACCTTCCGCGTCTCGACCGACCAGGAGACGGGCCAGACCGTCATCAAGGGCATGGGCGAGCTGCATCTCGAGATCAAGGTCGACATCCTGAAGCGCACCTACAAGGTCGACGCCAATGTCGGCGCCCCGCAGGTCGCCTATCGCGAGACGCTCGGCCGCAAGGCCGAGATCGACTACACCCACAAGAAGCAGTCCGGCGGCTCGGGCCAGTTCGCTCGCATCAAGCTGGTGTTCGAGCCGGGCGAGCCGGGCTCGGGCTACAGCTTCGAGAGCAAGATCGTCGGCGGTTCGGTGCCCAAGGAGTACATCCCGGGCGTCGAGAAGGGCCTCGAGGCCTCGCGCGAGACCGGCGTGCTGGCCGGCTTCCCGGTGATCGACTTCAAGGTGACCCTGATCGACGGCGCCTACCACGACGTCGATTCGAGCGTGCTCGCCTTCGAAATCGCCGCCCGGGCGGCCTTCAAGGAAGGCCTGCAGAAGGCGCAGTGCAAGCTGCTCGAGCCGATCATGAAGGTCGAGGTGGTGACGCCCGAGGACTACATGGGCGACTGCATCGGCGACCTCAACAGCCGGCGCGGCCAGATCCAGGGCATGGAGGCGCGCGGCAACGCGCAGGTCATCAATGCCATGGTGCCCCTCGCCAACATGTTCGGCTACGTCAACACGCTGCGGTCGATGACCCAGGGACGTGCCGCCTACACCATGACTTTCGACCACTACGCGCCTGTGCCTCAGGCCGTGGCCGACGAGGTCATCACCAAGCTGGCGGGCTAGGGCCGCCGATCGAACGAAGACCGATTGAAGGAACAAGACCATGACGAAGGCGAAGTTTGAGCGGAACAAGCCGCACTGCAACATCGGGACGAT
>Ga0209909_100611_pt1 | contig 12764 bp, 18 predicted proteins | sample FECB22metaG_FD_188302 | JGI IMG/M metagenome (GOLD analysis project Ga0209909, IMG submission 188302) | Cyanobacterial communities from the Joint Genome Institute, California, USA - FECB-22 (SPAdes) (version 3) | ecosystem: Environmental > Aquatic > Thermal springs > Hot (42-90C) > Microbial mats... | reverse complement strand
CGCAGCGATCGACGGCTTCTACGTGTGGCACGGGCTCAACCCGGCGCTGCTCGTCTCCGCACTGGCCATCGCCATCGGCGCCGGGCTGGTCCTCGCACGTGGGCGTGTCGACCGGTTCCTCGCCCGCCCGCTGTGGCCGTTCACCGGCGTCAGCGCCGTGGAGAGGCTGCGCACCGGGATCATCGAACTCGGCCGCGTCACCGGCCGCCCCACCGCCGGCGACGCACCTGCCCGGCACCTGCTCGTCCCGATTTTGCTGATCGCGTTGGCCGGCACCGTCGCCGTCGGGCTGCGGGCCGGCGACATCGCCGCCGCACCCGGCACGTCCGACGCGTCCGACGTGCTGCTCCTGCTGCTCAGCGCCTGCGGGATCGGGGCCGTCCTGATGGCGCGCAACCGGCTCGCCGCGGTCCTGGGAGCCGGGGTGGTCGGGTTCTCGGTGGCCCTGTGGTTCTTCGGCCTCGGTGCCGCGGACGTCGCCCTCACCCAGCTCCTGGTCGAGGTGCTGACGGTGGCGGTGATCGTGCTGATCCTGCGGCGCCTCCCTCGCGGCTTCCCGGCGGGGACCGGCGGCGCCCGTCGTACCGTCACGCGCGCGGTGCTCGCGGTCGGTGCGGGGGTCGCCGCGACCACCGCGACCCTGGTATCGACCGGGTGGCGGGGCCCGTCCGCGGCGTCGACGTGGTTCCTGGCCGAGGCGCAGGAGCAGACCGGTGGCAGCAACGTCGTCAACACGATCCTGGTCGACTTCCGTGCACTCGACACCTTCGGCGAGCTCGTGGTGCTCGCGCTGGCTGCCCTGGTGATGACCGCGCTGCTCGACGCGCGCAGGCCGCAGCCCCTTCAGGTGACCGACGCTCCGGCCGCTCCGGTGACCGATCCCCGCGCGAACGCGATCTTCCTGCGCACGGCGGCGAAGGTGCTCGTCCCGTTCCTGCTGCTCGCCTCCGTGTACGTGCTGCTCCGGGGGCACAACGCTCCTGGGGGAGGGTTCATCGGCGCGCTCATCGGCGCCTCGGCGCTGGTACTGGCGTATCTCGCCGCGCCGTCCGACGCCACCGGCCGGGTCCGGCTGCCGTTCCTCCTGGTGGCCGGAATGGGCGCCGTCGTCGCGGCGGCGACCGGGCTGCTCGGCCTGCTCGACGGCTCCTTCCTACGTCCGCTGCACGCCGACGTCCTCGGCGTCCACCTCTCCACCGCGCTGGTGTTCGACGTCGGGGTGTACCTGGCGGTCCTGGGCGTGGTGGTCGCCGGGCTGAACCTGCTCGGCGCACCGCCGGAGGACGACGAGCCCGATCCCCGTCTGCCGCCCGACCGGTCCGAGGAGGGCCACGCGTCCGAGGAGGTCTCGCGATGATCCTCGCCCTGACGATCGGACTTCTCGTCGCAGGAGCCGCCTACCTCATGCTCGACCGCAGCTACCTGCGGGCAGTGCTCGGTTTCCTGATGCTCGGCCACGCCGTCAATCTGCTGCTCTTCGCCTCCGGCGGGATCCAGCGCCGCGGCGAGCCCCTGGAGGGCACCGACCCGGCCGCGGCGGCCGACCCGCTGCCACAGGCGTTCGTGCTCACAGCGATCGTGATCGCCTTCGCGATCACCGTCGTCATGCTCGTGCTCGCCGTGACCGGGCGGCCCGGTGACGACACCGCCGACCGGGAACGTCCGGCCGTACGATCGGAGCCGGCCCGATGACGTCCGCCGCCCTCCTCCCCCTGCTCGTCGGGCTGCCGCTGGGTGCCGCCGGCCTCACCGCGCCGGCCAGGGCCGGCGCGCTGTGGGCCCGCGTCGTCCTGATCGGGTTGCTCGGTGCGAATCTCGCCGCCGGGATCGCGCTCGTCGCCGCCACCTCCGGCGGCGTGGTGCTGGCCGAGCCGGTCGGTGCCTGGCCCGGCGGGATCGCGATCCCGTTCGTCGCGGACGCGCTGTCGTCGCTGATGCTGACGGTGACCGGACTGCTCGCGCTGGTGTGCACCGCTTTCGGGCTGATGACCGGGCCCGGAGCCGCGCGGTTGTTCCCGCCCCTGGTCCTGGCGTTGGTCGGCGGGGTCAACGGCGCTCTGTTGACCGCGGACCTGTTCAACCTGTTCGTCTTCATCGAGGTCATGCTCCTGCCCTCGTACGGGCTCCTGGTCCTGGCCCGGCGCAGGCAGGGGACCCTGCGCTCGGTCAGCGGCACCCGGCTCTACGTCGCGTTCAACCTGTTCGTCTCCACCGTCTTCCTCGCCGGCGTCGCACTCGTCTACGGCACCGCCGGGACGGTCAACCTGGCCGAGCTCGCCGGAGCAGCACAGGAGTCCGGGACCGTCGCGGCCGCGGCCGGAATCTGCCTGGCCGCGCTGTCGATGAAGGCTGCCGTCGTCCCCGTCCACGGGTGGCTCGCCCGCGCCTACCCTTCGACCTCGCCCGCGGTCACGGCGCTGTTCTCCGGGCTGCACACCAAGGTCGCGATCTACGCGATCTACCGCATCTACGCCGTCGTGTTCGACGGCGAGACCCGCTGGCTGTGGATCGGCGTCGTGCTGTTCTCGGCGACGATGCTCGTCGGTGTCCTCGGAGCGGTCGGCGAGTCCACGATGCGCTCGATCCTGGCCTTCCACATGGTCAGCCAGATCGGCTACATTCTGCTCGGCGTCGCCCTGTTCACCCCGCTCGGGCTGGCAGCGGGCATCTTCTACCTGCTGCACCACATGATCGTGAAAGCGTCGCTGTTCCTGTCCACGGGCGCGGTCGAGGAACGGCACGGAACCGGCGCGCTGGACGGGATCCGGGGCGTCGCCCGCCGCGATCCGCTGTTGGTCGCGGCGTTCGGCGTGGCTGCCCTGTCGCTGGCGGGAATCCCGCCGTTCTCCGGGTTCGTGGCGAAGCTGACCCTGATCCTCGCCGCGCTCGACGCCGGCCAGGTCGCCGCCGCGGTCGTCGCCATCGTGGTCAGCCTGCTCACCCTGCTGTCAATGATCAAGATCTGGAACGCGCTGGTCCGCAGGCCCGACGAGGACGGCGAGCCGGCCGGTGGCGGTGGGACCGCCGTCGCGGCTCCACCGGTGCCTTCGGTGGGGCTGCGACTGACGCTGCCCGCGCTCGTGCTGGCCGCCGTGACTCTCGGCCTCGGACTCGGCGCCGAGCTGCTCTACGGACTGTCCGCGACGGCGGCGGCCGGCCTGCTCGACACCAGCGGATACGTGGAAGCGGTGCTCCGATGATCCGATCCATTGCGCGGCTGCCGCGCCTGTTCCTGTTCGGCCTGTGGTTCGCCGGCCAGGTCCTGTTCTGTTGTCGTGACGTGCTGGCCGACGTCCTCACGCCGGGCTCGTCCGCGACGCCGCGGGTGGTCAGGCTTCCCCTGGCGTCCGAGACCGGTGCCCGGGCCGCGGTCATGGGTGCACTGATCACGCTGACTCCGGGGACTCTCACCCTCGGTGTCATCGACGACCACCACGAGCTGCAGGTCCATTCGATGTACCACAAGGACGCCGAGACCGCGGTGACGGAGTTGCGCGACATGGAAGCCCGCATGCTGCGAGCGTTCGGTCCGCCACGTGAGGAGGTGCCGGTGTGATCGGGCTCGACATCGCGCTCGTCTGCTGTGGCGTGGCCGCGCTGCTCGCCGTGGTGCGGATCGTGCGCGGGCCGGACAGCGGCTCCCGTGTCATCGGTGCCGAGCTGCTCACCGTCACCGTGGTCAGTCTGATCGCACTCGGTGGTGTCCGCTCTGGCAGCACGTCGACCTTCGATCTCGTGCTCGTGGCGACCATGGTCGCATTCCTGGCCGCCGTCTCGTTCGCCCGCGCGCTCACCGGAGGTGCACGATGAGCGGGGTCCTCGCTGTCCTCGGGCAGATCGTCGCCGTCGCCGGCGGGCTCACCCTTCTCCTCGCCGCGATCGGGCTGCTCCGATTCGGCGACGTCTACATGCGGGCTTCCTCAGTCGCGACGGCCTCCGGCGTTGGGATCAGTTTGGTCATCATCGGATCGCTGCTGGTGGCGCCGGGGGTCGCCGACGTTATAAAGGCACTGCTGGCGGTCGCTCTCCAGATCGTCACCGCTGCCGTCGGCGGGATCATGGTCGCCCGTTCGGCCGTGCTCACAGACCACCCGTTCCGACCCGACACCGATATCCCCGAGGCACAGGGCCCAGTTTCCGCCACGGAGGACCCGCCATGCTGAGACGCCAACCGTCCTGGTGGTCGCACAACGGCGGTCCATTCGTTCTCCTCGCCGCGGTACTGCTCGTCGCACTGCTCGCTGCAGCGATGCGCATTTGGATCGGCCCGGACTCCTCGTCAGACTCCGGACTCCTCATCGGCCTCGTGGCGACGAGAGAGGTCCCCGACTTCGATGCGATCAGCGAACCAGCCGGTCAGGCGCACGCGATGAGCGGTACCCCTCGGGTCTATCTGCCGTGGAGTGAACAAGGGTGAACTCGGCGTCGCCGTGCTCGATGACAAAGGGTCAGCCTTGACCTGCCCGGGGTGCAAGTCAGCGACACGACTGGTGCCGAGCGTCGACAGATGAGCCGCGTCGAAGTCCATGGTGCGGGATCGCGACGGTTGACAACGTGAAATCCGCCAGGATAGCTCGAGGTCGCGGTAAGGGTGATCGCAGCCGCGCGCTGCGCGGGGACCGGCCGGAGGCCGCATGCCCCGCGCGAGCTGCTTGCGGCTGCGGCGCCGAAGGCGCCGCCTTGATACTGAACAGAGAGTCTAAACACGGCGCACGCTGCTGCCGTGTGGACGCTGGTCAGGAGGCGACGAGCTGGACGCCGTCGTGGGCGCGTGATGCCGGGGTGTCGGTGAGGGCGTCGAGGACGCGCACTGCGTAGGCGGGGTCCATCTGCTCGCGGACCTCGTCCGGGGTGAGCCAGTCGACGCGGCGAGACTCGTCGGACACGGTGGGCGTTCCGCCGGTGGGGCGGCAGCGGAAGACCAAGGCGACGATTCCTCGTGGCAGGTTCTTGTAGGCGCCTGTGAGTCGTTCGACCTCGACGGCGACGCCGGTCTCTTCTGCGACCTCTCGGGCGACGCCTTGCTCGAACGTCTCTCCCAGTTCCAGGACACCGCCGGGCGGCTCCCAGTGGGAATTGTCGCGCCGCTGAATCACCAGGATTCGGCCATCGTCGCGTACAACGATTCCGGCCACGCTCACTGAATGCTTAGGCGTGTCGGACATTTCGCCGCCTCCCGATGCTTGCGAACATGCTTGCCAGGATATGCTAGCGCCTCGTCTGGACGACTGGAGGAGTCGAGTGCAGCTTGGGGAGCTTGACCGGCAGGATGGCCGGCCACCGTATCGGCAGATCGCGGACCACCTGCGGTCTGCGATCGACGGCGGTGACCTGCGCCCTGGCGACCGGCTGCCCTCTGAGGCTGAGCTGACTCGGCACTACTCGGTGGCTCGGATGACGGCGCGTCAGGCGATCCAGGAGCTGCGCACGGAGGGGCGCGTCGTGGCCGAGCACGGACGTGGGGTGTTCGTGCGAATGCCCGCCCCGGTGCGGCGGCTGGCCTCCGACCGGTTCGCGCGCAAGCACCGGGATGCCGGGCAGGCGGCGTTCCTCGCCGAGGCGGACAAGGCCGGTGTGCGGCCGTCGGTCGATCAGATCGAGATCAGCCGCACCACCCCCCCGACCGACGTCCGGGAACGCCTGCGCCTGTCCGATGACGAGCGGGTCGCAGTCCGGTCCCGGCGCTACCTGGCCGACGACCGGCCGATCGAGGTCGCAACGTCGTTCCTGCCCCTGACGATCGCCGAGGGCACCGCGATCCTGGAAGCCAACACCGGCCCCGGCGGCATCTACGCACGCCTGGAAGAGACCGGGCACGTACTCGACCACTTCGTCGAGGAAGTCACCGCGCGGATGCCCACCGCTGACGAACGCCGCCGGCTCGACCTCCCCGACGGGGTCCCGGTCCTGGTCGTCGTGCGCACCGCCTACGACACCGCCGGAACCCCGGTCGAGGTCTGCGACACCGTCAAGGCGGCCCCCGCGTACGTGCTGGAGTACGACGTCCCCGCACGCTGACCAGCGGAATCCGAGCGCAGACAGACAACCTGTTGCGACTCGTCTAGACGTGCTCTACTCTCGACATCACTCCCCTAGACGTCCAGTCATGGGGCTGCGAGAGGAGAAGACGATGAGGGATCTTCCGGTGGTGCTCGATGGTTACAAGCTCACGGTGGTGGAGCCGCCCGCGCCCAAGACCCGGCAGGACTCGAACGGTGCGGAGGTGCCGGTGACCGATCGGGATGGGGTGGCGCAGTTCGTGGTGTCGCTTTTCGCGAAGCTGCAGCCCCAGGCCGGGCAGCGGGTGCCGAAGGGTGAGGAGATCAAGGTGACCCTCACGACCGACCCCGGTGACGGTTTCCCGGAGGACGTGCGGGTGCAGCTGATCGACCCGAAGATCAGCCCGTATGCGATCGAGTCGCCGGATGGGCGGACGGTGTCGGGGATCTCGTTCAAGGCGATGGGCCTCAAGCACGCCCACCCGTCCCCGGTGCCGTCGCGGCGGGGCAAGGACGACGGGGGCGAGCAGTGACCCGGCCTGCGCTCCGGCGGTCGTCGATGGTGGTCGTGTACGCCCACGTCGACCCGGAGACCGACTTCCCGGCGCACTACTACCCGGGCGAGGACCGGGTCACGGTCGACGTGGCGAAGCCGGGCGGCTCGGTGACGCTGTTCCTCGACCACACCGAGCTGGCCCGCTTCCGCGACACCCTGGGCGAGATCGAGCGCGAACTCGCCGCCCGCGCCACCGACATGAACACCGCCGACCCCATCGGCGAGTCGACCGCCTGAGCGGTCTCATATCTGGCCGGATCGTTTCCGGCCCTGTCTGAGTAAATCCCAGTAATTCCGATGCGGGGACATCTGTGTCCGCAACCAGGAGTGCCAACTGCGATGACATGTATGGAATGCGGCGGAAGTCGCGGGTGTGACGAGTGCGGCGGATACGGCACTCATGAATTCGACCGGATCTGTCGTGAGTGTGAGGGCTCCGGGGTGTGCCGTCACTGCACGGGCCTGGTGGATCTGTCAACCGAACCGGTGCCGAACACGAGCAGGGAGTTCTGATGAACACGGCCAAGACGAACACGGCCCCGCGGCCGCGGGTGACGACCGGTGTCGGGCGGCTGGTGCGGCGGTTGGAGATCGAGCGGCGCCGCTGGTCCCGCACCGAGACCCCGGCCATCCCGACCGAGCAGGCATGGCGCGCCGGGGTCGCCGAGGGCCTCCGGCTGGCGCAGCTCGCGATCCGCAAGGGCGTCTGAACCATGGCGATCAACCTGGGTCCGCGAGACCGGATCAAGACACTCCCCAAGGTCAACCGGCGCGCACTGCGCAAGTACGGCGAATTCTGGCGGGCCCTGCAGCTCGTCGGGGACGCCCTGTCGGAGGCGGAGAAGGTCGCCGCCAAGTCCACCGACGCCGGCAGAGGCAAGCGCAGCGGCCGGGCCGACAAGGGGGCTTCAGCCAAGGCCAACGGCGAGGGCAAGCACTGGTCGGTCGCGTCGCCGGACGAGATCGCGGTGTCGGCGAAGAAGGCCCACGGCTCCCTGCGCGTCATGGCCGCCTCGGCGAAGAAGTGGGAAGCAGAACTCATCTCCCGCGAATGGAGAAAGTGACATGTCGAAAGCTGTCGACCGGACCGTGGAGGAACTCGACGCGGCGATGCGGGAGCTTCGCCGGAGTCTGCATGGGATTCCGTATCGGACGGGTGGGTTCAAGAACACCCACGACAATCTCGCCCGCGATGTCGCCACTCTGACCGTTCATCTGGATTCGGCGCGCGGCGCGTTGCGCGAACAGAAATGACATCCACGGGTAGTGGGGTCGCCCGCCGCACTGATTCTTGGCGGAAACACACGGCGGACGGCCCCTGCTACCCGACACACAGTGGTGAGGACTGGTAGCAGTGAACAAGCGTAGTAGCTCGGCAACACGCATCAACGGGCCCTCGCGGCAGCGGACGGGCCGGACCCGCCCTCCCGGGCGTGAGGTGCAGGCGGCGGCGTGGCTGGCCCGGCATCCCGGGTTCGTCATCGCCCCGCTGATCGGGCTCGGCCTGACCCTGACCCTCGGCGCGCTCGTCACCACGGCCGTGGTCGTGGGCCTGGCGCTCGGTCTCGTCGTGTGGGGCCGTGCGCATCCGGCGACCTTCGACCGGTACGCGACCCCTCGGCTGCGGGCGACCTGGCGTCGCTGGACGGTCTACCGGGGCAACCGCTGGGCCCGGCTGATGTCGGACTGCGGGCTGACCCGCGAACACCGCCACACCGGCGACACCCTCGTCCCGCGCGTGCTGCGGGTGCGGTCGTACTCGCCGACCATCGACACCGTCTACGTCCGCCTCGTCCGCGGCCAGGACGTCGCGTTCTGGCAGGAACGCGCCCCCGTGCTGTGGGAGGCCCTGATCGCGCACCGGGTGGCGATCACCCGCCACCGCCCGGGCGTGGTCGCGATCGTCATCGAGTGGGAGCTCCCGTTCACCCGGACGATCCCGGCACCGGACATCCCGGAGCAGGCCGATGACGTTGACCTCGGGGCGGTGGAGATCGGCGACAACGAACGCGGGGAACCCTTCGTCGCGCCGGTGATCGGCGGACACCGGCTCGTTGCCGGAGCCTCCGGATCAGGCAAGGGCTCTGTGCTCTGGTCCACGCTGCGCGGGGTCGGGCCGTGCATCCGCGACGGCCTCGTGCGGGTCTGGATGATCGATCTCAAGGGCGGGGTGGAGACCGAGCAGGGCGCCCCGCTGTTCCACCGCTACGCCACCAGCATGGGCGACGCCCTCGAACTCCTGACCGAGTTCCGCGACAGCATGCGGGACCGGCAGGACGACATGCGCGACCAGAACATCCGCGCCTGCACGCCCTCGGCGGGGACGCCGGTGGAGCTGCTGGTCATCGACGAGATGGCCATGCTCACCGCCTACGGCGACCGCTCCGCCGTGCGTGAGGCGTTGCGGCTGCTGGCTGAGGTGATGACCCAGGGGCGGGCGTCGCTGTTCACCGTGCACGGCTACCTCCAGGAACCGTCTAAGGACGTCCTGGATGTGCGGGAGCTGTTCACCCAACGCATCTGCCTCGGCGTCACGGCCGCCTCGCACGTCGACATGGTGCTCGGCGAGGGAGCCCGGGAGCGGGGCGCGCTGGCCGATGAGATCCCTGGGGATGCCCGGCATGCGGGGATCGGGTTCGTCATCGACAAGGGCTCCCGCATGCCCGTTCGCTTCCGGGCCGCGTTCGTCACCGACGACGAGATCGCGGAACTCGTCTTCCGCGCCACCCCGCCGGCCAACCCGGACGCCCAGGTCATCGACATGCCCGACCAGGACGGCTCCACCGATGACGAGCGGGGTGCGGCGTGATGGGTACAACGACCCTGTGGGCGCTACGGACCTGGGCCCGCCTGACGCTCCTGCTCGCGTTGCTGGTCGGCGGGCTGTGGCTCTACCTGGGCACCGGCTCGGGCTGGTTCTGGACCGCCGTCGCCGTCGCTGTCGTCACCGAGTACTACGTGATCCGGCAGCTCGCTCGTGAATGGGCCTGGGACGCCCGCGCCACCTGGTGGTGGTCCGCATGACCGACACCGTGCAGCACAGCCTGTTCGGCGACCCCGTCACAGTCGCCACTGACGACCACGCACCCGCCGCGACACAGGACCCGCGTGACGTCGCCCGCATCGTGCGGTCCGCCCAGGACCCGGGGTTCTTCGTCATCGAACGCACCGGACGCGTCCTGCGCGCCGACCCCTCCCGACCCGGCTGCGCCGACGCGATAGCTCGGCACGACGGGGACACCGTCGCCCAGCTCCTGGACTCCGGTCACCTCACGCTCGGGGGGAGCCACCACATCCACCACGGCGGGCACGAGGGACCGGCCCGATCAGTGCTGGTCCCGAAGGCGACCCGGGACATGGTCAGCCGCTGGGACCACCTCCGGCCTGTCCCAGAACAGCGCCAGCCGAAGCAGGCACCAAAGCCGGTCCGGATGAACAGCAGCGGCGTGATCGGCGTCTACGTCGTCGAACCCGGCAAGGCCCTCGTGGTCCTGGCCAGCAACGGCCAGGGCGGCACGATCCTGCGCGACGGGGGCCGGTACCGGGTCGAGAACGACCACGGCACCCAGATCGGCCACGCCTCGTCCTACAGGGCCGCCGCTCGGATCGTCGCCCGTCACCACGGGTTCACACCCGGCCCCGTCGAGATCGAGTACGAACACCGCCAGTACGGCCGATAGATCCGGCCCGGCCCCGCCGCGTGAGAACAGCCCCCGGCGGGGCCGGAGCCACCACCTCCATCGCTACGTCTCGTCTTCGTGCCCCCTTGGGAGGGATGCCGTCATGACGGCTGCCACGACACCGCTCGACCAGCACGACCACGACCTGTCCCACCTGATCCAGTCCGAGGGCTTCCAGCAGTGGCGCAGCGCCGTCACCGCCCTCGGCGGCTGCACCGCCCCCATCCACCTCACCGGAACCTCGACGATCGCGACCCGCGACGGCACCGTCCTCACCCACCGCGAAGGCGACATCCTCGCCCCCTGCGGCAACCGCCGCGCCTCGGTGTGCCCGGCCTGCTCGGACCGCTACGCCTCCGACGCCTACCACCTCATCCGCGCCGGAATGGCAGGCGGCAAAGGCCTCCCCGACACCGCCGCACAACATCCGCGACTGTTCGTCACACTCACTGCCCCCTCGTTCGGGCCAGTCCACACCCGACGGGTCACCGCCCGCGGGCTCGTCGTCCCCTGCGCCTGCGGGGACAAGCACCGCCACAGCGAAGACCCTCGCATCGGCACGGCGCTCGACCCGACGACGCACGACTACACCGGCGCGATCCTGTGGCAGGCCCACGCCGGGAAGCTGTGGAACCGCTTCGCCATCCGGCTCCGACGCATCCTCGCCGGGATCCTCGGCGTGAAAGTCCGGGAGTTCCGCGACCACGCACGGCTGTCCTACGCGAAGGTCGCCGAGTACCAGCGACGCGGCCTGGTCCACTTCCACGCCGTCGTCCGACTCGACGGACCCGACGGACCGACCACCGCCCCGCCCGCCTGGATCACCGGCGACGCGCTGACCCTCGCGATCCGCGACGCGGCCGGTGATGTGTCGCTGGTCGTCGATCGGCCCGACGGCACCCCGTTGGCGCTCGGGTGGGGTCGTCAGGTCGACGTCCGACCGATCACCTCCACCACCACGGCCGCGCTCGAGAACGACGACGGCCAGATCACCGACGCCGCCCTGGCCGCCTACGTTGCGAAGTACTCGACCAAGGGCACCGGCAAGAGCGAGGCCACCGACCGGCCGATCCGCGACATCACCCACCTGCGCTACCTCGACATCACCGACCACCACCGACGACTCATCGAGACCGCATGGGAGCTCGGCGGACACGAGCAGTACGAGGAACTGGGCCTGCGCCGGTGGGCACACATGCTCGGCTTCCGCGGGCACTTCCTCACCAAGTCCCGCAACTACTCCACCACCTTCGGCGCCATCCGCAGCGAACGCCGCACCTACCGGCTCGGGCAGACGTTGGCCGGCCTCGACGCCGCCGTCGACGTCGGCGCGGTCCTGGTCGTCAACGACTGGCACGTAACCCAGTTCGGGCACCGCAACGACGCCGAACGCGAGATCGCCCTGGGCATCGCCGAACGACGGCGCGAACAACGACGCGCCCGCACCACCGATCGCACAGCCAGCACCGAGCACGGGAGGACGTCATGACCGGGATGGAGAAGCTGTGGGGCGTCAAGGAGGTCGCCGAGTACCTCGGTATCCCGGTCCAGACGCTCTACCGGTGGCGGTGCCAGGGCTACGGCCCGCGTGGTCGCCGGATGGGCAAGCACGTCCGCTACATCCCCGACGACGTCCGGGAGTGGGTCGTCTCTCTTCGAGACGAGGTCGCCTGATGGGCCGCCCTCCGCTGCCCATCGGTACACATGGCCGCATCCGGATCTACCAGCTCGGCCCCAAGCGGTTCCGGGCACGGACGAGCTACCGGGATCACGATGGTGTCGTGCGCGATGTCGAGCGCACCGCACAGAGTCGGGCGGCGGCAGAAAACGCGCTACGGATAGCCCTGCGCGACCGCGGCCGCGTCTCCCGAGGTGGGGAGATCAACCGCGACTCCACCGTTGCCGAGGTCGGTGAGCTGTGGCTGGCGGAGATCGACCGGGCCGTGCGCCTGGGCAAGCGCTCGCCGACCACCTCGGAGGCGTACCGCTACCGCTGGGATCGCCACGTCCGGGACGGGCTCGGGATGCTCCGGGTCCGGGAGCTGACGGTGTCCCGGCTCGACCGCCTCGTCGTCCAGGTCCACGACCGCTACGGCGTGGGTGCGGCCAAGACCACGCGCACGGTGCTGAGCGGCCTCGTCGGCCTGGCGGTCCGGCACGACGCGCTCGACCGCAACCTCGTCCGGGACGTCCGGCGGATCGAGAACGCGACGTCGACGGCACGCTCGCTCACCACGGCGCAGGCCGTCGACCTGCGGGCGAAGATCAGCGCCGACCCGAAGAGCCGCGAGTGGGACCTGGTCGACTTCACCGACTTCATGCTCGCCACCGGCCTGCGGATCGGGGAGGCAGCGGCGGTGACCTGGCCTGCGCTCGATCTCGACGCGGGAACCGTCGAGGTCCGCGGCACGGTGGTCCGGGTCAAGGGCGAGGGCCTGCAGATCAAGCCCCGGCCGAAGAGCAAGAGCGGGTATCGCACCTTGGAGCTGCCTGCCTGGGCGATCGCGATGCTCCGGCGACGACGCGCCG
>Ga0209909_100609_pt1 | contig 12851 bp, 13 predicted proteins | sample FECB22metaG_FD_188302 | JGI IMG/M metagenome (GOLD analysis project Ga0209909, IMG submission 188302) | Cyanobacterial communities from the Joint Genome Institute, California, USA - FECB-22 (SPAdes) (version 3) | ecosystem: Environmental > Aquatic > Thermal springs > Hot (42-90C) > Microbial mats... | reverse complement strand
GGCGGCGGTGGCGAGAGCTTCCAAGACCTTGGCGAGGTAGTGGCCGACCTTGTAGAGCAGGTAGACGGCGACCGCGACTAGGGCGCCGCCGACGGTGAGTACCTGGTTGACCGACAGCGGTACACCGGCCGGTGAGACAGCAGCAGCGGGGATCATTTCCGGTCTCCCTTGCGACGAGCCGGGCGAACGGTGGTAAGCGGAACCAGGGCGAGCTGATCGAGGTGATCAGCGCACCGACGGCGTCGCGGGTCGGGGCGCTCATGCAGTGGGGTCCGGCAGACCTCGCACCGGACCGGGCGGGTGGGTTTGGTGGCGTTCATGCGACGTCACCGCCTGCGGCCGGGATTGTGGTGATGGTGAGTCCGGCGCGGTGCAGGGTCCGGCGCTCTCCGGGGGTGGTGCCGCCGGTGATGCCGTAGCGGCGGGCGGGGTCCTCGGTGGCCAGGACGTCGGCCAGGCAGGCGGCGCGCACGGGGCAGCCCCGGCACACCCGACGAGGCGGCTCCACCGACTCGGCGCGCTCGTCGACGGGGAAGAACAGCTCGGTGTCCAACCCGGAGCACGCCGCGTCCTCACGCCACCGGGTGTCGAACGAGGCGGCGGGATCGCCCAGCGCGACCAGTCGCAGGACCGGCCGGCCGGTGGTCTGCGCCGTCATCGGAGCAGGCCCGTGCCGGTGGCGGGCAGGCCGTTGGGCGGTGCGGTCAGACCGAGGTCGTGCCAGTTCGACATGGCCCCGGCGACGTCGGAGGTCGGGCGCTGCTCGGCGCGCGCGGTCCAGTCCTCGGCCGTGTCGGTCCAGAACCGGGCCTCGCGCTCGGCGGCGGCCACCGCGGCGTAGGCGGCCTGGGCGTAGATCATCGGAAGGTCGTGGTTGCCGACGATGTCGCGTTCCAGCACCGTCCACCAGCGGGCCCGGCGGGCATGCAGCTCGGCGAGCCGTCGGGCGCGGGCGGCGTGAGCGAGCACGTCCCCAGGCGGGGGCGGGGCCACCGTGCGGATCGCCGTGGCGACCCGGCGCAGGCCGGCCTCCACGAGCAGGGCGGTCGGGACGACGGTGGCGCAACCAGCGGGCTGGGTGTTCATCTAGGGTCGGTGTCCTTCCGAACTCAGTGCCTGGCTAGGGCGAGGGGTGAGGGAGATCCGGAGGGGGAGCCCGTTGCAGCGGGCCCCCCTCCACCTGCACGAACGGCAGGTGAGAAGCACGGTCAGGCGGCGTCCTGGTTCTTGCCCGACGCCGGGCGCTGATGCCCCGGTGCGCGCATCCCGGCGGCGCGGAAGCTGTAGGCCACCCGCGGCCGGCCCCCGGACTCCTGCACGTACGGCGTCACGGTCAGCCCGTCGAACTCCACCGGCCGGAACGGCAGACCCGCAGCGGCCTCCGGCGGGACCGGCTGATGCGGCGCAGCGATCTTCACCGTCACCGTCTTGTCGCTCCGGCGCGCAGCCGGGTCGGCGTCGAGCACCGACACCGACCACACCGGCAGGCCGGACTCCTTGTCCAGCTGCTGCACCGGACGCCCCGGCGCGGACTTGTCGAAGTCACGCACCGGCTCGACCTCCGACACGACGAACGCGCCGTGCGGGAACACATCGCCCATCGCGACCGGGAACTTCGTGGTGATAGCCATGTCAGGCCTCCTGATAAGTGTGATTCGCATCACTGGCTTGAGCCAGTAGAGCAGGCTTGAGCCAGTGGGTCAAGTGACTGGCTCATGCCAGTTCGCTACTGTGAAGTCATGACGTCCTCGGCACGGGCGCCGAGGGGCGCCACCAGCGACTACAGGGCCATCGCGCACGAGCTGCGCGAGGCGATCACGGCAGGCCGGTACCAGCCCGGCGACAAGCTCCCGTCAGAACGCGCGCTCGCGGAACAGCACGGCGCCGCACGCAACACCGTCCGCGAAGCGATCGCCGCACTGCGCCGCGAGGGGCTGGTCAGCGCCGAGCACGGGCGCGGGGTGTTCGTCAGGGCCAAGCCGCGGTGGATGCGGTTCGGCCGGCGTCGCTACAGCGCGGCGATGCGTGCGACCAACGAGCTCGGCCCGTTCGGCGCAGAGGCCGTCGCCCAGGGCCGTCGCCCGCACGTCGACTCGCGGATCACGAGGATCGAGGCACCGGCCGAAGTCGCAGAACGACTCGGCATCGTGCCCGGAACCCTCGTCGTGCAGCGGGAGAACTGGTACTTCGCCGACGACGAGCCGCTGCAGATCGGCATCACCTACGCGACGTGGAGCCTGGTCGAGGGCAACCCGCTCGCCGACTCTGCCGACCTCGGACCGGAGGGCATCTACGGCCAGTTCGCAGCGCTCGGACACGTGATCACCCACGTGCGCGAGGAGATCTCGGCGCGGATGCCCACCCGCGAGGAGGCCCAGCGCATGACGATCCCCGACGGCGTCCCGGTGATCGACCTGTGGCACACCGGGATCAACGCCGACCGCGAGCCGTTCGAGGTGACCCGCTTCGTCATGCGTGCCGACTTCGCCGCCCTGGACTACGACATGCCGGTGGAGGACTGATGGCTGACGCCGTGCGCACCGTCCGAGAGCGTGAGGACGCCGACCTGCCCGAACTCGCCGCAGTACTCGAGCGGGTCTACGCCGAGAACGGCTACCCGGTCGAGGGCATCGCCGATCCTCCGGCCTGGCTGGAGCACCCCCACGCCATCCAGCACTGGACCGCGGTGGTCGACGGCACGCCGGTCGGTCAGGTCACGCTCGCCGAGGCCCAACCCGACGACGACGCCGCCCGGGCCTGGGCCGAGCACACCGGCGGATCGGTCACCGACATCGCCGTCATGGCCCGCCTGTTCGTTGACCCCCGACATCGGGGCCAGGGACTTGCAGGCTTCCTGATCCTCGTCCTTCGCCACCACGCCTACCTCCTGGGCCGGACTGTCGTCTTCGACGTCATGGCCAAGGACACGGCCGCCGTCCGGCTCTACGACCGTTCGGGCGCCGCGCGGATCGCCGAAGTCACACACCGCTTCAACGACGGCCTCACCGAACCCGCCCTCGTCTACGTCTTCCCCGAGCCACGGGTCGCGGGCTGAACCCGATGGCGGCGCGGACCGCGAGCCCGTGCGTTGCCGATTCCGCCTCTTGAGGATCAAGGCGCCGCCTCCGGCGGCGCGGGGCCGGCCACGCCGGCCCCGTCGCTCGCTCACTACACCTCCGGCCCGTTCGCGGCGCCGTGGCTCGGCTACCCGGCCCCAGGCCACACTGAAGCGGCAACTGATCTCAGACGGCGAACGGCACCGCTCACCCGGACCTGCGCTACTCGCGGGCCCTATCCGAGCCGTGGCCCAAGTGGTCGCTCAGAGGCTCCGCGCACGAGTGGAGAACGTCTCCGGTCTCCGGATCCACGACGGTCTCCTCGTACCAGTCCGCGTCCCGGTCGATCAGCCGACGCTTCTTGACGTACCTGCCCGCCGTCACCGCTAGCTGATCACCGACCTGGAGTTCGGATCGAGGCTTCTTCTTGCCCTGCACCTTGCTCTTGCGCTCGGCGAACTCATAGCCCTGAGCGGTATCCGACGCGAAGATCTCCGCGATCCCGCGTCCGACCGCCCCGCACATCGGACATGACCGCTGCTGCAGCTCCGGCTCATGCAGCCAGGCCGCCGGATCTGGCACCGGTGAGCCACACTTCCCGCAATGGACCGTCGCACGGTCGACGTCATCGGCGTCCTCGGAACCGTCATCCGTCATAACCAAGGATATCCGGGCTCCGCCCGGGCCCGACACCGCTCGGAGATCAGGGAAGCGCGGCGGGGCTGGTGATCTCCTCACGGCGCGCCGAGACGGCAGCCAGACCGGGGAGTGGGGTGCAAGGCGGGACCCCGTGCCCTGCACCCCACTCCCCGCCCTGGCAGGGACGAGCCCGCGCCGCGAGGAGATCACCAGCAGACCGGGCGCATGGCAGAAGAACCGGGACCGAGCCAGGTGAATGATCATGTCCCGGGCCGTCACTGGGCCGTAGGACGTCGCAGACCGTCGAGAGACGACGAGAGGTCGCGAGAGCGTTTCCGCTGCTCAGCGTACGAACCCGCTCCCCCGGCGCATGTCGGGGAGAGCGGGGCGGACGAGTCGGTCTGTAAGCCGGATCCTGTTCCCGGGCACCTCACGGTGCACCGTTCGGCGACCATCCATCTCGGCCTGCCGTCGCCGGCAGGCTCCAGCGGTCCACCCGCAGGCTCGGGCGGGCAGCCCTCGAACGCCTGCGCAACCGCCCCGTCACGGATGACGGAGCGGTCTCTCGACCTTGCTCCGGGTGGGGTTTACCGAGCCACCCCGGTCACCCGGGGTGCTGGTGGTCTCTTACACCACCGTTTCACCCTTACCTCCGGGCGGACCCGGAGGCGGTCTGTTCTCTGTGGCACTGTCCCGCGGGTCGCCCCGGGTTGCCGTTGACAACCACCCTGCCCTGTGGAGTCCGGACTTTCCTCGACGGGACCCGTGGATCCCGACGCGGTCGCCCGACCGACTCGTCCGCACCGCGGATTCTAGCGATCCGGTTCGGCCCGGCCCCCGGTGGGCGGCAGGCCCGGCCGGGACTCGCCGAGACCGGCCCGGCGGGCCCGCAACACGGCCTCGGCCCGGTCGGCGGCCTGCAGCTTGCCGATCACGTTCGACACGTAGTTGCGCACCGTCTTCGACCGCAGCCCGAGCCGGCGGCCGATCGTGGCGTTGCCCAGACCGTCGGCCAGCAGGCCGAGGATCTCGCGTTCGCGCCCGGTCAGGTCCGGGAACGCCATCCGGTCGGGCATCGCCCGGTCGAGGCCCCCGAGCAGCCGCGCGGCGACCTGCGGACCGAACACGGAGTCGCCCGCGGCGACCGCGCGGACGGCGGCGACGATCCGGCCGGGCTCGGCGTCCTTCAGCAGGTAGCCGCGCGCCCCGGCCCGTACGGCAGCGGTCACCGCGTCGGCCGAGAGCATGGTCAGCACCAGCGGCGCGGTCCGTGGCGCGACGGCACCGAGCTGCCGGATCAGCTCGACGCCGTCGATGTCGGGCAGGTTCAGGTCGACCAGGACGACGTCCGGCGCGGTCCGCTCCACCAGCTCCAGGGCCGCTGCACCGGTATCGGCCTCACCCACGACGACGATGTCCGGCTCGGCCGACAGCCTGGTCCGCACCCCGAGCCGGAACACCGGATGGTCGTCGACGACCAGCACGTCGATCGGGCCCGCGGTGCCGTCGCTCACCGCGGGATCCTCGTCACGACGCGGGTACCGGTGCCGCCGGGTCCGGGGCCGACCGTGACCGTCCCGCCGAGCTCCGCGGCGCGCTCGCGCATCGACGCCCCGCCGATCCCGCCGAGGGCCGGATCCGGGCGGGCCGGCCGCTGCCCGCCGCCGTCGTCGGCCACGACGAGCACCGTGTCCGCCTCCTGCACCGTCAGCTCGATCCGCGCGGTGCGCGCGCCGGAGTGCCGGACGACGTTGGCCAGCGCCTCCTGGGCGATCCGCAGGAGCGCGACCTCCGCGGCGGGGCTCCCGGGTGGCGGCGGCCGACGCCGCCGGCCGCGCAGGTCACCGTCAGCTGCAGGCCGGCCGCGAGCGTCGAGGCGCTGGACGTGTTCCGGACATCGGTCCTCCTGCAGCCTGGGACGACCGGGACGGTCGCGGAGCACGACCGTGTCCGTCCTCGCGTCCCGGGTTCCAGGGACACCGCGTCCCGGCCCGCCCGGTCACCGAGATGCGGATCAGCGGGAATCGTCGATCTTCACGGCCCGCTGAGCTGCATCTCGGCGCGGAAACCGGTGCGAGGTGGGGCGGGGCCGGTCAGGTGCCGCAGAAGGTCATGAACGGCGGGGCGTCCGGGCCCGGCGGCCGGGCGTAGCGCTCGTAGCCCTCGCGCTCGTCGTAGGGATGCCCCAGCACCTGCAGCATCCACTGGATCGGCTCGAGATCGCCGTCGGCGACGGCCGCGCCGAGCGCCTCCTCGACGAGGTGGTTGCGCGGCACGTAGACCGGGTTGACCCGGTCCATCGCCGCCGGGTCCGGCCCGGTCGCCAGCCAGGAGGCGAGCCAGCCGTCCACCGCGGCCGGGTCGTCGAACAGGTCGCGGACCGGTCCGGCGTCGCCGCGGGCGGCGTCGGCCAGGCGCCGGAAGAACAGCGTGTGGTCCGGCTTCCGCTCGGCGAGCAGCGTCGCGAGGTCGACCAGCAGCGGCTCGGCGTCGAGCCCGTCCGGCAGGCCGAGCTTGTGGCGGTACCCGTCGTCGCGGGCGGCGAGGTAACGGTCGGCGAACTCCTGGAGCACGCCGGTGGCGAGCCGGATCGCCTCCTCGGGGTCGTCGTCGAGCAGCGGGAGCAGGGCCTCGCCGAAGCGGGCCAGGTTCCACTGCGCGATGCCGGGCTGGTTGCCGTAGGCGTAGCGGCCGCCGTGGTCGATCGAGCTGAACACGGTCGCCGGGTCGTGCGCGTCGAGGAACGCGCAGGGGCCGTAGTCGATGGTCTCGCCGGAGATCGTCATGTTGTCGGTGTTCATGACGCCGTGCACGAAGCCGACCTGCATCCAACGTGCGACCAGCTGCGCCTGGGCCTGCACCACCCGGCGGAACAGCTCCAGGTACGAGCCGGCGCCGGGATGGTGCCGGGCGATCGCGTGGTCGGCGAGCCTGCGCAGCAGCTCGGTCTCGCCGGTGGCGGCGGCGAACTGGAACGTCCCGACCCGCAGGTGGCTCGACGCCGTGCGGGCCAGCACCGCGCCCGGTTCCGGGCCGCGCTCGCGCATGACGTGCTCGCCGGTCGCGACGACCGCCAGCGACCGGGTGCTCGGGACGCCGAGCGCGTGCATCGCCTCGGACACCAGGTACTCGCGCAGCATCGGCCCGAGCGGCGCCTTCCCGTCGCCGCCGCGGGCGAACGGGGTCCGCCCGGATCCCTTGAGGTGCAGGTCGCGGCGCTCCCCGGACGGCGTGACGAGCTCGCCGACGAGCAGCGCGCGGCCGTCGCCCAGGCGCGGCGAGTAGTTGCCGAACTGGTGCCCGGCGTAGGCCTGCGCGACCGTCGTCGCCGACTCCGGCACCGCGGTCCCGGTGAGCAGGCCGAGTCCGGCGGGCCCGCGCAGCGCGGCCGGATCGAGGCCCAGCTCGGCGGCCAGCGCCTCGTTGAGCAGCACCAGCCGCGGCTCCGGCGCCGGTGCGGCGTTCCACGGCAGGTACAGGCCGTCCAGGTCGCGGACGAAGGTGTTCTCGAACGCGATCTCCGTGGCTGCGGTCATGCCGTCCAGGCTACGAGCCGCGGGCCGGACCGGCAGGGCCGGTGAGGGCGGCCCGCGTCACCCGCGCAGGGTCTGGCTGGGCAGCTCGCCGAACCGCTGCCGGTACTGCTGGGCGAACCGGCTCTGGTGCAGGAACCCCCAGCGGAGCGCGACGTCGGTGACCCGCACCGTCGCCGGGTCGCAGCGCTGCAGCTCGGCCCGGACCCGGTCGAGCCGGATCCGGCGCAGGTGCCCCATCGGCGACTCGCCCAGCTCCTGCTGGAACGCGGCGTGCAGGGTGCGGACGCTCATGCAGCCCACCCTCGCCAGCTCCTGCGGGGTCAGCGGATCGTCGGCGTGCTGCTCCATGTGGTCGAGGACCGGGCCGAGCCGGCCGGAGCGCACCGGATCGGGCGGCCCCACCAGCGCGTCGCTGTAGCGGTGCCGCCCGGCGTGCAGCAGCTGCGTCATCACGAACGCCTCCAGCTGCTCGCGGGCGATCGGCATCTCGGCCAGCCCGCCGGGCCGGTCCAGCTCGCGCGCCAGGAACTCGACCGACGCGAGCAGCGTCCGGCCGGCCGGGGTGGTGAGGTCCAGACCGAACCCGAAGTCGACGACGTCGTGCACGGGCCGGTTGAGCTGCTCGCTCAGGTGGGTCTCCAGGCTGGTCCGCGGGATCTTGAGGATGAGCTGCTCGGCGTCCGGTGACCAGCGGACCGTGTTCGTCCGGTCCGGCAGGAGCACGATGCCCGACGCCCGGGCACCGGTCCGCGCCCGGTCGCCGTCGCTGCGTTCGGCCCTGGTGACGCCCGCGACCGTCAGGTTCACGTGGTAGTTGTCCTCGGTCGGCGGCATGACCAGCGTCGCCGGCGACCGGTACGTCAGGTACCCGACGGTGAACACCCGGTCGGTGGTGGCGTTCAGCGTCATCGCGACCTGCTCGTCGGGCGCGGTGAGGTCGTGCCGCAGGTAGGTCCGGGTGACCGCGTCGCGGGCCTGCTCCAGGCTGTGCGTCGCCAGTACCGGAAAACGCTCGAGCGTGCCGCCGGACCGCATCGTCTCGACACCTCCTCGTGCCGCGGATCACTCGTCCCGCGCAGCCTATGTCCGTTCGCGGCGCCCCTACCAGCCGTTGCGTGCGTGCGGCCGTCCGCTCGGTGCAGACCCGCGCCGGTGCACGGAACGGCTGGACCGGCGCGGCGCGCGGATATCGAGTGCCGCGCGGGCCGCCCTAGCGTCCGGATCCACCGCCGACCGGCGACGGAGCCGGCCGGGGAGACCTGCGAGGGAGATGCCGGACACGATGTCGCAGACACCAGCACTGGAAGAGTTCGGGCTCTTCGTCAACGGCCGGACGGTGCCCGCCCGGTCCGGCGCGACGTTCGAGTCGCAGAACCCCTACACCGGCGAGCCGTGGGCCCGGCTGGCCGACGGCTCCCCCGCCGACGTCGACGAGGCCGTCGCCGCGGCCCGCAGCGCGTTCGACGGCGAGTGGGGTGCGAGGACCGGGTTCGAGCGGGCCGCGATCCTGCGCCGCTGCGGCGACGCGATCGCCGCGAACGCGGAGCGGCTGGCCCGGCTGGAGGTGAACGACTCCGGCAAGCTGCTGCGCGAGATGCGCGGTCAGCTCACCGCGCTCCCGCAGTGGTACTACTACTTCTCCGGGCTGGCCGACAAGGTCGAGGGGCGCACCGTCCCGCCGGTCAACCCGAACTACTTCGGCTACACCACCCGCGAGCCGGTCGGCGTGGTCGGCGCGATCACCCCGTGGAACTCGCCGCTGCTGCTGCTGACGTTCAAGCTGGCGCCGGCACTGGCGGCGGGCTGCACGATGGTCGTCAAGCCGTCCGAGCACTCCCCCGCCTCCACCGTCGCGTTCGCCCAGGTGCTGCACGAGGCCGGGCTGCCGGACGGCGTGCTGAACGTCGTCACCGGCTGGGACCGGGCGACCGGAGAGGCGCTGGCCGGGCACACCGGGGTGGACAAGGTCGCCTTCACCGGTTCGACGGCGACCGGTGCGGCCGTCGCGCAGGCCGCCGGGGCGAACGTCAACCGGGTCACCCTGGAGCTGGGCGGGAAGTCCCCGCAGATCGTGTTCCCGGACGCCGACCTGGACGCGGCGGCGAACGGGCTGGTCGCCGGGGTGTTCGCGGCGACCGGGCAGACCTGCATGGCCGGGTCCCGGCTGATCGTGCACGCCGACGTGCACGACGCGCTGGTGGAGAAGGTCGTCGCGCGGGCGAACGCGATCGTCCTCGGCGACCCGACCGAGCAGGCCACCGAGATGGGCCCGGTCGCGAACCGGCCGCAGTACGAGAAGGTGCTCGGCTACCTGCGCGGCGCCGCCGCCGAGGGCGCGACCTTCGCCTGCGGTGGCGAGCCGGACGCCGAGCGGGGCGGGCTGTTCGTCCGCCCGACCGTCGTCACCGATGTGACGCCGGAGAACACCATCGTCCGCGAGGAGGTGTTCGGGCCGGTGCTCTCCGCCTACCGGTTCACCGACGAGGACGAGGCGCTCAAGCTCGCCAACGACACCCCGTACGGCCTGGCCGGCGCGGTCTGGACCAAGGACGTGCACCGCGCGCACCGGGTCGCCGGGCGGCTGCGCGCCGGCACGGTGTGGATCAACGCGTACCGGGTGATCGCCCCGAACATGCCGTTCGGCGGCTTCGGCGCCAGCGGCATCGGCCGGGAGAACGGCGTCGACGCGATCAACGAGTACACCGAGAACAAGTCCGTGTTCGTCGAGCTGACCGGCGGCACCCGCGATCCCTTCCAGCTCGGCTAGAGCCCGCACCCGATCCAAGGAGACACCCCCGTGACCGTCACCGCGAACGAGCGCCTCGGCCTCAACCCGACCGATCCCCGCCCGCCGGAGGAGACCCGGCCGCTGGTCGACCGCACGCAGACCAATCCGCTGTTCGGCGACCAGAAGATGAAGCTCGGCCTGTTCGGCACCAACTGCTCGTACGGGCTGATCATGAGCCACGCCCCGAGCGACTACCGGATCACCTGGGAGCACACCCGGGAGATCGCGACCCGGGCCGACGATCTCGGCTTCGACGTGCTCGTCCCGGTCGCCCGCTGGAAGGGTTTCGGCGGGTCGACGAACTTCAACGGCAACTGCTTCGAGACCTACGCCTGGGCCGCCGGGCTCGCCGAGGCGACCGAGCGGATCTCCATCGCCGCCACCTCGCACCTGCCGACCGTGCACCCGATCGTCGCCGCCAAGGCCGCGACGACCATCGACCACATCTCGGGCGGCCGGTTCGCGCTGAACCTGGTGATGGGCTGGGTGCCGCCGGAGATGGAGATGTTCGGCACCGAGCAGCGCGAGCACGACCAGCGCTACGCCTTCGGCCAGGACTGGATCGACTTCGCCACCCGGCTCTGGACCGAGGAGGGATCGTTCAGCCTGGAGTCGGAGTTCTTCCGGGGCGACCTGCTCGAGGCGTACCCCAAGCCGCACCAGGCGCCCCGCCCGGCGCTGCTCAACGCCGGCAACTCGCCGGCCGGCATCGAGTTCTCCGCGCGCAACGTCGACATCAACTTCGCGTCGCTGGACACCCTGGAGAACATCGCCGCCTACACCGACAAGGTCCGGTCCAAGGCGCGCGACGACTACCAGCGCGACATCCAGGTGATGACCTACGGCCTGGTCGTCTGCCGGGACACCGAGGAGGAGGCCAAGCGGGCCTTCCAGCAGGTGATCGACGAGGGCGACTGGGGTGCCGCCGGCAACGTCATCAAGATCGCCGGATCGGGCGAGAGCAAGTCGTTCGACCACGCCGTCAAGGCGATGCAGGAGCGGTTCATCGCCGGCTGGGGCGGCTACCCGATCGTCGGCACCCCGGAGCAGGTCACCGAGGAGCTGGGCAAGCTCAACGAGGCCGGCATGGAGGGCATGATCTTCGGCCTGATCGACTACAACGAGGAGCTCAAGTACTTCGGCGAGCGGGTCATGCCGCTGCTGAAGGAGGCCGGGCTGAGGCACTGAGAAGCCACCGAGCAGGCACCCGGGCAGGTGCCGGTCACTCCCGCACGGCGGTGGTGGCCGGCACCGGGCGCTTCGACCAGTAGCTCGCCAGCGCGGCGCCGGACACGTTGTGCCACACCGAGAACACCGCGCCGGGCAGGGCCGCCGCGGGACCGAAGTGCACGGTGCCCAGGGTCGCGGCGAGCCCGGAGTTCTGCATCCCGACCTCGATCGACACGGCACGGCGCGCCGTCGCGTCGAGCCCGAACGCCCGGGCCACCGCGTAGCCGAGGGCGAGCCCGGCCAGGTTGTGCACGACCACCACACCGACGATCGCGAGCCCGGCGGTGAACAGCGCATCCGCCGAACCGGCGACGACGATCATCACCACCACCGTGATGCCGACGACCGACGCCAGCGGCAGCGCCGGCGTCACCCGGTCGACGACGCCGCCCGCGTACCGCCGGAGCAGGAAGCCCAGCACCACCGGGATCAGCACGATCTGCACGATCGAGAGGAACAGGCTGCCCGCCGAGACCGGCAGGTACTGCCCGGCCAGCAGCAGCACCAGCAGCGGCGTCACGATCGGCGCGACCAGCGTCGACACCGACGTCATCGCCACCGACAGCGCCACGTCGCCGCGGGCCAGGAAGACCATCACGTTCGACGCCGTGCCGCCGGGTGCGCAGGCCACCAGGATCACCCCGACCGCGATCTCCGGCGGCAGATCGACCAGCACGGTGAGCAGCCAGCCGATCGCGGGCATCACGACGTACTGGGCGCCCAGGCCGATCGCGAACGCCGCGGGCCGCCGCACGATGTAGCCGAAGTCGACCGGCCGCAGCGTCATGCCCATCCCCAGCATGATCAGCGCCAGCAGCCACGGCACGGCCGACGACCAGCCCGTGAACACCCCCGGCACGGCGAGGGCGACCGCGCCCGCCGCGAGGACGATCACCGGGAACCATCGGCCGACCACGTCGCCCACCGCCTGCACGCGCTGCATCGCACTCACCCGTGCAGCCTCGCACCGCACCCCACCATCGGTGCAAACCGGACGTCCGGATGGCGGGACGCCGGCGGCATGATCGCCGTCGTGGTGCGTCCGGCCACGCGGATCGCGGCCCCGCGCACCACGACGGCGATCACGCGGGCGGGCGCGGGCCGGTCTACGGTCTGCTGGTGATCGACCCCTCGCAGCCGTGGACCCTGGTCTTCCTGCTGGTCGCCGGGTTGCTCGCGGGCGGGGTGAACGCCGTCGCGGGCGGCGGTTCGCTGCTGGTGTTCCCGGCCCTGCTGGCGGTCGGCTTCCCACCGCTCGCGGCGAACGTCACCAACTCGGTCGCCCAGTGGCCGGGATACGTCGGCCTGGTCGCGGGTGCCCGTCGCGAGCTGGTCGGTCAGGGCGGCCGGATCGCGCGGACCGCCGCGGTCGCCGCGCTCGGCTCCGCGGTCGGCTGCGCCCTGCTGCTGGTGCTGCCCGCGACCGTGTTCGACGCCGTCGTCCCCGGCCTGGTGATCCTGGCCAGCCTGACGATGGCGCTCGGCCCGCGGTTGAAGCGGCTGATCGGGGACCCGGCGGGCGGGAAGGGGGACCGCTCCACCGGGCTGCTGGTCGCGGTGTTCCTGGCGGCGATCTACGGCGGCTACTTCGGTGGCGCGCTC
>Ga0209909_100608_pt1 | contig 12852 bp, 14 predicted proteins | sample FECB22metaG_FD_188302 | JGI IMG/M metagenome (GOLD analysis project Ga0209909, IMG submission 188302) | Cyanobacterial communities from the Joint Genome Institute, California, USA - FECB-22 (SPAdes) (version 3) | ecosystem: Environmental > Aquatic > Thermal springs > Hot (42-90C) > Microbial mats... | reverse complement strand
TCAGCGCCGGTGACGTCGGGGCCGAGGTTGCCGGGTTGCAGACCTGCGGGGCGTCGTGATCGTGCCCGGTGTGCGCCCGCGAGATCGCGGCCCGCCTGACCGGGAGGTCCGGCACGTGCTCGGTGCTGTCGCCGAGGCCGACGGATCGGTGCACCTGATGAGCTTCACCATGCGCCACCACCGCGGGCAGGCGCTCCGCGACCTCTGGGACGCGCTGTCCAAGGCGTGGCGGTCGGTGACTTCCGGGCGGGCCGTCGAACGCGAGCGAACCCGATGGGGCGCGCTCGGCATGGTCCGCGTCGTCGAGGCCACCCACGGCGAGCACGGCTGGCACCTGCACGTTCACGCCCTGGTCGCGTTCGATGGCCCGGTCTCGCGTGAGTTGGCCGGCGAGCTGGGCGGGGCGATGTTCGGCCGGTGGGAGCGCGCGTTGAACCGGGCCGGCCTGGCCGCGCCGATCGAGAACCGCGGCGGTCTCGACGTCCGCCCGGTCGACCTCGGCTCGGACTCGATCGACGCGGTCGCCGAGTACCTCGGCAACATCACCGTGGAGATCACCGGCGGCTCGTTCAAGGACGGCCGTGGCGGCAACCGGGCGCCGTTCGCCGTCCTGCGTGACGCCCTGGCGACCGGGCTCGCCGAGGACTGCGAACGGTGGATCGAGTGGGAGCAGGCGTCCCGTGGTCGTCGTCAGATCGCGTGGTCGCTGGGCTTCCGGGAGTTGGGCCGACGCAGAGCGTGAGCGGACCGACGAAGAGATCGCGGCCGAGGACACCGGCGGAGACGACGTCCTGCTGATCGAGCCGGAGGACTGGCCGCGGGTGCCCGAGCGCATCGCCGAGCTGCTCGACGTCGCCGAGCGCGACGGCCCGGACGGCGCCGGCCTCCGAGCTGAACGGATGCGACCGGGGCTTTGTACTGTGCGGCCCCGCACCGATCCCCGGCGCCGGGCCAGCTCCTCGCCGGGACGATCACCTTCCCACGAGGGTCCTACTGCGAGTACGCCAGTCGCGCCGTCACCACCGAGGTTTGGCTGGGCCTGTCAGGCGGCGATGAACGCCACGAGCCAGCCCGGCGTCGTCGCCGACAGCGAAGGACGAGGGACGCACTGCCGGTGCACCGCAGCACGGCGACCCGGAGGGTCAGCATAAAGGCGACAAAGAGTAACAAAAATTGGTGCTCGACCGACCTCGCCCGCGCGTACGGGCACCGGGCCCGACGCGCGAGAGGAGTGCCTCATGACCACCGCATCCGACGGATCCGACGGTGCTAGCTACCTGCCGGACGGCGGCCCACGCACATGGGGCGACGGCGAACTCGGTGAGAACGACGTCATCGAAGCGCGCGACGGCACCGGGTTCCTCTCACGGAGCGACTTCGTGCAAGGGGAACCAGGGCTCGCCCCCGACCTCGCGGACGACGCCGACTAACCCGCGCTGCCGATGACCGACGACACGTACTTCCTCAGCGATGCGTACAACCGGTGGGCAGACGAATTACGTCCAGTCGGCCACGGGCCCCGGCTAGGCGACATCCCAGTGCCTCCTGAACTGCACGCTCACATCAGCAGGCTAGTCAAGCGGTACTACGAGTATTCCAGAGTGGATGACCCAGCCCGCAAGGGCCGGATGATCACGATGAATACCGTCGCTGCCCGAATGCTCGCCGCCCGACACTCACGGGGTCCGTTTCGTATCGCGCCGCAGTCTCGGGGAGTGATCATCTACAGCGATTTCGGTTACGACCGAATGCCACTCGGTCCTCTCAGAAACATATTGGCGATCGGGGCATTCGCCATCGAGTGGCAGCATTCCGACCTGACATGCGCTGACATTTCTGAGATAACCCGAATGCTTCTTCTGACTCACGGCGGCTACCGTCCCGACTGGCGCGGAACAGTATCGGACGTAATCTACTTTACCGAAACGCAAGCACGGGCGTGGGAGGAGCTCTCTACACAGGAGGAGATCTGGCGATCTGCTGACCTCCGGATCGGCCACCGGTGCGAGTCCTGCGGGAATGAATGGCTAACCAACCCGCGCCACACCAAGGCTGTCAGCAAGCAGCGTCGCGGCAGGACACTTTTCGGCCTCGGTGCGGCAGCTCTCGGCGGGGGCTTCGGGGGAGCACTGAGCGGCCTCGTCGGTGGCCAAATCCATGCATGTCCGCGTTGCCAGGGAACAAAGTCGCGTGACCGATTACTGGCCTTCTGTGCGCGCTGCACCACCCTGTGCACGGACCAAATACTTCGGACCTGCACGAAGTGCAACACCCCTTTCGGGGCCGACATCAAGAGCGGGACACAGTGGGAAACCAAGCCGAGCTCGTGGGTTTAGCCCAGGCTCTTCATAGCGTGCTGCCCGGCGGGTGACCCCCGAAGGTTTAGTGGCGCCCTCCTGGCGCCGGTGATCTCGTCGCAGCCAGCTCATCGACGCCCTTCCACGGGACGGTGACAGCGGGCAGGGGTACGGCGACCCGCCGTAACATCGCCCCGGCACGTCGCGAGCACCCGGCATGCCGAACACCGCCACGCAGGACCCGGTCATCGAGTCGCCCGCCACCGAGCGGATCGCCACGGATCAGCCGCCGCCGTCAACGCCGCCCTACAACCCGTTCGGCGACGCACGCGAGACGATCGACATGGTGTGGGCTGCCGCGCCGCTGATCTACGAGAGCCGCGATCGGGCGTTCCGCGGTGACCTCACCCCGGAGGAACGCCTCCAGGATCTCCATGAGCTCGCCCAGAAGATGAGTGAACTTCTCGCCGAGCGGGCGGTGACCAGGACGACCGAGCCGTCCGCCCCGGTCGAGCAGGAAACGATCTGGGCTCTGATCCGCCTCTTGGAGGAGATCGTTCTCCGGGATCGGCCCCGGGACGCGGCGGGCTGCGCGATCTCTCAAGCGAAGGCGCAGCTCGCCGTCGTCGCGGGCGGGTTGACCATGACCGGCCTGGGGCTTGTCGTCGGCGCGGCGATAGGTGCGTTGGAGGTCTACGACGGCTGCATCAGGAAATGAGTAGGGGTTACCGGGCTCCCGGTCGGGGGATGAGGCCGTCGCGTTGGAGACCTTCGTAGCAGTAGCGGCGGATCAGGTCGGACCGGTCGATGCCGTCCCGGTCGGCGGCCCGGTCGAGGAGGTCGCGGGACGAGACGGCGGTGCGGAAGCTGACCGGGATCCGGGCCTTCCCGCCGGGGGCGCGGTGCCCTCGTGGTTTCCGGCGGCCGGCGGCGGTCACGCCCCCGCTCCCTGGCGGGCGAGGTGCGCGTCCCAGGCCCGCTGTCGGGCCTCCCCGGGGGTTCGGGTGCGTTGGGCGGGCACGGCGGCGTCACGGCGACGCTGGGCGGTCGTGCGGGCCGATTCGCGGGCGGCGTCACGGGCCCGCTGGGCGCGGTTGCGGTCCGCGGCGGCCTGCCGCCGCGCCGCGGCCTCCTGGCCGGCCACCGAGTCCGGGTCGTCCCGGAACGGGTAGCGGCCCTGCCGGCGGCACACCCCCGGCACACCGGAGTCCTCCCCGGCGCGGAGCACCGCGAGCGGCACCGGGTCCAGGTCGCGGATCCCGACGGCCCACCCGTCGCAGCCCGGGATCTCCGCGGCGGGGTCGTCGACGAGATCCACCGTCGCCCGGATGGATTGTCTTACGATCCGCTCGGCGGCCGCCTCCACCCCCGGCCGTGCCTCCTGCGGCACGACACCGTGCTCCTGCTCCTTCGCCGTCGCCGGGCGACGCCGCAGCACCACGACGTCGCCGCGGGACCGGTCGACGACCTGCTACAGCCACAGCAGCAGCTCCGCGACGTTCGAGATCGCCGCCGACGACACGAACACCCACCGGCGGGCCGTCACGACGACACCACCCGGCGGGCGTCCCGCAGCGACGTCGGGCCCCGCCCGACACCACCCGCGTCCAGGACGAGCACCCCGCGGACCAGGGCCAGGACGACCGCCTGGACACGGTTCGCGGCGCCCAACGCCCGGCAGGCCCGCTGGATGAACTTCTTCGCCATGTCCTCGGAGGTGCCGAGGCGGACGGCGATCTCCCCGTTCGGGGTGCCGGCCGCGGCGAGCGCGAGGGCCTGGACCGCCCGGTGGGACTGTCTGATCTTCGGTGTAACTGGTCCGACACGCCGAGCGCAGCTCGGTGGGAGGAGCAGTCATGACCAGCACGATCGAGCCTGTGCCCGACCGGATTGATCAGCAACAGCTTGCCCAGCAGCTCGTCGAGGCGGCCCGCGCCGAAGGTGTCGAGCTCGTCGGCCCGGGCGGTCTGCTCGCCGGGTTGACCAAGACCGTGCTCGAGACCGCACTGGAGGCGGAGATGAGCGAGCACCTGGGCTACGAACCTCACGACCCGGCCGGTCGCAACGGCCAGAACTCCCGCAACGGCACCAGGTCGAAGACGGTTCTGACCGAGATCGGCCCAGTCGAGATCGAGGTCCCACGCGACCGTGACGCCAGCTTCGCGCCAGTGATCGTGCGTAAGCGGCAACGCCGCCTGGACGGCATCGACGAGATCGTGCTGTCGCTGACCGCGCGCGGCCTGACCACCGGCGAGGTCGCGGCGCACTTCGAGGAGGTCTACGGCGCCAAGGTCTCCAAGGACACCATCTCCCGCATCACCGACAAGGTCGTCGAGGAGATGACCGAGTGGCAGAACCGACCGCTCGACCCGGTCTATCCGGTGATCTTCATCGACGCGATCCACGTCAAGGTCCGCGACGGCCAGGTCACCAACCGCCCGTTCTACGTCGTCATCGGCGTCACCGTCGACGGTCGCCGTGACGTGCTCGGGATCTGGGCCGGCGTCGGCGGCGAGGGCGCGAAGTACTGGCTCGCCGTGCTCACCGAGATCAAGAACCGCGGCACCGCCGACGTCTGCATCGCGGTCTGCGACGGCCTGACCGGTCTCGGCGACGCGATCACCACCGTCTGGCCGGCCACCGTGGTACAGACCTGCATCCTGCACCTGATCCGCAACACCTTCCGCTACGCCTCCCGCCGCGACTGGGAGGCCATGGCCAAGGACCTGCGGCCGGTCTACACCGCATCCACCGAGGCCGCGGCCCAGGCGCGCTACGACGAGTTCGCCGCCCGCTGGTGCGGCCAGTACCCGGCGATCGGGACGCTCTGGACGCGGGCGTGGACAGAGTTCGTGCCGTTCCTGGACTACGACGTGGAGATCCGCCGCGTCATCTGCTCCACAAACGCGATCGAGTCCTTGAATACTCGCTATCGGCGCGCGGTCCGCGCCCGCGGACACTTCCCCACCGAGCAGGCCGCGCTGAAGTGTCTCTACCTGGTCACCCGGTCCCTGGACCCGACCGGGAAGGGCAAGGCGCGGTGGTCGATGCGCTGGAAGCCAGCACTGAACGCGTTCGCGATCACCTTCGAAGGCCGTATCGTCGCGAGCAACACCTGAACCCCATCAACGCCGGTTACACCGTTGATCGGACAGTCCCCCCGGAACACGCCGGGGGGTGTCTCTATGGGGTCGTCAAGCGGCGATTAGGCCGGGATCGGGTTCGCTGAGGGTCGGCGGCGTGTAGGGGCGGCGGTCGCGGAGCATGGCGTAGATGACGTCGGTGCGCCGCCGGGTGAGGCAGATCAGGGCGGCGTTGTGCCGTTTGCCCTGAGCCCGCTTGCGGTCGTAGTAGGCGCGGCTTGCCGGGTCACCGAGGGAGGCGAACGCGGACAGGAACAGGGCCGATTTCAGTGCGTGGTTGCCGCGTTGGGATCGGGTCTCTCCCTTGATCGACGAGCCGGACCGTCGGGTGACCGGGGCGAGGCCGGCGTAGGCGGCCAGGTGTCCGGCGGTGGGGAACGCTCGCCCATCACCGACGATGGTGAGGATCTTGATGGCGGTCCTGACCCCGACGCCGGGCATCGAGGTCAGGACCGGTCCAAGAGGGTGGGCCTCCAGGCGGGCCTTGAGTTCGGTGGCCAGATCGTCGCGTTCGCGGTGAACCTCACGCAGCTGCGTGGCGACACCGGTGACGACCCGGGCGAACGCGGCGGTGCCGGGGACGATCAGGGTCTGGGCATCGAGTGCGGCCAGGATCTGAGTGGGCAGGGTGCGGGCCAGCCGCGGCGAGCGTGGGCGCATCACCTCAGCGATCCCGTCGACACCCAGCTCGCGCAGCGCCTGCGGGGTCGGTGCGACCGCGAGCAGGTCGAGCACTCTGCCGCGGTCCAGACGTGGTCCGATCAGGCGTTCCAGGGCTGGATGGACGTGCAGCATGGCGTCGCGGAGCCGGTTGGTGAGCCGAGTGGACTGTCCGGCGAGGTCGTCGTCGTAGCCGGCCAACACGGTCAGCTCGGCGAGGGTTTCGTCGTCGGTGCCGACCCGGCGCAGGGTGTGGGGCATGGTGCGGGCGGCTTCGGCGATGACGTGTGCGTCGCGGGCGTCGGTCTTGGCCTGGCCGGGGTGCAGGTCGGCGATGCGGCGCATCGCCAGCCCGGGCAGATACGCCACGTCGACGCCCATGTGGCGGGCGAGGGCGACGGCCAAGGCGCCGATCGAGGCGGGCTGATCGACCACTACGAGCACCCGGCCGTGCTCGGCGAGGGCGGTGAACACGGCGCGCAATGCGGTCTCGTCGTTGGGCAGCGGCTTGTCGTGCAGCCGTGTGCCGGTGGTGTCGATCGCGCAGGCGTGGTGTTCGGACTTACCGACGTCGAGGCCGCAGAACACCGCATACCCGGTCGTCGGGGGCTGATCAGGATCGGGCATCGGCCGCTCCCTCCTCGTCGCAGCAGGCCGACCTGGAGCACCCGCGCCGGCAGCCACGTTACGAGCAGACCGAAGTGCGGTCAGGTCTCTGTCAGCGGTCATGAGTGTTCTCCGGCCGCGGCGACAACACCCCCCAGATCATCGAGCGACAGGGGCAACGAGTCATACCGCGGCCGGCGGCCTGCAAGCCCTCACCGGGCTTGATCAAGAAGGTAACGGGGATTCAGAGCTGGAGACGGCACAGGCCGAGGGCCTGATCGTGCGGAACGTGGCGAAGCTGGTCACCCCTCCCCGGTACGTTCCTGCGGAGCGAGGCACCTGGACGGCTGATGAGGTCCGATCGTTCCTGCGGACCGCAGCAGAGGACCGGCTGCACGCGGCGTGGCGGCTGTCCCTGTATGGGTTGCGCCGTGGTGAGGTGCTCGGTCTCCGCTGGGACGAAGACGTGGATCTCGACGCGGGGACCCTGTCGGTGCGGCGGGCCCGGGTTCTCGTTGAGGTCACAGTGATCGAGCAGGAGCCGAAGACCCGTAACGGAGTGCGGACACTGCCCTTGGACGAAGCACTCGCCGGCGCGCTGCGGGCCCTCCGGACGACGCAGGCCCGGGAGCGCCTGGCGGCCGGTGAGGGGTACGAGGCGTCAGGGCACGTCGTGGTTGACGAGCTGGGCGCGCCAGTGCACCCGGAGGTGGTTCTCCGACGAGTTCGGGCGGCTGTCGAAGCCGGCCGCGCTGCGGCGGATCCTTCTGCACGAGGGGTCGGCACACGACCCTGTCGTTGATGGAGAAGGCCGGTGTCCCGGTCTCGATCATCAGCCGGTGGGCAGGCCCACTACGACGCTTCGTTCACGATGCGCCAGTACGTGCATGCCGACCACGCCGAGGACCTGGCCTCGGGGCCGACACCCTCGGCAAGCTCTACACGTTCAACTAGGTGTGAGAAACCGGTGAGACACCGGGCCCCAAACGACGTCAGGCCCAGCCCCACCGGAGTGAAACAAGGGCCTGACCTGGACTTTCTCTTGCGCGCCCGAAGGGATTCGAAACCCCTAACCTTCTGATCCGTAGTGGGTAACAGGCAGAACTTGGACGCCTTTCCCTGTTGAGCGAATAAACACATCGAGACGCTATTTCTGCAGACAGGACAGCCTTTTCCCTCCGGTGCATTGAACGACGTGCACGTACGGGCAGTACCACACGACGACACAATCGACTGCGCGCCCATGTCCGCGGATTGAGCACTCATAGCATTCTTTGGTGAGACGACTGATCGCCCTTGTCCGTCGATACCTCAGACGCGGCAAGCACCGTCAACGCCGAGGCCAGGGCTACGGTCGGGACTGGCCCACACCCTCGCCGATCTCCTGGGTAAGCCGTTATAAAGATCTTGCTCGATCGACCTAGGGACTACACGTCGAGCTCTCCTACGTTCGTCTCATGACGACGAACACCGCACACGCGAACTGCTCGCACGACACGACGAAGTCCGCCCGCTCGAAGTGCCGGCGCACCAAGGGTGCGTCCGTGTACACGATCACGAAGACGGCTGCCCGCGTCGGCCTCGAATTGGTCGAGCCCTGTCGTGCAACGGCCCGACTAACAATGAGCCTTTGCCAACCTGCTGGACGGGCCGGTCAGGACTGATGCGGCGTGGCGTGACCTCGAATGGGTGAAGCTCCTGGTAGACGGGCGATTGCCTAGATCAGTCCGTCCAACCAGGAGCTTCGATGTGTTGTCCTACCCGTCCGGGATGACCGTGTCCAGCCGCGCCCTCGGCGTGCTGGCCGATGCGCTGCGAGCGCACCGCAACCAGCGCCGGACCCGGTGGCGAAAGCTGCCCGCCGGCCGCCAGGCCCTGCTCGTGGTCGCCTACCTGCGCAAAGGCGAGACCTACGCCGACCTCGCCTGCGGCTTCGAGATCGGCACCTCTACCGTTTACCGCTACATCCGTGAGGCCCTCGACCTGCTCGCCGCGCTGGCGCCGACGCTGGAACAGGCGATCGAGGTGGCGAAGCGGAAGGCGTTCGTGATCCTCGACGGCACGCTGTTGCGCATCGACCGAGTCGGGATGAGCTCGGGGTATGACCGGGCGTTCTACAGCGGCAAGCACAAGGCACACGGGGTGAACGTGCAGGTCATCGCCGACCCGATCGGCCGGCTGGTGTGGATCTCACCACCGCTGCCCGGCGCCCGCCACGACATGGGCGCCGCCCGCGAGCACGGCATCATCGACGCGCTGACCGACCATAAGATCCAGGCCGCGGCCGACACCGCCTACCAAGGAGCCGGCCCGACGGTCGCGGTCCCGCAGCGACGTCGCCGCCTCGATCCCGACACCGGCCGCTACCGGCGGCTCTCCCTCAACCAGAAGGACGTGAACACCGCCCACGCTCGCCGCCGTGGACCGGGCGAGCGGGTCAACGCCGAGCTGAAGAACTGGAAGATCCTGAGGAAGATCCGGTCCAGTCCGAACAGCGCCGACAAGCTCATCGCCGCAGTTCAAACCCTCATGCTCGCCAACGCATCATCAGGTTGGCAAAGGCTCAATGGGATCTGCACGCTGTGCGATCGGCTGGCCGCGTGTGCCTGATCCCGTCCCAGCACCTGTCTGCATCGTGCGCGACGCCGAGGGCTGCGAGCACATGCGCAGCGACGACCTGGCCGCCTGTCGTGTCGAGGCTGACCGGCTGGGTGTGGGCGCGTACGTCGAAGTCTTCTGCGTGATCTACCGCGTGACGACCGAGTCCCTGTCCGACCCCACGTACGACCTGTTCAACGACTGAGGGAGAACGATCATGTCCGACACCATCGCCACCAAGCCCGCCGCCGAGCACGTGGGCACCACACCCCGCCTGCTGCGCCAGTTCCTCCGCGCCAGCAAGGACTACGAGGCTGTCGGCTCCAGTGGCCGCTACGCGTTCGAGTCCGACGACCTGCCCGAGCGGAAGACCCGCTTCGACACGTGGGTGGCCGAGCGAGAGGCCGCGGCCAACCAGCTACACCGGTCACGTCGATCACTACTTCGAGCCGATCATCGGCCATGTGCGCCTCGCGGATCTCCGCGTCGAGCACGTTCAGGAGATCTTCGACTACATCGACGAGCACAACGAGAAGTGGGCGCGGGGCAGGGCTACCCGCCCTGTCGGGCCGACGTCTGTGCAGCGCATACGGGCCACTATGCGCGGGGCGCTCAACGACGCCATGCGCCAGGGGCTGATCTCGACCAACCCGGCCAGCCTGGTCAAGCTCAGGACCGCGAAGAGGCCGAAGGGGTTGGTGTGGACAGAGGACCGGGTCCGCCGATGGCAAGGTGAGGTGGACGAGCTACGTCGGGCGGGCAAGAGCGCGAAGCGGGCGCGGCTACTCGCTTCCACACCCAGCCCCGTCATGGTGTGGCGCCCCGATCAGCTCGGGCAGTTCCTCGACACGGCCGCTGGGGACCGCCTGTACGCGCTGTGGCACCTGTACGCGCATCGTGGCCTACGCCGCGGCGAAGCCTGCGGCCTGGAGTGGGACGACGTCGATCTCGACACCGGCACTATCGCCATCGTGCGCCAGCGCATCAGCGTTGCCGGCAAGATCATCGAGGACACCCCGAAGTCCGACGCAGGCGAGCGCACGATCAGCCTCGGCCGCGACACCGTCGAGGTCCTGCGGGCTCATCGCCAGGCTCAGCGCAAGGACCGTCTCGCGGCCGGTGGGGGGTGGATCAGGAGCGGCAAGGTTTTCTGCGGCCCTGACGGCTCGCCCCTCGACCCGAACCAGGTCTCGGACCAGTTCGAGGCGCTCACGATGGACGCGGACCTGCCGCCCATCCGGCTGCACGACCTGCGCCACGGGGCCGCGTCCCTGCTCCTCGCAGCCGGGGTCTCGATGAAGGTCGTCCAGAAGACGCTCGGCCACTCCAACATGGCGCTGACCGCGAACACGTACACCAGCGTCTATCCCGAGGTGGCCAGCGCAGCAGCCGAAGCCGCCTACGCCCTCGTGCCTCGCAGTGTCAGGCACGCGACGCGACGCGTGATCCACACCCACCGTGCGCACGCCCAGCGCGTCCGTAGGCGCGACTGCGCGTTGTCGCTGGGGTGACGACATGGGCGCGAAACGTCAGACGCCCTGAGACGGCAGGGGACGGCGAGCCAGGAACAGCCGCTCGGACTTGACCGCTGCCGCGCGGCGAGCATCGACCTTGGTCCGCAGCTCGGGTTCCTCGTCCTCCCGCAGCTCCCACTTGCTGGTGATGTAGTCGCGGACCTCAGGCACGTACGGCGCGATGGCGGCCAGCGCGACCTTGGCATCGGCCGTGCATTTGATGTGGAACTCGAAGCCGCTCTCAGCCGTGCGCAGGTTCAGGGCTCGGTGCTCCTGGGGTGTCCAGCCAGCGGGCGTCGCCTTCAGACCCTGGGGACGCTGCCGGGAAGCCTGCACCAGCAACAAAGCGGAGAGCGCCGCGTCGAACTTGTCGTGGACCGCCTGCCGGCGGGCCCGGAGCGAGGTCACGGTTGGCGTCAGGAACGCCACCACGAGCGCGACGGACGCGGCGATGATGGCTGCGCTGATCTGGACCACAGCGACAGTGTGTCGCACGCGTCGGAGCACGCCCGGTGTCACACCAGTGTCATCCTGACCAACAAAGAACCCCTGGTGATCGCCATGCAGACGATCTACCAGGGGTTATGTGGCGCGCCCGAAGGGATTCGAACCCCTAACCTTCTGATCCGTAGTCAGATGCTCTATCCGTTGAGCTACGGGCGCATGATCATTCAGTTGTCGACCCGCCGGTCCGGTAGGTCCGCCGTGCCGCTGCGGAGGCTCCGGGATTTGAACCCGGGATGGGGGGTTACCCCAAACCGCATTAGCAGTGCGGCGCCATAGACCAGACTAGGCGAAGCCTCCTCGGTGCCTTACGGCCACCAGCGAGGACAACACTACACGGCGCCTCCCCGGCCGCTGAACCGGGGCCCCGCACGGGGGCCCCGGGACGGTTCGGCTCAGCGACCCGCCAGCTCGACGAACGGGTTCAGCGACTCCGGGTTCTGCAGCGCACCCGCGGAGACGGCCTTCTCCGCCGGGGTCCCGGAGAGGATCTTCTTCACCGGGACCTCGCACTTCTTGCCGTTGAGGGTGCGCGGCACCGCGTCCACGACGACGAACCGGTCCGGCACGTGCCGCGGCGAGAGCTCCTTGCGCAGTGCCGTCCGCAGGCCGGGCTCGACGTCGTCGAGGGTGTACCCGTCGGCCAGCACGAGGAAGCAGAGCAGCGCGCCCTCCTCGCGAGCGCCCAGCGCGGTGGTGTCGATCACCAGCGAGTCGGCGACCCCCTCGAAGCCCTCGACGACGGAGTAGAAGTCCGCCGTCCCCATCCGGACGCCGCCGCGGTTCAGCGTGGAGTCCGACCGGCCGTAGATGACGAACGAGTCGCGCGGGGTGCGCCGCACCCAGTCGCCGTGCCGCCAGCGGCCGGGGAAGTCCTCGAAGTAGGCCTCGCGCAGCCGGCTGCCGTCCGGGTCGTTCCAGAACATCACCGGCATCGACGGCGTCGGCGTCGTGATGATCAGCTCGCCGACGTCGTCGAGCAGGTCGGTGCCGTCCTCGGCGTAGGACCGGACGTCGGCGCCCAGCGCCGCACAGGACAGCTCGCCCAGCCAGACCGGCACGGTCGGCGCGGAGGCGAGGAAGGCCGCGCACACGTCGGTGCCGCCGGACACCGAGCAGATCTGGATGTGGCTCCCCGCGGCCTCACCGATCCAGCGGAAGCCCTCCACCGACAGCGGGGCGCCGGTGGAGCCGAGCGCGCGCAGCGCGGAGAGATCGTGGTCGTCGCCGGGGCGCAGGCCGGCCTTCATGCAGGACTGCACGTACGGCGCGGACACCCCGAACAGCGACACCCGGTAGCGGGCGGCCAGCGCCCAGAGCGCGTTCAGGTCGGGATGGCCGGGGCTGCCGTCGAACAGCACGATCGTGGATCCGACCAGCAGCCCGCCGACCAGGAAGTTCCACATCATCCAGCCGGTGGTGGTGAACCAGAAGAACCGCTCCCCCGGCCCGAGCCCGTGCTGCAGCCGCATCGCCTTGAGGTGTTCCAGCACGATGCCGCCGTGGCCGTGCACGATGCCCTTCGGCAGG
>Ga0209909_100607_pt1 | contig 12858 bp, 11 predicted proteins | sample FECB22metaG_FD_188302 | JGI IMG/M metagenome (GOLD analysis project Ga0209909, IMG submission 188302) | Cyanobacterial communities from the Joint Genome Institute, California, USA - FECB-22 (SPAdes) (version 3) | ecosystem: Environmental > Aquatic > Thermal springs > Hot (42-90C) > Microbial mats... | reverse complement strand
AGCGTCACGCGGCTGCCGGACGTTGCGATGCCCCCCGTTTGTCCGGCGAAGTTGTTCATGAAGAGCTGGGCGCCCTGCACCATCGAACTCGAGAGGCCGGCGTAGTTGTTGCCCGAGAGCTGCTGCAGGACGTACTGCCCCTGCGTGTTGGTGAAGGTATTCGTGGCCAAGGCGCTCAGCACCTGGGCGAAGTCGCCGGTGGCGGTGTTGACGTTGGCATCGAGCACCGTGCCCACCGCTTGTTGCGTCGGCGTCGCCGCCGCCGCGGCGAAGCCGCCGATCTGCAAGGTGAGGTACGCGTTGTTGGCGTCGTAGCTGAGACTGGGCAACAGGAAGGGATAGGGATCGGCGGTCGAGCCGAAGCTGCCGTTGATGCCGCCGACGGCGTTCAGGATCTTGTAGGTGGTACGGGCCGCGTAGTTGGTGCCTGGCTGGGCGAAGACGTTGACGATGCCGCCCTGCAGGTTGGCCATGCCGCCGATATTGATCAAATCGCTCTGGCCCGCGCCATTGAACTGCGCCGTGTAGGTGGCCGAGTTCGCATGCGTGTAATTGGCCGCGATCGACAGCGTGCCGATAGAATTGCCGGGCGCGATGACGCCTGCGTTGTATACGCTGCCGGCCATCAAGCCGCTGCCGCTCAACGTGCCCGTGTTGTAGGTGAAGCCGTTTATTGTGCCGTTGTTCGTCAGCATGCCGCTGTTCAGCACATTGCCGTTGATCGTACCGGTGTTGCTGGTGCTGCCGGCGTTGAACAGGTCGCTGCTCAGCGTGCCGCCGACAGCGAGCTGCCCGAAGTTGAGGGTGGTGCCGCCGCTGTTGGTCAAGGTGCCGCCGGGCACGATGGCGAAGCTTCCGCCGGGCATCACGGTGAGGCCGCCGATCAGCGAGCCGCTCAACGTGAAGCTTCCGCCGGTGACGATTGTGCCGCCGGTATAGCTCCCGGCGCCCGCGAAGGTGAAGGAGCCGCCGGACAAGGTCAGCGACCCGCCGGCGGCCGGCCAGGCGCCGCCGTCGGCCATCGTGCCGGAGAAGGTGCCGTTGGCATTGCTGAGGAGGAGGTTCTGTCCGCCGAGCCAGACCTGGCCGCCGCCGGTCAGCGACTGGATGGTGACCGGTGCCCAGGCCCGCGAGATGTCGAACACGCCGTTGTTCACGACGCCCGCCGAGCTGGCGATGCTGCCCGGCCCCGAGATCAGGAGCAGGCCCGCCGGCGTGCCCCCCGACGCGCCGCCGATGGTGGTCAGGCCGGTGTAGGTATTGGTGGCGCTGAGCTGGACCTGGCCGCCGGCCTGGACGGTGATCCCGCCCGGTCCCGAAACGATACCGGCCAGCCCCAGCGGCACGTTCGAACCGCTGACGATCAGCGGACCGTTGGCGGTGGTCACGAGGCCGGCGGCGGTGACGTAGAACGGCGTGTAGCCGATGACGTTGTCGGACAGGTCGAACATCACCGAGTTCTGCATGAAGAACGGGATGCCGATGACGTTGTTGGTCGTCGTTGTACTGATGGTGGCCCTGTAGGTGTTGAGATAGCCGGCCAGGTTTCCGGTCAGCGTCGCGGTCGTGGGCGGCAAGCCCGGTATCGACGCCGTCGACAGCAGGGCGCCGACCATGGCGATCGTGGTGCCGGCTGACGTGCTGCCGCCCTGCGAGCCGCTGCCCAGCGCGAACACCGGCGTCCCGGTGTCGAGCAGCGTCGGGTTTGTCTGGGTCACCGAAGCGCCGCTCGAGGGCGTCAGGGTGACGATGAAGTTGGCACTGTACTGAGTGGATGAGGGGTTGCCGACGGCGCCGCCATAGGGATTGGGGAAGGTGAAGACGGACGTGCGCGCCGGAACGACACCCCGCTCGCCGGCCTGGGACGGCGGACCGACCGGCGCGAACTGGCCGATCAGCTGCGGCGTCAGGCCGACCGTGACGCAGGCGATGCATGTCGGGCTCACCGGCTGGCTGACGCCGCCGATGGTCACGACCTGGTTCCCCGACGGGCCGTTCGTCACCGATCCCAGCGGTTGGCCGGCGGCATTGTACGAGCCCGGGTTGGGCTGGCCGTTGGCCGACACGACGTAGCCCTGGGTGACCCCGGGCAGGATGGTCTGGCCCAGCACGCCGCCGACAACGGTGCCGGTGCTCAGCAGCCGCTGAGTGAAGTTTCCGGCGCCGAAGATGCCGTAGAAGGTGCCGATGACCGGCGGCGTCGTGGTGGTCTGGAAATACGCCGGGAATGTCTGGTTGGGGCCGGTCGAGCTGTAGACCGCGTTGACCTGGTACCCCGGATTTGCGCCGAGGGTGGCGACAGGCGCCGCACCCGCGGCAGCGCCGGGAGCAAAGAAATTGAGCACCGGCACCTGCACGAGGTTGCCGGTGAAGCAGGTGCCGGCATTGTAGCAGTAGTTGACGCCCGATCCGTTGGGAACGGCCGACGCCGGCACGGTCTGCCCGAAGCCCCCCCAGGTGGCTGGGTTGAAGGCGGCGTTGAACACAGCCGATCCCGTATCGAACATGTAAAGCTGCGGCGCGCCGCCGTTGATCCCGACATTGACGCCAAGTCGCCAGGCGGTGCCCGTCGTGACGTATTGCAGGGGGATGCTGACGGACTGGGCATGTGCCTGCGCCATCGGCAGTAACAAGGTCATCAGCAGGGCGGACGCCCGACACCCGACCGATACGCTTGCCCTCAACGCGCCGTCCGCCCCCATTCGCACATTTTGTTGAGCGCCCGCGGCCGATGCAAGGTCCCGCGTGCATCAGGCGCGCCCACCCGGGCCAGGCTTCCCGACGGGACGTGCAGTTTGCCGCCGAGTCCGGGTCGAGCCTCTTCGTGCATCGCTTGATCCGGAGTATGCTCTTGGGGGACCATGCGCCGTGGAGGGCAAGGTCGCGGTCGGCGTGAGGCGGGAGAGCTGCACCTTCAATGTCGGAAGAGCAGGAGCTTCAGCGGAAGCTGACCACCATCCTGGCCGCGGATATCGTCGGCTACAGCACCCTCACCGCCAGCGACGAGGACTGGACGGTGCGCACGCTGGGCGAGGTGCGCAAGGTCGTCGACGAGATCATCAAGGGCCACCAGGGGCGCATCTTCAACACCGGCGGTGACAGCGTGCTCGCCGAGTTCGGCAGTCCGGTCGAGGCGGTGCGCTCCGCCATCGACATCCAGGCCGCGGTGTCGGCACGCAACGCCCTCGAGCCCGACAATCGCAAGTTCCGCTATCGCATCGGCGTCAATCTCGGCGACGTGCTGGTGCGCGACTCGGATCTTCTCGGGGACGGGGTCAACGTTGCGGCCCGCCTCCAAACGCTGGCCGAGCCCGGCGGCATCTGCATCAGCGGCACGGTGTGGGATCACATCGCCGGCAAGCTCACGATCGCCTACGTCGACCTGGGGGATCAGTTCGTCAAGAACATCCCCCGGCCGATCCGCGCCTACCACCTGCGGGTGGGGGAAGAGAGCGGCGGCGGCGCGGCGCCCGCGCCCGCGGTCCGTTCCGTGCCACCTTCGCGCGCCGCAGCGACCGGGACGGCAAGACCCGTTGCGAAGAGCCGCCGGCGCACCGCGCTCTACGGTGCCGTTGCCATCGCCGCCGTGGCGGCGGTCGCGGGGGCGTGGATGTGGCGGGCCAAGACCGAGCGTGCCGAATTCAAGCGAGCTTTTACGGAGCGACTGGCGTCGGCGGCGCCGACCATGCCGGAAGCCGCGCGAACCAGGGCGGTTGCAATATACGAGATTCAGGCTACTCACAGAGCCTTCGCCATATCGACAACCGATGTCGCACGCTTCTGGACTTCGTTCGCGCGCTCCACGGTGGAAAATGCGCAGGAGGCGGCGCTCGAAGGCTGCCAGGTCGCTTACGGCAGGCCCTGCATCCTGGTCGCGGTCGACAACGTGATCCAGTCCCCCCAGAACAACGCGTGGATTGCCCAGGACATGCCGCGCACGCGCTACCGCGGGGATTTCGATCCGGCGCAGATTCCCAACGGCTCTCCCGAGCTGGCGCAACGGCCCGACATTGCCGGCTATCGATCGGCCCCGGCCTTCAAGGCCGCCGCGCACCATCCTGGCGGCTTGAACATGTTCATCGTCACCAACGCCACCGATCAGCGGGCGGCAGAAATCGAGGCGCTGCAGCTCTGCAACGACGACCTGAAGGACGCGCCCACCAACGCCAGCTGTTTTCTCTATGCCGTCGGTGATCGGGTCGTGCTGCCGCTTCGCCTGAAGGGGCCGATGACGGCGGCTCCGCCGCGCTGAGCGGTTGCCCGTCGCTCCCTTGATGGTGGCGCTGGCCGATACGTGGCGCAGCACTGATGGGCTCGCGAAGGTCGTGGGGAAGACGGGACTCGCTACCACGTCATGCGGACGCCGGCGGTGATGGCCTGGGCGCTGTCCTGGCCCGCGATGTTGCCTTCGTAACGGAGGTAGACCGAGGTCGCATCGGCGATCGCGGTGCTGGCCGAGAGCCCCAGCACGATGCCGTCGCGCTGCGGCGAGACGCCCCAGGTCGTGAATAGCATCGCCGGCGCCCCGGCGAGCGTCGCCGTCACCGCTCGCGGCCGCGCCACCAGCCTGCAGCGCCGGCGCGCGGCGGCAGGCAATCGACCAGCGAATGGTAGGTCTCCTCGAGCAAGGTCTCGTCGATGCGCGCGAGCACCAGTGGGCCATGCGTGGTCGCGGCTTGCACCCGCCGATCACCGGCCGGCGACACCCCACAGAGCCTGTCGCGCTCGGTCCAGGCCATGGCCCCGATCCACAACACCGACAGGACCAGCCACAGGCGGAACAAGCCTCGTGCGCAGTTCATGGCGAGCGAACGTCCCCGCTTGGGCGGTGGTTTCAGCCCGCCGGTGCTTCGATCAGTCTCCCCACCTCGTTCGGCGCCCGCCGCAGTTCGACCTGGCGGTCATGCCACTGCCGCAGCGACGGCCGGTGGCCGATCGAGACCATCGTCGTCGCCGGCAGGCGCTGCTTCAGCGCGTCGTAGATGGCGGCTTCCATCGGCTCGTCGAGCGAGGCCGTGGCCTCGTCGAGGAACAGCCAGTCGGGCCTGAACACCAGGGCGCGCGCGATGGCGAGCCGCTGCTGCTCGCCGCCCGACAGGATGTTGGACCAGTGCGCCACCTCATCGAGGCGCTGGGTGAGATGGCCGAGCTTCACCGCCTCGAGGGCCGTGACGATGTCGGCGTCGCTCGCCGTCGACTGCTCGTCGGGATACTTCACCGCGTCGCGCAGAGTGCCGATCGGGATGTATGGCTTCTGCGGCAGGAACAGCACGCGCGCGCCCGCGGGCACGCGCACCTGGCCGTGGCCGAATGGCCAGATGCCGGCGAGCGCGCGGAACAGCGTGCTCTTGCCCGAGCCGCTGGCGCCGGTGATCAGCGTCGAGCGGCCGCGCGGCAAGGCGAAGGTCGTGTCCGACAAGAGTGCCTGGCCGTTCGGCAGGCCGACCGTCAGCCCCGACGTGCCGACGTCGGCGCCGCTCGGCTCCGGCACCATCTCGATGGCGGCGGCCGGCCTGGCCTCGGAGGCCGCCTGCAGGCCCTTCAAGCGATCCATCACCGCGCGCAGCTCGGCGAGCGAGGTGTAGTTGTCGATGAAGAACGACAGCGACGACTGGACCTGGCCGAAGGCCGAGGCGGTCTGGGTCATCACGCCGAGCGTGATGGCGCCGGCGAAGAAGCTCGGCGCCGTCACGATGTAGGGGAAGACGATGGCGATCTGGCTGTAGCCCGACTGATAGAAGGCGAGCTGCGCCTGGGTGAACAGCACCCGCCAGCCGTTATTGAAGACGTCGGTGAAGCGCGCGTTCAATGCCTCGGCCTCGCGCTCCTCGCCGCGATAGAGCGCGATGCCCTCGGCGTTCTCGCGCACCCGCACCAGGGAGAAGCGGAAGTTGGCCTCGTATTGCTGGCGCTGGTAGTTGAGCGGGATGAGGCGGCGGCCGACCAGGTTGGCCAGCCAGGTGCCGATCACGGCATAGACCAGGCACACCCAGGCCATGTAGCCCGGAACGGTGACGTCGATGCCGATCGGCTTCAGCGACAGCGGCCCCGACAGGCTCCACAGGATAAGCAGGAAGGAGATCAGCGTGGCCACGGCGCTCAGGATGCCGAGCAGCAGCGACATGGTGAATTCGCCGAGCTGGCGCAGGTCCTCGGCGATGCGCTGGTCGGCATTGTCGACGGTGCGCTGCAACTCGATGCGGTAGTAGCCGCGGCCGTCGAGCCAGTGCGTGAGGTACTGGCGCGTGAGCCAGCGGCGCCAGCGCAGGCGGAGGTAAGGACTGACGATGGCGCGGGCGACGAAGATCGCGATGTAACCGGCGGCAAGCCAGGAGAAGAAGATGATCTCGCGCCAGAAGACGGCCTCGTCCTTGTTCTGCAGGCTGTCGTAGAAGCGCCTGTTCCAGTCGTTGAACAGCACCTCGAAGCCCACGCCGGCGAAGGTGAGGCCGATGGCGCCGATCAGGAGCGTGATCGCGATCCAGCGCTCCTCCGACTTGAAATAGGGCACAACCAGATGCCACCAGTCGCCCACGAACGAGCCTACGCGCTTCATGCAGAATTCCTTTCGGGGGCGCACCCTACCCGTCCCCGGCGGGCGAAACATCTCCCCAGATGTCGCGCAATCGCGGTGGAGAAATCCGCCGCAGCTGTCTAACTCAGGAGCCTGAATTCGGCCTCAAAGCGAAAGGACACGTGATGGCAATCGCAAAGAACACGATCTGCATCTGGTACGACAAGGATGCCGAGGAGGCCGCCCGGTTCTACGCCAAGACCTTTCCCGACAGCGCCGTGAAGGCCGTCCACCGGGCGCCCAGCGACTACCCGTCGGGCAAGCAGGGCGACGTGCTGACGGTCGAGTTCACGGTCTGCGGCGTGCCCTGTATCGGCCTGAATGGCGGGCCGATGTTCAAGCACAACGAGGCCTTCTCGTTCCAGATTGCCACCGACGACCAGGCCGAGACCGACCGCTATTGGAACGCCATCGTCGGCAATTGCGGCCAGGAGAGCGCCTGCGGCTGGTGCAAGGACAAGTGGGGCGTGTCCTGGCAGATCACGCCGCGCGTGCTGACCGAGGCGATGGCGGCCGGCGGCGCCGAGGCCAAGCGTGCGTTCGATGCCATGATGCCCATGAAGAAGATCGACGTCGCGGCGATCGAGAAGGCGCGGCGGGGCTGACGTCGCCTACATCTGGCTCCTACATCTGATTTGGCAGCCAGAGCGCGATGATCGGGAAGACAATCAGGATCACCAGCCGCAGGATGTCGGTCGCAATGAACGGCAGCACGCCCTTGAAGATCGAGGCGAAGGTCACGTCCTGGACCACGCTCTTGATCACGAACACGTTCATGCCGACCGGCGGGTGGATGAGGCCGAGCTCGACGGTCATGACGATGATGACGCCGAACCAGATCGGATCGAAGCCGAGCGCCGTCACCACCGGGAAGATGATGGGCACGGTGAGGATGATCATGGCCATGGCGTCCATCAGGCAACCCAGCACCAGATACATGACCATGATGATGGCGAGCACGCCGTAGGGGCCGATGCCGAGGCCGGTCAGGAACTCGGTCACCTTCTGCGGCACCTGGGTGATGGTGAGGAAGTAGCCGAACAGCAAGGCGCCAATCAGGACGGTGAACACGGCCGCGGCCGTGCGCGTGGCCTGCAACAGCGAGGCGCGCACGCCCTTTCCGTCGAGGCGCCGGCGCAGGACGCCCAGCAGGAAGGCGCCGCTGGCGCCGACGCCGCCCGCTTCGGTGGGCGTGAACACCCCGCCATAGAGGCCGCCGATCACCAGCACGAACAGCAGCACCGGCGCCCAGACGTCGCGAATGCCGGCGATGCGTTCGCTCCAGCCTGCCTTGGGGACAGTCGGCAGGAAGTCGGGTCTGACGCGGCAGATCACGCCGATGGTCGCCATGTACATCAGCATGGCGAGGATGCCGGGGCCGATGCCGGCACGGAACAGCTTGCCGACATCCTGCTGGGTGATCAGGCCGTAGACCGCGAGCACGGTCGAGGGCGGCAGCATGGCGCCGAGCGTGCCACCGGCCGCGATCACGCCGGTGGCGAAGCTCTTGGGATAGCCGTAGCGGCGCATCTCGGGATAGGCCACGGTCGAGAAGGTGGCGGCGGTCGCGACCGAAGAGCCCGAGATCGCGGCAAAGCCGCCGCAGGCGAACACCGTGGCAAGCCCCAGCCCGCCCTTCCAGTGGCCGACCAGGGTGTTGGCGGCGCGGAACAGCTCGCGGCTGACGCCCGAGTGCGAGACGAAGGCGCCCATCAGCAGGAACATCGGGATGACGCCGAACTGATAGTCGGTGACGGTGCGCATCGAGACCTGGCCGATCAATTTCAGCGCCGGCGCGCCGCCCGTCAGGTAGGCATAGCCCGAGACGCCGACCAGCCCCATCGCCATGCCGACCGGCACGCGCAGCAGCATCAGGGCGAACAGGATGACGAAGCCCAGGATGGCGACGGTGTCGGCGCTCATCGCCCCTCAGCGTCCTGGACCGCGCTCTCGACGTGAGTCTCTTCGTGCAGATCCTCGGGATGGAAGATCAGCCGGTAGGTGCGGATCGCGATCAGCACCACGGCCGAGACGTCGCCTGCCCAGGCGATGGCGAAGAACGGCCAGGTCGGCAGGCCGAGATCGTAGGTCAGCACGTTGTCGTTGTAGGTGGCGCGCACCTTGTCGAAGAGGGTGTAGGTCTGCACCGTCACCACGAACAGCAGCACGAGGGTGGCGAAGACGTCGATGGCGCGTTTCCAGCGCGGGCTGGCCGACGCCCAGACGAGATCGACCGTGATGTGGCCGCCGCGATACGACGTGGCGGCGATGCCCCAGAAGATCAGGATGCCGAGCATCATGCGGCCGAAGTCGTAGGAATCCGGGATCTGCAGGCTGAAGAAGCGGCGCAGCAGCACCGAGAGGAAGATGTCGGCCGCCACGAGCCCGACGAAGATCGCCGCGATCGCTTCGATCGTGTCGATGATGCGGTCCATGAGTTTGCGATTCATTGCTGGGAGCGCGCCACTCCGTGGCGCTCATGCTGTGTGATCAACAAAGATGCGCCACGGAGTGGCGCGCTCCCAGCGAAGATCAAAACCCCGCCCCGTACTTCGCCACTGTCGCCTGGAAGTCCTTGTAGATCGCGTCGGGATCGGCGCCGGCCTTCTTCACCGCCTCGGCCCACGCCTTCTGCAGGGGCGCCACGCCCGCCTGCCACTGCTTCAGCTGGTCAGGCGTCAGCGGATAGACCTCGTGGCCCGGCAGTGCCTGCATCTTGGCCTTGCCGGCGGCCTCGAAGTCGTGCCACGGCGCGGAGAGCTTCACCGCCCATTCGCCGGTGCAATGGTCGTCGATCACCTTCTTCTGCGCCGGCGACATCGCATCGTACTTGGCCTTGTTCATCGAGTAGGTGAACACGGTCGAGTAGAGCGGCGCGTCGATGTGGTACTTGGTGACCTTGTCGAGGCCGAACAGGAACATCGAGCCCCACGGGAAGAAGATGCCGTCGGCGACGCCGCGCTCCAGCACCTCGCGCGCCTCGGGCGCCGAGGCCTGCACATTGGTGCCGCCCATCATGGTCACCATCTGGCCGATCGTGCTCTGCGCCGGCCGGATCTTCATGCCCTTGATGTCCTCGGGCACCACCACCTTCTTGCGGCCGTGATAGGTGGCGGGGTCATGGATGAAGGCGAAGCAGAAATGCGTGTCCTTCATCTCGGTCGCGGCATAGTTGCGATACCAGGCGTCGAGCGCGGCGGTGCCCTTCTTGGCGTCGGCGAAGGTGAAGGGGATCTGGCCGACGGCAATGATCGGGAAGCGGCCGGGCTGGTAACCCGGATTGACGTAGGTCAGGTCGGCGATGCCGTCGCGCGCCATGTCGTAATGGTCGAACGCCTTGCCGAGCTGCTCGGAGGGGAAGATCGACGTCTTGATCGTGCCGTTCGACGCCTTCTCGATCGAGGCCGCCCACTCCTTCGACGCCGGCACCAGCGGATGCGCCGGCGGCAGCCAGATCGAGATCTTGAGGTCGACGGTCTTGTCCTGCGCCATCGCTGGCGTGACGCCGGCGAGACCGAGCGTCAGGGCCAATGACAGGACAGGAGCGAGCTTCTTCATGACCGTTTCCTCCGAATTTGTTTGTTCCCCCAACTATAGCGCCCTCTGGCGGGCGAGTGGAACAAGGTCTATAGCCGCCGCGCCATGGAAGCTGTCCTCTCCCGGCGCGTCGCGCTCGACATCCTGGTGGCATGCCTGGACAAGGGCCAGCCGCTGGACGACGCGCTGGCCCGCCATCCCGGATTCCCCACGCTCGATCCGCGCGACCGCGCCTTCGTGCGCCTGCTGCTGGCCACGACCTTGCGCCGGCTGGGCGAGATCGACGAGGTGCTCGGCCTCCTGATCGAGCGGCCGCTCGAGGGCGCCAACGCCACCGGCCGCCAGGTGCTACGGCTTGGTGCAGCACAACTGCTGTTCCTCGGCACGCCGCCGCATGCCGCGGTCGACACCTCGGTGCGCCTGGTGGTCGATGCCGCACTGCCGCATCTCAAGGGCCTGACCAACGCCGTGCTGCGCCGCGTCTCGCGCGAGGGCGTGGCGATGCTGGGCGATCGCGACCCGGCACGACTGAACACACCGCAATGGCTGTGGGAGAGCTGGCTCGAGGGTTACGGCGAGGAAACGACGCGTGCCATCGCCGCCGCGCATCTCATCGAGGCGCCGCTCGACCTGACGCCGCGCTCGAACGCCGAGTTCTGGGCAGGCCAACTCGGTGGCGAGCTGCTGCCCACGGGCACCATCCGGCGCGAAGGCGGCGGCAGCATCACCGAACTGCCCGGCTTCGCCGAGGGCGCCTGGTGGGTGCAGGACGCCGCCGCGACGCTGCCGGCGCGTTTGCTGGGCGACATTGCAGGCAAACGCGTCGCCGATCTTTGCGCGGCGCCCGGCGGCAAGACCCTGCAGCTCGCGGCGGCCGGCGCCGAGGTCACGGCCGTCGACATCTCGGCGCGTCGCATGACGCGGCTCGGCGAGAACCTGGCGCGCGCCGGGCTCACCGCGAAGCTGGTCACGGCCGACGTTGCCAAGTGGGTGACCGACGAGACCTTCGACGCCATCCTGCTCGACGCCCCCTGCTCCGGCACCGGCACCCTGCGCCGCCACCCTGACATCGCCTGGCTGAAGGACGAGGAGGATGTCGGCCGTCTCACGCTGACCCAGGACCGCCTGCTGGTGCGCGCCGCCGACCTGCTGAAGCCTGGCGGCACCCTGGTCTATGCGGTGTGCTCGCTGCAGGACGACGAAGGCCCGGCGCGGCTCGAGGCGCTGCTGGCGCGCGACAGGCGGATGCAGCGGGTTCCTGTGACGGCGGCGGAACTGCCGGGACTGGGCGAGGCGGTTACGCCGAAGGGCGATGTGCGTACCCTGCCCTCGATGTGGCCCGAGCGACGGGGCCTCGACGGGTTTTTCATATCGCGTCTGCAGAAAGTGTGAACGTCGCGAGATTGCAGAGGCAAAACGACCGACGCATCATCCACGCTCATGGACACCATCTGGCTCGACGGAAGGACGAGCAAGGAAGAGCTCGCAAGCAGACTGGATCGCGCCGAACGGCTCCTGAAGCCCTATGCCGATCCGGCGAAACTGCTCCCCTATCGCTGCGCCAACCAGCTGGCCGACGCGCTGGGCTGCTTGGCGAAGTGCCTCTTGACCCACGCTGATCGGGCGCTGGATGCGGCCGAGCAGGAAGCCGCCAAAGGCGAACTGAGCGGCATCAAGCGACCCAGGACCTACACCGTGCAGGACCTGCAACGACTCATCAGCAGCCAGCGCGCGTCGCTGGGCAGTTGAAGGAGATCATTATGCCCATCGAGCGCTTCATGGTCCCCGGCGAGCTGGAGCCGGTCAGCCACTACTGTCATGTCGTGAAGGCGGGAGACTTCATCTACCTGTCCGGCATGGTCGGCATGAAGGCCGACGGCACCATCCCGCCGGACACGGTCAGCCAGTTCGAGATCGCGCTGCGCTCGATCGACACCTGCCTGCGCCATGCCGGCGGCCGGGCCGATCAGGTGGTCAAGGTGCTGGTGTTCATGACGGACATCAGCGAACGGGCCAGCATCAACCCGATCCGCCAGCGTTACTTCGGCACTCACAGGCCCGCCTCAACCCTGGTCGAGGTCAAGGCGCTGGTCGATCCGCGCATGAAGGTGGAGATCGAGGCCGTGGCCTACGTCGGCGCCACTTGATAGCTTAGCCCCCGCCACAGCGTTGAGGGGGTTCGCATGAATACGACGACGCCGACCGCGGCCCTGGCTGCCCGCCGCGACCGGGCGCTGGGAGCCGGTGCGCCCCTGTTCTACGACAAGCCGCTGCACATCGTGCGCGGCGATGGCGTGTACCTCTACGATCCCGACGGCCGCCGCTACGTCGACATGTACAACAACGTGCCCTGCGTCGGACACGCCAACAGCCACGTCGTCGAGGCGATGGCGCGCCAGCAGGCGACGCTGAACGTGCACAGCCGCTACCTGCACGAAGGCATCGTGGCCTTCGCCGAGCGCCTGGCCGCCCTTCATGGTCCCGCGATCGAGAGCGTCATCTTCAGCTGCTCGGGCACCGAAGCCAACGAGGTGGCGCTGCGCATCGTGCGCGGACAGACCGGCAAAGCCGGGATCATCTGCACCAACCACACCTATCACGGCAACAGCGAGGCGGTCGGCAAGATGACCCGCATCGGCGATGGCCGGAACACGGGCGGCGACGTGCGCGCCATTCCCTTCCCCGAAAAATTCCGGCCGCTGGTCCCGGGGGCCAGCGACGCCGATCTCTGCGAGGCCTATCTCGAG
>Ga0209909_100602_pt1 | contig 13443 bp, 4 predicted proteins | sample FECB22metaG_FD_188302 | JGI IMG/M metagenome (GOLD analysis project Ga0209909, IMG submission 188302) | Cyanobacterial communities from the Joint Genome Institute, California, USA - FECB-22 (SPAdes) (version 3) | ecosystem: Environmental > Aquatic > Thermal springs > Hot (42-90C) > Microbial mats... | reverse complement strand
CCGGCCAGACGGAAGGGGTGCCGAGAGAGGCGATGATCCGCCGCTACCTCGGCTCCTATTCGATCCGGATATCGGCGATGTTGAATACCGGCACGCAGGCCTTCGCGGGCGCTGCAAGAGCGAGATTCGAGTGCGCGCGGCTCCTCGAAACGATCGCGTCAGATTGCTCCCAGTTCGGCGGAGAGGCTCTGGATAGTGCGAGTGGCGCCCTTGCAGCGATTGCGACCACGATCAAGGGAATCGTCGATAGTCGGCGATCAGGAAATTACTTCAACGACTTCGCGATTTCCGACCTGGAAACGATTCGCAGCGCGCTGGACGTGTTAGCTCAGACATTGCCGGACATTGGTCACGCAGCCCTCATCAGCGAGGATGCCCCACAGTTCTTTAACGTTAACATTCTCGCCGAACATCTTGACCGGGTGGCAACCGAGCAGGGAGGAAACCTCGCGGGGTTTATCTCAACACTCGGACTCCGAATTCGTGGAATGCTTGCCGATCAGCGACTTGGCGCGGTAATTGGGCGCGATCCGCCGACTTCCTTCGAAGCCTGGCTGAAGGACTATGTAGGCGACGACGGCGCGAGCAACGGACAGATCGCGGTTGTCGATCTGTCTCTCGTTCCATCCGAGATCGTCCATATTGTTGTTTCCGTTTTGGCGCGGCTGATCTTCGAATCGCTCCAGAGGTATCGCCGCGGCCATCCGAAGGGTCACACCTTGCCGACAGTACTCGTTTTGGAGGAAGCCCACACGTTCGTTCGGCGTGGGAAGGACGATGATGGTCCTGCCGCATCTCCAACCCAACTCTGCCGCGAAGTCTTCGAGCGCATCGCCCGGGAGGGGCGCAAGTTCGGTCTCGGGCTCGTGCTTGCATCGCAGCGCCCATCGGAGCTTTCTCCCACGGTACTCGCCCAATGCAACACGTTTCTACTGCATCGCATTGTAAACGACGCGGATCAGAATCTCGTCGCGCGCTTGGTTCCCGACAATGTGGGAGGGCTGCTGCGCGAGTTGCCAAGTCTACCGTCTAGGCAGGCTGTTCTCCTCGGCTGGGCAGCGCCGATCCCGGTTCTGGTAGAAGTGGATGAATTGCCTGACGCGCAGCGACCGCAGTCGGCAGATCCGGATTTTTGGAACGTTTGGACACTAGCCGAAGAGCGCGGCGTCGATTGGGGCGCAGTCTCGCGGGCATGGTCGGGCGCTACTCCGCCGCACGAGCCGGAGGAGGAGTGATCCGCTTCGTACACACGGCTGATTGGCATATCGGTCAAACGCTGCGCGGATTTGCTCGCGAGCACGAGCACCGCAAAGTGTTTGAGCGGCTGGAGGAGATCGTCGTCGAACGGGATGTTGATGCTCTCGTCATCGCCGGTGACGTGTTTGATAGTCAGAATCCATCCGGAGAGGCGCAGCAGCTCTTCTACAATACGATCGTGCGGCTGAGCCGCGCTCAGCCACGAATGACAACCGTAATCGTTGCCGGCAACCATGATGCCGCCGGTCGGTTGGTAGCACCGCGGCCGTTGTTGGAGGCATTCAACATCCGCGTCGTGGGAAACGTGCGGCGTCACAACGGGCAGATTGAGGCGGCACGCCACCTCGTGCCGATCGCCGACGCAAGCGGTGCGGTGGCCGCTCATGTCCTCGCAGCTTCCTACCCAACTGCCGCGTGCCTTCCAAATTTGACGCGACTGGATGATGAGGCGGGCTCGCCCGTCATCAGCGGAGTGCGAAGTCTCTACGCGGAAATTGTCGACAGGTTACGGACGCAGATGGATGGCTTGCCGTTTGTCTTGACGGGGCACCTCCATGTCGCGGGTGGCATAGAGTCGGAGGGTGCCGAGCGCCGCATCCTGGTCGGCGGTCAGCATGCCGTGCCTCATGATGTATTCCCGGCGGAAGCGAGCTACGTGGCGCTCGGCCACCTGCACAAGGCCCAGGCCATCGGTCGCGATACCGTCCGCTATTCAGGGTCACTCATCCCGTTGTCCGCCACGGAGCAGCCGTATCAGCATGGGGTCACGCTTGTGACTATCGACGGGCCGCAGGTTGTGTCCGAGCACATCCCCATCGTCCGACCTGTTCCCTTTCTTCGGCTCCCAGAGGCTGGCGATATGCGCCTGACCGAACTTGGCGACCACTTGGCGGCGCTCGGTCTGCAGAGAGATCTGGCGATCAGCGAGCGGCCATTCGTCCAGCTCCGACTCGCCCGTGAAGGGCTCCCGCATGGGTTTCGGGAGGAAATCGACCGCATTGCGGAGGGCTTTCCCGTTCGGATGGTTGACGCTCGGGTTGCCGCGATGCCCGACGCGTTGAACGAAGCGGTTATCGCCGATCCTCTGATCCGGCTGGCCGAACGGGACCCAGAGGATCTATTCAAGATAGCGTTCAAGCGCGCGTTCGGTGTGGCGCCGGATGCTGCGCATCTCGATGTCTTCCATCGCGCACGCGCGGAGGTCTGACGGATGCGCATCCTCGCGATCCGCGGCGCAAATCTCGCAAGCCTTGCGGCGCCGTTTGAAATCGATCTGGCGGCCAGCCCACTTGCCGACTCCGGCCTCTTCGCCATCACGGGCGAGACGGGCGCCGGCAAGTCGACCATCCTTGATGCGCTGTGCCTTGCGCTCTATGGCGAGTATCCTCGTGTCTCCGTCGGCCGGCGAGAGAACGCGCCTGATCCCGGCGGGGAGGCAATTTCCATTCGTGACGGCCGCGCAATCTTGCGTCGTGGCGCCGGCGGCGGATATGCCGAAGTAGATTTCGTCGGCCAAGATGGCGAGCGCTACCGTGCCCGTTGGGAAGTGAATCGCGCCCGCAACCGGGCGAACGGCAGGCTCCAGAACGAGCAGCGTACGCTGTTTCGTCTTGACGACGGCAGTGCCGTAGCGACGGGAAAGACCCACGTGCGCGACGCCGTAGAAGAGCGGACCGATCTCACATTCGATCAGTTCCGGCGAACGGTGCTTCTCGCGCAGGGCGAATTCGACGCCTTTCTTCTCGCCGATGAGAGCGAACGTGCTGAATTGCTGGAAAAGATCACTGGCACGGAGGTCTATGCAGCAATTTCGGTGCGCGTCCATGAAGGCACCGAGGCTCGGCGGAGAACTGTCGAGCAGTTAGAGCAACGACGCAGTGACATCGGCCTTCTCGATGACGATAGCAGACGGGGGTTGCTCGACGAACAAAGCCAGCTTGCTGAAGCCATCGTCCAGAAAGTTGCGGAGCGCGATCGCGACAACCGACGGCTGGACCATTTCAAACGCGTCACTGTCGCCCGAAGCGATCTCGCTCAGGCGGAGGCTCTGGTAGTGGTGGCACGCTCCGCGCGTGAGGCCGCAGCGGATGATTATGGCGCCTTGGCCGAGCTCGATCTGATCGAACCGCTTCGCCCGCTATCTATCGACTTGGACAATGCCCGACGTTCGGCGACAGAAGCCGAGTCCCGGCTCGGTGGACTGTTTATCGCCCGCGCGGATGCGCAAGCGCGCGACGAAGCGGCTGCGATTCAACTTTCGGACGCGACGACGGCTGACGGAGCCGCAGAAGATACCTTCAAGCGCTTCGGGCCCATCTGGAGCGAGGCGGAGAAGCTTGATGCGGAGCTAGCGACGGCCCGGACCGAGTTCGGCGATGCGACGGGGAAATCGCAACAAGCTGAGGTGGCGCTGCGTGCTCAGGCAGATACGCTTGCGGCAATCGATCAGGCTCTCAGCCAGGCAGCAGAGTCGCACCGAACAGCCGCGGTCCAACTGGAAAATCAATCCGGTCGGGTCCTTCTTGCCGACCGTCTCGACGACGCGAAGGCTTTGATAGAGAAGCGAGGCATACTCAAACAGGACCGCGCCGCGGTAGCGTCGAGGGCCGCTGAGGCCGGAAAGACCACAGCGCGATTGGAAGGCGAAATAGCGGAATTGTCGGGGAAATTTGCGGTAGATCGCGATCGAAAGGAGGCTTTCATTCGCGATATCGGCGAATGTCGAAGCAATCTTGCATCAATAGACGAAGGAATGCTCCGCGAGCGTGATGCAGACCTTCAGCGCCTCGTCGAGGCTCTGCGCGAGGCGAGTACAGCTTGTGAACAGCAGACTCGTGCGTCGGCGGATCTGGCGCACGGGGACGCCGAGTTCGCCGCCGCAGCGCAGGAGCTGAGTATGGCGAGAGGTCAGATCGCCAGCGCCGAATCAGACCAACTCCGCGATCGAACGGCCCGCACCGAGATCGCGCCTCTAGCCGACCTCGCCGACGAAGCCGTGACACCGGAGGCCGCGCACCTCCGTAGCATGTTGGTTCCGGATTTAGCCTGCCCAGTATGCGGCAGTACAGATCATCCCCATCTTGCGCACCCCAGCGTTCTGAATGACTTGGTCGCCACCGTTCGCCGTCGCCGCCAGGAGCTGGATACGGCGCTGGATGCGACGAGCCAGCGTCTAGACGCAGCGACGCGCACGCTGGCTGCCGCAGAGGTGAGACAGTCCGAGGCGAGCCGCGCAATCGACACCGCGCGCGGCTGGATGGCGGCGGCCGATGGTGTCTATGCAGCGCAGAGACCGTTGCTGAACGATCTCTGCGTTAAGGCGGGGTTGGTGGCGAGTGTGCCGTTGGCGCTGAATGACCAAAGTGCCTCCGTATTGGGAGCGCTTACCGCGACGGCGAGGGCGGCGCGCGCTGCTGTCGGCGCTCCACTTGCAGATGCTGGGTGCCTTCGGGCTGAGATCGATGATTTGCAGCGGCAACATGACATCCTCGGCGTGGCCATCGAATCGGCGACCCGGAACCTCGATGATCGGCGATCAGGGCTGCACGTTGCCCAGTTAGAGCTCAGCGAATATACGGTTCGGGGAGCGGATCTTGCTGAACGTCTTGGCTCCATCGACCGCGAGATCGCGCCGTTTCTCGCCGCAGCAGATCGAACACCTGAGGAGCTCGATGCCGATCCCGTGGGGGTGACTTCTAGCCTATCGGTGGTCGCCCAGGAGTACGACGCCTTGCGCAAGCAGATCGTCGAGCTCGATCTGACATTGCGGCGGTTGGTTCCTGATCGTGCCGCGGCCGCAGCTTCGCTGGAGCATGCTCGGACGCAAGCAGCGGAGACCGCAGTCCGCCTTGATCAACGTCGTTCAATAGTAGACGAAAAGACGCTTGCCCGGGCCAAGCTTCTTGATGGCGAGGTCACGGCTATTCATCGCACGCGGATCAACGAAGCCCGGCGAACAGCCCGGGAGACGCTCGCGGCAGTGCGCGAGGCGAAATCGAACACCGCCGCAGCGTCGCAGGCCGCCGGTGCTCGCTGCGAGGAGGCCGTATCGGCGTTGGAAGCTGCAAAGCGTCGGCGCACGTCAGCTGAGGCGGCATTCGATGCCGCCAGTCAGGGCATGGCGCGAACGCCTGATCAAGTTGCGGCACTCATTGCCACCGATCCAGCCGTGTATCGAGCCCTGCGAGCGCAAATTGAAGGGATTGATCGGGCCGTGAACGATGGCGTGGCGGCAATCCTGACACGACAGGGCGACCTGAGCCGGGCTCTTGAAGAGTTCGACGAAACAATCGACGCTGAAGTGCTGACTGCCGCGGTTGTGGTCCTGGCAGCGGAAATCGGGGACTTGCACCAACGAACTGGTGCGCTTTCTGCCACACTGGCACGGGACGACACGGCACGTCGGGCAGCCGCAACCTTGTCGGTGGAAATCGACGCGGCCAAAGCCGAGCTCACGATTTGGCAGGCCGTCGATGACGCCGTCGGCTCGGCCAGCGGTGATCGGTTCCGACGCTTTGTGCAGGGCATTACGCTCGATCAACTGGTTCGCATTGCTAACGACCACCTCAAGACGCTGAGCCTGCGGTATCGGCTCGCCCGAGGGGCAACATCAGACCTCATGCTGCACATTATCGACCGAGACATGGGCGATGAAGTCCGTGCGACTCGAAGCCTGTCGGGTGGGGAACGCTTTCTGGTCTCATTGGCGCTCGCGTTGGCGCTTTCGGGGCTCGAAGGTCGAGCGTCCTTCGTCGACACCCTGTTTATTGATGAAGGCTTCGGATCACTCGACGCGGAGACGCTCGATATGGCAGTGGACGCGCTGGAAACATTGCAGGGGCGCGGTCAGAAAATCGGTGTCATCACCCATGTCGCCGCAATGATCGACCGGATCGCCGTGCAGGTTCGTGTCGAGAAGCGCGGCGCGGGGCGCTCGGAGGTCCGGATTTTCGATGGGCCGGGTTCGACGTGGTCGACCACCAGCGTCACCGCCGTGCAATGACGCGACAACACGGGCAGGACAACAGAAGCAGCGCCGTCGCTTGGCAGCGGCCTGTAGCTTCTACGTTAATCAGACCCTACATAAGGAGCCATCGCCTCTTACGGGCCTCCCTAGTTTTCTCGAGAGTGAGAGGGCGGGACCGAGTCCGTGACGGATTGGAGGTCGAGAGAGACTCTTTCGGCCGTCCGTCGCGGAGTATCCCGACATGGCAAAAGCCGTTCAGAAGATCACCCTCAGCGCCTCACGCGACGTCCCCTTCAACAAGCTGGTGCTCAGCCAAGCCAACGTCCGGCGCCTGAAGGTCGGCGTCTCGATCGAGGATCTGGCCGAGGACATCGCCCGGCGCGGACTCCTGCAGAGCCTCAACGTCCGGCCGTTATTCGACGCCGAGGGCGCCGAGACCGGCCGGTTCGAAATCCCGGCCGGCGGCCGCCGCTACCGTGCCCTCGAGCGCCTCGTGAAGCAGAAGCGCCTTTCGAAGACGGCGTCGATCCCCTGCATCGTGCGCGATCCAAACGGCGAGATCTCGGCGGAGGAGGATTCGCTGGCGGAGAATGTCCAGCGTGTCGCCCTGCATCCGCTGGATCAATTTCGTGCCTTCAAGGCGTTGCGCGACCAGGGCGCCGGCGAGGAGGAGATCGCCGCCCGGTTCTTCGTCGCGCCCGCCGTGGTCAAGCAGCGGCTGCGCTTGGCAACCGTGTCCGAGAAGCTCCTCGAGGTCTATGCCGAGGACGGCATGACCCTGGAGCAGCTCATGGCCTTCACCGTCACCACTGATCATGCCCGCCAGGAGCAGGTCTGGGAGGCGCTTCAGCAATCCTACGACAAGGAGCCGTACCTGATCCGGCGCCAGCTCACCGAGAGCGCCGTCCGCGGCTCGGACCGGCGGGCACGGTTCGTCGGTGCCGAGGCCTACGAAGCTGCTGGCGGCGTGATCCTGCGCGACCTGTTCGAGGACGACAGCGGCGGCTGGTTTGAGGACGTCGCCTTGCTCAACCGGTTGGCGACCGAGACGTTGGCCGCGGCGGCCGAGAAGGTCGCCGCCGAAGGCTGGAAGTGGATCGAGGTCGCCGTCGATTTCCACTATGGCCACATGAGCCATCTTCGGCAACTTGACGGCGTGACGATCGAGCTCACTCCGGCCGAGCAGGTGGTGTTCGACGCTCTGACCGCCGAGCAGACGAAACTCGAGATCGAATACGAACGTGCAGATGAGGTGCCGGACGAGGTCGATGCCCGCTTGGGCGAGATCGAGGCGGCGCTCGCAGCCTTCGAGAAGCGGCCGGTGCGTTATGAGCCGACCGAGATCGCGCGCGCTGGTGTGTTCGTCAGCATCGACGCTGACGGACATCTGGATGTCGATCGAGGCTATGTCCGGCCGGAGGACGTGCCGTCAATGCCAGTCGGCGGCGAAGGGCCGGCGGAAGGCGAGGCCCGTAACGCCGACGGGACGGCACCTGCCGCCTCTGATGTGCAGCGCACCGTCATCACCATCGGCGGCGGCGAGCCGGATGATGACGACGACGGAGACAACGTCGTCAAGCCGCTGCCTGAGCGGCTGGTGAGCGAGCTGACCGCCCACCGCACCCTGGCGCTGCGGGATGCGGTGGCGAACGACCCGCAGGTCGCCCTGACGGTGCTGCTGCACAAGCTCTGCTTTGATACCTTCCAGCACAGCGCCCCCGGCGCATGCCTGGAAGTCTCGGTGCGGCATGTGTTCTTCCCCGTCCAGGCGGCCGATCTGAAGGACAGCCCCTCCGCCCAGGCGGTCGCCGACCGGCACGAGGCGTGGAAGACCGAGCTGCCCAAGGACGACGACGCGCTTTGGGACTGGCTCGCGACCCTCGACGACACCCGCCGGGTGGCGCTGCTCGCCCACTGCGTCTCGTTCGGGGTGAATGCCCTCTACGAGAAGGGTGACCGCTACGGCGGTCCGGGTGTCTCGGCGCACGGCGTCCAGCACCGCATCGCCCAGGCCGACCGGCTCGCCCGCGCCGTCGGCCTCGACATGGTGGAAGCCGGCTGGCGGCCCACGGTCGATAACTATCTCGGCCGCGTCACCAAGCCCCGCATCCTCGAAGCGGTGCGAGAGGCCAAGGGCGAGCCTGCGGCGCAGCTTATCGACCATCTCAAGAAGGCCGAAATGGCGACGGAGGCCGAGCGGCTGCTCGACGGTACGGGCTGGCTGCCCGAGCCGCTGCGGCTCGTCGACAACGTGGACGTGTCGCACACGCCGACCGACATCGTCGAAGAACTTCCCGCCTTCCTCGCCGACGGCGAGGAGCAGGATGTCGCCATGGACGGGGTGGATCCGCATCCCATCGCCGCCGAATAGCGGGGACTCCGCGGGATGGCTGCGGCCGTCCCGCGCTCTCGCCGCCAATCGTTGGATAAGCCCGGCCACCGCGCCAGGCTCTTTCCGTTGAGAGAGCCGCCATGACCGATTCCGAAGGGAGAGGGAGAGGACGGCCGGGACGGGTTTGAACCGGAGGGGTCGAGAGAGAGCGCCTCCTGGTTCGGACCGTTCCCGCTCTCCCGAGGTCTCCTCAATGTCGAATCTATCCCTCTCCGCGGCCGCGCACGCGCCGCTGCGCCCGCTCGCCTGCGCTTCTGCCGATCTGTCCGATGGCATCGTCACTGCCGCACATCTTCTTCTCCCCGATCTCGAACGCGGCCGCCGCATCGATGCGCCCACCCTGCGTGCCGCCATGGAGCGCGCCTTCGGCGGCTCCGATGCGGCCGGCGCCTGGGACTGGAAGACCGCCCACGACGCCTGCGAGGCGGCGACCGTGCTGTTCATCCGCAAGTTCGGCCCTGTCATTCGGGCGCGGGCTGGGTCGCCGGCTGCCGAGCTGTCATTGCTCGGCAAGATCGCGGCGCTTCTTCCTACACACACGCGACGCTCCGAGGAGAGCCAGGCGCTGCAGCAATTCTCGACGCCGCTCGCGCTCGGGTTCGTCGCCGCCAGCGCTGCCGCGATCACCCCGGCAGATCTCGTACTCGAGCCGTCGGCTGGCACGGGCCTGCTCGCCATCTTTGCCGAGCTCGCCGGCGGCGGGCTGACCCTGAACGAGCTGGCGGCGACGCGCTCAGCTTTGCTCGGGCAACTATTTCCCAGTGCTGCGACGACTTGCTACGACGCCGCTCACATCCACGATCATCTCGACGATGCCGTGCGTCCGAGCGTCGTGCTGATGAACCCCCCGTTCTCGGTCGCGGCGCATGTCGACGGCACTGTCGCGGACGCCGCCCTGCGCCATGTCGCCTCCGCACTTGCCCGCGTCGCCGAGGGCGGACGGCTGGTCGCGATAACCGGCGCCAGTTTCTCGCCGGACCATCCGTCATGGCGCGGGGCTTTCGTCCGCCTCCAGGAACGCGGCCGTGTCGTGTTTAGCGCTGCCGTCGATGGGCGCATTTATGCCCGCCACGGCACCACGGTCGAGACTAGGCTGACGGTGGTCGATCGCGTGCCCGCCGATGATCCAGGATCGTTTCCGGCATCACCAGGCATGGCCCCCGACGTCGGCACGCTACTCCAGTGGGTGATGTCGAATGTTCCGTCGCGCTTGCCTGTCGACGGCGCCGTCGCGCTTCCGGCACCCATCCATCCCGTCGCGGTCAGACTGAGCCGCAGGCCCGCACAAGAGCCGCTCGCCGTTGCGGGCAGTTCGCTCGAACGAGCGGGCACCGAACTCGCGTACGAGACCGTCGACTGGAAGCCGGCCGAGGGCGGCAGCCTCACCGAAGCTCTGTATGAAGGGTATGACCTGCAGTCGGTCCGAATCGCCGGCGCGCGGCCTCATCCGACGCGCCTCGTGCAGTCGGCGGCGATGGCCTCGGTCGCGCCACCTAAGCCCTCTTACCGGCCTCACCTTCCGGCTAATGTCGTCGGCGCCGGCCTGCTGTCGGACGCCCAGCTCGAGAGTGTCGTCTATGCCGGCGAAGCCCATGCCGGCCACCTCGCGGGATCGTGGGTGGTGGACGAGACCTTCGACCTCGTCTCGGCTGCGCCCGACGATGCCGAGAAGGCCGTCCGCTTCCGGCGCGGCTGGATGCTGGGCGACGGTACCGGCGCCGGCAAGGGCCGCCAGGTCGCCGGTATCTTCCTCGACAACTGGCTGAAGGGCCGGCGCCGGGCGGTGTGGATCTCGAAGTCCGACAAGCTGATCGAGGATGCCCAGCGCGACTGGTCGGCGCTCGGAATGGAGCGGCTGCTGGTGACGCCACTCGCCCGCTTCCGACAGGGCATACCCATCCGCCTGGAGCAGGGCATCCTTTTTGCCACCTACGCCACGCTACGCACCGACGCGCGCGAGGAAAGGGTTTCGCGGGTCCGCCAGATCGTCGATTGGCTGGGTTCGGACTTCGACGGAGTGATCGTGTTCGACGAAAGCCACGCCATGGCCAATGCCGCCGGCGGCAAGGGCGAGCGCGGCGACCAGGCGCCGTCGCAGCAGGGCCGTGCCGGCCTGCGGCTGCAGCATGCGCTGCCCAATGCCCGTGTCGTCTACGTCTCCGCCACGGGCGCGACCACCGTGCACAATCTCGCCTACGCCCAGCGGCTGGGCCTGTGGGGCGGCGAGGACTTCCCCTTCGCCACGCGCGCCGAGTTCGTCCAGGCGATCGAAGCCGGCGGCGTTGCCGCCATGGAGGTGCTCGCGCGCGATCTCAAGGCGCTCGGCCTCTATGCGGCCCGGTCGCTGTCGTACGAAGGCGTCGAATACGAGCTGGTCGAGCACGCGCTCACGCCCGAGCAGATCCGCATTTACGACGCCTATGCCGGCGGCTTCCAGGTCATCCATAACAATCTCGACGCCGCGCTGCAGGCCGCCAATGTCACCGGCGAGCGCGGGACGCTCAATGCCCAGGCGAAGTCGGCGGCCCGGTCGGCCTTCGAGTCGGCCAAGCAGCGCTTCTTTTCGCACCTGATCACCTCGATGAAGACGCCGACGCTAATCGGGGCGATCGAGCACGACCTCGAGGCCGGCCATGCCGCCGTCATCCAGATCGTCTCCACCGGTGAGGCCCTGCTGGAACGCCGGCTGGCCGACATCCCGACCGAGGACTGGGGCGACGTCCAGGTCGACATCACGCCGCGCGAGTACGTGCTCGACTATCTGGCGCACAGTTTCCCAACCCAGCTGTTCGAGCCCTTCACCGATGGCGAGGGCAACCTCTCCTCGCGGCCGGTCTATCGCGACGGCCAGCCCGTGCAGTGCCGGGATGCCGTCGAGCGCCGTGACCGCCTGATCGAGCGGCTCGCCGCGCTCGCTCCCGTCCAGGGTGCGCTCGACCAAATCGTGCAGCGCTTCGGCACCGACCTGGTCGCCGAGGTGACAGGCCGATCGCGGCGGATCGTGCGTAAGGGGGACCGGCTTTGCGTCGAGAACCGTCCGGGCTCCGCCAATCTCGCCGAGGCGCAGGCCTTCATGGACGACGACAAGCGCATCCTCGTGTTCAGCGATGCCGGTGGTACCGGCCGCTCCTACCACGCGGACCTGGGCGCCCGGAACCAGCGGCTGCGTGTCCACTATCTGCTGGAGGCGGGCTGGAAGGCCGATACCGCCATTCAGGGGCTGGGGCGGAGCAATCGCACCAACCAGGCGCAGCCGCCCCTGTTCCGGCCGATCGCCACCGACGTGAAGGCGGAGAAGCGCTTCCTGTCGACCATCGCCCGCCGCCTCGACACCTTGGGCGCGATCACCAAGGGCCAGCGCCAGACCGGCGGGCAGGGACTGTTCCGCTCGGACGACAATCTCGAATCCCCCTATGGCCGTGCGGCCTTGCGCCAGCTCTACCTCCTGCTGTTCGCCGGCAAGGTCGGGGGTTGTTCGCTAACAGCCTTCGAGGACGCCACCGGCCTTCATCTGACCGACCAGGACGGCAGCCTGCGCGAGGAATTGCCACCGATCACGACCTTCCTCAACCGGCTGCTGGCCCTCACCATCGAGTTGCAGAATACGCTGTTCGGCGTCTTTGAGGGGCTGTTGCGGGCGAAGATCGAGGGGGCGCAGGCCTCTGGCACACACGACGTCGGCGTCGAGACGCTGACCGCCGAGAGCCTGGTCGTGACCGACCGGCGCTCGCTCTATGTCCATCCGCAGACCGGCGCGGAAACCCAGGTGTTCACCATCCGCCGGCGGGAGCGCAATCGGCCGTTCTCACTCGCCGAGGCGCTGGATCGTGCGGATGATCCGCGTGCGGTCTTGCTGGTGAACGCGCAGTCCGGCCGGGCGGCCGTGCAGGTGCCTGCGCCCAGTGTCATGCTCGACGATGGCGAGGTCGAACGCCGTGTCCGCCTGCTGCGGCCGATGGAGCGGACGGCGATGTCCCTGGTGGCGTTGGACCAGACGCATTGGGAACGGGCCGATCGCGTCGCCTTCACCGAAGCGTGGGAGCGGGAACTCGTCGAGATTCCGGCCTTTACCGACAGCGATCTCCACGTCGTTACGGGACTGTTGCTGCCGATCTGGAAGCGCCTGCCGGACGATTCGATGCGGGTCTACCGCCTGCAGACGGACGCCGGCGAGCGCGTCATCGGCCGGCTGGTCTCGCCAGCGTGGATGGCGCAGGCCGTCAGCGCCAACGGCGTGAGCATCGCGCAGGCCGACGCCTGGACCGCAGTGCTTGACGGTCGAACCATCCTCGAGCTGCAGGACGGGCTGAGCCTGCGCCGTGCCAGGGTGATGGGCCTGTTTCGGGTGGAGTTCTGCGGCTTCACCGACGGCATGGTCGATCGCCTGAAGGCGATGGGCCTCATCTCCGAGATCATCGCCTGGAAGCTGCGCCTGTTCGTGCCGACCGGCGCCGACGGTCCCGCGATTCTCGCCGGGCTAACGGAACGCTACCCGATCGTGCGTATCGCCGATCGGGTGGCGGCATGAGGCGCGGCCATGTCGTCGCACGCCGCCGACCTAGCCCGCCGCCTCGCGCGCAACGCCGAGGCGGTGTGCCGCCACTATCTCTCGAACGGCCATCGCGAGGGCCGCTACTGGCTGGTCGGCGATGTCGCCAACACCCGGGGCCGCAGCCTGTTCGTCCGCCTGAGCGGACCGGACGATGGCAAGGGCGCCGCCGGCAAGTGGACCGATTATGTTGCGTGGCAGGTTATGTTGCGGGCTCTTGCTGGGCGGCCATTTTGCGAGGGCTCGGCAGCTTCTCCGCAACATAATCTCAGCACATCG
>Ga0209909_100600_pt1 | contig 13555 bp, 14 predicted proteins | sample FECB22metaG_FD_188302 | JGI IMG/M metagenome (GOLD analysis project Ga0209909, IMG submission 188302) | Cyanobacterial communities from the Joint Genome Institute, California, USA - FECB-22 (SPAdes) (version 3) | ecosystem: Environmental > Aquatic > Thermal springs > Hot (42-90C) > Microbial mats... | reverse complement strand
GAAGAGCTTGGGCTCGACCGCCACGACGGGAGAGAAGTCGCGATGGATGAACCCGGCGCGCTGATGGCCGATGAACCATGATTCGAACTGGCTCAAGTCGGCGTTGTTGCAGCGCTCGATATGGTCGAGGAACGACATCGTGTCGGGGATAGCATACCATTCTACATATGACCGAAGACGAATTGCAGCAGCTGCTCGAGAAGTCCCTGCCGGCGGCGGACCGGCACGATGTGTTCGTCGAGGAGTGCCAGGACCAGGACGTGCGGCTGCGCTTTTCGCTCAAAGCCGGCGAGACTTGGACGACCGCACGGCTACTGTCGCTTGCCGACACCGCGCTGCGCGCGGCGGCGGGCCTTGGCGCCTCGCTGACCCATCTCTCGGTCACGGTGCTGACGGCGCCGCTCGAGGCCGACGTGATCGCGCTATCGCGGGTGATCCGCCACGACGGCCAGCTGGCGCATGCCGAGGCCTGGCTGTTCAGCCACGCCGTCGTCGATCCGATGCTGCATGCGACGGCGACGCTCAGAGGTTAGAGTCTTATTGCCGGGAGCGCGCCACTCCAGTGGCGCGCTCCCGGCAAAGACTCAAGCCGCCTCTTTCCACGCGCCGTCGACGACGGCGACGATGTCGCGCATGATCTGCGTCAGGTCGAAGTCCTTCGGTGTGTAGACGCGAGCAACGCCGGCCTTGATCAGCGCTTCGGCATCAGCTGGCGGGATGATGCCGCCCACCACCACCGGCACGTCGCCGATGCCGGCCTGGCGCAGCCCGTCGAGCACCTGGCCGACCAGCGAGACGTGGCCGCCCGACAGGATCGAGAGCCCGACCACGTGCACGCTTTCCTCGAGAGCGGCATTGACGATGCGCTCGGGCGTCAGCCGGATGCCCTCATAGACCACCTCCATGCCGCAGTCGCGCGCCCGCACCGCGATCTGCTCGGCGCCGTTGGAATGGCCGTCCAGCCCGGGCTTGCCGACAAGGATCTTTATGCGCCGGCCGAGACGCCGCGAGACTGCCTCGACCTCGCGCCGCGCCGCTTCCAGCCGGCCGTCGGTGACGCCGACGGCGCGCGCCACGCCGGTCGGCGCGCGGTACTCGCCGAATACCGAGCGCAGCGTCTCGGTCCATTCGCCGGTGGTCACGCCCGCCCGCGCGCAGGCGATCGAGGCCGGCATGACGTTGCGATCCTCCTTGGCCGCGGCGGCAAGCTCGTCCAGTGCCGCCTTGACCGCGACGCCATCGCGCGCGGCGCGCCAGGCGACCAGCCGCTCGACCTGCTCGCGCTCGACCGACGAGTCGACGGTCAGGATGGCGCCTTCGCCGGTCGACAGCGGCGACGGCTCGGCATCGGTGTAGGCATTGACGCCGACCACCGTCTGCTCGCCCGCCTCGATGGCGGCGAGCCGCTTGAGGTTGGACTCGACCAGGCGCTGCTTCATGTAGGCCGCTTCGATCGCGGCCACTGCGCCGCCCATGTCGGCGATGCGCGCAACTTCCGCGTTGGCCTCGGCCTTCAGCGCCTCGACCTTGCGCGCGATCTCGGCGCTGCCGTCGAAGATGTCGCCGTATTCCAGGAGATCGGTCTCGAAGGCCACGATCTGCTGCAGCCGGAGCGACCATTGCTGGTCCCACGGCCGCGGCAGGCCGAGCGCCTCGTTCCAGGCCGGCAGCTGCACCGAGCGGGCGCGCGCGTTCTTGCTCATCACCACGGCCAGCATCTCGAGCAGGATGCGATAGACGTTGTTCTCGGGCTGCTGCTCGGTGAGCCCCAGCGAGTTCACCTGCACGCCATAGCGGAACAGCCGCTGCTTGGCGTCGGCGACGCCGTAGCGCGTGCGCGTGAGCTCGTCCCACAATTCGGCGAACGCCCGCATCTTGCACATCTCGGTGACGAAGCGGATGCCGGCATTGACGAAGAACGAGATGCGGCCCACGACCTGCGGGAAATCGGCTTCCGGCACCTGGCCGCGCGAACGCACGGCGTCGAGCACGGCGATGGCGTTGGCCAGCGAGAAGGCCAGCTCCTGCACCGGCGTCGCACCGGCCTCCTGCAGGTGATAGCTGCAGACGTTCATTGGGTTCCACTTGGGAACTTCGCGGTACGTGAAGCCGATCGTGTCGGCGGTCAGACGCAGCGACGGCTCGGGCGGGAAGATGTAGGTCCCCCGCGAGAGATACTCCTTGATGATGTCGTTCTGGGTCGTGCCCTGCAGCTTGGCGCGGTCGACGCCCTCAGCCTCGGCGGTGGCGATATATAAAGAGAGCAGCCACGCCGCCGGCGCGTTGATGGTCATCGAGGTGTTCATGCGGTCGAGCGGAATGCCGTCGAACAGGGTGCGCATGTCGCCGAGATGGCTGATCGGCACGCCGACCTTGCCGACCTCGCCCTTGGCCAACGGATGGTCGGAGTCGTAGCCGGTCTGGGTCGGCAGATCGAAGGCGACCGAAAGCCCGGTCTGACCGCGCGCCAGATTGGTGCGGTAGAGCTCGTTGGACTTGGCCGCGGTCGAATGGCCGGCGTAGGTGCGGATGAGCCAGGGCCGATCCCGCGTAGGCTTGGCCCGCTTGGGCCCATCCTTTTGGGATTTGTCGTTGGTTGCGGTGGTCATGGTGGCGGCTGCCTGAACGTTTCCCTAGACTTGCCTACCTCAGGCGGCAAATGCAGTAAAATCGGCCATTCTTTCGTTCTGTTCACACATTATTCGGCCGATGTTCACACACCGCGGTAAGGCATCTCATGCTGTGCTGGTGGTACACTAGCCCGTTGATCTCGCAGGTGCGAGCTATTAGACGCCGCTACCCCAGCGAGCCGGGTCTCGCGGTCCGCAAGCGAACGCGCCTTGGGGGTGCGTTGCAGTCGTTCCTGGGCTTCGTCGGAGGGGGATTTCGTCGTCGTGCTGACTGTCATTGTTGCGAAAGCTCAGGAGCGGTCCTTAACTGGCTGACACAGCAAGGCGGCGATGCCGGGCCGGTCCTCACGCCGCATGACGCTGCCGCTGTACTGCGGCCGGCCCGTGATCGCGGGCAGCCTTATCAGCACGCCCTCTCCCATCGGATCGACATCACCGTCCAACGGCTCGCCCGCGCGCCAATGCCTTTCGGCGTTGGCCATGATGTGGCTGACGCGGCTGCCGTGCTCGCCAATGGCGATGATCTCGGCGAACGTGGTCTCCGGTGCCACGGCGTTGAGGATCGCAGCGAGCCCGCGCACGTCCGGCTTGTCGCCGTCCGAGACGTAGAGCCGCGCGCGTCGTGCGGCCCTGAAGACTTCAAGGCCATGGACGTAGCAGTCCACATTGGGATGCCAATACGCGTTCTCCGCCCACTCAGGGCTGCGGCTGACACGGCGAGGCTTACTCATCGTCGGTCTTTGTCAGCGTTTCGGCCTGCCGCTCGTTGATCGCCGCGCGCCCGGCTTCGGTGACGAACCACTCTTCAACGTCGTGCCGCGTTCCGCCCTTGCCTGGGCGAGCGCGCTTCTCGATGAGACCTTCCTTTTCGAGCGCGGCTACCTTGCGCTTGCCAAGCTCGATGTCTTTCCCTCCCAAGACACGCGTCGCCCCTCGGCCGTTATTGGGCTTCACCGCGAGCGGCTGACCTTTGGCTTCCCATGCATCTACGACGAGAAGGTCATTGATGATGGTAGCGGGCGAAATCGGCCCGGTGGCACTGAAGGTCAGGATGCCGATATCGTCAGGCGTGCCGGGCGTGACGATGCTCGCGTCGGGTTGATGCACGGCCTTTGTCTGAAGGACGACGCCGTGCCGCTCGAACCAACGGACATCCGCGCCAACCTTGCCGCTTTTAGACTTCGTGCTGCGGACTTTCACCCAGTCGCGCCGAGCTGGCTTGGCTAGGTCGGGCGCATCTTTCGCCGAGGCGAAATCAAGCTGGCGCTGATACCTTGCGCCGGCCGTCGCAGCAGTCGAGCCGCGACTGTTGTGGTGATCGGCGTCGTCCTCTGTGCTCTGCCCCGCTTTCTTCGTCTTATGGGTCAGGATGTCTATGAAGACGTTCCACTTGTGGGCCAAGTCCGACAGCATGGCGTATGCCTGACCCATGTCGGTTGCAGAGTTCTCTTCGATGTTGCCGAAGGATGCCGCGCGCGTGTCTACGTAGATGCCGGCGAAGAGATCGATGCCGCCCGCGTCCTTCATGGCATCCCGCAAGTCTTCTGCGACTGCCGGCGTGATGCCGATGCTACCGTCAAGGTTCTTGCCGACCACGTTGACGCCCATGCTGTCGTTGACCAACAGCGGATGCTTGATGCTCGCGACGGTGAGGCCGTGCGTCTTCATGATCGCATTGCGCGCGGACATGAACTCTCCGTAGCCGTCTTCGTTGGTTATGACCACGACGCCGCCGGGGAACCGGAAGGGCGCGGTCTCACCGACTATGTCCGGCCGCTCGCACACGATGGCCAGCGTCTCCAGCGCGATCAGTTGCGACTTGCCAACATTGGACGCGGACACCGTCTCAGTGATGAAGCCGCGAGCATGGTATGAGCCGACCAGCGGCCGCTCTGTCTGCGGCCCCATCGGCACATCGCCGCCCGCGCTCTTGAACCGCGAGCGCTTGCGCTCTGAGGACGCGGGGGCCTCGTCGCCGCCGAACTTCCGATTGATGCTCGCGATAAGCTCGGCGACGGCGCTTTCGTATTCGGCACTCACTTGCCGCGCCCCATGATGATGGCGTCAAGTTCGGCTACCGCGTCGGCGCGCGCCGCCTCGATTGCTTTGAGCTTCTTGGCCGCTGCGTCTCTCGCCTTCCTCGCCGGCTCAGCCTTCCTGTCGATGGCTGCATTCACTGCGACAGTCGCAATATCGCGGGCCTGGGCGCGCGTGGTGCCTGGTCGCAGATCAAACGGCATCTTGGGGAGATCATCTGCCCGTGTCTGTGGCGCTCGGGTCGGCGGGAGTTGCAGCGCTTCGCCTTCGTCGTCTATCGGCTGCGATGGCCGAGACGGGCCGGCCTGCCACTCACCTTCGGCGTCGCGCATGTAGAGCGTATCCGGCTTGTTGCCAGCGAAGACCTCAATGAGCTTGACCTCGCGGCCGTCTGCGAGCGCGGCGTCGATAGCGCCCGACATATCCGTGCAGTTCCATGCCGCGACGAAGATGCGGACAAAGCCGCCGTAGACGTTCGGATAGTAGCGCGCGCCGTGGACGTGGCAGACGAGACCATCGTGGAACTTGGCAACGTCGGACCAAAGGGGGAAGGGGCCGGATGGCGGCGCTTTCTTCTTAGTAGCTGGCGGGAGGTCGAGGATATTCGCAAGACGTAGATCGGTAGACACTTGTCGATAGACTTTCGTGAGCTTGCTCGTTGCCGTCGTGGCGGATCGGTTGAGCGTTGATGCCGGCGACTTGTATCCCGCAGCCGGCGGGAGAGCGGGTTTCTTGCTAGTCGTCTTCGTTCAGATCGGAGGCCCGAGGCTTGCGTGTCTTGGCCTGCGGACGGCGCGAGATCGACGCGACGGCGGGCTCCGGCTGGTAGTAGTCGGATGGAACGACGCCGGCCTCATTGAAGATGACGCCGAGCTTCTGGACTGCACGTGAGAGGTTCTTTCGGACGGCAGCCGGGTCATCGCCTGTGATGCGTGCGATCTCCGCGCCGTTGAGCCCTGCGGCTGCACGGCGCGCGATCTCTTGTTGCCGGGGCGGCAGCGTGTCTATCGCGTTGGTGATGAGCGCGTGAATGTCTGCAGTGTCTGACACTGCGAACGCGTCCTCTTCCTCAACGGCGAGCGTCGCCCATGCCTCAGGCTCCATGTGCCGTTCGGGGTGCCGGCCTTGCTGCTTGAGGGACTGGCGGTGACAGGTCTTGACGATGCCGCAGGCCCACGCCTTGAACGGGTCGCCCGTGGTCTCTCTGTCGCCGTAGGCCGGAAGTCGCTCGTAGGCGAGGGCGAGCGCGTCCTGAAGCAGGTCGTCGGCCGCGTGGTCGTTGCGCGTCAGGCCCTTGGCGTAGCGCCACAGTGGGCCACGCCGTCCGGCCAGCGCGGTCAGACGGTCTTGCAGGGTCGCGCGAGCTTCGTCCCACAGCAGCGGCTCAAGCTCGGCAAGGCGCATGCCGGCGACGACATCTTGGAGCGGTGGGACGCCGGACGTGGCGACGTTGTCGGGAAGGTGCATGTCTCTCTCGGTAAGCGCACGGCCGTAGGGCGGCCCGCGCAGGAGACGCGCGAAGACAGCCGTGAGGCAGGACGCATGTTGAATGGGGTGGAGGCGCGACCCTCCGGTATCCGCGCTGCCCTTAAGACCGTTCCGACCCCCTGCGGCGGGGGCCTCGTATCGTGGCGATGCGGTGGAACCCGCTGTTTCGCTCACGGCCGGTCACGAGCGGTAGTCGCGGGCACCGAGAGAGGCGAGGCCGCGAGACCGTCGGGGACTTCTGTTCAAATAGAGCATATGGGGTGTCTGCCCGCTCCCTTCAAGGGGTACATGGTCGGATGGCGGCCGAGTGTGACATCTGCCGTGGTTGGTGCCGGCCGAAGGCTAAAGAACACACTTGCCCTGTGGTCAAAATGACAGGGCAAAAACGGTTCATGCCCTGTCTTTTGAAACACGGGGCATCACCGGGCATGACGGGGCAAAAACCCAGCAAAACATGCATTATGTGGCCGGACACAGGGCAGGACACGGGGCATGATGCCCTGTCGCCCTGTGTTCTCCCCCCTAAAGGGGGAGACACCGGGCACGGGTCATACGAGCTCGAAGAGATAGAGAGAAGAACGCTACCTCAGCCCGGCTCTAGGATCAGAAGAGAAGAGGTTCCGCCGCGCGCCGCCGATCTGAGCGCGGGGACGTGGCGTCGCTGGCCGATGTCACACTCCGTGTCCGACTGCCCATGTACCCACAGGAGCCGCGCACGCGCGGCGTGGTGAACGGCGTTCGATTTGGCAAAGATGACGCTGCGTCATCTTTCTCGCCAAACCCTCTGTCTACACCGCCTAGGTCGAAAAGTCCTTTATTTATAGTACGTTAGGCTTGTCACCTACAAACCCGGACTGTAGACACGTTGCGTTTACACCCTTGAGCAGGGTGTAAACAAGCCATGAAATCAAGGGCTTAGCTCCTATTGAGACATCTCGACGGCCCCGGAGATCGACCCGACGAAGCTCCAGGGCCATCCGATGCATATACCATCGATACTTCTAGCCTTTCGACATGGCGTTTCAAGTATCCGAACTGGGAACAACCGCACGCCAAGTCCTTGAGACGAAAGGACTATCGGACACGCGGACGTGGACGCAGACGCAGGTCCGACGTGGACGTGGACGCGCCGGGGCTGCCGCCGGCCGACGCCCCCCGGCCCCCATGACCACCGTCGCCGGGCCTCTGCCATACAGGGCTCGCGCTCCGTTCTCAGAATTTCGACCAATCCCAAGCCCCTGAAAAATATACAAAAAAATCCCCAATCCCAACTTGCACAAAGAGTGAAAGCACCTTGAACCCCGACAACGCGCCGTCCCTGTTCGCCTTGCTGGCCAGCGACCACGACCCCCATCCAGCCGCCGCGATCGCGGCTCGTGCCGCCGATCGCTTCATCGCGGCCATCGACGCCGACCTCCCGCCGGCCACCGATCAGGAGAACGCCTAGCCCCATGTCCACGACCTCGTACAACGACCTGCCAGACGCCGGCAGCGCCATGACCGACCTGTTGTCGGACAATCTCCAGGTGGAAGGCCCTGCTGACGTGGCCGTAGAGGCCCACGAGGCCCAAGACCTCCAGGACGACCAGGAGGCCGAAGAAACGCGCCAGCAGGCACCGCAGGCCCTTCAGGATGACCACGATCAGGCCGGCGACGAAGCCAGCGAGGATGAGCCCGGTGACCAGGATCAGGACCAGGACGCCGAGCAGGACCAGGACGACGACGGCGAGGAAGCCGACGAGCCGGCCCCCGGTGAGACGTTCAAGGTCAAGGTGGACGGCGAAGAGATCGAGGTCAGCCGCGATGAAGTGATCGCCGGCTATCAGCGGCAGGCGGACTATTCGCGCAAGACGCAAGCCCTCGCCGAAGAGCGCAAGCTGGTGACCGGGGAGCGTCAGCAGTACGCGACCATGCTGACCGCCTTGCAGGGCCAAATCGAGGCCCTGGCGCAGCACACCGGCCTGACGCAGGAACAGGCGCACGCCCTCGCCGGCCAGCACGCCGCCGCGTCTGCCGAGCTTGACCGCCTGGACGCTGAGCACCGCGCGGTCCAGGTCCAGGAAGGCCAGCGCTGGCTCATGGAGCAGGTCCCCGAGTGGAACGATGCGACCACGCGCACGAAGGACTTCGAGGCCGTGGTCGAGACGGCTCGCATGCTCGGCTACAGCGACCAGGAACTAGCCAGCGCGAGCGACCCGCGCGCCCTCTACGCTGTGCATCTTGCGGCCAAGTATCTCGCCCTCAAGGCTCGGGCGGCCGATGTCCGGCAGCACGCCGTGAAAAAGGGGCAGAAATCTCTCAAGCCGGGCTCCCCCGAGGTCCAGCGCACCCGCGCCGAGCGCACCCAGTCGTCCAACATGAAGCGTCTGCAGAAGACGGGTCACCTGGACGATGCGGCTGCCGTTTTCAGCGGGATGATGGATGTCTAGCGACCTCCCCGAACGGCTCCAGGCGCATCGTGCCGAAGCCATCCGCCTCCTAGCCGAGATCGACGCGAACCACGGGGCAGGCACGGCCGGCAATCTGTCCATGTTCCTGTCTCACTGGACGGCGGCGTTGATCGCCTTCCAAGCCGCAACGCCCATCAAGGCTCCCGATCCCAACCCCCTCCCGCCCGGCATGATGACGACCTATGGATAGAACCCTCGAAGCCTTCCAAGCCGCAGACGACTTCATCGACGCGGCGGTAGACACGGCCCACGCGCTCCGGCAGGCGGCCGTCGTTGAGATCGACCCAGACATCGCAGCGGAGCTGTCCGCGAAGGCGAACATTATTGGCCTGATCAAGGGCCTCGCTGACTGGGCGGATGACGTTAACGACCCTCGCATCGTGTCGTGGTCGCTGGCCGTCGCCGGCCGACTGCTGTCTGATCCCGAGCTTCTCGCGGACCTCGCGCCGCACGTCATGCCCGGCCTGCCGCCGGCTATCGAGCCCGCGCGCCACCCGGCGTAGCGATGCCCCCGCCCAAGAGATCAGGCGGGCGGCTCAAGCATGCCTATTGGACCGCGAACCCCAGCGGCCGTGGGACGCTGCACAGGCCGTGGCGATCATACGTCCGGCTGGGCAATCGCACGACACACATCGGCTACTACGCCACCGAACAGGCGGCCCACGATGCCGCGATCAACGCACTTACCAACCACAGGAAACAACGTCATGAAGAAGATCAAGGGTAGCTCGGTCAACAACTCGATTGCCTGGCCGAAGACAGAGAAGCGCCCGCCGGCATCGGTGCGCGGCACGCCGAGCAATGGCGCGAAGAAGTACGAGCGCGAGGACGCGATCAACGCCGGGCTGGACGCGCTGCTGAAGCGGGGCGCGTAAGTTGGCGAAGAAGCCCGCACCGGCTCCGGTAGACCAGGGCCTCATTGATGCACGCGCTGCGCTCTACCAGCGCAACGCGGCGGCTCAGCGCAAGGTCGAACGAGACGACGTGTTCCTCATGACCAGCGGCGAAGTTGAACGGCGTCGCCGTGTCCGCCGCGCGCTGAAGCAGGACCACAGTAGCCTCGCCTACGAGGCGACCGCGCGTGAAGGCAAAAGGCTCATGGCGACGCTCAGCGAAGAGTTTGAGCAGCACGAGGAAGCCCGCGTGGTGAGCGCCGCCGAGCAGCGAGAGCGCTACGCCGAGCGGCAGGCGGAAGAGGCCGAAGCCCTCGAAGAGATGATCCGCGCCCGGCGCGGCGACTAAAAGGATTTTTGAAACAGTGACCGATCTACTCGACGCCCTTCGCTGGCTTGCCGGCCTCGATCCGCAGAACATGACCCTGATGCCGAACTCGACGCCGGCACCGGCCGGCGCGATCCCGGCGCGCTCGCCGTACGGCAATCAGCGCTTCGGCGGCAACACCTATGGTGGCAATCAGTTCGGCGGCAATCGTTTCGGCGCGAGCGCCGGTCCCGGCGAGACGGGCGGCACGCCCGACGCGGAGCGGCCGAGCCCATACGGTCTCGACTTCCGTGGTCTCATGGATGAACTGGACGAAGAGCGCCGCCGGAAGCTTGAGCGGCAGGCGCAAGCCGTCACGGTCAACGCGAACCCGCCCGGCACGAGCTACTATGGGTCTGAAGGCGTACCGGTCCCTGAAGCGGACCTGCCCGACTACATCGGTAACCAGCCCGGCGTTGCGCCGAGCGGCAGCGACGCAGACACACGCGGCCGCGAACAGTTCGGCCTTGATCCTCTGCCGGCTCCGACGCCGATCAACCGCGCTCCAGGTGATGGCGTTGCCAGCGTGCCGCAGGTCGCGCCCGCCGGCTTCACGCCCAGCGCGCCGCCGAGCGCGGCAGACGCGCCGACCTTCGCGCCGCGCCCTTCGAGCGGCGGCAGCGGGTACGGCGATGCAATCTCGGGTCTAGGCGCTCTCGCCCAATCTCTATGGCGCATGGGTCAGCCCGGCTTGCGCGATCACGGCGGCGACCTTGATCCGATTACCAACTTGCCGACGCAGCTTCAGCAGCGCCGGCTGAATGAGCAACACATCCAGGGCAACGACATCGCGCTCGCGCAGCAGCAGGCCGTGATGCAGCACATGCAATCGCCGGAGTTCGCCGCGCAGTTCAAGCAGATGCCGGCGGCCCTTCAGGGCCTTATCGGTGCGGCCGCCAAGGCCGGCGACTATCGGACGATTGCCGGCGTGCTGGCGCAACAGGCGCGCTTCTCCCAGCCCGTCAACGTCGGCAACGGTTGGGTATTGGACCGTTCCACCGGCATCGCGCACAACCCGACGACCGGCCAGTCCGCCATGCTCGGCGCGAACGGCAACATGACGCCTATCTCGGCCCCTGGCGCGCAGACCGCAGCGCCGACACAGCAGGGCGGCAACAGCCCCGCCCCCGCGTGGGCGAAGGACCTGCCGGAAGGCGTGGACGTGAACAAGCTCGCGGGCCTTAGCGATGACATCCGCAATCGCGCAATCCGCGTGATCAACGGCCTTGATCCGATGCCGTCGTCTGCGCGCAACAACCCGATCAACGCGGCCGTGTCTAGCGCCGTCGCGGCGGCCGCCCCCGGCTTTGATCCCGCGCGCGCCAAGGGTGCGGCAGACATGATCAAGAACGTCAGCAGCGGCAAGATTGCCGATGAGCTTACGAACTTCGCGACCGTGCACGCACACGCCGGCGAATTGGCCGACGCGGCCAAGGCGATGAAGAACGGCGACATCGTCGCGGCCAATCGCATTCTCAACAACCTCGGTTACCAGTCCGGTAGTTCGGCGCGCGTCGTGTTCGACAACATCCAGAACGCCTACACGCACGAGCTTCAGGGGGTGTTGGCGAAGGGTCATATCACCGACGCCGAGATGAAGCAGTCCAACGCCGGCATCTCGTCAGACATGAGCCCGCGCCAGATTGCCGACGCGATGGCCGCAGGCCAGAAGCTCATGCGCGACAAGATCGAACAGCGCTACGCAACGGCCTTCACGGCCGCCGGCAAGCGCATCGATCCGTACTTTGAACGCTTCGGCCTCTCCGGTGGCCCACAGGCTCGGCGACAGGAACAGCCGCAGCAGTCGGGCGGCGCGTCTAAGAAGGACCGGCCGCCGCTTTCCAGCTTCGAGCGATAACAGATGGATTTTGACGTTAAAGGCGCACGCGCTGCCGGCTACACCGATGCGGAGATCGCCGATCACCTTGCCGGCAGCGAGAAGTTCGACGTGGGTGCTGCCCGCGACGCCGGCTACAGCGATAGCGAGATCGTCAATCACCTGGCACTCGGTGCCGGTGGTCGCGAGGGCGTCGCGAAGGGTTCGGACGAAAGCGCGTATGGCCGTGTGAAGAACGCTGCCGCGTCGGCCCTGAATGGTCTCCTGTTCGGCTGGGGTGACGAAGCGACCGCAGGTCTCAAGGCTGCGGCTCCGTTTATCTCCGGCACCGGCTCGCACGCCGACACGTTCGATCAGCGCTATCAGGAGAACCTGAAGAGCGAGCGCACCCGGCGCGAGACGTATGCCGGCGCGCATCCCGTCGAAAGCGTCGCGGCCAACGTTGGCGGCGCGCTGCTCACGGCACCCCTGCTACCCGCAGCCGCGACGGCTACGGTCCCCCGAGCTATCGGGACGGGAGCCGCGCTCGGTGCATTGCAGGGCTTCGGTGAAGGCGAAGGCGGCTTCGCTAATCGCCTTCAGAGCGCAGCCACAGGCGCGGCCATCGGTGGCGCTGGTATGGGTGCGCTCGGCGTTGCCGGCAAGGCGTTCCCCTGGCTCACGAGCTTGGCGAGCGGCGTGTCTCCTGAGGCGCAAGCGCTTGCGCGCCAAGCTGGCCGCGAAGGCGGCGCGAACGCGGAGACCTTCATCGCCAACATGAAGGCCCCGGACCGCGCAGCCCTCGTGGACATGCTTGATCAGGGTATCGACGCCGTGAAGGCGGCCGGGCAGCAGAAGTACCTCGCGGATATGGCCCGCATCGGTCAGAACGGCGCGGGCAAGCCGCTGTCATACGCGCCCATTGATCAGGCGTTGCAGAGCGCGGCGGGCAGCCTCGTGCACGCGCCCACGGGCTTCGTAAAGGACCCTCACGCGCTCGGCGTGGTCCACCAGATGGCAGAGACCGTCGCGCAGCACAAGGCGCTACCCGGCCAGACGGCCGACGTGATGTCCTTCGATGCGTTGAAGCAGGCCCTTGGCCACATCTGGAAGCGGCAGCCCTACGGCTCGAATGAAAGGCGCGTCGCCGGCGAAGTCTACAACGCCGTGAAGACGAGCATCGATCGTCAGGATCAAACCTACGCAATCGCCATGCACAAGTATTCGACGATGAAAGACGAGGTCGATCAGGTCCGTTCGATGCTGGGCAACCCGGACAAGGTGAAGAATGTAGACACCATCGTCGGTCGCCTTCTGTCTACGCTGCGCAACGACGTGTCTAGCCGCTACGGCGCACGCCGCGACGCTCTAGACATCATCGCGCAGCACCAGCCGGAACTCCCGTACGCAATTGCCGGCCAAACCATGCACGAGATCATGCCTCGCGGCCTCGTGGCGCGCGCGTGGACTGCGGCCAAGCTTGACCACGGCCTTGCGAACTTGCCGAACCTTGCCACCTTGCCGGCCGCATCGCCGCGCGTCGTGGGCAACGTGAACTATCGCATCGGCCAGATGCAGGGCGCGATGCCGAACGTAGCGATCCCCGGCCTCAACGCCGCGCAGAACCAGCTACTCAATCCCGCCGCGCCCTTCGTCGTAGGCGGCATGCCCATCCCCGATACCAGCAGACAGTAAAAGAGACACATGTTTAGCAATCGATACATCCACGCCGGCTTCTCGCCTCTCGCGCGCATGGGCGTTGCCCAGTTCGGCGGCAGCAAGGGCGGCAGCTCGCAGGTGCAGACCGCGTACACCAACAGCACGACCGGCCCCCCGGCTTGGGCACAGAACGCGTCGAAGGACCTTTACAACAA
>Ga0209909_100596_pt1 | contig 13734 bp, 16 predicted proteins | sample FECB22metaG_FD_188302 | JGI IMG/M metagenome (GOLD analysis project Ga0209909, IMG submission 188302) | Cyanobacterial communities from the Joint Genome Institute, California, USA - FECB-22 (SPAdes) (version 3) | ecosystem: Environmental > Aquatic > Thermal springs > Hot (42-90C) > Microbial mats... | reverse complement strand
TATGCGGTGGTTCCGGCCACCTCGGACAGCTCCTGATCAGACGAACCGCGCGGAGCGTCGTCGCGAAGCCGAAACGGTAATCACATCACTGCATCCGGGCTCCGCGCCCGGCGCTCCGCCCGCCCTTTCCGACTCCGCGTGAGAACGACGGAGCGACGACGCGTGCGCGCACCCCAAAGGAGCGCGGACCTCCAGCTCCGCGACCCCCCCCCTCCCGACCGCACGTCGCGGACGTGGGCGTCCGCGCTCCCCGCTCATGACCCTCACCCCGGCGGCGGGGTCGTCCGCCACCAGCCCGTGACGGAGAAGCGCGGCTCAGGCGCGAAGTCGGCGACCTGGGTGACCAGATGCGGCTGGGGCACGCGGAAGACGTTCAGCGTCCCGAACGAAGGAACGAACGTCTGCTCCACGTCGCCGGCCTCGTCCGTGAAGGCCAACAGCCCGCCCCATTCCGGTCGCCAGCGCGGCGTCAGGTTCAGGACGTAGGCGTACAGCCGCCCCGCGTCCTCATGCCGGTCGTCGTGGCCGTTCAGGAAGTGGCCCGGCAGATAGCGCGTCGCCTGGGCGTCGACGTAGGCGATGCGGTCGTCGCCGGTCAGCGCCCTCGTCCAGTCCAGCCAGGCCGAGTCGTTGAACAGGGCGTGCAGCCCGTCCAGCGGCGCCGGCAGCGGCAGGCCCAGCGTCCGCGCCTGGCCCAGACGAAGCCGATCGTAGATGAACTGGAACCCCTCGGCCGCCTCCTCATGCACCATGGCGATCAGGCGCGCCTTCTCGGCCGGATCCTGGACGTCGAAGACGGCGGCGGGCACGTCGGTCCCGAAGGGCGTGCGGATGGCCCGGTTCCAGACCATGTCCGGCCCCGCCAGCGCCGCGTGCAGGCCGCGCGTCAGGTCGTCGCCCAGCGGCATGTCGATCCGCACGCGGCCGGTCTGGGCCAGCCTGTCGATCGCCTCGGACGGCGGCGGCGTCATTCCACCGTGACCACGATCTTGCCCAACGCCGAGCGGTCGCCCAGGGCCGCGATGGCGTCCGCCGCCTTCTCCAGCGGGAAGGTGCGGCTGACGCGCGGCTTGATCTTGCCCTCGCTCCAGAACCGCATCAGGTCCGCGACGTTGGCCGCATGACCCGCCGGATCGCGCATCACCGCCGCGCCCCAGAAGACGCCGACCACCGACACCGACTTCAGCAGGGTCAGGTTTAACGGCAGGCTGGGAATGCCCGCTGGGAAGCCGACGACCAGATAGCGCCCGCCCCAGTCCATCGCCCGCAGCGCCGGCTCGGCGTAGTCGCCGCCGACCGCGTCGTAGACGACGTCGGCGCCGTCGCGCCCGCTGGCCAGCTTCAACTCGCCGGACAGCTCCTTCTGCGCCGCCTTGTCCATCGGCCCGGTGGGATAGATCAGGCCGTTGTCGGCCCCGGCCTCCAGTGCGAACTGCACCTTGTCGTTTGTGCTGGCCGCCGCGATGACGTGCGCGCCCATGGCCTTGCCCAGCTCGACCGCCGCCACGCCCACGCCGCCCGCGGCGCCCAGCACCAGCAGGCTTTCGCCGGCCTGAAGCTGGGCCCGGTCCTTCAGGGCATAGTAGCTGGTGCCATAGGTCATCAGCAGCGCCGCGCCCTCCTCGAACGACATGCCGTCCGGCATCTTCACGACCGAGGCGGCGGGCACGGCGATCCGCTCCACCAGCCCGCCCCAGCCGGGCACGGCGATGACCCGGTCGCCGACCTTCAGTCCGGTCGCTCCCTGACCGAGCGCCTCCACCACGCCCGCCAGTTCGGCGCCGGGAGAGAACGGCCGCGACGGCTTGAACTGGTATTTGTCCTCGATGATCAGGGTGTCGGGAAAGTTGATCCCCACGGCCTTCACTTCGATCACCACTTCGCCCTTCAGCGGCGTGGGATCGAGCGTCGATTCGACCACCAGGGTCTCGGGCCCACCGGGCGCTTTGGACAGGACGGCGCGCATTCAGACGGACTCCTTGCGGGAAGGATCCACCTGGCGGATCCAGCCGGTTATGGACAGGCGGGCGGCGCCCGCGAACGGGGCCACGCTGGAAACGGCGTGGGCGCACGGCACGCGGAACAGGTTCAGCGCGTTCCAGGCGGGCGTATAGGCCTCGGCCACATGACCGTCGTCGTCGATGAAGGTCAGAAGCCCGCCCCAATCGACGCGCCAACGCGGAGTCAGGTTCAGCACATAGGCATAAAGCCGCCCCGCCTCCGGTTTCCGATCGTCGTGCTGGGTCAGATAGTGTCCGGACCGGAACCGGGTCGCCTGGGCATCGACGAAATTGGGCCGGTCGTCGCCGGTGACCTTGCGGACGAACTCCAGGAATCGCGCGCCGTTCAGGAAGGCATGGACCTCCGCGAGCGCCGTCGGCAGGGCCTCGCCCCGGGCCGCCATGTCGCTGAGCCTCAGATTGTCGAACATGTAGTGAAAGCCGTCGCGTGCCTCCGCATGGGCGAGGTCGATCAGCCTGGTCTGGGCGTCCGTGGGCATCGCCGCCAGCTGCTCGATCGGCACGTCGACGGTCTGGCCTCCGCCCAGGGTGGACAGCCACCAGAGGGTCTCCGCATGCAGCGCGGCATGGACGCGCTGCGCGGCCGACTGCGTCAGGAAGCCGGGCATATGGACCCGTCCCGCCCGACCGAACGCCGCGGCGACCCCATCGGGAGACAGGGTCGGATCGATCGAGATCGGCGATTCGCCGACGGGTTGGGCTTGCACGTCGGTTCCCTGCTCGCGCATGACGGGCTTCATCGACGAACGCTAGCGGGCGGCGAGGCCGCGCGAAAGGGGCTGGAATGGGCGGAGCACTGATCCTGCACGGCGGCGCCGGCGCCCGCCGCAGCAAGGACTACACGGCCGAGCGCGCCCACATGGCCGAGGTCGTCACCCACATGGCCGAGCGGCTGAACGCCGGTGCGGCGGCGCTGGACGTGGCGGTCGAGGCCACGATGCTGCTGGAGGACTCCGGTCTCTACGTCGCCGGGCGGGGCGGCTCGCCCAATCTGTCCGGCGCATTCGAACTGGACGCCAGCCTGATGGACGGCGCGACCGGACGCGTCGGCGCCGTCGCGGCGCTGCAGGGATTCAAAAACCCGATCGCCGCCGCCCGCGCCGTCATGGACCGCACGCCGCACGTGCTGCTGGCCGGAGAGGGCGCGGCGCGCTTCGCCGGGGAATGCGGCCTCGACCGCATCGCCGACGTCAATGCCTGGTTCACCCGCGCCGGTCAGGGCGAGGACAATCATCCGCCGGGCACGCTGGCGCACGGCACCGTCGGGTGCTGCGTGCTGGACTCCAGGGGCCGGCTGGCCGCCGCCACCTCGACGGCGGGCGTGTTCGGAAAGATGCCCGGCAGGGTCGGCGACAGCCCGGTGGTGGGCGGCGGCGTCTGGGCCGACGCGCGGGTGGCCGTATCCTGCACCGGCCAGGGCGAATACTTCCTGCGCACCGTCGCGGCCGCCCGCGTCGGCTGGTCGGTCGAGGCCGGAGCCGACGTCGTCGACGCCGCCCGCGCGGCCGTGGACGCGGTCGGGGCCCTGGGCGGCGACGGCGGCCTGATCGCGCTGGACGTCCGGGGCCGCGTCGCCCACCCCTTCAACAGCCAGGGCATGAAGCGCGCCTGGCTGACGCCGGAGGGCGAAATCCGCGTGGCCGTGTTCGAGGAGAGTGCGACCTGAGAGCGCCCCTCAAGCCGCGAGGCGCCCGAACGGCAGGGCCTTAAGCCGACAAACACACCACCTGCGCCACCCGCAGGTCTCGGCGCAGGGCGTCGGCCACGCGGCCGTAATTGTCCGGCGTCACCGGCTCGCCCAGGGTCGGCTCGTCGGCGCGCTGGATCCCCCGGATCGCAGGCAGGAAGGTGTCGGGCGAGGTCGTGTAGACCCGCCCTCGGCGCGGGGCCTCGGCGATGGTCACGCCCACGACGCGGCCATATCGGTCCAGGGCCGGCGCGCCCGAGAGGCCCGACAACGTGCCGCGCAGGCCGTCGGTGCGCGCGATCTCGGCCCAGGCCAGGACGGGCTCGTCGCGCGCGCCCCGGCCGCGCACCCTGAACGTCTCGCGGCCCAGCAGGCGCGTCGTCACCTCTCCCGGCCGCCCCTGCGGATAGCCGGGGTGGAACGCTCTCTGGCTCAACCGCAGCGGCAGTTCGTTCGGCACGTGCAGCGCCGGCGGCCCGCCGGCGGTCAGCAGCAAGGCCACGTCCGCCCGGGGCGCCAGCCGCACGTCCGCCGCCACGGCCCGTCCGCCGCCGACCACGATGGCCGGCCGGCGGCAGCCCTCGACCACGTGCCTGGCCGTGACCCAGCGGCCCTCGCCGGCGATGGAGAAGGCGGTGCCCGCCGCGGGCTGGAACGGGATGTCCGGCGCGGTGACGGTGACGGTGTCGTCGAACGGGGTGACGGGCCCCAGCAGGGCGCCCTCCGCCGCATCCGGCGGCGGCGGGGCAGGCGGGGTGTAGACGTCCTCGCGCGCCTGAACGGCGGCGACGATCAGAACCCCGACGACCGCGACGTAGATCAGCCAGTCGGGCAGGCGCATGACGTCAGGCCGCCAGGGCCGAGGCCAGGATCAGCGCCGTCGCCAGCTTGGCCCCCACCAGCAGGACGGCGGCGGACACCTCGCCCTCGCGGATGCGTTGCGGCAGGCCGTTCAGGATTGCGTCCACCACCCGGAAGGCCAGCAGCTGTATCGCCACCGTGGCGGCGCCCCAAAGGCCGATCTCGCGCAGCGAGGTCGACGACGTCAGCGAGACCGCCAGCGGGACCGCCAGGCCGATCAGAACCCCGGCGAAGGCCACCGCCGCGGCGGCGTTGCCCTCGCGGATCAGCTCGATCTCCTTCCAGGGGGTCAGCGCGGCATAGATCACCGCGCCCAGCACCAGCAGGCCCAGCGTCGCCGCCAGGTGCAGCAACATGACGGGGAAACCCGCCGCGAAGGCCTGAACCTCGGCGCTGGCGAGCAGATCGGAGAGAAAGGATTCCATCGGAACGGGAGCCGCGGCGCCCCATGCGCCCGATCCGCCGTGTGCCCCAATCGCGCCCCAATCCGCAAGCGCGCCGGGGACACACCCGGTGACCGAAGATTACAGCGGGCGGCGAGGCGGTGGGGGCGCCCTCCTAAAGCAACGCCACGCCCTCCACCCCCGCTGCACGGAGAAGGTCGGCGTCGAAGGTGGCGAACGCCAGGTCGCGGCGGAGCGCCAGCTCGAGATAGAGGGCGTCGTAGAGAGTGAGCTTGTGGCGCCTGGCGAGGGTCATCGCGGCCCAGATCTGGTTCTGTCCCTCAAGGTCGATCTCGATGGCCAAGGCTTCGATGTCCGCCTGGGATTGTTCCAACTGGACTTCGGAAAGCCTGTTACGCCGTAGGGTGACGAGCAACACATTGCCGATCCCAGCGGGCAGATGGAACGGTGCGATCAAGGCCTCGGCGGCGTCGATCATCCGGTCGGCCTCTTCACCGTCCTCGTCGGGCAGAGCCCATGCGCCCAGGACGGAAGCGTCGACGACGACGAGGGTCACCGCCGGCCTTCCTCCTTCCAGGCCTTGATCTCGGCCCGGGTGGTGGGTCCATGTTCGGCGAGGATGCGCGCGCGCAGCTCGCGATGGCGCGCCATGAAGGCCGCCGTTTCCTCCGGCGACCGGCGCAGCCCGGACAGCGGGGCCACGCGCGCCACGGGGCGGCCGTGGCGGGTGACCACCGTCTCCTCACCGCGCTCGGCACGGTCGATCAGTTCGGAGAATCGGGCCTTGGCGTCGTAGACGCCGAGGGTCTCGGCCATGGGAAGCTCCTGTCCAGAACTCTGGTCAGACATAGCGTGGATCAGACGTCGGCGTAAGTCACGCCGCGTCCCGCTCGGCCTTCCTGAGCGCGCTGGCCCGCACCTTTTCGCTCTCGCTCTTCAGCTGGCCGCAGGCGGCCAGGATGTCCCGTCCGCGAGGCGTGCGGATCGGGCTGGCGTAGCCGGCCTTGTTCAGGATGGCGGCGAAGCGTTCGATGGTGGCCCAGTCCGAGCATTCGTAGTCCGTGCCGGGCCACGGATTGAACGGGATCAGATTGACCTTGGCCGGGATGCCCTGGATCAGGCGGACCAGGGCGCGCGCCTCTTCCGGGCTGTCGTTGACGCCCTTCAGCATGACGTATTCGAACGTCACGCGCCGCGCGTTGGACAGGCCCGGATAGGCGCGGATGCCGGCCATCAGCTGGTCCAGCGGATACTTCTTGTTCAGCGGCACCAGCACGTCGCGCAGGGCGTCGTTTGTGGCGTGCAGGCTGATCGCCAGCATGGCGGCGGTGCGGCCGCCCAGCGCGCCCAGCTGGGGCACGACACCGCTGGTCGACACCGTGATCCGGCGCCGCGACAGGGCGATGCCCTCACCGTCCGAAATGACGTCGATGGCGTCGGCGACGTGGTCCAGATTGTACAGCGGCTCGCCCATGCCCATGAAGACGATGTTGGACAGGCGGCGGTCTTCCTTGGGCGACGGCCATTCCTCCAGGTCGTCGCGGGCGACCTGAACCTGGGCCACGATCTCGGCGGCGGTCAGGTTGCGGACCAGCTTCTGCGTGCCCGTGTGGCAGAAGGTGCAGTTCAGGGTGCAGCCGACCTGGGACGACACGCACAGGGCGCCGGCGCGGCCCACGTCGGGGATGTAGACGGTCTCGATCTCGATCCCCGGGGCGGTGCGGATCAGCCATTTGCGGGTGCCGTCCCTGGACACCTGCCGCTCGACGATCTCGGGCCGGGCCAGGGTGAAGGCCTCGGCCAGTTTCGCGCGGGTTTCCTTGGCGACGTCGCTCATCAGGGCGAAGTCGACGACCCCATAGTGGTGGATCCAGCGCCACACCTGCGACGCCCGCATCCGGGCCTTCTCGGGCGGGCAGACGTCGGCGTCGATCAGCGCCTGACGCAGGCCCTCGCGCGTCAGACCGGTCAGGTTGACGGGGGCGCCAAGGTCTTTGGCGGCCGCCGGACTGGCGCGCGTCAGGTCGAGGGTCAGGCTCAAGGGAGGGCGATCCGCGTTCGAAAAGGCTTTGGGAAGGCGGGGCTTATAGCACGAAAGGCGGCGAAGGCGTGACCTCAGCCCCCTCCCAGCCGCTTCAGCGCCTCGCGCGCCAGTTCATGGTGCCGCTTGCGCACGTTGGCCCCCAGCGTCGCCAACAGGGCCGCGATCACCGCCGCGTCGTCGGTGAAGCCGATGCCGGCGAAGACGTCCGGAATGGCGTCGATCGGCATGACGAAATAGGCCAGGGCCGCCAACATCAGCCCCTTGGCCGCCGTCGGCGTCTCCGGATCTCGCGCGGCGTACCAGACCGACAGGGCGCGATCGGCGAAGGGCACGCGGCTGGCGACGCGGCGCATCTTGGGCCAGAAGCCCTTGGTGACGCGGGTCTCGTTCACCCGCTGGACGGACGGCACCAGCGCCCGTTGGGGGTCCAGCACTTCGGCGGGATCGATCGGTTTGGCATCGGCGGTCATGGCCGCTAAACCCTCGCGCAACTCAACGGTTCAGGCCGAACATAGGGACTTCCTCCATGAAACTCGACGGGTCGATCGCGGCGGTGGTGACGGGCGGGGCCTCAGGGCTTGGCGAGGGCACGGCCCGCGCGCTTGCGGCCAGGGGCGTCAAGGTCGCCGTCTTCGATCTGAACGTCGAGCGCGGCGAGGCGGTCGCGGCCGAGATCGGTGGCGTCTTCTGCGAAGTGAACGTGACCAGCGACGAGAGCGTCGCCGCCGGCTTCTCCAAGGCTCGCGCCGCCCACGGGCAGGAGCGTCTGACCGTCAACTGCGCCGGGATCGCGACGGGCCAGAAGACGGTGTCGCGCAATCGCGAGACGCAGGAGCCGCGCGCCCACGACATGGCCCAGTTCGAGCGCACCGTCTCGATCAATCTGTTCGGCACCTTCCGCGTGCTGTCGCAGTCGGCGGCCGGGATGGTGACGCTGGACCCGCTCGAGGACGGCGAACGCGGGGCGATCATCAACACCGCCTCCGTCGCCGCGCAGGACGGCCAGATCGGTCAGGCCGCCTATTCGGCGTCCAAGGGCGGCGTCTACGCCATGACCCTGCCGATCGCGCGGGATCTGATGAACGAGGGCGTGCGGGTCAACACCATCCTGCCCGGCATCATGTGGACCCCGATGATGGCCGGCATGGACCAGAAGGTGCAGGACGCCCTGGCCGCCATGATCCCCTTCCCGAAGCGCCTGGGCACGCCGCAGGACTATGCAAACCTGGCCCTGCATCTGGCCGAGAACACCTACATCAACGGCGAGTGCATCCGCCTGGACGGCGCGATCCGGCTGGCGCCGCGGTGAGGACCACGACAGACTTTGAAGATCGGTTCCGATTGTCATCCCGGACGGCTCGGAGCGGCGATCCGAGACGGCCACCCGCCCTTTCCTGAGCTCCCGGAGATCGCATCGCGATCATCCGGGAGACGGCCAGACATGTCCTCAGCATTCGCCCGGACAGTTGCTGACGCAACTTCCGGGCAGGCGAACGTTGGGCGCGAGCGTCCCGGATCGCCGCTCCGCGTCGTCCGGGATGACAAGGTGCGGGGCGTCGTCCGGGTGTTGAGCCGACCTCACTCCACAACGCTGAACTTCCGCCCGTCGAACACCTTCAGCACCACATCCAGCTCGCGTCCCCGCTTCAGCACCTGACCGCCGGAGCCGAACACCGCCCACTGGCCCTGGCGACGCTGCAGGGCCGGGCGTTTCTCGATGCGGTACAGCGGCGCGTCGCCGGAGCGATGAAAGATGGCGAACTCCGCCGCGTCGTCGTGGCCGAGCACCGAATAGTCGCGCCACTGGCCCGCCGCGATGCCGCGCCCGTAGACGCGCAGGATGCGCTCCAGCTCGCGCCGGTCGAAGAAGACGGGGCCAGCTTTAGGATCGGGCAGGGCCTCGAAACTCATGTTCGCAGAGTGGGGTCGATTCCATCCCGGCGCCAGCCCTTGGCGCCTGACACGAAATGGCCCCGTTTCGGACTTTCACGCGCCGCCTTGGCCGACGATCTATGTCTCATCGGCTCGCCGGGGTTCGGAGTGAACCTGGATCCTGAACAGCCCCCCCAGCCCCCCGGTTCATTCCGCTTAGGGCTCCGGCGGGCCGATGCTTCCTCCAAGCGAGACGTCCGCCCCGCCACCCCTCCCCCCCTCCAGGCGGCGGCGGGCGTCTTCGTTTCAGGGCCGACCCCCTACAGCGTGATCTGAACCTCGTCCTCGCCGCGGCGGACCGTCAGCACACGCGCGCCCTCGGCCGACAGCGCGGCCGAGGCTCCAGACAGATCGGCCACGCCGACGCCGTCGATCGTCACGATCAGATCGCCGGCGCGCAGGCCGGACGCTGCGGCCGCAGAGCCGCTCTCCACCGATTCGACCCGCAGACCGGGGGTCTCGCCCGCCGACGCCGCCAGGGTCGCGCCCCGCGCCACCAGACGGTCCCAGCCCATGACCACCCCCTGGGGCGTCGCCATGCGGACCTGGACTTCGCCGCCCATCTCGACGCCGTCACGCAGCCAGGCGATCGTCAGCCGACTGTCGGGCGCGGCGACGCCGACCGTGGCCAACACCGAGCCGGCGTTGGCCACGGTCCGCGAGTGGATGCGGGTCAGGACGTCGCCGGGCCTGAGCCCCGCCTGCTCGGCCGGAGAGCCGGGGGCGACGTCCAGCACGACCGCGCCGCGCACCGTGCCCAGGCCCAGCTCCCGCGCCCGGTCGGCGGTCAACGAGCCCAGCACCGCGCCGATCTCGCCGCGCCGAACCTCGCCGAAGTCGCGCAACTGGCCCACGACGTAGAGCATGATGCGCGTCGGCACGGCGAAGGCGATGCCGTCGTTGCCGCCGCCGCCGCCGGACAGGATGGAGGTGTTGATGCCGATCAGCCGGCCCCGGCTGTCCAGCAGCGGCCCGCCGGAGTTGCCGCTGTTCACCGCCGCGTCGGTCTGGATGTAGTCCTCGACCGCGTCACCCAGGCCCGACCGGTTCAGGCCGGAGATGACGCCCATGGTCACGGTCTGGTCCAGGCCCAGCGGGTATCCCACCGCGAAGGCGACGTCGCCGGTGCGCAGGGTGTCGCTGTCGACGATCTCGACCTGCATCAGGCCGGGGGCCTCGATCTTCAGAACGGCGATGTCGGTGGCCTTGTCCGCGCCGATCAGGGTCGCGTCCAGCAGGCGGCCGTCCAGCATGTCGACGGTGAACTTGGTCCCGTTTTCAACCACGTGCTGGTTGGTGACGATGATGCCCTGAGCCGCGTCGATGATGACGCCCGATCCGGTGGCGATCAGCTTGGGCTCGCGCGAGGTCGAGGACGGGCCCTCGGACTGGCCCAAGGTCGTGACCTGCACTACGGCCGGCAGCGACTTCTCCAGCCCGCCGGCGAAGGTGAAGACGCCGCGCCGCTGGTCATAGGGCGCCGGCGCCGCCTGGGCCCAGGCCAGACCGGCGGGCGCGGCGACGGCCAGGACGGCGGCGAGGCTGAGCGAGAAGCGGATGGTGCGACGCATGGCTGTTTCCTGTTCCCGCTCAAGCTAGCGCGTGAAGCGGGCCGTGACGACCGTGCCCGGATCGGCCGCGGAAATCTCCAGACTTCCCCCGTGACGACGCATGACGGCGCGGACGAACGACAGGCCCATGCCATGACTCTCCTCGCCCTGCGGAGTTTCCGCGCCGAAGCCCGGCCCCTGGTCTGCGACGGTGAAGACGGCGCCATCGCCGTCGGGGCGGACGGACAGGCGGATCTCGCCGCCCTCGGGCGAAAACTTCACCGCATTGTCGACCAGATTGACCAGCGCGCGCTGCAGCAGGGAGCGGACGCCCAGCACGAGGCCGGGCTCGGCCTCCACCCGCAGGGCTATCCCGCGCGTCTCGGCCAGCGGCTCGTACAGCTCGGCCGTAGCCTGGATCAGCTGCGCCAGATCGACCCGCTCGAAGGCCCAGGCCTGGCCGTCGCGCAGCGTCAGGGTCTCGGCCATGGCCTGGCTGAGCCGCGACAGATCGGCCTTCGCTTCGCCCAGCAGGCGGCGGCGCTCGGCGGCGTCCGGGGCGTCCTCCATCGCCTCCAGCCGCGCGGTGGCGCGGGCCAGCGGCGTGCGGAAGTCGTGGGCCAACTGGTCCGAAGAGTCGCGCAGCCAAGTCAGCAGGTCGTCCAGCCGGTCCAGCGTCCGGTTCACGTGCCGGGTCAGGGGTTCCAATTCCGGCGCCACGCCGCTCTCGGGCGCGCGGCGGGACAGATCCCCGACCGCCGCGCCCTCCAACGCCCGGCTGACGGCCGCGAGCGCCAGGGTCAGCCGGCCGCGCGCCACCACGGCCCCCGCCAGCGCGGTGACCAGGATCAGCCCCGCCGCCGCCGCGACGGCCAGCACGGCGCGGAACCAGGCGTCGCCCAGCGGCGCCACCACGCGGCCCACGCGCACGTCCAGCGCCCCGACCGACTTGGCCACCACCACCACGTCCACGGCGCGGCCGGAGCACAGTTCGCCAGCCGCCAGCCGGACCAGCTGCACATCCTCCCCCAGCCCCGGCAGCGGAGTCGCCGCCCGCTCCGCCAGTGCCGGCAGGCCCGCCGGCTTGCCGACCGGGGCGCGGATCAGGCGCACCCCCGCCCCGCCCCGCCCCGTGCGGCAGGTCTCCTCGATCGTCACCTCGCTCTGGGCGGCGGCGGGGCCGTCCTGAAAGGCGGCCAGCCAGGTCGAGAAATAGGCGGCGTCGGCGGCGGTCATGTCGCCCGCGGCCAGACCGGCTTCGGCCCCCAGCTTGGACGCCATGGCGGCATAGTCGGCCAGCGCCGCCAGCGCCGCCTGTTTCCGCTGTTCGGCGCGCACGGCCAGGCCCGTGACGATCAGCGAGCCGGTCAGGGCGATCGCCGCCAGAACGCCGACCCCCACCGACAGCTGCGCCAGGGTGCGCCGCCCCAGCCAGGCCCGGATGCGCCCGCCGGTCACCTAGCTCGCCGGTCCCAGATCCCGGAAGACGAGACTCTGGCTACGGGCCGAGACGATCAGGGGGTGCAGGTCGTCGGGCACCTCCGGGCACTGCTCCTTCAGCCGTTTGCGCAGGGCCGAGATGCGGGCGTCGATGATGTTGACGAAATTGTCGGGCAGGAAGTTCCACTCCACCCAGCAGCGGTCCCACAGCATGGTCTTGGTCACCGGCTGGCCCCGCGCGCCCATCAGTTCCGAGACGATGGCGAACTCCAGCGGCGACAGGTCGATCACCCGGTCGCGGCACTTCAGCGTGCGGGCGCCGGGCGACAGGCGGAAGGGGCCGTTGACCAGTTCGGAAGGCGCGGACGGCGCGGACTTTCGGGCCGAGCGGCGCAGCTGGGCGGCGATGCGGGCCAGCAGTTCCTCGTCGCCCACCGGCTTGGCCAGATAGTCGTCGGCGCCGGACAGAAGCCCGTCGACCTTCTGCCGCTCGCCCCCCAGCGCCGTCAGCATCAGGGCCGGGGCGTCGGCCGAGGGGCCGGCCGAGGCGCGAATGCGCTTCAGCGTCTCCAACCCGTCCAGGCCCGCCGTCAGCCGGTCCAGGATCAGCACGTCATAGGCGTGGCCGGCCGCGGCCTGAAGCGCCCCCTCGCCCGCGTCGAACCGGTCGATCCGGGCGAACCCCGCGCGCCGCAGCCGCGCCTCGACGTGCTCGGCCAGCGCGGGATCATCCTCCAGCAGCAGGGCCGAGCGCCCGGCGAAGGCCGCGCCCAGCTGGGCGAAGGCGTCGTCCTGGATCGCGGCGTCGGCCATGCGTGTTCAGCTCCTCTTTACAGCCGGACGATGACGCGCGGGAAAGCAGGGAGCAAGGCGCAGCTTCCCGATGGTTTCTGATCCGAACGTCCAGTCAAACGGGAGGGCATTTGATTTATTCGCGTCCTGCGATAGCGTCGCTCCTCGGGGGAAGTACAAGTTTGACGCCATCGATCGACGACTTGCGGCGACTTCGTCGCGCGATTGTGGACGAGACCGGAGGCCAGAACGATTTGGTCGAACGGCAGGTCCGCCGCGTTCAGGTGGGCCTGGTGTTCGCAGGCGCCGCTGCGGCGGGTGCTGCGCAGTTCTTGGACCCGGCAGGGTCGGGACAAATCCCTTGGGACAAGCTGCTGGGCTTTGGCGGCGTCTTCATGGTCTTGGTCGGTTCACTCTGGTCGCTGGACAAGCGAAGCGTTGGGGCGTCGCCATCATGACCAGCAATCGACCCGGCCAGTTCGACAATAGTGCAGACAGCGAAGGCTGGAGAAACGCCGAAGGTGCGAGACTGCTGAGCGGGGCGGTTGCATTGGCGGCTTCCATTCATTTACGGGAACTTAAGCTCGCCGGAAGACCTTCCACGCGCAGCACGGACAAAGCCTCATGACTTCTGCCGACGCCATATCTCAAAACATTCCCGTTTCTGCGGTGGCGGCGGTCGATCGCCAGCTTGAGCAGCAAGCGGCAGACTCCGGCACGGCATCGACGATCACCACCGAAGTGACGGGGGTGATCAACTCGCTCATTCGTGAGCGTGTTCGCCTGATGACGCCTCCAGCCCTGTCGCGCCTGAAGGAGATGGTGGCTAACCCCCGCTAGAACGCCGCCTCGCCCGTGATGGCCCGCCCCAGGATGAGGGCGTGGACGTCGTGGGCGCCTTCGTAGGTGTTGACGGTTTCCAGGTTCATGGCGTGGCGCATGACGTGCATCTCGCCGGTGATGCCGGCGCCGCCGTGCATGTCGCGGGCCTCGCGCGCGATGG
>Ga0209909_100595_pt1 | contig 13766 bp, 9 predicted proteins | sample FECB22metaG_FD_188302 | JGI IMG/M metagenome (GOLD analysis project Ga0209909, IMG submission 188302) | Cyanobacterial communities from the Joint Genome Institute, California, USA - FECB-22 (SPAdes) (version 3) | ecosystem: Environmental > Aquatic > Thermal springs > Hot (42-90C) > Microbial mats... | reverse complement strand
TACGCACCAGGGCGTCCTTGACCGCGTTCGCGCGACGCAGCGACAGCGCCATGTTGTAGGCTTCCGGGCCCGACGTGTCGGTATGGCCGGTCGCCGTGATGCGGGCATTGCCCTTGGTCTTGAAGACCTGAGCCGCCTGGCCGATCGTCGCCAGCGCCTGCTGGCTGAGGTTCGACCGATCCCAGTCGAAGAACACCATGAACGACGGCGCGACCGGAGCAGCGGCCGGCGGCGGCGGCGGCGGCGCCGGAGGCGCGTTGAAGCGCATCTGCAGGCTCGCCATCAAGCTGACGTTGTTGTTGCTCGGGCTGGCGGTAACCGAGTAGCCGAAGCCCCCGACGCTGCTGGCATAGGTGTAGTTCGGCGTCGTGGTGCCGAAGTAGCGGCCTTCCAGGTTGATACGGAACGTCTCGTCGATGTTGTAGCCCGCGCCGATCATGCCCTGAAAGGCGAACGTCGTGGCGCTCTGATTCGTGCCGAGAGCGCCCGCCTGAAGGAACGCCACACCGGCGCCGGCGCCGATGTAGGGCACGAACCGGCTGCCCGCGAGGAAGTCGTAGTAGACGTTGCCCATCACGGCGATGGTCTGGTTGTGGACGTTCGCCGAGGCGCCGAAGCCGCTCAGGTTCAGGGTGCCCCAGTTGTCGCGATAGGAGCCTTCCAACTCGACGCGGGGGCCGACGAAGTCATAGCCGACCGTGCCGCCGAGGACGTAACCGGTCTGGAACGATGCGTTGGTCTGGAAGCCCTGGTTGAAGAACGGGGCGACCACGGCCTGCGTATTGAAGGTGGTGTTGAACAACCAGTTCAGACCGCCTTCGAGGCCTACGTAAGCGCCGCCCGGTTGGAGCGACTGCGCCTGAGCAGCAAAAGGTGCAGCTGCAAGCAACGCAGCACCGACGACCATCCTCTTCATCTAAATCTCCCCGTCTTCGTGGCAGTGGAAGGGCAACACTTATGTGATTTTATACTACTGGGGCGAAAGAGCGGCAATCACGCGGCGTCAGAACGTCCAAACCCTGTGCTTTCTGTGCAACACCGGTCCCCCTAACCCCTTGCAGTGCAAATAGAAAAGCCCTGTCACGGGCTGCCGCGCGGTTCATGTCCCCGGGAACTATAAACAAGGCGATGATTACCGGCGCTTCAGCGACTCTGCAACCGCCACGTTAGCCCCCTTCGGGGAGGTTTGCGAGGTTTCCGGAGTTTCCGGAACCCCCCAGGCGCGGATTCACCTCCCAGCGGTTGGGCGGCCGCCCGCCCTGCGACGGCATCGAATAGTGGACTTGGCGCACGATTCCAGCCGTCTGCAGGCGGTAAAGGATCTGGTCGGTTCGCGAGGCATTGACGCTATGGCTAAGCGCCTTGCAGCGGATCTCCTCGCGCGAAAAGGAATCGACATGGCCGGCCTTCAGCCAGCGCACCACTTGGCGCGCCTTGTGCTCGACGTCGTCGGGCGTCGCGAGCTGCAGGATGGCGCGAGCGTGCGGCCGCAGATAGTTGCGCCACAGGGCGACCGCGCGCTCCACCGTCTGGCGCGACACGACATCGGCGGCAGCGGCGGCGCCGATCGAGCGCTCGAGCAGCGCTAGGCAGCCGATCAGGCGCACGACGGTGCCGCGGCCCTTGCCCTGCCAGGCCTGGTCGAGGCCCTCGGCCTCGAGAAGCTCGCCATGCAGCGTGGCCAGGAACGAATCGAGCGGCGGCAGGGCGTCGCGCGCCAGCGCCAGGACCGCGGGCGCCTCGGCCGTGCCGACCATGTTCCTCAGCCGGCGCAGCGCAGCCAGCGCCTCGGCGTCGGCCGGCAGGCGGCGCTCGCCGAGCGGACAGTAGGGCGCTGCCTGCGGCCAGGTGAACAGGAAGCGGGCGGCGAGCTCGGGACCGATCCTGACCAGCCGCGACACATGATCGGGCGGCAGCGAGGCGAGGATCCCGATCGCCGCACCGGCGGCCGCACCCGAGGAGGGCGACCAGCCGCGCAGCAGCTGCGTGCGCGTGGCGCTGGTGGCACCGGCCAAATGCGGGAGCCAGTCGAGCGGCTCATCGCAGCACAGCAAGGTGCCTCTGGGATCGGCGACGATGGCATCGCCCAGGGGGTGGGGTGACTTGTCCGTGCCCGATGCCGCGTCCAGCGTCGCCAGGATCGCGCGCAAGGAGGCGATGGCCGGCGACTTGCCGCTCGATGCGCCGCCCAGCAGCGCCTGCCACAGCACCAGCGGCTCCTGCCAGCCGGGACCGGCCTGCACGCGCACGCCGGCGCCGGCCAGCCCGGCGACTGTGGTTATGAGAGACATGGCCACGTAATCGACCGGCGCACCCGCCGCCTGCCCGGTATCGCGCGCCCAGTCGCGCCACAACGGCGGCAGCACCTCGAGCGGAAAGGCCGGCACCGACGGACGGCCGCCATCGAGCAGCGCGGCATCGAACTCGCCCCAGCCGCCCCCCTTGTCAGTGGCCGAATCAAGCAGCGGGCCGCGGATTATGGTCGTCCGCACCGGACCGGTTTCGTAGAACGTCGACGGCGCGCCGCTAAGGTCATCGCCGCCGTTGCGATATCTGCGCCTGGCCATGGAAACCCTCCCTGAAGAGGTTGATAATGACTAAAGTATATAGACAATAACTTGAAATGCAATACACAAGTTGTTGCTATCTGCCAACAATGATAACTCTACTAATGGATATTGTTCCGTTGATCAGCTCATTGCCGGGAGCGCGCCACTCTGTGGCGCTCATGCTCATATTGGAGCGCGGACCTCCAGGTCCGCTCATGATTCATGATGCGGACTAGTCGCGGTTTACCGCGACCTTGGAGGTCCGCGCTCCGAAGAAGAGCGCCACTTACGACGGAGCTTTGCTCCGTCTCTAGTGGCGCGCTCCCGGCAACGCAAAGAAAAGGCCCGTCCATCCAGAACACGATGAGACGGGCCTGCGCGTATGACTGTGGGGGAGACCAGGCACCGCGCGCCAACCTAACGCCCGGTCGAAGGGCGCGGTGCCGTGTTCAGGTGGTGTCGATCTCGAGGACAGCCTTCGAACGATCACATTGCGCTTTGTCGAGGACCGGCGTTTCTCCGATGCATGGTGTGTTGCCGTCCGGCCGTTCATCCAGCCGATGTCGGTCACAGCATCTCCGGATGGCGGCGCGCCATGCAGCGATCCAACAGGGCGCGATCACGAGGGCACGATGCCGATTTCACAGGAGCTCACCAGCGCCGCCCGCAGCAATCATCAAGCGGCCGAGCGCGCCCGCCGGCTGGCGCGCAACCTGACGGACAGGGCGGAGATCGAACGCGTCGAGGGCTTCGCGGCCGAGCTCGAGCGGCAGGCCGGCGAGCTGGAAGCGAAGGCGGCCCAGCTCAAGAGCTGACGGCGACGCCGCAAGGCAACGGCTTCCCGGCAGGACGCGTTTCGACGCCATGGAAACAACCCGGTCGGCCGCCGTGCTCCGGGGCGGGTGTCTCTGCGGAGCGGTCCGCTACAAGGTCGGCGGCCCCGCCCTCGACAGCGGCAGCTGTCACTGCCGGTCGTGCCGCAAGGCCTCGTCAGCGCCCGAACTGCCCTACGCCCAGTTCGCCGTCGCCGACTTCGAGATCGTTCGCGGCTGGCCCGCCAGCTACCATTCATCGCCGGACGTGACGCGCGGCTTCTGCCGGCATTGCGGCTCGCCTCTCACCTATCGCCATGCCGGGCGTCCGGACCGCCTCGACATCATGACCTGCAGCCTGGACGATCCCGACGCCGTGCCGCCGCTGCGTCATGTCTGGACCAGCCATCGGCCGCGCTGGGCGGTGATCGGCGATGGGCTTCCTGCCTTCGCGGAGGCGCGGCCGAAGGAATAGTCGCTTGCCGTAGGGCGACTCATTGCCGGGAGCGCGCCACTAGAGACGGAGCGGAGCTCCGTCGTAAGTGGCGCATCATGTGCTGTTTCAATGAGCGCCACTGGAGTGGCGCGCTCCCGGCAATGATCTCAAGGGCGCTCGCGCTGGACCTGCATGTTGGCGAGGAAGGCGACCAGGGGATGGATGCCCATCCTCACCAGGACCGGCACATCCAGCTTGACCAGCGCCGCGCCTTGTTCCGGCGTCAGGGAGAAGCCGGCGACGAAGCCGTTTGCGTCGGCGAGGAACTGGGCGCGCGCCGACGCCTCGTGGGCGAGGCCATGCAGGGCGGTCGTCAGGCCGACCAGCTCGGGCTTGATCGACGGATAGTGAAGGTCGCGCGGCGCGCTGCCGCCCCTGAACCAGGCGACCGAGGCGTAGTTGTGGTGCCAGCTCGGATCCATTTTGACGATGTCGGGCTTGCGCTCGCCCAGAGCGCCGGCGGCGCAGGCCCAGCAGCGCAGCTCGATGTTGCCTTTGTCGTCGAGCTCGTCCTCGTCGTAGCCGATCAGCGACTTGAGGTTGCCCGCCGCGATGCGGGCAAGCGCCGCCTGGTCCCAGTCGAGCTCGGGATTGGAGTAGCGATCGGTCCCGGGGAAATGCGACATGCCTCCGCTCGCCAGCACCACCGTGCGCAGGCCGAGCGCCGTCACCGAGCGCGCGATCGCCTCGCCGAAGGCATAGCAGCGCGCCATGGTCGGCTGCGGCGCGAGATAGGCGTTGATGTAGATCGGCAGGACGGGATCGGTGTGGCCGATGTGCGTAAGGGGGATGCCCATGGCGTAGTCGAACTTCGCCGTGCTGGTGAAGGCGGGGTCGAAGCCCTGCCGGTAGAGCTGGCGGACGAGCTCGAGGCCGATCGCTCCCGGGATCTCCCACTCGAAGTCGCGGCCGGCGAAGTGGCCCTGCGCGGCAGCGCCGACATGGATGGTGAAGGGTGGCGCGACGGCGTGGAAGAACTGCTCGGCGTGGTCGTTGGCGAACATGATCCAGAGATCGGGTTTCAGCGCGCGCAGCTTGCTGCCGATCTCCGCCGCCGTGGCGCGCACGCGGTCGACGGTGGCGCGGTCCTCGGTCGGCGGCAGGGTGAAGAACTGCGGCGCGTGGGGCAGCATGGCGCCGCCGACGATGGTGGTGGTCATGGGTTCTGCTCCATCCTCTCCGTCAGGCGTAGTCGGGGACCTTTTTTGCCGACGCATCAACAAAATAGGTCCCTCCGCTACGCCTCGCTACGCTCGGCTCCGGTGGGGATGACGGGGGCATACATCTTCCTCCCGTCATCCCGAGCGGAGCCGCCCGAAGGGTGGCGTAGTCGAGGGACCTTTTTTGACGACGCATCAACAAAAGAGGTCCCTCCACTACGCCTCGCTACGCGAGGCTCCGGTCGGGATGACGGCTAGTGCGCTGAGAATATGTTCCGGCTTGATCGGCGTGGTGTTGATCTCGATCTTGTATTCCGAGAGCGCATCGCAGATCGCGTTCGCGATCGCCGCAGGTGGCGCGATGGCGCCGCCTTCGCCGACGCCCTTCACGCCGAACGGGTTGAGCGGCGACGGACATTCCTGGTGCAGCAGCTCGACGGCCGGCGCGTCGTCGGCGCGCGGCATCGCATAGTCCATCAGCGAGCCCGTCAGCAGCTGGCCCTGCTTGTCGTAGACGAACTCCTCGAGCAGCGCGCCGCCCAGGCCCTGCACCGTGCCGCCGACGACCTGGCCATCGACCAGCATGGGATTGATGACCACGCCGCAATCGTGCGCCACGACGTAGCGCTCGATCGCGATCGCGCCCGAGACGGTGTCGACCTCGACCAGGGCGAGATGGGTGGCGCTGGCCCAGGTGACCGTGGGCGGCTCCCAGTAGAAGATCTCCTCCAGGCCGGCATCGACGCCGGCCGGACGGCGATGATCCCAGCCGGGGCGAGCGGCCTGGGCCACGGCGCTGAGCGTCACCTCCATGCCGGGAACGCCGACGACGCCGACCTTGCCGCCGCGCCGCAGCTCGAGATCGGCCGGGGCGCATTCCATCATGTTTCCGGCGATGGCGAACACCTTGGCCCGCAGCCGCTCGCTCGCGAAGTGGATGGCGGCCGAGAGGGTCACGGTGCTGCGGCTGGCGATGGTGCCGAAGCCGATGGCGATGCGGTCGGTGTCGCCCAGCGCGATGACGACGTCCTCAGGATCGACCGACCAGGTGTCGGCCACGACCTGGGCGAAGATGGTCTCCATGCCCTGGCCCTGGGAACAGGCGCCCGAGCTGACGGTGATCGAGCCGTTGCCCTCGATGCGCACCAGCGCGCTCTCGAACGGCCCGACGCCGGTGCCTTCGACGTAGCTCGCGAGCCCAAGGCCAAGACAGCGGCCGGCGTCCCGCGCCTCGCGCTGGCGCTGGCGGAACGCGGCCAGGCCGCCGATCGCCTCCAGCGCCTTGTCGAGGCCGCCGGGGAAGTCGCCGCTGTCGTACACGATCGGTTCGCCATCGCGGTAAGGCAGGCCCATGGCGAAGGGCAGCTCGGCCGGCTGGATCATGTTGCGCCGCCGGACCTCGCTGGGCTCGAGGCCGAGCGTGCGCGCGATCAGATCCATGGTGCGTTCCATGGCGAAGTTGGCCTCGGGGCGGCCGGCGCCGCGATAGGGCGCGTTGGGCACCTTGTTGGTGGCGACGACGCGCGCCGACGCGGCGAAGTTTTCGATCCTGTAGGGGCCGGGCAGATGGACGGCGGTGTTGTAGGGGACGACGACGCCCAGGGGATTCCACGCGCCGCAGTCGACGAGGAAAGAATCGCGGAAGGCGAGCACACGGCCGTCGGCATCGAAGCCGACCTCGACCTCGTGCAGCTGGTCGCGGGAATGGCAGGAACACAGCAGATGCTCCGTCCGCTCCTCGATCCAGCGCACGGGACGCCCGACCAGGCGGGACAGCAAGGGGACCAAAAGGTCCTCGGGGTAGACGTGGCCCTTGGTGCCGAAGCCGCCGCCGACATCGAGCGCCACGCAGCGCACGCGCGATTCGGGCAGCTGCAGGAACGCGGCGGCGGCGCGGCGGACGGAGTGCACGACCTGGGTTGCCGACCAGATGGTGACGGAGTCGGTGCGCGCGTCATGCGCGCCGACCACGCCGCGGCACTCCATGGGCAGGCCGGCGTAGCGATGGGTGTAGAAGCGACGCCGCAGCCGGTGCGGCGCGGCGGCGAGCGCGGCCTCTACGTCGCCTTTCCCGACGGCGAACTCGCCTAAAAGGTTGGTGGCGTACTCTTCATGGAGGACCGCGGCGCCCGGCGCCAGCGCCGCCTCGGCATCGACGACGGCGGGCAGCGGTTCGATGTCGACCACCACAAGCTCGGCGGCGTCGAGCGCCTGGTCGCGGCTCTCGGCCACGACCACGGCGACGGCTTCGCCGACATGGCGGACCTTGCCGGCCGCCAGCATCGGCTGCTGCGGATTGTGGATGGCGTGCTGGACGTTGCTGCGCCACTTGGCCGGCAGCGACAGCTGGCCGCCGGGGACGGGCGCCATGCTCAGCAGCTCCTCGCCGGTGAGCACGCGCACGACGCCCGGCATCGCCGCCGCCGCGGCGACATCGATCGAGCGGATGCGGCCGTGGGCGTGCTGGCTCCTGATGAACACGGCGTGCAGCATGCCCGGCAGGACGAGATCGGCGACGAACTGCCCGCGGCCTGTGAGCAGGCGATGATCCTCGCGGCGGGGCATCGAGCGTCCGACGAAGCGGGGCGAGTCTTCGCCGTCCATCTGCTGCGTCTCCCGTGGCAGTCGGTGGGTGGTTGGCGAGAACTATGCCGCCGTCTTCGGCAGATGTCAGGCATGATCACCCGCAGGACGGTCGCGCCGGGTCTCAGGTCAGCTGCGAGCCGGGCCTGTCGTCAACAAGCCTCATCAATTCCCCCCAAAACTGCCGAATGCGCGGAGTTTCAATTGTTGCAAACCGTCGGGTTAGAGCGCCGTAAACTTGCCTTCTAAGAGATTTGTCATGCCGATGGGCAAGATAAAAAGCCTCCCATATGCAACCGCTCACGCGAATTTCCAAGTTCCTCAGCCGTGACAGGTAGTAGCTCGCGGCTTTGGCACTCGTTCCAATTCTCATCCACCCGTCTTGAAATTGCTGGAGCGTCATACCCGTGCCGTTGTCAGCAACGGTACAGTTCGATTCCCAGCAAGAACAGCCACGCAAATTCGTTGCTCAAAGGCAGGCCAATGCAACGAAAAGTTGTCTCTTGTCGCCACGGCTTCTATGCCTGCGTGCACTCCAGCAGTCGCTTCTGAAATGGGGACGAGCGCTTAGCGGTACTCTCGAACCGTTGAGCTAAGTTGTCTTTTTGTTCATCCGGCATCGGCCACTGGAGGTGCTAGGCGCCCTACGCGTTGCACCCATCATTCGCCATACCAATGTATCAATCGTCTCAAATTAGACCTGTCAGCGCCTCTGAAGTAAAATTCCTCCACCCTCGCATCCCGGAGTTCAGTTCGATGGCGCGTTCCTCGTGGAAGGGCTACCTCAAGCTGTCGTTGGTGTCGTGCGCCGTTGCGCTCTACAACGCCTCGTCGTCGTCGGATCGCGTGTCGTTCAACACGCTGAACCGCAAGACCGGCAACCGCCTGAAGCAGAACATGGTCGACAGCGTCACCGGCGAGCCGGTCGACACGGCCGACCGCGTCAAGGGCTATCAGGTCTCCAAGGGCCAGTACGTGATGGTCGAGGACACCGAGATCGAGGCGCTCAAGATCGAGAGCACCAAGACGATCGAGATCGAGACCTTCGTGCCGGCGGCCGAGATCGACGAGATCTATCTCGACAGCCCCTACTATCTCGCGCCCGACGACAAGGTCGCCGAGGAGGCGTTCGCCGTCATCCGCGAGGCCATGACCAGGAAGAAGATGGTCGGCATCGGCCGCATCGTGCTGGCGCGCCGCGAGCGCATGCTGATGCTGCAGCCGCGCGACAAGGGCATGCTGGCGACCACCCTGCGCTATCCCTACGAGGTGCGCGCCGGCTCCGAGATCTTCGACGAGATCAGCGACGTCAAGCTGCCGGGCGAGATGCTCGACATCGCCCAGGAGATCATCAACCGCATGTCGGGCCACTTCGAGCCCGAGACTTTCACCGACCGCTACGAAGAAGCCGTGGTCTCCATGCTGAAGGCCAAGCAGGCCGGCCAGACCTTCACCGTGCCCGAGCCCAGCCAGCCGGCCAACGTCGTCAATATCATGGACGCGCTGAAGAAGAGCCTCGAGGCGGCGGGCGGCGACGGCGCGCTGCGCCGGCCGCGCGCGCCCAGCAAGAAGGCGGAGGCGCCGGCCGCCAAGGAGAAGGAGACGGCGCGCAAGCCTGCGCCGAAGAAACCGGTGGCGCGCAAGGCGGCCCGGGGGTAGCGGACAACCGTGCCTCTCGCCGGCCAGACGCTCTTCCTCGTCGGCCGCATCCAGGGATTGACGCGGCGGCGCCTCGACACGCTCGTGCGCGTGCGCGACGCGAAGCTGGTGACGCGGCCGGGCCGCACCATCACCGTGATCGCCTTCGGCCATTCGGCGGTCGACCGCGCGCTCGACGACGGGCGCGTCGCCCTGCCGACGGGCCTGCCGGCGAACGCGGCGCTGATCAGCGAGAACGTGCTGCGCCGCCAGCTCGGCCTGCTGCCGCCGCCGGCCGAGGTCGATCGCAGCATGGGGCGGGCCGAGATCGAGCGGCTGTCGGGTCTCACGCCCAACCTCCTCTCCTGCCTGGTGCTGTTCGACGTGCTGGAGCCGGTCGACGAGCGCTATGCCTGGAGCGACCTCGTGGCGGCGCGCGAGGCGGCGCGGCTGCTGAAGCGCGGTGTGCCCATCGGCAACGTGCTGGAAGCCTCGGTGGCGCTGCGCCGGCGCGGCGGCAACCTGGCCGAGGCTCGGCTGGCCGAAGGGCCGACCGGCGAGCTGTTGCGTGAGGTCGGCGGGCAGCTGGCCGAGCTCTCGGGGCAGCTGACGATGTTCGGCGGCCAGCAGAAGCCGCGCAGCATCGACGATCTCCTGGCCGACGCCGAGGAGGCCGAGGCGGAAGGTGACCACGCCACGGCCGAGAGCCTCTACACCACGGCGATGCGCGCCGACACCGCCGACCCCGTGCTGCCGTTCAACTTGGGCAACGTCTTCCAGGCGCAGGGCCGCGGCCCCGAGGCCAAGGTGGCGTGGCAGATCGCGGTGGCGCGCGATCCCGCCTTCGCCGAGGCCTGGTACAACCTGGCGCTGGCGGCCGAGGACGAGCAGCAGATGGATCTCGCCATCGCCGAGTACCGGCGGGCGGTGAAGGCGCAGCCCGACTGGGGCGACGCGCACTTCAACCTGGCGCTGCTGCTGACCAAGGTCGAGCGCTGCGAGGAGGCGCTGTTGGCGTGGCAACGCTTCCTCGAGGTCGAGCCCTCGGGCAAGCACGCGGCGACGGCGCAGAAGGCGATCGCGCTCTGCCGGATGAAGATCCAGCAGGACAAGGCGAAGGCGGGGTGACGGCGCCAACAGAGGCGGACGCCGTCGGTTGCTGCTTGCTCATTCCGGGAGCCCCGCCAGCCTGAGCCCGCGGTAGAGGGACTCGGTCACGCCGGGCTTCTTGAACGGGCTGTTCAGGTCGAACTCAAGGTGGCGGCGAACCTCGGCAATGGAGTAGCCAGGTCTCGCCTCGACCAGGCGACCGACGACCGTGCGCGCCTCTTCGACCCGGCCAAGGAGGGCGAGGCTCGCCGCCCGATAGCGCGACGCGGGCCCGGAGTTCGGATGCTCGGCCAGGACGCGGGCCGTCGCATCGACAACGGCCTCATGGTTGCCGACGCCGAAATACGCGATGAACCGGACGTCGTTCGCGGAAAAGGAAGCAGCCAGAGGATTGAGCCGTTCGGCGCGCTGACTGCACTCGATGGCCTGATCGACCTCGCCAAGATAGGCGTTCAATACACCGCCCACGAGCCAAGCGCTGGCAAGGTTCGGGTTCAGCCTCGTGGCCTTCTCCACGAGCTCCAGCCCGGCCGAAATATCGCCGCCGCCATAGGCAATGGCCAGCGCAGCAATGGCCATGACCTGGGAATCCGTGGGATCGAGCTCGAGCCCCTTCTGCGCCAGCGTGACGAAATCCGAAACCAGCGCATGATCACGGTGGCCAAAGCCCTGGCCAACGTAGACCCAGCACATTCTCGATAGCTGGGCGTAGGCGCGCGCATACTCGGGATCGCTCCGTATGACCTCGCGCAAAATACGAATGGCCTCTTCGAGATCGCGGCGCGACCGGCTGCGTTCCAGGGCAACGGCGCGGAGCACCTTGTCGTACGATTGCAGGCTGCCCGACGGCTTCCAGCGGGCCCGTTCGAGCTCGGCTTGCTCCACCATGGGGGCAATGATGCCGACGACGCTGGAGGTGATGCGGTCCTGCAGCTCGAACACATCCACGAGCTCGCTGTCGAATCGGTCGGCCCAGAGATGAACACCGTTCGTGGCATCGACGAGCTGGCCGGTAATCCGCACGCGCACCCCCGCCTTTCGCACGCTCCCTTCCAGCACGTAACGCACGCCAAGCTCGCGGCCGACCTGGCGAATGTCGGCCGAGCGGCCCTTGTAGGCAAAGCTCGAGTTGCGCGCGATGACGAACAGCGACCTGAACCGGGACAGGCCCGTAATGATGTCCTCGACCATGCCGTCGGCGAAGTATTCCTGCTCGCGGTCGTCGCTCAGATTGGTGAAAGGCAATACTGCAATGGAGGGTTTGTCGGGCAGCGTCAAAATCGGCGCACTAGGAGCGGTTTCGCCGACGCCCGGGCGGTTCGGATCGCGCTCCTCCCGCACATCCCCGACGAAACGCAAGCCCTTGCGCGGCAGCGTCTTGATCCAGCGCTGGGCCTTGCCGTCGTCACCGACAGCCCGCCGAGCCGCGTTGACGTTCGTCGTCAGCGTCGTTTCCGAGACGACGCGCCCGCCCCAGATCGCGGCCACAAGATCTTCCTTGCTGACGACGCGCTCTCGGTTGGCAATAAAGTGGACCAGCAAGTCGAACACTTTTGGCTCGATCGACAGCAGATGTCCGTCGCGGCGAAGCTCGCGCCGCTCCGTATCAAGGGAAAAGCCTCCAAAAAGATAACGCAACCTGCGATTCCCTAATCCGGCAGGCAGCCTACCACAGCGCGAGCGACCAAGTTAGGACGAGCTAAGGAAAAACCAAGGTCGCCCTGACGTCCTCTTCAATTTTTCGTCGCAATATCGATGCAATACACAATTATAGATTGCATGTCGGCAAAATACTGGAGCGCCAACCCCTATCGGAGGCACCCATGTTCGACAACATAGACATCTATTGTATCGGTGGGAGACCCGGCGTTCGCGCCGCCAGCATCGTCGGCAAGCAACTTCATCCCTTTTCCCTCTCGATCGCAAATGTCGCCGACATGGCCGACAAGGTCGTGTGGGTGTGCAGATCTTCCGGCAAACGCCTCGGAGAACTCACGATCGTGGATCATGGCTCTGCGTGGGGTCAGTGGATGGGCAGCGACTGGGTAGACCTGAAGTCGCTGCCGACGTTTCAAAATCACCTGCAAAAACTGGCGATACTGTTCGGCGAGGAAGGGCTGGTCACACTGGGCGGCTGTCAGCAGGGCCAGAACGACGTACTCCTTACGGCTCTTTCCAAGATACTGAACCGCCCCGTCCGAGGCTTCACAGCCTACCAGCGCCCGTTGGCGCCGGGAAATCAAGGCGCCGAAACCAGGTGCTTTGTGACGTGTGCCCGTGGCGAACCCGACATTTGGGACAAGTACATCGACCCGGCGGTCAAGCGATTGCTGGACCTTTAGGGGGCGTCGCGATCGACCTTCCCTTTCGGTCGCGTTCCGACTCTTTCGCGCCTCGTTTCTCCAACCAGGAGATGAAAGATGAGCGACAGCGAACGTACGCCACAGAACGCCAGGAACAATCTAGGACGGATCGTGAGGCGCAGTGCCTTTACGACCGCAATGTCGGCAGCGGTGTTGGCGCTCGCCAGCCTCCTGATTGTCGGCTGCCCGGACCCGAACAACCCGCCAAGTCCCCCGGCCACGCCGACTTTGGTATCGTTGCAGATACCGAACTATGTCGCCGGACAGTTCTCCTACGTTCCGGCCACCTTCCCCGCGACGGCGACGGCACCGGCGACCTATTTTGTCCTGCCGCTCGCAGGCGTAGGGGTGCCGGTCGGGACCTTGGCGCCGGTCGTACGAGCAGAGGTGCACGCGCCGTATCCTGGCGTACTGGCGGTGACCGCAACCGACGACAGCCGAGGGCAAACCGCGAGCCTGCCGGAAGTACCGGCCGGTGTTCAGGGTCCATTGACCGGGACAGGATTCTTCCGGGTCAACGGCATCGTGAATGATCAAGCAACCTGGAAGTGGACCATCGTCATCCAGTACCCGGACTCGTTCCAGGGCTCCGCGTCGATCACCACCGCGATCACTGCGAAGGTCGGTGGGGTGCCGAGCGCACCGCTGCCTTTCGTCATGCGCTTCAGGGGTTCAACCGTGACAGTCGTGAGGGTTAGCGAGACCAGCGATGGGATGATCACAAGCAATCCTGCGGGGATCAACTGCCCCCCCACTTGCACCGCCGTATTCCTACCTCCGAGTTGGGACAGTCTGCTGCCAATCACCCTGACGCAGTCGGTTCGGGCCAACGCATCCCAAACCCAATTCACCGGCTGGGCGGGTGGGTGCTCGGGCGGGGGCGGCTGCACGGTGGTTCTGGTCCCGATTGGGCCCTTTATCCCTCCCAGTAGTCCACCCCCGGTTACCGCCACCTTCAGACTTCATAGGAACACCTCCGCAGGGACTGGCGTCGACGAGGTCGACGCGTTCCGCTCAAACGACCCCGGCGACGACCAATTCGACTACAAGATCCC
>Ga0209909_100593_pt1 | contig 13820 bp, 13 predicted proteins | sample FECB22metaG_FD_188302 | JGI IMG/M metagenome (GOLD analysis project Ga0209909, IMG submission 188302) | Cyanobacterial communities from the Joint Genome Institute, California, USA - FECB-22 (SPAdes) (version 3) | ecosystem: Environmental > Aquatic > Thermal springs > Hot (42-90C) > Microbial mats... | reverse complement strand
TGGGTGGATGCCGCTTGGGTGGATGCCGCTTGGGTGGATGCCGCTTGGGTGGATGCCGCTTGGGTGGATGCCGCTTGGGTGGATGCCGCTTGGGTGGCGGCATACGACATCCGCGCCGGGCACCCTGGCGGCGTACGACATCGATCGCGCCCAGTAACCCGTCGTATGCCGCCACCCTCGGCCGAAGGCTTGTCGTATGCCGCCACCCCGGGCGGGACAACCTGCGGCGCCAGCACCCGGGCAAGACAACCTGCGGAACCAGCACCCTGGCGGCATACGACATCCGCGCCGGGCACCCTGGCGGCATACGACATCGATCGCGCTTGGTAACCCGTCGTATGCCGCCACCCTCGGCCGAAGGCTTGTCGTATGCCGCCACCCTCGAGCGAGCGGACGGAGATGTCACATGCCGCCACCCTCAGGCAGACGGCTCCTCGACGGCGGCCCCGACCCGGTTGGTGACGCGTACGGCGGCCGCGGGCAAGGTCCGCGGCAGGGTCTGGAGGTAGGCCGCGCTGACGAGCGCGATCAGCGCGAGCACCCACCACACGGTCGTCGCGCCGTGGGCGAGCAACCAGGTGAAGGCGACGGGCGTGATCGCGCCGCCGATGCCCCAGCTCAGCTGGAACAGCCCGAGGTAGCGCCCGCGGAGGTGGTCGGGTGCGGCTTCCGCGGCGGCGGCGCTGAAGACCGGCCCGCCCGTCAGCTCGCCGAAGGTGTAGATCGTGGCGCCGACCAGCATCACGACTACCGCCAACCACACCGGCAGCCAGCCCGCGACGACGAAGAGCGCGTAGCTCACGAGGAAGACGACCTGCGCGAGCCCCATCATCCGCGCGCGGACCTGCCCGGTCATGCGGCGTACGACGAGTCCCTGCCCGAGGCCGACCAGCGCGGTGTTGACCGTGAAGATCGCCCCGACCACCCACCCGGGCAGGTCGATGGTCTCGGCGACGTAGACCGGCAGCGCGAAGTTGAGCACCATCATCCCGGCCACGAAGCCGAACTGCCCGAGCACGAGGCGCAGGTAGGGGCGGTCGCGCAGGACGACGCGCCAGCCCTCGACCGGGGCGTCGTGGGCGACCGCGACCCGGTGGTCGGGGACGTCGAGGAGCAGGACGAAGGCGAGCACGAAGGTCACGGCGTTGATGACCACCACGGACTGGAACGCGACGTCGGTGCCGATCTGGAGCGCGATGCCCGCGAGCACCCCGCCCACGGAGTAGCCGAGGTTGCGGATCGCCTGGAGGAAGCCGAACCAGAGCTCACGCTCCCCCGGCGCGGAGATGGCGGTCACCACGTTGCCGAAGGAGCCCCAGAAGGACTGCCGGCCGATGTTGAGCAGCACTGTCCACAGCGCGACCGCGAGCAGCGAGTCGGCCCACAGGTAGGCCAGCATCCCGACCGCCTGGATCAGGTTGCCGGCCAGCATCATCCGCCGCGGACCGAAGCGGTCGACGAGGCTGCCGATCACGAAGGCGCCCGGCATGGTCAGCAGCGCCGACAACGACATCGCCGACCCGATCTGCACCAGGGACAGGTCGGTCATCGCGAGGAAGTAGAGCAGCGTGATCGGCATGAACAGCCCGCTGCCGACGGTGTCGGCGACGATGGCCGTGACGAACCTGCGATGCTCCCCCACGCTGGGGAATCCGAGACGGGTCAGCACAGGGTCATCCTCGCCCATCCCTCGGACAGGGACGGAGACGCCGGGGTCGCCGTCACCGGTGGCCGTACGGCTCGAAGGTGGCCTGGTCGACCAGGTCCACGTCCGGGTCGGGGGCGGCGAACACGCCGTCGACCGGCGTGCCTCGCAGCCAAGCGAGCAGCGCCGCGGTGAAGGGGAGGTGCATCGCCGGCCCGGGATCGGAGTGGCGCGGCACCCACGCCAGCCGCCAGCGGTCCGGCAGCCCCTCGCGGACCCACCCCAGGACGTCCCCGTCGACCGAGTCGGCGAACGGGAGGAAGTCGTCGTCACGCAGTCCGCTGGACCTGAGGTCGTCGGGGTGCCCCACCCGCAGCCAGTCGCGCCAGGTGCCCGGTCCGTAGACCTCCATGAGCGCCCGGTAGTCCGCGGGCAGGCCCTCGTCGACGACCGTCGGTGCGCGACCCTCCGGCGGCGGCACCAGCACCTGCAGGGCCTTGAGTCCGCTCCCGGCGGTGAGGCCCTTGCGGCGCGGGTCGCTCCTCGCCGCGCGGTCAGGCGGAGTCCAGTACGACGCCGGCTGGCCGCCGTACGCACGCTCGGCCGTCGCGGGCAGGGGGCCGAGCGCGTGGGCGTCCTCGCTCACCCCGGTGGTGACGAGCGCCTCGAGGAAGGCCAGGAGCGGCAGGCCGGTGCGGATCCAGCCGGCGTTGCCGTAGGCGCCGCGCGCGTGGGCCAGCACCACGACGGGCCAGACCTCGGGGTCGGCACCGGTGGTGTCCCAGAACAGGCCCTCGCCGCCACGGCCCGAGCCGAAGGGCAGCAGCCCGCCGCGCTTGGGGTGGAACGTCGGCGCCGGCAGTCCGGTGGCATCGCACGCGTCGCGCGCCTCGGACCGGACACCCGCCAGCTCCTTGTCGAAGGTCGGGTAGCCCGCCAGCCGGACGGGTGCGTGGATCCAGAGCCAGTCGCCCACGAAGAGCGAGCCGAACCGGTCGGCGAGCTCGCGGTAGGCCGTCGGCAGCGGCGTGCCGAGCCACCCCTCGACGCGCGGCCAGTCGATCCGCACCGGCTCCGGCGTCGCCGAGGACAGCAGGTCGTGCACGTTTCCCCCGTTCACGGGCGCCAGCGTAGGGGCGTTGGTGCCGAGCGGTCCGTGGAATGACGACTATGTTTCGGCACATGACGTTCTCGATCGTGGCCCGGTCCGACGACGGTGAGTCCTGGGGCATCGCGGTGGCCTCGAAGTTCCTGGCGGTCGGATCCGCGGTGCCGGCGGCCGCCGCAGGGGTCGGCGCCATCGCCACCCAGGCCGACGCCAACCTCGCCTACAAGTACGTCGGCCTGGCGCACCTCGACGAGGGCGCCACTGCCCAGGTCGCGCTCGACCGGCTGGTCGAGGAGGACGAGGGGCGCGACCACCGGCAGGCCGGCATCGTCGACTCCGACGGCAACGCCGCCACCTTCACCGGCCCCGAGTGCTTCGCCTGGGCGGGCGGGGTGACGGGCCGCAGCGGCGAGAGCGGCGGCTACGCCATCCAGGGCAACATCCTCACCGGCCCGGAGGTGGTCGAGGCGATGGAGACGACGTGGCTGGGGTCGGCCGACCTGCCGTTCGAGCGGCGCTTGCACGCTGCCCTGGCCGCCGGCGACGCCGCCGGTGGCGACCAGCGCGGTCGGCAGTCGGCGGCACTGCTCGTCGTACGGGACGGGGCCGGCTACGGCGGCAACGACGACGTCGCGGTCGACCTGCGCGTCGACGACCATCCCGACCCGGTGACCGAGCTCGCGCGCTTGATCGACCTCAACGAGCTCTACCTGACAGCGTCGACGCCGGAGGAGCAGGTGCCGGTCGACGACACGCTGATGGCCGAGCTCGAGGCGCTGGCCAAGGCCGCGGGCAAAGACAGCTTCCACATGTGGGTCGGCTCGGAGAACTACGAGATGCGCGTCGACTCCGGCGCACGGCCCGCGTGGATCGACCGGCGCATCCTCGACATCATCCGGGGAGGCACCGAGTGAGCGTCCTCGCGATCGACGCCGGCACCACCGGGGTCACGGCCGTCGTCGTCACCCCCGATGGCCGGATCCAGGCCAAGGGCTACCAGGAGTTCCGCCAGCACTTCCCGCAGCCGGGCTGGGTCGAGCACTCCCCCGAGGAGATCTGGCAGGCGACGCTCGAGGCGACGCGCGAGGTGCTGACCAAGGTCGACTCCTCCGAGCTCACCGCCGTCGGCATCACCAACCAGCGCGAGACGATCGTGCTGTGGGACCGCGAGACCCTCGGCTCCCCGCGCCGCGCGATCGTGTGGCAGGACCGGCGTACGGCCGACATCTGCGACCGGCTGCGCAGCGACGGCCACGAGGACCGCGTCGCCGAGCTGACCGGCCTGCGGCTCGACCCCTACTTCTCCGGCACCAAGCTGATGTGGCTCGCCGAGCACGAGCCGCACACGTGGGCGCTGGTGGAGTCCGGGAGGTACGCCGTCGGCACCGTCGACTCCTACCTGATCGCCCGGATGACGCGCGGCACCTGGCACGTCACCGACGTCTCCAACGCGTGCCGCACCCTGCTCTTCGACCTCGACGCGGGTGACTGGTCCGACGAGCTCTGCGGGCTGTTCGGGGTGCCGCGCGACGCGCTGCCCGACCTGGTGCCCAACTGGGGTGAAGTGGCGCCGACGGACCCGAAGTCCTTCCTCGGGCTGTCGTTGCCGATCGCGGGCATCGCCGGCGACCAGCAGTCCGCGCTCTTCGGGCAGACGTGCTTCGAGGAGGGCGAGTCCAAGTGCACCTACGGCACCGGCTCGTTCATCCTCACCAACACGGGCGGCTCGGTCGTGCGCAGCGACGCCGGCCTCCTGTCGACCGCCGCGTGGCGCTCCCCCGACGGCGACATGACGTACGCCCTCGAGGGCGCGATCTTCGTGACCGGGTCGGCGGTGCAGTGGCTGCGCGACGGGCTCCAGATCGTCGGCAACGCCGCCGAGACCGCGGCGGTCGCGCAGACCGTCGACGACACCGACGGCGTCGTGTTCGTGCCGGCGCTCACCGGGCTCGGCGCCCCGCACTGGGACCCGCACGCGCGCGGCATGATCATCGGGATCACCCGCGGCACCACGCGCGCCCACCTCGTGCGCGCCACCCTCGAGGCGATCGCCTTCGAGGTGCGCGACGTGCTCGAGACCCTGCCGGAGCTCTCGACCCTGCGCGTCGACGGCGGCGCTGCGGCCAACGACCTGCTCTGCCAGTTCCAGGCCGACCAGGTCGGGCGAGCGGTCGAGCGGCCGGAGATCGTCGAGACCACCGCCCTGGGCGCGGCGTTCCTCGCCGGGCTCGGCACGGGCGTGTGGGCCTCGACCGACGACCTCCGGCAGACGTGGGCGCTCGACCGGCGCTTCGAGCCCGGCGGCGACCGCGACGCGCTCGACGCGTCGTACGCCCGCTGGCAGGACGCCGTCGAGCGGTCGAAGGGCTGGGCGGGCTAGAGCCGGTCCCGCGCGGCTCGTGCCTCGTCCACCTCGGCCTGCGCATCCGCGACGGCCTCCTCAGCCTCGACCTGCGCGGCTTCGGCCTCACCCAGCTCCTCGTCGACCTCCTCGACCTCGGCCTCGAGCTCGGCGATCTTGCTGCGGAGCTCGTCGATCTCCGCCTGGAGCTGCAGCGTCTTGGCCCGCAGCTTCTCCACGGCCCGGCGAGCGGACCGGTGCTCCTTCTCGCTCTCCGTCAGCACGACGCGAGCGTCGGCGAGCCGCTCGTCGGCGGCGGCGCGGGCCTTTTTGTCCGCGTCCGGGTCGGGTACGACGTGGAGCTGGGGCCGCTGCGTCGGGTCGGGAGCGGCCACCGGGCGGGGCTTCGCGCTGAAGCCGAGCGCCTTGGGAACCGCCACGGCGGCGCTGAGGTCGAGGTCGCCGAGGCCGGTGGCCGCGAGTGAGGTCACCAGCATCCCGCTGCGCACCGCCTTGGCCGCGTCGGGCTCGAGCATGGCCGCGGTGAGGGTCGCCTCGATCTGGTCGGCGACGGCCTGGGTGGTCTTCACGCCCTCCTCGCGGGCCATCCGGCGCGCGGCCGTCGTCACCGACGCGGTCAGCTGCCGGCGCTGCTTGGTGAACTCCCGCAGCTGCGTGGCGTCGAGGTTGTCCTGCGCATCACGGAGCGCCGCACCGACGGCGAGGACCTGGTCGACCTGGTCGGGGTCTCGGCGCACGAGGAGGTTGACCACCCACGCCGCGACCGACGCCTTGCGGAGTCCCTTGACCGAGGCGGCCAGCGCCTTGTCGGCCTTGTGCTCCTTCGCCAGCGCGTCGCGGGCGGGCGTGAAGTCCGCCAGCGGCAGCGCGTAGAGGTCGTCGGCGATCTCCAGCAGCGGGTCGGGCATGGGTCGATCCTAGGGAGCGGCGTACTCGAGCTCGGTGGGGTACGGCGGCCACGGGCACTCCTGGCTCACCCCGGTGGGCGCCCAGCCGAGGGACTCGTAGAGCGCGCGGGCCCGGTGGTTCTGCTCCAGCACCCACAACCTCGTCGCCCCGGCCGCCTCCGCACGCGCGAAGCCCTCCCGGCCCAGACCAGCGCTCCAGTGGTCCGGCCGCACGGCGAGGTGCCGCAGGTTCGTGCCGTCGTGGGCCGCCAGTGCCACCATCCCCTGCTCGTCCTCGACCACCTCGACGACGACCGTCGGGTCGTCGAGGAGCAGCGCCCAGCGCGCGAGCACGTCGTCGTCCGGGTAGGGCAGGTCGCCGAACACGTGCGCCAGCCCGGTCTGGCTGGCGATCCGCTCGAGGTCGCGCAGCGCGACCGCGTCGGCGTCGGTGGCGCGTCGCCAGGTGGTCATGGCCGGCCCGCCTCGTCCCATGCCCGGTGCGCCGTCGTCGTCCGCTCCCAGAGCGACTCCCACTCGGCGTCGGTGACGTCGTCCACCGGCACGAGCAGCTCGTCGACCAGCGCACCGCGCCACTCGTCGTACGTCGTGAGGTCGCGCTGCTCCCTCGAGGTCGGCGTCATCTCGGTCAGCACGCGTCCGCGGATTGCGAGCTGCCGGGGACCGTCGATCCGTTGGGCCACCACGATCCGGCGGAACGACGAGTCCTCCCCGAGGCTCAGCTGTCGGTGGGTGGCCGCGACGGCCGCCGGGCCGTGGTCGCGCGAGGTGACGACGATGCCCTGGATCACGCCGCCGGGCAGGTGGCGGTACGTCCACGCGGCGGGTCCGGTCGGGCGGCCCGCAGCCTGGGCGCCGTAGCCGGCCCCGATGCCGTACGACCACCCGTCGACGTCGTGGTCGCCACGGACCAGCGGCAGCGGCTCGGCGAAGCCCTCCCCCAGCCCAGCGTCGGGCCACCAGTGCCCGCCCGGGTTGTCCTCGGTCGGCAACCCGGAGACGACCAGCACGACGTGGTTGAGGAAGGGGTCGAGCTGCGTCTCGGGGCGAGCCCAGACGTGGCCGTGGCGGCGGCTCACGGAGAAGCCCAGCTCGGTCAGGAGCCACTCCAGGGCGGCGTTCTGGTGGAGGCAGTAGCCCAGACGGCCGCCGCCCCGGATCCGGGCCAGGCACGCCCCAGCGTCGATCGGGTCGGGCCGACCGAGCATGATCGAGAGGTTGTCGTAGGGGATCCGCGCGACGTGGGCGCGGTGCACCTCGCGAAGACCCGTCAGCGTGGCTTGCGGGCGGTCGGTCAGACCGAGGCGGTGCAGGTAGGCGTCGAGGTCGCTCGCCGTCACGACTCAGCTTCGTCGAGACCGTGCTCGATGGCCCACCGGGTGAGCTGGACCCGGTTGTTCATCTGGAGCTTGCGCAGGGTGTTCTGGACGTGGTTCTGCACGGTGCGGTGGGACAGCACGAGACGTCCAGCGATCTGCTTGTAGCTCATGCCGGTCGCGACCATCTTGAGGATCTCGGTCTCACGCTCGGTGAGCTGGTCGCGCGGGTCGTCCGCGGGACCGTCGGCGATGCGGCGGAACTCGCCCAGCACCAACCCCGCCAGCCCAGGAGTGAAGACAGCCTCACCCTCGGCAACCCGGGTCACCGCGTCGACCAGCTCGGCGCTGGAGGCGGACTTCACCAGGTAGCCCGTCGCGCCGGCCTTGATCGCCTCAAGCACGTCGGCCTGCTCCCCGCTGGCCGAGAGGATCAGCACACGTGCCGTCGGGTCGAACTCGAGCATCATGCTCGTGACCTGCACGCCGGTGTTGTCGGGCAGCTGGAGGTCCAGCACGACGACCTGCGGCGCCGCCGCCGGGAACCGTGCCATCGCCTCGCGCCCGTTGGACGCGACCGCCACGACATCGTGCCCCGCCGCCTGCAGGTCGCGCTCGACCGCGTCACGCCACATCGGGTGGTCGTCGACCACCATCACCCTCGCCATGGTTCCCCTCCCAGAGATGTGGGCTGATCGTAGACCTGCTTACTCGCTCGGGGGTGTGTAGCGCCCACGTCGATGGAACAACGGGTCCGTCTCGTCGCCGACGACGACTTCGCGCAGCGTGGACGTCACCAGACGCGACCAGCCGACCTCGACGTCTGACTCGACCTCGAGCGTGGCCCACGTGGTGGCGTGCGCGAGGCGCGGTCCGTGGTCGGTCTCGACCCACTCCGCCATCCGCCACGGACCGCCCGGCGCCGGCGCGACGCCGGCGAAGGCGTCCGCCAGGTCGCGGTCTCGCCACGTCAGTAGCTGCAGCACACCCCGTCCCGTCTCCAGCAGTACGTCGGCGAGGTCGGAGTCCGGGTCCAGCAGGGCCAGCACCCGACCGGGCTCACCCCCGGCCACCATCCACGAGGAGACCGTCAGGCCTGCCCGCGTGCCCTCGAACGAACCGGCCGTCCAGAGCGAGACCGTGCCGCCGAGGCGCCCGCGGAGGCGGCGTACGGGATCGCGCTCACCCTCCGGCTCGAGGAACGGGTGGGTGGTGTGGATGGTCACCCGGTCACGCTAGCGGCCATCAGTTCGGCCATTCGGCTTCGGCGCCCGGCTGGTCTACCTAGCATTCTTCGCGACAACCAAGGACCGAGAGGACACCGTGACCGACACCGCCGTGATGACCGATCGGCCCAGTGGAGCCGCTGCCATCCCGCGGCGTGGCGCTTGGATCGCAGTCCTGTTCGCCTGCACCACGTTCCTCGGTGCGTCGCTCCTCTTCATGATCCAGCCGCTCGCGGCCAAGTTGATCCTGCCGTCCTATGGCGGCTCGGCGACCGTGTGGAGCACCAGCTCGCTGCTGTTCCAGCTCCTCCTGCTGCTCGGCTACGTCTACGCCCACGTGTCCACGCGTCGCCTCGGTGCACGCTGGCAGCCGCGCGCCCACCTCCTGCTGCTGGCCCTCCCGCTCCTCGCGCTGCCGCTCGCGCTGCCCGCGCAGTCGGCGCCGCCGGCCGACACCAGCCCCGTGCTGTGGCTGCTGCGAACCCTGCTGCTGATGGTCGGGCTGCCGTTCGCGGTGCTGTCCACGACCGGCCCCCTCATCCAGCGCTGGTACGCCTGGTCGGGCGGTCCGCGGTCGGACGATCCGTATTTCCTCTTCGCAGGGAGCAACCTAGGCAGCTTCGTGGGCCTGCTGGCCTACCCGTTCGCGATCGAGCCGCTGCTCACGCTGACCCAGCAGCGCACGTTCTGGTCGATCGCCTTCGTGGCGTTCATGCTGCTGATGGCAGCGTGTGCGCTGACGGTTCGCCGCCGGGAGGACCGGTCGGCGGGCGTCGTGTCCACAACCGCTGGCCCGTCGGCCCGGCAGATCGGGCTGTGGTGCCTGTGGGCCTTCCTGCCCTCCAGCCTGATGCTGGCGGCCACGGCCCACCTCTCGACCGACATCGCCGCGGTGCCACTCCTGTGGGTCCTCCCCCTGGCGGCGTACCTCGCCTCCTTCGTGCTGGCGTTCGCGCGTACGTCGCGCAGCGTCTCGCCGCGTCTGGTCGTGCCGTGCGTCGCCTTCGCTGTGACCACGGGCGTGGTCTCGGGCCTGGGCAGCACCGCGCTAGCCCCGCTCGTCGCCCTAGTGGTCGGCGCCAACGTGCTCTCGGTGGGTGTCGCCGGCTTCGCCGCCCATGCGCGGCTCGCGGCGTCGCGACCCGACCCGGCCCACCTGACGCTCTTCTACCTCGTCATCTCCGTCGGCGGCGCCCTCGGCGGGCTGCTCAACGGCGTGGTGGCGCCGCTGCTCTTCGACGGCGTGTGGGAGTACTTCCTCACCGTCGCCCTCTTGCCCGTGTTGGCCGTCGGTCTGCCGCTCATTCGGGTCACGAGATGGCGCGTGCTTGCCGGGCTCGGTGTCGTCGCCGGGGTGCTCCTCTCGATCAGTGCCGTCTGGGGGGTTGGTGGCGTCACCACCAGCGAGACGATCGTGCTGCTCGGCGGCGCGGTGGTCGCGGCCGTCATCACCTGGCTGAGCCTCCGGGCAGCAGGGATGCTGACCGCGACGCTGCTCATCGCTGCGCTCGCGGTGATCCTGGTCCAGGAGCGGGCCTCGCTCCTCACTGAGAGGACCTTCTACGGCAGCTACCGGGTGCAGACCGTCGATGGGCAACACCGCCTGCTCCATGGCACGACGATCCATGGGACGCAGTTCTTGGACGACGACCTCTCGCAGACGCCGACGACGTACTACGCCACGGACGGTCCGTTCGGCGACATCACGTCGATCGTCGCTCCGGCCGACCTCGCGGTCGTGGGCCTGGGCGCCGGCGCCATTGCGGCCTACGGATCCGACGTCTCGACGATCCGCTTCTTCGAGATCGACCCGGTCGTCGCGCGGATCGCCGAGGACCCCAGATGGTTCACGTACCTGAGCGAGTCGGACGCGGACGTCGACGTGGTAGTCGGCGACGGCCGACTGGCGATGGAGCAGGAGCCCGCCGGCTCCTTCGACGTGGTCGCGCTCGACGCCTTCAGCTCCGACTCGATCCCGGTTCACATCCTGACCCGCGAGGGCATCGAGGTGTTTCTCGACCGAGTCCGGGAGGACGGGGCGTTGGCCATCCACATCAGCAACCGAGTCTTCGACCTGCAACCGGTCCTGGCTGCGCACGCGGGAGCCTTGGGCATGCACGCGGTCGTCGGCATCGGCGGCGAGGGGCCAGGTGCCGCGACCAGCGAGTGGGTGGTGCTCACCCGCTCGAACGAGACCGCCGATGCCCTCGACGCACTGCCGCGCTGGCAGCCCCTGCCGGACGACGAGACCGTCGACTGGTCGGACGACTACTCGTCCGTGCTCTCCGTGCTGCGCTGAACCGGGACCCGAAGCTCCCACTCCGTGCCCCACGAGCCGCTGTCCATCACGGCCGTGCCGCCGAGGTCCTCGACGCGGCCACGGATGGACGACACCACGCCGAGCCGTCCCTCCGCCTCGGCCTCGTCGAGCCTGCCGGGCGCGATGCCGGGCCCGTCGTCGCGCACCGAGATGGTGATCGTGTCGGGCGCAGCCTGGGCCAGCACCCAGGCGCTGGCGTCAGGCCCGACGTGGGTGAGGACGTTGTCGAGGCAGGCCCGGACGGCCGCGACGGTCTCCGTCGCCACGTTCTCGTCCACGAGGACCGCGCCGCCCGGCGTGGCGACCTCGACCCGGACGGGGTGGGCGGTGGCCATCGCCTCGAGAGCGCCCGCCAGGTCGACCTGCCCACCCGCGGCGGTGGGCACGGTGTCCTGCTGGCGGATCAGGGAGCGCAGGTTGCGCTCCTGCTCCCCCGCTAGCCTCCCCAGCTCGGCCCACTCACCGCCCGCAGCCGATCCGCGTCGCTGGGTCATCGTGAGCACCTGGAGCACGCCGTCGTGCACGGCCCGGGCCAGACGCGTACGTTCCTCGGCCGCCGCGGCGGCGTGCTCGGCAGCGTCGCGCTCGCGAGCCATCCGCTGCAGCGACTCGCACATGTAGCCGACGATCGGCCCGCCGATGAGGACCAGGAAGACGTTGCCGTAGTTGCCCTGGTCGACCTCCGTGCGTGGCAGGAGGTCGACCGCAGACAGCAGGACCGCTGCGGCGAGCCCGCCCTTCCAGTGCCAGTGGATGGCCCAGGCCAGCAGGGCTCCCATCACCCAGAAGCCCGGGATCGTGGCGTTGAAGTCAGGGGTCTTGACCAGCGGGGTCACGGCGATGGCTGCCACCGCGATCGCGAGGTCGGCGACCAGCAGGACCGGCGTACGCCTCGCACGGTCGTGGTAGAGCCAGATCGCCACAGCGGTCCACACGGCCAGCGCCATGACGATCGCCAGACCGATGCTCGGGTGCTGGAAGTTGTCGCGCCGGTAGGCGTTGAGGCCGACCATGTTGATGGTGACCACGACCCGCACGAGGGCGAGCGCCGAGTGGAGCCGGTCCTCGACCGCCAGTGCCGAGTCCGCGCGAGGCGCGGGCACCAGGCGGTTCGGGTAGGCGCTCAGGACGCCTTCTGCTCCGGCCCGCCGGCCTTCTCCCGCTCGGCCAGCTCAGCGGCCGCCTGCTTGGCCTTCTCCTTGTCGAGCTCCTTGGCCTTGCTGGCGTAGAGGTCGACGTACTCCTGGCCGGAGAGGCGCATGATCTCGTACATGATCTCGTCGGTGATCGAGCGCAGGATGTAGCGGTCGTTCTCCATCCCGGCGTAGCGGGAGAAGTCGAGCGGCTTGCCGAATCGCACGACCGGTCGGGCCCAGGTGCCGTAGACCTTGCCGGCCGGGGCGACCACGTCGGTGCCGACGACGGCACACGGGATCACCGGCGCACCGGTCTCCAGCGCCAGCCGGGCCACACCGGTCTTGCCGCGGTAGAGCTTGCCGTCGTGGGACCGGGTGCCCTCGGGGTAGATGCCGAACAGGTCGCCCTCGGCGAGGATCTTCATCGCCGACTTCATCGCGCCCTCAGCAGCGTTGGCGCCGGAGCGGTCGATCGGCACCTGGCCGGCCCCGGAGAAGAACTTCTTCTGGAACCAGCCCTTGATGCCGGGTGTCGTGAAGTACTCGGCCTTGGCGACGAAGGTGACGCGCCGGTTCAGGGTCAGCGGCATGAACAGCCAGTCGGCGTACGACAGGTGGTTGCTCGCGAGGATCGCCGGCCCCTCCTCCGGCACGTGGTCCACGCCGTAGGCCTTGGGCCGGAAGACGAGGCGGAGCACCGGCCCGAGGGCGATCCACTTCAGGAACCAATAGAGCACGTGCCGAGCCTAGCCCTGGTCCGCAGTGACGCGTTCGATGAACTCAGCGGACTCGTCGAAGATCCGCTGGGCGTCGTTGTCGAGGGTCGCCACGTGGTAGCTGTTCTCGAGCACGCGCTCCTCGAAGTCCTTCGACGACAGGCCCGCGTTGAGCGCCCGGGAGGACGAGATGTCGACCACGTGGTCCTCGGCCGAGCGGAAGAAGAGGACCGGGATCGTGACCTTCGGCAGGTCGCGGCGGAGCTCGGCGTAGCCCTTGAACATCGACGCGGCCGCCTTCAGGGGCGTCGTCGGGTAGCCGTGCTCGTCGGCACCCGGCTTCTTGATGTCGTTGGCGATCCCCGGGAAGCCAGGCACCACGTGCTTGAGCACCGGCAGCAGCTTGACGTCCTTGCGCAGCGTGTCGACCGCCGCGTTGACGATGCAGATCCCGGCGAGGCCCTCACCCTTGTCCGCCGCCAGGCGCAGGCACAGCGCACCGCCCATGGACAGCCCGACGGCCACCACCGCGTCGTTCTCGGCGGAGAGCTTCTCGTACGCGTCCTCGACCGTCGCCACCCAGTCGGCCCACGTGGTCTTGTTGAGGTCGTGCCAGCGCGTGCCGTGGCCGGGCAGCAGCGGCATCTCGACGGCGTACCCACGGGCTGCGAGGTCCTCGGCCCACGGCCGCATCGACACCGGGTTGCCGGTGAAGCCGTGCTGGACGAGCACGCCGATGCGGCGACCGCCGGTGAGCTCCGGCTTCGCGGGGGCGGACATCGGGGCGACCAGTGCCGGGTCGAGGGGGGCGTCGGGCGCGCCGCGGAACGGGATCTTCACGCGCACAGTGTGCACCACCCGTCGCCCGCGTCTCGCTGATCGAACCAGGCGAGTTACCGGTCAGTTGGTGAGGCGAGCTCCCTGCTCGGCGGTCGAGTGGCCGCGAGGAACGAGCGGGCGACGGTCCTATGCCGCGTCAAGTGGTCATGAGGTCTGTTCGGAGGGCTTTGTAGACGCTGCGGGCGAGGTGTCGTTTGAGGCAACGGATGATCTCGGGTGTGGACAGTCCTTCGGCGCGCCGGC
>Ga0209909_100592_pt1 | contig 13822 bp, 11 predicted proteins | sample FECB22metaG_FD_188302 | JGI IMG/M metagenome (GOLD analysis project Ga0209909, IMG submission 188302) | Cyanobacterial communities from the Joint Genome Institute, California, USA - FECB-22 (SPAdes) (version 3) | ecosystem: Environmental > Aquatic > Thermal springs > Hot (42-90C) > Microbial mats... | reverse complement strand
GGCCTGAGCGCCCCTCAGCCCACCCGCCAGCACCCCAAACACCACCACCAGACCGCTCGACCTCCGCCGATCAGCCCCCATCCACACCCATCACCACACGACAGCCGCCGTTTCGCAGAGGCCTCGCGAAAGCGGGGACCCAACTTCCCGCAGCTCCGACACGCGGCGCGACGGGTTCCCGCCTTCGCGGCACCGACACAAGAAGGCGGCGCGCCTCACCCCCCGACCGGCGCTTCCACCAGCTCCACCGCGCGCTCCAGATCCACGCTCAGCAGCCGCGACACGCCGCGTTCCTGCATCGTCACGCCGTACAGCCGGTGCATGCGCCCCATCGTCAGCGGATGGTGCGTGACGATCAGGAAGCGCGTGCCGCCCTTCCCCGCCTCGTCGCCCGCCGCCATCACTTCGAGCAGGTCGCACAGCCGCTCGACATTCGCGTCGTCCAGCGGCGCGTCCACCTCGTCCAGCACGCAGACCGGCGCGGGGTTGCAGCGGAACACCGCGAAGATCAGCGACAGCGCCGTCAGCGCCTGCTCCCCGCCCGACAGCAGCCCGAGAGAGGCAAGCTTCTTTCCCGGCGGCTCCGCATAGATCTCGAGTCCCGCTTCCAGCGGATCGTCGGACCCCACCAGCGCCAGATGCGCGCGCCCGCCGCCGAACAGCCGCGTGAACAGCGCGCGGAACTCCACATCCACCCGCTCGAACACCACGCGCAGCCGCTCCCGCCCCTCCCGGTTCAGGTGCCCGATGGAACCGCGCAGCTTCGCGATCGCCGTCGCGACTTCCGCGCGTTCCGCGTCAATCGCGCCGCGGCGCGTGTCCAGCTCATTCAACTCATGTTCGGCGCGGAGGTTGACCGGCCCCATCTCCTCGCGCTCGCGCGTCAGCCGTTCGAGTTTGCGGCGCGCCTTGTCCTCCGCCGCGTCCGTCAGCTCCGCGATGTCGGTCGGCAGCGCCGGATGCGCCTCGCCCAGCCGTTCCGCGATCCGCTCCTCGACCGCGAGCGCCGCCGCCTCGGCGGTGTCCTTCGCGCCTTCGGTCCGCACCTGTGCCTCGCGCGCCGCCGCGAAGCGGGCGTCGGCCTCACGACGATGCGAAGCTGCCTCGCGCTGCTCGATCTCGGCCGCACGCAGCGCGCGCGCCGCCTCCGCATGCGCGGCCTCCGCCTCAACGAGCGCGCGGGCCGCGGCACCGCGCCTCGTGGCGGCCGCTTCCGGCGCCTCGGCGAGCGTCGCGACCTCGGCTTCCGCGCCGGTCAGGCGCGCGGCCAGCTCGTCGCCGCGCGTGGCCGCCTCGGCGCGCCGCGCCGCCCAATCCTCGCGCTCCGGCCCGATCGTGCCGGCGCGGGCCGAGAGCCGCGTGCCCTCCGCCGCCAATTCCGCGCGCGCATCCCGCGCGGCGGCTTCGGCCGCGCGCGCATTCGCCAGCGCGGCACGCGCGCGATCCACCTCGGCGCGCAACGAGGCCAGGTCCGGCGCCGCCGCGCGCGCCGCCTCGGCCTCCGCCAGCACCGCCTCCGCCGCCTCGCGCTCCGCCGCCAGCCGCTCGATCTGCGGCGCGAGCGCGTTCAGTCGCATCTCCGCCTCCGCCGCACGCGCCGTGAGCGCGCCGGCCTCCTGCCGCGTGCGGGCGAGCGTCGCCTCCGCCGTGCGCCGCGACTCCCGCGCCGCCGCCTCGGCGCGCACGGCATCCGCTTCGGCGCGCGACGCGCCCTCCCGCACGGCGCGCGCCGAAGCGGTGTCCGGGCAGGCCGCACGTGCCGCACGCGCGGCATCGAGGGCCGCCGACGCCGCACGCAGCTCGGCCTCGATGCGCGCCAGCTCCGGCTTGACCGCCGCGAGGCGCGCTTCCGCCGCGGCCCCGCGGGTCGCCACCCGGTCCACCGCCGCAACCGCGCCTGCCGCGCGGCGCTCCGCCGCGTCGCGCGCCTCGCGGTGCCGCGCTTCCTCCGCGCGCGCCGCGGCTTCGGCCCCGCCAGCAGCCGTGACAGCCTGCGCCGCCGCGGCCGCGTCCGGCGCCGCGGCGACAGCCTCGCGGGCGGCGTCCTCGGCAGCAGCCGCCGCGGCCATCTCCGCATCCAGCCGCTCGATCTCCGGCGCCAGCGCCGCCAGGCGCGCGGCGGCCTCGGCGGAGCGCGCCACGACACGCTCCGCGGCGGCGACGGCGGCGGCGGCACGTCGCTCGGCCTCCGCGCGCGCCTCGCGCCGGCGGCCTTCCTCCTCGCGTGCCGCGCCCTCCTCCTCCGCGGCATCCGACCGCGCCGCGAGGGCAGCGGCGGCAACGGCCTCCGCACGATCCAGCGCCACTTCCGCCGCGCGCAGCGCGTTCCGCTGGGCGAGGCGAACCGCGCCGGGGCTCGGCGCGCCGGCGCGCACGCAATGCCCGTCCCAGCGCCACACCGCGCCGTCCTCCGTCGCCAGCGCCTGCCCCGGCCGAAGCTCCGCGAGCAATCCGGCCGCATCCGTCCCGCGCGGCAGCAGCCCGACCTGCGAGAGCGCGCGCGTCAGCGCCGCCGGCGCCTCCACCAGACGCGAGAGCGGCGTCGCGCCGCCCGGCAGCGCCGGCGGCGGATCAAGCGGCGGCAGCCCCCGCCAGTGCCGCGGTGCCGACTGATCGAGCGGGCTGTCCAGCGCCTCGCCGATCGCCGCCCCCAGCGCCGCTTCCAGCCCGCGCGGCACCCCGATCGCGTCCAGCACCGGCACGAGGCCGGAGGCGACCGCGCCGGCGCGCGCGACCTCGGTCAGCGCCGCGACTTCCGCCCGCGCCTGGGCCCGCGCACCTTCCGCCTCCGCCGCCGCATCGCGCGCCGCTTCGTGCCGCGCATGGGCCGCGGCGCGGGCGCGTTCCGCACCATCCAGCGCGGCGCGGCTCTCCTTCAGCGCGGCCTCCGCGGCTTCCGCTTCGGTCAGCGCCGCGGCGCGCTCCGCTTCCGGCACCAGCGCCGCCCCTGCCGCATCGCGCTCCGCACCGAGCCGTTCGCGCGCATCCGCGAGGCGCCGCGCAGCGATCCCGGCACCGTCCAGCGCGGCACGCGCGCGCGTGCCCGCCGCCTCGGCATCCGAAGCGGCAGCGCGCGCGGCTTCGTGGCGCGTGGCGGCGGCGGCGCGGGCGGCTTCGGCCCCAGCCAGCGCCGCGCGCGCCGCGTCCAGCGCCGCTTCGGCATCTGCCAGCTCCGCGGCCGCCGCCGCGCGCTCCCCGTCCGGAACCTGCGCGGCGAGCGCCGCATCGCGCTCCGCGACCAGCCGCGCATGCCCCTGCGAGAGACGCCGCAGCGCCACTTCCGCCGCGTCCAGCGCGGCACGTGCGCGGCTCTCGGCAGCCTCGGCCTCGGCCGCCGCACGCCGTGCCGCCTCATGCCGCGACTGCGCCGCGGCGCGCTCAGTTTCCGTGCGGGCGAGCGCCGCCTCCGCTTCGGCCAGCGCCGCTTCAGCCGCGCCCGCACGCGCCGAAGCCGCCTCCAGCTCCGCCGCCGGCACGCGCGCCGCCTCGGCCGCGGCCGCCTCCGCCGCCAGCCGCGTCCCGCTCTCCGCCAGCCGCTTCGCCCGCGTCGCGGCCTCCGACTCCGCCCCCGCGAGCGCCGCCGCCTGCGCGGCCGCCTCCGCCGCCAATTCGGTCGCGCGGTCGGCGGCCTCCGCCGCCTCGCGCACCGCCTCCGCCGCGTCGCGCCCCGCCTCCTCCGCCGCCGCGACCCGGCCGGGCAGCGACGCGAGCGCAGCTTCCAGCGCCTCCGCCTCCGCCGCCAGCCGCGCCTCCGCCGCCTCCGCATCAGACCGCAGCCGCGCCGCGTGATCGAGGTCGCGCGCCAGCGCATCGCGCCGCGCCTCGGCGCCGGCCAGCGCATCGCGCGCCCGGCTCTCCTCCGCGCCGAGCGTCTCCGCCTCGACCCGCCGCCGCTCCAGCGCGGTGCGCGCCGCCGACTCCGCCTCGCGCGGACCCGGCAGCGCGGCCTCGGCGGCGAAGGCGCGCCGCGCCGCGCCCTCCGCCTCGAACTCCGCCTCACCGGTCATGTGCCGCGCGCGGTCGAAGGCCGCCTTCGCCTCCGCCAGCGCCGCCTGCGCCCGCGCGCGCAGGATCGCCAGCCACTCCACTTCCGCCCCGCGCACCAGCCCGCTCAGGTTGCGGTACCGCGCCGCCTGCCGCGCCTGGCGCTGCAGGCCCTGCCGCGCGCCGTCCATCTCGTTCAGCAGGTCCTCGGCGCGCGCCAGGTTCGTCTCCGCCTGGCGCAGCTTCAGCTCCGCCTCGTGCCGCCGCGCGCGCAGGCCGGCGATGCCGGCCGCCTCCTCCAGCACCGCGCGCCGATCCTCCGGCTTCGCCTGGATCAACGCCGCGACGCGCCCCTGGCTGACCATCGCGGAGGAGCGCGCGCCGGATCCGATATCGGCGAACATCGTCTGCACGTCGCGCGCCCGCAGCTCCCGCCCGTTCACGCGGAACGCGCTGCCCTCGCCGCGGCCGATCTTCCGCACGATCTCCAGGTCGGTCGCATTCGCGTTCGGCGGCGGCGCGAGGCCGGCGGCGTCCTCCAGCGTCAGCATCACCTCGGCGACGTTGCGGGAGGGGCGGGTCGCCGTGCCCGCGAAGATCACGTCCTCCATTTCGCCGCCGCGCATCGTCCGCGCGTTGGTCTCGCCCATCGCCCAGCGCAGCGCTTCCACGATGTTCGACTTGCCGCAGCCATTCGGCCCGACGATGCCCGTCAGGCCCGGCATCACCTCGACGATCGTGGCCTCGGCGAAGGATTTGAAGCCGGCGATGCGCAGCCGCGTCAGCCGCGCGCTGCGTGCCGCCTCGATCTGCGCCTCGGTGCGTCCAGCCTCCTCCTGTGCCGCCTCCTCCACCGCGGCGGGCGGCACCACGTCCATCGTCAGCGCGTCTCGCCGACGATGGTGGCGAAGCGGTCGTACGCGATGTTGCCCGGCACGACGCGGCTGCCGAACACGAAGGTCGGCGTGGAGCTGATGTTGAACTCCTGCTGCCCGTTCACGCGCATTTCCAGGATCGCGCGGCCCAGCTCCTGGTCGGTGGAGGCGGCGTCGAACGCCTCCTGCGACATGCCGGCCACCGCCGCCAGCCGCGCCAGCTCCCGCCGCGGGTCGGCGCCGCGCGCGAAGGCCCAGCGGTCCTGCGTGCTGAACAGCGTGGAGATGAAGCCCTCGTAGCGCTCCGCCGGCAGCGCCCGCGCCACCATCGCCGCCATCAGCCCGACCTGGTCGAGCGGGAAGTCGCGCCAGATCATCCTCACGCGCCCGGGCTCCACCAGGTCGCGCTTCACGCGCGGCAAGGTGTCGCGATGGAAGGCGGCGCAGTGGCCGCAGGTCAGCGAGAAATACTCGATGACCGTGACGGGCGCGTCGGGCTTGCCGATCGCCCGCTCCGCCATGCGGGGGTCGGCATCCTGCGCGCGGGCGGCGCCGGCGGCGGCCAGGCCGGCGGCGAGGATCAGGGCGGAACGGCGTTCGATCATCCGGCGTAACCTCCGGTTGGAGTCGGCATGGGGTGCGTCAGCGGTTCCGATAGACGCCGCGGGCGAGGTTTTCCAGGGCTTGCCGCAACTCGCCCTCCGGAACGGTGTCCAGCCTGGCCTTGACGGGGTCCGGGACCGGCGCCTCCGGCAGGGCCGGCGCGGCCGCCGGGCGAGGGCCCGCCGCCCCCTGCACGAAGCGCAGCCGCTCCACCGCCACCCGGCCGATCGCGCCGTTGATCCGGGCGATCAGCTCGGGCGCGAGATGTTGCAGCTCCATCGCGACCGGCCCCGCGCAGGCCAGCGTCAGCGTCCCCGCCGAGAGCCGCAGCGGCGATGTCACCTCCGCCAGCGCCGGCCCGACGATCCGCGCCCAATCCGCCAGCACCTGCGCGCCCGCCGGGCTGCGCCGCCGGAAGGCCGGTCGCGTGACGCCCGGAATCAACGAGCCGAGCGGCAAGGGGCTTCCCGGAAAGCGCCGCTCCGCCCCATCCTTCGCCACGCGTGTCCACTCCCTCCGCTTCCGACCTGCTCGCCTGGTACGACCGCCACCGCCGCGACCTGCCGTGGCGCGCCCGCGCGCCCGAACATGCGGATCGGACGGCCTCGCCCGACCCATACCGCGTCTGGCTGTCGGAGGTCATGCTCCAGCAGACGACCGTTGCGGCCGTGGGGCCACGATACGCCCGCTTCCTCGCCCGCTTCCCCGACGTGCAGGCCCTGGCCGCGGCGCCGTGGGACGAAGTTGCGGAGGAATGGGCCGGCCTCGGCTACTACGCCCGCGCCCGCAACCTGCACGCCGGCGCGAAGGCCCTGGCCGAGCGCGATTTCCCGCGCAGCGTCGAGGGCCTGCGCGCGATCCCGGGCATCGGCCCCTACACCGCCGCCGCCGTCGCCGCGATCGCCTTCGGCGTGCCCGTGGTCCCGACCGACGGCAACGTGGAGCGCGTGACCGCCCGAATCCACGCCGAGGCCGCGCCGCTGCCCGGCGCGAAGCGGCGCCTCGATGCGCTGGCGCAGCGCTGGATGCAGCAGGACGCGGCCCGCGCCCGCCCCGGCGACTTCGCCCAGGCGATGTTCGACCTCGGCGCCACGATCTGCACGCCCCGCCGCCCGGCCTGCGCGCTCTGCCCGTGGCACGACCCCTGCGAGGCCAGGCGCCGCGGCATCCAGGAGGAGCTGCCCCGCAAGGCGCCCAGGCCCGAGCGGCCGACCCGCTTCGGCGCGCATTTCGCGCTGCTCGATCCGCATGGCCGCCTGCTCGTCCGCCGCCGCCCCGAAGCCGGCCTGCTCGGCGGCATGCTCGAAATTCCCGGCACGCCCTGGCGCGACGCGCCCTGGACCCGCCGCGAGGCGATCGGCCACGCCCCCGTTCCCGATCTCGGCTGGGCCGCGCTGCCCGGCGAGGCAACCCACGGCTTCACCCATTTCGAGCTGCGCATGACGCTGTTCCGCGCGGCGTGGGACGGCGCGGCGCCCGAGGGCTTCGCCTGGATGCCGCGCGAGGCCGCGCGGACCGCGATGCCCACCGTCATGCGCCGCCTGCTGGGCCTGCTGGACAGCGCCGCCCTGCCGGAGGAAGACGAGGACGCACGCATTCACTAGGGACCACCGCATGACGACCCGCCTGATCCTTCCCGCGTCCCGCACGGCGACCCGCTTCGCCGGCCTCGTGCTGCTCGGCTCCTGGGCGCTCGCCGCCTCCGCGCAGGTCACGCTGCCGATGTGGCCGGTGCCGGCAACGTTGCAGAGCGCGGTGGTGCTGCTGCTCGGCGCGCTCGGCGGGCCGGCCTTCGGCGTGGCGGCGGTCGCGGCGTACCTGGCGCAGGGCGTCGCGGGGCTGCCGGTCTTCGCCGGCGGCGCGGCGGGACCGGCGGTGCTGGCCGGGCCGACGGCGGGCTACCTGCTCGGCTTCCTGGTCGCCGCCTGGATCGCCGGCTTCGCGCGCGGGCTGGCGTGGTGGCGGCAGAGGTTGGTGCTGCTCGCGGCGCACCTGCTGCTCTTCGTCCCCGGCGTCGCGTGGCTCGCGGGTTTCGTCGGCTGGTCGCGCGCCTCCGACCTCGGCTTCCTCGTCTTCCTGCCCGGGACGGCGGTGAAGACGGCGCTCGCGCTGGCCGCGATGCGGGCGGTGCGGCGCTGAACGCACGAGTTGATATTCCGCCGCACCGTCTCCTCGCCAAGAGCGAGAAATCGTTGCACGATGCGCTCCATCGCCTGTGATGGAGCGCCCGTATGCACCGCCGCCGCTTCCTCTGCCTCGCCCCCGCCGCCGCGCTCTGCGGCTGCGTATCGGGCGCCATCACGCCCGTGCCGACGGCCGCATCCGATGCCGTCGCGCGCGCCACGGCCGAGATCGGCACCCTGCCCCCATCGCCCCGCCGCGAACTCGCCACCGGCGAGGTCACCCGCACCCTCGACCGCATCGAGCGCCGGCTGAACCCGCCCGCCGACGCGCTCTGCCGCGAACTCAGCGTCGGCACCTGCGACTGGTTCGTCGAGGCCTCGCGCAGCCGCCAGATGAACGCCTCCGCCCACGCCGGCGGCCAGGTGCGGATCAATCGCGGCGTCTTCGAATACGCCCGCTCGGAGGAGGAAGCCGCCTTCGTCGTAGCGCATGAGCTCTCGCACCAGATCGCCAACCACCCGCACAGCCGCACCGAGGATGCGGAGACCGGCTCCGCGGTCGGCACGATCCTCGGCAGCGCCGTCGTGATCGCCGGCGCGCTCGGCGGCGTGCGCTCCACCCCCGCGCGGGACCGCCGCACCATCGAGAGCTACGGCGGCACCGGCACGCGGCTCGGCGCGCTGGCCTTCAGCAAGGAGCAGGAGCGCGAGGCCGACCGCCTGGCCGTGCTGCTGCTCTGGCGCGCCGGCTACGATGCCGCCGCCGCGCGCCCGATCCTGCTGACCATGGCGCGCGCGAGCCGCCGCCGCGAGACCGGCCCCTTCGACACCCACCCTGCCGGCCCTGAACGCCTCGCCGCCTTCGACGCCACGCTCGCGGAGCTGCGCGTGGGTGGCGGGCGCATCCCGCTGCGGGCCGGCTAACCGATGCTCGCCGCGATGCGCGCCCGCGCGGCCAGCAGCGCGCCGACCATCCGCGCGCGCACCGCGGCATCCACCGTATCGGCCATCCAGCACAGCGCACAGGCGACCGCTTCGCCGCGCGCCGGCGTGACCGCGACGGCCAGCGCGTCAATCCCGCGCGGCAGCCGGTCGTTCAGCTCCGCGTAGCCGCGCGCGCGACAGGCCGCGAGTTCCGCCAGCAGCTCCGCCCGCGTCGCGGCGACGCCCAGCTCCGCCGAGGCCAGCCGCGGCGGCAGCAGCGCGCGCAGCCCGGCATCGTCCAGCTCGGCCAGCAGCGCCTTCCCGATCGCGGTCGTCCAGGCCGGCAGCACCGCGCCTTCCCGCTGCCCGACGCGCACGGGATGGAAGCCTTCGCGCACCCGCAGGATCACCGTATCCGCGCCGCGGCGCACCGCGACGTAGCCGGTGGCCGGGAAGCGCACCGTCAACTCGCGCAGGTCGCGGTCGAACTCGTCCACCGGCAGCCGCCCGGCCTTGTAGAGCGTGCCCAGCCGGAACAGCCCCTGCCCGACGCCGTAGGCGCGGCCATCCGCCTCCCGCTCCAGCATCCCGGCCGCCGCAAGGTCCCGCAACGCGCGCGACACCGTGCTCTTCGGCAGGCCGAGCGCCCCGGCCGCCGCGGAAACCGACAGCCGCTGCTCCGGCGAGCGCAGCAGGTCGAGCAGGCGGAGGCCGGTGGCGAGGGAGGACATGCGTTCCATATACGGCAACAGCGTACCGGATGCAGCACCCATCCTTGACGCGCTGCCACATCGCATGCTGCGCTCCCCGCAGGCGGCCCGACGAGCCGCGGAGGAAACGCGATGCGCCCGATCACCGCCCCTCGCCGCGCCCTGCTCGCGGCACCACTCCTGCTCGCGCCGGCCGTCGCGCGCGGCCAGGCGCGCCGCACGACGATCCGCCTCGCCCACCACGTCACCACGCAGAGCGAGCAGCACGCCGCGGCCGAGACGTTCGGCCGCAAGCTGTCGGAGGCAACGGGCGGCGCGCTGGCCGTGCAGGTGCTGCCCGCCGCCCAGATGGGCGGCCAGCGGGAGATCGTGGAGAGCATCTCGCTCGGCACGCTCGAGATGGGCTACGGCGAGAGCGGCCTCTACGCCAACTACGTCCCCGCCTTCGGCGTCGTCGCGCTGCCCTACCTCTACCGCGACTTCGCGCATTGGACGCGGGTCGCCGACGGCCCGGTGGCGGAGCGCCTGAACGCCGACCTGGAACGGCAATCCGGCATCCGGCCGCTCACCTGGCTGACCGCCGGCTACCGCAACACCTATCTCCGCACGAAGCCGATCGAGCGGCCCGCCGATTTCCGCGGCGTCCGCGTGCGCCTGCCGGAAGCGCCGGTCTTCGTCCGCACCTTCGCCGCCCTCGGCGCGCAACCCACGCCGATCCCGGCGCCGGAGATGTACACCGCGCTCCAGACCGGCGTGGTGGACGCGATGGAGGGCTCCGCCGAGGTCGGCTTCACCTTCCGCATCCATGAGGTCACGCGCTTCCTCTCGCTCACCCGCCACATCCTGCTCGACGGCTCCTTCTGCATCAACGCGCGCTTCCTCTCCCGCCTCGGCGCGCCGGAGCGCGACGCGATCACCCGCGCGGCGGCGGAAGCCGCGGCCGAAGCCCGCGCCGGCCATTTCGAGCGCGAGCGCATGTGGTTCGAACGCATGGCCGCCGCCGGCCAGATCCGCCGCAACGAGCCCGACCTCACCCCCTTCATGGAGGCGCTGACTCCGCTTCAGGGCGAGTTCGCCGCCGCCGCGCGCGGGACGGAGCTGCTGGAGCAGATCCGCCGCGCGTGATGCAGGGCCACGCATGTGATCGTGACAGCGCTGAGATCATCTCCCTCTCCCCCCGACGGGGGGAGAGGGCGGGGTGAGGGGGGCGCGCGCAGCGCAGGAGAGAAAAACAGCTCACGATCCACGCCCGCCAACACGACGCCCCCCACGAGCCACCCGTGACCCCCATCCGCCGCGCCATCGGCGCCCTCGTCCACCTCGCCTTCCTGCTGATGGCCGCCAGCTTCGTCGCGATGGTCGCACTCACGCTGTTTCAGGTCGCGAACCGCTACGCGCTGGGCTGGCCTGTCTTCTGGACGGAGGAGCTGATCGTGCTCCTCCTCGTCTGGTCCGTGCTGCTCGGCCTGCCCGTGCAGCTCTGGCGGCACGAGGAGATCGTGGTGGACGTGCTGCCGCTGCCCGGCACGCTTGGCCGCGCGAAGACCCTGCTGGGCATCGCGCTCTCCGTCGCGTTCTGCGCACTGCTGGCCTGGAGCGGATGGAGCTTCGCCGAGCGCGGGCTGATCGCGCGCTCCCCAGCGCTCGGCCTGCCGCGGGTCTGGTTCTTCGCGCCGATCCCGCTCGCCGCCGCGCTCTCCGTGCTCGTCCTGCTGGTCCGCCCGGCACCGTCGCCACCGGCCCACAAGGCGCCGGCCCAAGAAGCAATTGACGCGTGATCGCCTGGCTGTTCGGCCTGCTGGTGCTGTTCCTCGGCCTCGGCATGCCGATCGCCTTCTCGATGGGGCTGGCCGCGGCGCTGGCGCTGCTGCTCGACGGCTCCGTGCCGGTCGTCGTGCTCGCGCAGCGCTTCTACTCCTCGCTCGACAGCTTCCCGCTGCTGGCGATCCCGCTCTTCGTGCTGGCCGGCGCGGTGATGAACGCGTCGGGCATCACGGATCGCCTCATCGGGCTGTCCCGCGCGCTGGTCGGCCATCTGCGCGGCGGGACGGGGCAGGTGACGATCGTCACGTCCCTCCTCTTCTCCACCATCTCCGGCTCCGCCGCCGCGGCCTGCGCGGCGGTCGGCGGCATGCTGGTGCCGGCGATGCGCCGCGACGGCTGGAGCCGCGAGGACGCCGCCGTGATCACCGCCGCCGCCGCTGTGCTCGGCCCGATCGTGCCGCCTTCCGTGCTGATGGTGATCTACGGCTCGATCACCGGCCTCTCGGTCGGCAAGCTGTTCCTCACGGGCATCGGGCCGGGCCTGGTGATGGCCGGCGTGCTGATGGCGACCGTGTGGCGGCGCGCCGGCCGGCTCGGCGTCGCGCCGCATCCGCGCACCGGCGCCGCGGAGGCGATGCGCGCGACGGCCCGCGCCCTGCCCGCGCTGCTGATGCCCGCGATCATCGTCGGCGGCATCGTCTCCGGCGTCTTCACCGCCACCGAGGCCGGCGCCATCGCGGTGGGCTACGGCGTGCTCTACGGCCTGGCGACGCGCAGCGCGACGGCGGGCGCGCTGCTGCGGGAGGCCGCCGGCGCCGCGCTCTCCGCCTCCGCCATCATGGTCATCCTCGGCGGCGCGGCGCTGTTCGGCTGGATCATGGCGCGCGAAGGCGTGCCGGTGATGATCGCGGAGGAGCTGCGCGCCCTCACCTCCGATCCCGCCCTCGTCATGGCGCTGATCCTCGCGGCACTCCTCGCTGTCGGCATATTCATCGAGCCGATTCCCGCTATCGTGATGCTCGTGCCCGTGCTCGCGCCGGTCGGCGAGGCCTACGGCTTCGACGCCTACCACTTCGCCTTCGTCATCACCTACGCGCTGCTGCTGGGTTCGCTGTCCCCGCCCGTCGCCGTGCTGGTGCTGATCGCCTGCCGCATCGCCGGTGTGGACTACGCCCGCACCACGCGGCCGCTGCTGCCGCTGTTCGGCGCGCTCGTCGCCGTGCTGGTCGCCGCGGCCTACCTGCCCGGCATGACGCTCGCCATCCCCGCCCTGTTCGAATGAGGTCCCGATGAGCACGATCACCGAAGTCGCCGTCACGCCCTTCGCCTTCGAGGTCGAGGGCCTGACGCTCGGCAGCCACCGCGCCATGGGCGTCTCCAACCTGCGCGCCGAACGCGGCGGGCGGCTGCCGGTGATGCGCTACGCGGTCGAGGTCCGCACCGATGACGGCCTCACCGGCCGCTACGTCACGCACTGGGTCGGCACCGGCGCCGCGCTCGGCCAGACGGTGATGCTGGCGCCCCACCTGCTCGGCCGCGATCCCGAACACCGCGAGGCCATCTACGACGACCTGAAGCGCGAATGCCGTGCCTACGACCACATGGGCCACGGCCCGCTCGACATCGCGCTGTGGGACCTGGTCGGGCGCAAATACGGCATCTCCGTCGCGACGATGCTCGGCGCCTACCGGGATCGCCTGCCGACCTATGCCAGCACGCATCACGGCCAGGACGAGCCGGGCGGCCTCGACAGCGTGGAGGCGTTCGGCGCCTACGCGCTGGCCTGCGCCGAGGCCGGCTTCCGCGGCTTCAAGATCCATGGCTGGCACGACGGCAACAAGCGCCGCGAGGCCGCCGTGGTGCTGGAAGTCCGCAAGGCCATCGGCGACCGCATGGAGGTGATGGTGGACCCGGGCTGCGAGCTGCGCACCTGGGCGGACGCGCTCTATGTCGGCCGCGCCTGCGACGAGGCGAACGCCTTCTGGTACGAGGACCCGTACCGCGATTCCTCGGTCTCAATCCAGGGCCAGCGCCTGCTGCGCGAGAAGCTGCGCACGCCGATGCTGGTCAGCGAGCACATCCGCGGGCCGGAGCAGAAGGCCGCCTTCGCGCTCGCCGGCGGCTGCGACATGATCCACGCCGACCCTGAATACGACCTCGGCATCACCGGCCTGATGAAGATCGCGCATATGGGCGAATCGCTCGGCATGGACGTGCAGGTGCACGCCTGCGGCCCGGCGCACCGCGCCTGCGTGGCCGCGATGCGCAACACGCATTTCTACGAACTCGCCCTGATGGGCCCGGGTATGCCGAACCTCGTCCCCCCGCTCTATCGCTGCGGCTACGACGACCAGCCGGGCGGCGTCGGCGCGGATGGCTGCGTGCCGGTGCCGAAAGGGCCGGGCCTAGGCGTGGACTACGACTGGGAATGGGTGGCGCAGCACCGCACCGCGGAGCACCGCTTCACGCTGTGACCGGCACGCCCGGCGGGTGCTGCAACTCCGCCGGCCCGCCGCCGTTGTCGCCCCGTCACGAAAGGGACGGGCACGTCATGAACAACATCATCTACATCGTCGGGCTGGTGGTGATCGTGATCGCGATCCTCGGTTTCCTGGGACTTCGCTGAGCCTCATAGCGCTCAACTGAAACTCTGACCGATGTCGCCCCCGCGAAAGCGGGGGCCCACCTTCGCGCCGTTCCGACATGCGGCGTGGTGGGTTCCCGTGTGTGGACGGCCCCTTGGATGCAAGTGGGGTGTTGGGAGGATTTGACGTTCGGTGCGAGAGCGGTCGTGTGTCCGGCCTGTTGGCGCGGCGCATGCGGCCGCTGGCCCAGATGG
>Ga0209909_100590_pt1 | contig 13974 bp, 16 predicted proteins | sample FECB22metaG_FD_188302 | JGI IMG/M metagenome (GOLD analysis project Ga0209909, IMG submission 188302) | Cyanobacterial communities from the Joint Genome Institute, California, USA - FECB-22 (SPAdes) (version 3) | ecosystem: Environmental > Aquatic > Thermal springs > Hot (42-90C) > Microbial mats... | reverse complement strand
GAGCGGCACGGGGCGGCGGAGATCGCCGAGGTGCGGCGGCAGCGGGAGGGGTGGCAGCGGGAGGCCACGCGCGAGCTGGCGGCGGGGCGGACCGCGGTGGCGCTGGAGCGCTACGAGCGGGCCGGCGGCGTGGTCGGGCACGACACGCAGGACGAGGCCCGTGCTGCCCTGGTGGCAGGCTGGGCGGCGGGGCGTCAGGAGAGTCCCACCGCGAGCCAGGTCATGCTGGCGCACACGCGGGCGGACGTGGCGGAGCTGAACCGGCTGGCGCGAGAGGCGATGCGCGGCGCCGGGGCGCTCGGCCGGGAGCACCAGGTCGCGACGGAGAACGGGACGCGGGCGATGGCGGCGGGTGACCGCGTCATGTTCCTGCGCAACGAGCGGGCGCTCGGGGCGGGGCCGGGCGGGCGCGGCGGTGCGGCGGTGAAGAACGGCACGCTGGGGACGGTGCTGGCGGTGGAGGCCGGCGGCGGGCGGCTGACGGTGGCGCTGGACGGGGCAGGGGGGCAGGCCGGGCAGGGCGCAGCGGTGACGTTCTACCCTCGCGACTACGGGCACCTGGAGCACGGCTACGCGGTGACGGTGCACAAGGCGCAGGGGGTGACGGTGGACCGGGCGCACGTGCTGGCGGGTGCGGGGATGGACCGGCACACCGCCTACGTGGCGCTGACGCGGCACCGGGAGAGCGTGCAGCTCCACTGGTCGGCGGAGGCGATGGGGAGCCGCGAGGGACTGACCAAGACGCTCAGCCGGGAGCGGGCGAAGGACACGAGCCTGGACTATGCCGGCCCCCACCAAGTCGCGGCCTTCGCGGAGCGGCGCGGGCTCGCGCCGGCGGGCGACATCGCCGTGCGCACGCCGGGGGTGGAGGTCGCCAGGAGAGTACGAACGGAGCCTGCACGAGAGGCGCCGCCGGCACCGCTGCTGCCGGCCTTCCATGACCCGTGGGGCCGCGACAGCCTCGGCCGGGGCACCACGGTGGGCGAGCTGCGCGCGGCGGCAGACGCCGACCCGCGGGTACGGCGCGGGGAGGAGGACCGGGCGCGCTGGCTCGTGTCGGCCTACCGCGACCCGGAGGCCGCGCGCGCCAAGCTCGACGCGACCCTCGCGGCCGAGAGCGGGGATCTCCGGCGCGCGGCGGCGCGGCTCGAGGTCGCAGGGCCGGAGGCGTTCGGCAAGCTGCGCGGCTGGGACGGGCTGTTCGCCAGCCGCGGGGCGGAGCTGGAGCGGGCGACGGCGCGCGGTGCGGCGCGGGCGGTCGTCCACGGCCTGGAGGACGAGGCGGGGCACCGGGAGCGGGCGGCCGAGGCGTGGCGCTCCGTCGTGGCGGAGCAGCGCGGGCGCGACGCGGTGGAGGTGCCGGAGCTGTCGCCGGCGGCCTGGAAAGCGCTGGAGGGCGTGGCGCGCGCCCGCGCGGAGGCCGACCGCCGGGCGCAGCCGGGCGAGGGCTGGCACGCGGCGGAAGCGCGGCGCGACGCGCGGGTGGCGCTGGCGTGGGAGCGCGGGCGGCGGGCCGGCGTCGCAGGGGAGATCGGCCGCTTCATGGACGCGGCGCGGGCGCGGCTGGGCGAGGAGGGTGTGCGCGGCGCGCTGCGGGCGGCGGGGCGCGGTGAGGCAGCGGAGGTGCCCGGCGCGAAGCCGGAGCAGGCCCGCGACCTGGCGCGGCTCGCGCGCGGGGTGTCGCTGGCGAAGGAGGGCGCGGAGCGGCACCGGTCGCACGGGTGGCGGATGGAGCAGCGCCAGCGTGAGCGTAAGGCGGAGCTGACGGCGGAGAAGGCGAGGACTGCCGAGCGGCAGCGGCACGGGCTGCCGCCGCTCTCGGCCGAAGAGCAGCGGCAGGAGCGCGAGCAGCACCGACAAAGGCAGGGGCCGCGGCTCAGCATGTGACAAAGAACAAAGGAAGGTCGATTGACCTCTAAGACAGCAAGGTCTAGCAACCCTTCATAAGGAAGGGTCAAGGCATGGCCGATTCGTTCGTCACAGTGACGGAAGCAGCTGCGCTCCTTGGTGTCAGCCCGGCAACCCTCCGGAATTGGGACAAGCAGGGCAAGGTGAGCGCACGGCGGCACCCGGTGAACAAGTACCGGATGTATGCTCGGCACGAGATCGACGCGCTTGCTGCGCAGACCAACTTATTCCCAGCCCAGCCTCCGAAAAAGGAAGCTTCGGCACCGGACGCGCGAAGCATCCGCCGCCTCATCGCGCACCTGCATAACGTGCTGCGCGACAACGATGCCCAGAGCAATATCGTCCAGCGCTTCGACGAGCTGACAAAACTGATCTTCACCAAGGCAATGAGCGACCGGGCGGCCCTCAATGGGGGATCGCCGCTGGCCCGCGTGCGCGGCGACGCGGGCGCCATCAAGGACTACTACTCGCGGCTTGCAAGAGAGCACAGCACTCTCATCCCGCCGGAGTTCGCGACGCTGCAATGCAGCGATGCAGCAGCCCGCCAGTGCATCGATGCGCTTGAGATGGTGAACTTCTCACAGGCCGGTTTTGACGTGCCGGGTCTGGCCTACGAGGAGGTGATCCGGAACACCTTCGACAAGTCCGACAATCAGCAGTTCTTCACGCCGCCGCAGGTCGTGGAGTTTGTCGTGTCCATGGCCGAGCCTGATTTAAAAGGCGCGGTGTGCGACCCGGCGTGCGGGACGGGAGGCTTCCTAGCGGCGGTGGCTCGGCGCGATCTATCCTACACGTCGCTCACCGGCATGGAGATCGACGCGCGTTTGCGGTGGGCCGCCGGCGTCAACGTATTTCTGCACGATGGACGCAACCTGGAATCGCTTCTGCTGCCGGAAGGCGGCACGCTCGGCGAGGCGGCGAAGCCGCACTTCGGCCGCTTCGATGCAATCCTAACCAACCCGCCGTTCGGGAGCGACCTCTCTGCGCCCGAGCTGCTGAGCCAGATGCGGCTCGGGCGCGGGCGGCAGAGCCGCCGGCGTGGCATCCTGTTCATCGAGCGATGCTGGGAATTGCTGCGCTCTGGTGGCCTGCTGGCCATCATCATCGACGAGGGCGTGCTGAACCTCTCCCACGCCGAGGATGTGCGAAGCTACGTTCTGGAGCACTTCGACGTTGGGGCGGTCGTCTCGCTGCCGGAGAGCGCTTTCCAGCCCTACGCGTCCGTCAACGCCTCGATCCTACTCATGCGCAAGCGCGCGCGGGGGGCTGCCTGATGCTCCCGGCCACGCAGACCTTCTTCGCACGCGCCGAGAACGTCGGCCGCAAGCCGAACGGCGACGACGACATTCACTACAGCCGCGACGGTCAGCCCCGGTTGAACAGCGACCTTCCCGCAATTTTGGAAGCGTGGCGCAAGGCATGCAGGGGCGAGCGCAACGGCTTCGAGGACGCCTACGTCGCCGACGTGCGGGCGAACCTCGCCGAGGCGCCGGATGGCAAGCGTCTGGACTACCAGTTCCATCACCCGTCGCGCCGGAAGGTCCAGCGCCGGATCAAGAGCTGCGCATACCCGCTCGTACCCCTGCACAACCTGTGCAGCGAGCGCACGCAGTCGGTTGTGCCATCGCAGGAACTGGCGGGAACCACCATCCTCTACACCGGCCTCGCTCAGATCGAGGCCAACACCGGGCGCGCCGTGCAGGAACCGACCCCGGCAGACTCTTTGAAGAGCCAGGTGCGGCCCTACGAGCCGGGCGACATCCTCTTCGCGCGCATGCGGCCAAACCTGCGGAAGGTCGTGCTCGTGGAGTTCCCGGAGCCTGGCTACACGTCGCCTGAGTGCGCCGTGCTGGTGCCGAAGCTCGATGCCGCCAACCAGCCCATCGTGGATCCGCTCGTGCTCGGCGTCCTCCTGAGGTCCGATTTCATCTACGGGCAGATCGTGCATCTCGTCGCCGGAATCGGCAGACCCCGAATCAACCCGAAGGAGCTGCGCGACGTGCTTGTTCCCGTCCCGCCGGCGGCCGAACAGGCCGCCATCCGAGCCGCCTACCTCAGCTCGCATGACGAGGTGAGCCGCCTGGAGGAGGCGGCGGCGGCTGCCCAACGCAGGGCCAAGGAGGTTTTGGCAGAAGCAGTCGCCTCTGTCGCAGAGGCCTTCGCCAAGTTGAAGGTAGTGGTGCAGTGAGCGCGGTGAACGGAATGTGGCGGGCCATGTTGATGGCCGAGCGTCCGGCGGGCGACGTTTTGGCGTGGCTGCGCTCGGATTTCCTGCGACTTGTGCACGAGCGCATGAACACCCCCGACGTGCGCCGCCGCATTGGCCTCTACGGCGGAGACCGCATTCCGGAGAACGAGCGCAACCTGACGGACGTCAGGAATCGTGTGAGCTTGGTGGCCGAGTACGAGATGGCGCGTGTGGCCACGCGCCTGCTGGAGGAGAAAGGCTTGCCAGACCTCTTCTTCAGCTACGTGGTCGCCAACCGCTTTCCGGACCTGGAACTGCGCGACGACCAGGGGCGACGCGGCCTGCGGGTGGAGGTGAAGTGCCTCGCCAGCATTGCCGAAGAGAAGTCGGCCAACTTTGACACTCTCAAAAAGGACATCGACCCGCGCACCGATTTTGTCGTGGTGTTCCTTTGGGAATGGAAGCGCGACGGAGCCGTCGTCGGTCCGGGCGAAGATAGGCGGCGGGGTTGGGACCGCGCGCCAGAGTTTCTCCGCGCGTACTGTTTCCATGCCGCCTCCCTGGCGCACATGCGCGACTGGTACTGGCTCAACAAGCCCCCGTCCGATCTCGGCGACGGGCTACAGGGGTTCGATCTCCGGTACGGCGTGAACTGCCGGGAAGGCACCTACAACCAGGAGGAAGGAAACTACGGGAAGCTGATGCGGATGTGGGCGGACGACTTCGAACCCGTCCCGACCGACTCCTCGTTCCTTCCTCAGACGCCCAACGATTACCTCGCTTTCCGGCGCGAGGTGATCGAGCAGGGCTTTGCGCAGGTGTGCCACATCCTGGCCAGCGAAGCCTTCCCAGGCGGGCGTCCTACCAGGCCGCTGAGGCAGGGAGGCGCGACAGTAGGCTTTGCCGTTGATCGGACGGGCTTCGTCTTGGCGTTCCTGTGCCCGAGGGCCATTCAACAGCAGATCCTCCGTGATGGTGCGGCAGATCGGCTCTTTGTCTTGTCGGACAAGTACTCTTGGTCAGAGTGGGCGCTCAACGCGGGAAGGCTGTACAAGCGCACGGAAGGGAAAAAGCCGAAGCACCTTAAGGCGCATCTGCTCAGTCATCATCCGGATCGGACCGGAAGTTGATTTCTGACTGAGAGAGGATGAGCATTCGCTCACTGAAGCGGGAGCCAGTGCAGTGGTTCACGAACTCGCATAAGGATTCCAGGTCAAAGCTGATTACCTCCCCATCAGACCGCGCGACGGAGATTTTGTCGAAGTCCTTCAGTACGAAGTTGCCCTTGGCGTTTTCGTCTCTGCTAATGTGAAAGAAATACCCTCCGCGCTTGGGTTCGCCGGACCCTGAGCGCACGCACACGCTCCAACCCTCGCGCGCGCCCCTCAGGACTGCGGCGAGTTGGGCGGGCTGCAACGGCCCACCCTGATCAAGGGTGATCAGGGGCGGGTAGGGAATGCCAGCCGTGAAAACCTTCTTTGGCACTTCGCCACCGACTCGTTTCAGTTCCTCCTTATCCCATGCGTTCCCCTTGCGCTTCCGTCCAGGCTTCATTGGCAGGCTTCGGCGTCACTGTACCGCACTGTCAAACGGGCGTTTGACAGAGTGGTACATCCCGGCCATCGTCCGGCGATGCCCCGCGCCGCATCCCCCTCCCCTGCCCCCGACGCCGCGGCGCCGCCCCGGCGCTTCGTCGCCTACCTCCGCGTCAGCACCGAGGGCCAGGGCCGCTCCGGGCTGGGACTGGAAGCGCAGCGGCAGGCCGTCGCCGCCCACGTCGCGCGCGCGGGCGGCGAGGTAGTGGCCGAGTTCCAGGAGGTGGAGAGTGGGCGCCGGGCGGCCCGGCCACAGCTCGCCGCGGCGCTCGCCTGCTGCCGCACGCGGCGCGCCGCGCTGCTGGTGGCGAAACTCGACCGCCTTGCCCGTGACGCCCGGTTCTTGCTGGGGCTGGTGGAGGGCACGGGCGAGGCGGGGGTGGTGTTCTGCGACCTCCCCCAGCTCCCGCCCGGCCCCGTGGGCAAGTTCATGCTGACGCAGATGGCGGCCGTGGCCGAGCTGGAGGCCGGGCTGACGGGCCAGCGCACGCGCGCGGCTCTCGCCGCGGCGAAGGCGCGGGGAACCAGGCTCGGCAACCCGCGGCTGCGGCCGGGGACGCCCGAGGCGGCGGCCGGCGCGCGGGCGGCGAAGGCGGAGCGGGCGCGGGCCAGGGCGGCGGAGCTGCGGGCCGTGGTGGAGGGGCTCAGGGCCGAGGGCGCCTTGCCGGAGGGCGCCGGGCTGCGCGCGGTCGCGGCGGCACTGGAGGCGCGCGGCGTGCGGGCGCCGCAGGGCGGCGCCGCCTGGTCCGCGGCGCAGGTCCGGCGGCTGCTGGTCGCCGAACACAGAACCATTGACCCACTCGTAAGAGCAATGCAACGTGATGACAGGTTGATATGAAAGCCATCGCAAGGTGATCGTCACCATCGGCAACACGAAGGGCGGCGTGGGCAAGACCACCCTCGCCTTCCAGGTCGCCCTCGCCCGCGCGCTCGCCGGGCGCGACGTGTGGCTGATCGACGGGGACCGCCAGGGCACGGCGCAGACCGCCGTCGCCATCCGGGCCGAGGCGGGCCGGAAGCCCGGCATCGCGTGCTCGCAGTACGCGGACGGCCCTGTGCTGCGCGCCCAGGTGCAGCAGCAGGGGCGCAAGTTCGACGACATCGTCATCGACGCCGGCGGCCGGGACTCGACGGCGCTACGCGCCGCCCTCGTCCTGTCCGACGTGCTCCTCGTCCCGTTCCAGCCCCGCTCCGTGGACGTGTGGGCGCTGGGCGACATCTCGGCGCTGGTCGAGGAGGCCCGGTCGCTGCGCGACGGGCTGCGCGCCTACGCGGTGCTCAACTGCGCCGACTCCGGCTCCGCCTCGGCCGACAACGCGGACGCCGCCGCGGCGCTCGCGGACCACCCCCAGCTCGCCCACCTCGATGCCCCGGTCCGGCGCCGCAAGGCGTTCGCCAACGCGGTCGGCCAGGGCCTCTCCGTGGAGGAACTGGCGCCCCGCGACCCCAAGGCGTGCGAGGAGCTGGCCGCACTGGTCCGCAGTGTGTTCGAAGGGCAAGATACATCCATCTTGCAATCAAGGTGATATGAAATGGCGATCACGAAGCCGGTGAGGCCGAAGAGCCCGGAGGGCTTCATCTCCGGTGCCCCCGACGCCGCCGCCCGCGTGAAGGGGGTGCGGCGCGGCACGAAGCAGCAGATCACGCTGACCATCGCGCCTGAGCTGCTGGCCAAGGTGGACGAGATGGCGGAGCGTATGGGCCAGAGCCGCGCCGCCCTTATCAACCTCGCCATCTACCGCACGGTGGAGGGCGGGGTTTGAGCGGGGGCGACGACGGGCCGGACGGCGCTGCGCCACAGGCCGACCTGTTCGGCGCCGGCGCGCTGCCGCCCACGTCGGCCCGCATTGTGCGGCTGGGCGGCGAGATCGCGGGCGCGCCTCCGGAGCGGCCTGACTACCTCCATTCCGTTCTCTGCCAGGTCGGCCTGCCGAGGCGGCGGGTGGAGGGCACCACCTTCGAACGCTCGAACGGCAACGCCTCGCTCCTCATCGAGGCCGGGAAGCTGTGGAACGGCCGGGACTGGATACCGCAACCGCTGCCCTACGGCACCCGCCCGCGCCTTGCCCTGGTCCACCTCAGCAGCGAGGCGGTGCGGACCCGTTCGCCCACGGTGGAAGTGGGTCATTCGGTTCGCGAATTCCTCCTCCGCCTCGGCATCAGCACGGGCGGCGAGGAGTACGCCAACTTCGGTCGGCAGATGCGGGCGCTCGCGGCCTGCCGCATGAGCCTGGGCGTCGGCCTGGAGACGCTGGAGGCGAAGCCCATCAAGCGCTTCACGGCTTGGGTGAGCAGCAGCCCGCACCAGCGCGCGCTCTGGCCGGGCGTGATCGAGCTGACGCCGGAGTTCTACGCGTCCCTTGCGGAGAGCGCGGTGCCGCTCGACGCGCGCGCCCTCGGGGCGCTGAAGCATTCGGCGCTAGCGCTCGACGTGTATTCGTGGCTCGCCCACCGGCTCCACCGCGTCCGCGGGAAGGCCGGTACGAAGCTGTCATGGGCCAACCTCCGCGCGCAGTTCGGACAGGAGTACCGGGACCCCAAGGACTTCAAGCGTGAGATGGCGAAAGCACTGCGCGCGGTGCTGGCGGTGTACCCGGACGCCCGCGTCGAGCAGGTGGCGGGAGGCTTGGTGCTGCTGCCGTCCCGCTCGCCCGTGCCCAAGACCGTCGTGCAGCTTGGGGCGAGGCGCGCCTGATCGATCCGACCGGAGGAGGGAAGCGTTCGGCGGATCACCCCCCCCTCTTCGCCCTATGTGCAAGGTTCCGGGGGAGCGCAGACAGCCGATGGATGGAGGAAGTTGTCCACGGCGGATCGCCCCCCCGTCGTTCGGCGGATCGCCCCCCCTGCGACTCGATCCACGTTCGGCGGATCACCCCCCCCTAAAACCGGTAGTTTAGATTCCCGGTAGATTCCTGCCGGTAGCTAGCGGGCACCGCTGTGGATAAGTCCGTGAGGTGCCCCGGTGCTCGGGGCCGTCAAGGACGCTCGCCTGCGGCTCGCGCCGCGCCGCGGTGGCCTGCGGCCATCCTTGACCGCCCCTGCGCGCCACGGCAGCCGGAAGGGGTCGGGACGGAAGGCGTCACGACCTTTCGACCCTTCGCCTCCGGCGCGGGTCGAACAGAAGGCATCGAGGGATCCAGCAGAACAGGCCAAAGACTCGGGCCAAACGGCCCGTGGAGCGGCCTAGGGAGGCTGGAAGGTGTGGGAGTGCGACCAGCGACTGAAGGCCGCCCAGCGGCTTCCCAGACGCCCTGAGTGGCTACAAAACCCAACGTCCTGACCACAAGCCCAGTGGGGGTTGCCAAGAATCTATCGCTTCCGGAATGCCGGCGGCGACCAAGCCCGCTCGACTTCTTCGTCTTCTTCCGCGCCGCCCTCCTCGTAGGTGAGGAGCGTCATCCGAAAGCCTCCTTGCTGGCCCAGGGCCTGCTCGCAGAGGGTTCCGCGCGCCCTTTCAAGCCAGTGGTCGGCAGCCAGCTCGTTCCAGTCCGACACCTGCTCGGCGGCGAGCTTGGCGCGCCGCGCGACCGAGGCGGGCGGCAGCGGATCGCCCGCGGCCACGCTGAAGCGCGGGAAGTCGGATCCTCTGTAGGCCCGTTGAAAAACACCGTCCTTGGACACGACGACGGCGATGGGATCGTCGTGCAGCTCCGCGCATCGACGGGCGCAGGCCTCCTTGCTCACGTCGTAGCGGTCGGCCAGCTCGACGATGTGCGAGACCTCGAAATGCCGGCGCGCCCGCAAGTCCGCGCGAAACGGTGCGGAGGGCATCAGGACGCCAGCAGCGAAGCGATTGGCCTGCACCTCCATTTCAACATAGCGGTCGCCACCCGGCTGGGTGCGGAAAATCGCCATGTCCCTCTTCGAGCACCGGAAAGCCTCGCCGTCTCGCGGCGTATGCCAGGGCAGCAGGAAATGGCCCAGTTCATGGGCGATGGTGAAGCGTCGCCGGCGCCAGCCGGATGCCTTGCTCACCAGGATGGTCCCGGCGCTGCGGTCGGCGAACATCATCAGTCCGCCCTCGAAGCCCTCGGTTTCGAGGGTTTCGATCGCGGTGATGTCGAGCGCCGCCGCCCAATCCTCGACCGGCACCGCGACGGGGAACACGCCAGCCTGCAGCCTGTCGATCTCCGCCAACAGCGCCTCCGGCGAGGCGCAGTCCGCTAGGTCCATCCGGCTGAAATTCATCCGTCGCCTTCCCGAGCCTTCTTCATTGCACGGATGGTGGAGCGCAGGACGGCCCTGTCACCTGTGGTCAGGCCTTTCAGGTCGCGGAACAGCGCGACAAGCTCCGGGTCTTCCTGCGGCGCGCTGGGGTCTTCCCCGATGAGATGCGCGACGGAGACCCGGAAATGCTCCGCCAGCTTGGTTATCAGATCGACCGAGGGGTTCTTGCTCTTTCCGGTTTCCAGTTCCCAGACGTGAGCCTTCGATGCCTTCACGGCATCCGCAACGTCCTGGAGGGACTGCCCGCTTTTCAGCCGCAGTTCCTTGAGGCGTTGGGCCAGCGTAGCGGGCAAAATATGTTCTCTCTTTGTTCTAACTCTGGGGCCGCCGGAAGGTAGTCGGTGCGGCTCGTACGGTCAATCAGACAAAATCGTAAGGCGGAAGGTTGCGCTTACGGGTCGGACGCTCTATACTTACGATATCGTCTGATTGATCGCACGGAATGCAGCAGAAGGCTTTCCTATGACCCCTCCGACCAAGCGCGCCAGGCTCACTGCCGAGCTAGCCGCGCAGATCAAGAAGCTCGCCGCCACGACGGGCTTCTTCCAGCACGAGATCGCCGCCGCGCTCGGGCTGAACCAGGGCCGCGTTTCCGAGGTGCTCTCGGGCAAGCGGTTCGCCTCCGTCCCGCCGGCGCGCTGAAAAACGAGGAGCAGCAGATATGAGCAAGAAGGACATCCACGTGGTCCCCCACAGCAGCGGGTGGGCCACGCGGCGCGAAGGGTCGGAGCGCGTCAGCTCGCGCCACGACACGCAGCGCGAAGCCATTGAGCAGGCCCGCGAGTGGGGCCGGCGCGACCAGGTCGAAGTCGTGACTCATCGGCCGGACGGCCGTATCCGCGACAGCGACTCCTACGGCAACGACCCGTTCCCGCCGAAGGGGTGAGCACCATGGCCGACTACCGCATCGACTGCATCAACAAGCCCGACCGGAACAGCCCGCACGAGAGGATCGCGCACGCGGGCGGCCCCAGGCCGGACGGGCAGGGCCGCTGGAAGGACACGGTCCCGAACATCGTGGCGTTCATCGAGGCCAAGACCCACCGGTTCTACGTGCAGGAGGGCAACACGAGGGTCTGGGTCGGCGTCAGGACCAGCGCTGCCGGCAACAAGTTCATCCAGACCTACGCCAACGACAAATGGGCAGACAACTTGCTCGCCCAGCAGGAATGCTAGGGGACGGGTGATGATTAAGATCACCGGCCTCGACGCGCTTCAGCGCGAGCTGAAGGACGCGCAACGCGCTTTGCAGTCCCTCGACGGCACCATAGCGACACTGAAGTTCGACACCACCAATCCGGCGAGCGTGCAGCGGGCTATCCGGCAGATGGAATCGGCAATCGACAGCAAGACCGGGCCTTACCGCAACAACGCGATGGTCATGCAGTTGGCGACCGGGATGAAGGACGCGTACCGGAAGGCGATCCACGAGAAGGCAAGGGGTGCCGGGAGATCGGTTCCCTAAAGCAACCGCGCCCCGCTCACGGCGACGTCCTCCCTTCCGCCTGCCCTGACGCGTCCGCTGCCTCACGGTCCGCGTCGAAGGCGCGCAGTCCTGCCCGGCGCCAGCGCGCGCGGAGGTGCGCGGGATCGTCGTCGCTCATCCCGTGCAGGCCGGCCGCCGCTTCGAGGAGCGCGCCGAGAATCGTGGCGCGGTCATCGTCGGTCAGCTCCACCAGGCCGGCCTTGGCGACGAGGCCGCCCAGCTCGATCAAGTGGCGCGTGCGCTCGCGCCGGACCTTCGCCCAATCGCGCGTGTCGGTGCGGGCGCGGGCGGCGTCGAGCCGGCTACGCGCCACCGTCGCGCGCCGCAGCGCCCGCGCCGTTTGGAGCAGCTCCGTCCGCAGCCTCGCTGGGTCCAGCCTTGCCCTTCCCGCCAGCCCGCTTGCTTCCATCGCGAAAGAACGCCTCGCCGCGTTCGGCCCACCTCTTCACGGCGTCGGGCTGCTTCTTCGATTGCTCGACGGCGGCCAGCAGCGCGCCGGCGAGGGCCTCGACAGGGAGGGCGTCGGCGCCGGTGACCTGGACCAGCTCGCCGAGCCGGGTGGTCTTCTGCCCCTTGAGCTTCTTCGCGCGCTCCATGAGGGCGGCGAGTTCGGAATCGTAGTCGCGCGGCTTGCGGGCCATCGCTTACCCCCGCGGTTGTTGACCGTCGCGTGGTCTATGTGACCTCGCGTCCTAGACACGCTGGCCGGCATGGTGCGCAGGCACAAGCGAAGGCGCGGGCATGTTTCGAGGCCGCATGCGGAAAGATCGGAAGGGTGGCCTTCGATCTACCGCTCAGGCTTGCGTTCGATGGCGGCAGGAGGACCCACGCACCGCGTCACTCTGCCGAGCCCGCCAGGGCGAGGACAGAGAAGTGCGCGCTTATACGTCGCATTGCGACGTGCGCGGGCTGGCCCTCGATCCGCGTGCGGAAAACGGCTGGCGGTGCGGCCCCTCTCCGATTCACTCTCCTCCGCGTGGCGATCTACCACTTCTCGGCCAAGGTGATCGGGCGCGGCGCAGGCCGGAGCGCCGTCGCGGCAGCGACCTATCGCGCGGCCGAGCGGCTGCATGACGCGCGCCTCGGCCGCGACCATGACTTCACCGCCAAGGCCGGCGTCGTGCATTCGGAGATCCTGCTGCCGGAGGGCGCGCCGGAGCGGTGGCAGGACCGGGCGACGCTGTGGAACGAGGTGGAGGCCGCCGAGAAGCGGAAGGATGCGCAGCTCGCGCGCGACGTGGAGATCGCGTTGCCGCGCGAGCTGTCGAAGGCGGAGGCGGTCGCGCTCGCCCGTGACTTCGTCCAGCAGGAGTTCGTCAGCCGCGGGATGGTGGCCGACCTCAACGTGCACTGGGGCGTGGGCCGGGACGGCGAGGTGCAGCCGCACGCGCACGTCATGCTGACGATGCGCCGCGCCGAGGGTGACGGGTTCGGCCCGAAGGAGCGCGACTGGAACGGCACGGAGTTGCTGACGGGCTGGCGGGAGCGGTGGGCCGAGCTGGCGAACGCGCGGCTGCACGAGCTGGGGCACGAGGCGCGCATTGATCACCGCAGCTTCGCCGCGCAGGGCATCACGCTGGAGCCGCAGGGCAAGGTGGGGCCGGCGGGGGAGAGGCGGGCGGAGCGGGGCGAGGAGGCCGAGCGCCGGGCTGAGCACGACGCCATCGCGCGGCGCAACGGCGAGCGCATCGCCGCGGACCCGGCACTCGCGCTCGACGCCATCACGCGGCAGCAGTCCACCTTCACGCGGCAGGACCTCGCGCGGTTCGTGTCGCGGCACACGGACGGGGCGGAGCAGTTCGCGGCTGTCATGGCGAAGGTGGAAGCCGCGCCGGAGGTGGTGCGGCTCGGGCAGGACGGGCGCGGGCGGGAGCGGTTCACCACGCGGGCGATGCTCGGCACGGAAAGAGGCATGGAGGAGGCCGGGGCCGCGCTGGCGCGGTCGCGCGGGCACGGGGTCAGCCAGAATGCGGCGGCGCTGGGCCTGGTCGTGGCGGAGGTGCGCTCCGGCCAGGTGTTGGGCGACGAGCAGCGGGCCGCGGTGCGGCACGTGACCGAGGGCGGCGACCTGGCGCTCGTGCGCGGCTACGCGGGCACGGGCAAGAGCGCGATGCTGGGTGCGGCGCGCGAGGCGTGGAGGCACGCGGGCCATCGGGTGCGGGGTGCGGCACTCTCCGGCATCGCGGCCGAGGGGCTGGAGGCCGGGTCGGGCATTCCGTCGCGCACGCTGGCGAGCCTCGAATGGGGGTGGAGCCAGGGCAGAGAGGAGGACCGCCTCGCCCGCGGCGACGTGCTGGTGGTGGACGAGGCGGGGATGGTCGGCTCGCGGCAGATGGAGCGCGTGCTGAGCCACGCGCGTGAGGCCGGGGCGAAGGTGGTGCTGATGGGCGACCCGGAGCAGCTGCAGGCCATCGAGGCCGGGGCGGCGTTCCGGGCGCTGGCGGAGCGGCACGGGGCGGCGGAGATCGCCGAGGTGCGGCGGCAGCGGGAGGGGTGGCAGCGGGAGGCCACGCGCGAGCTGGCGGCGGGGCGGACCGCGGTGGCGCTGGAGCGCTACGAGCGGGCCGGCG
>Ga0209909_100589_pt1 | contig 14051 bp, 9 predicted proteins | sample FECB22metaG_FD_188302 | JGI IMG/M metagenome (GOLD analysis project Ga0209909, IMG submission 188302) | Cyanobacterial communities from the Joint Genome Institute, California, USA - FECB-22 (SPAdes) (version 3) | ecosystem: Environmental > Aquatic > Thermal springs > Hot (42-90C) > Microbial mats... | reverse complement strand
GGCCTGAGCGCCCCTCAGCCCACCCGCCAGCACCCCAAACACCACCACCAGACCGCTCGACCTCCGCCGATCAGCCCCCATCCACACCCATCACCACACGACAGCCGCCGTTTCGCAGAGGCCTCGCGTTCGCGGGAACGACAGGAAATGGATGAGGAGTTGCGCCGTTCGGGATCAGCTCCGCTCCGCCCGCCACCGCGCCCAGGTCGCCGTCTCCGGCAGCGACCGCGGCGCACCCGCCGGCCCGGTGATGCGCAGCCCGATATCCGGCGCCTCCGCCGCGGGCGGCCGCACGCCCAGCCGCAGGTCGAGCACGCCGCGCGGCAGGTCGGCGCCGCCGGACAGCACCGCGCTCGCTCCCGCCTCGGTGGTGATCCGCCCCGCCTCCAGCCGGACCCGCCCGGCCTCCACCGTGCCGGCCAAATCGAGCCGGTCGAACCCCGTCGCCCCGCCCCCGAGCGCCCGCCGCGCCGCCGCCTCCGCCTCGGTCAGGTCGGGCACCGCCGCCGCCGTCGCCGTCGCGCCGAGGTCGAACCCCGTCACCACGCCGTCGCGCAGGCTCGCGCGCCAGCTTCCCGCCAGCGTGCCGAGCAGCCCCGCCGGCGCGTGCCCCTCCGCCGTCAGGCTCGCCGAGACATCGCCGCGCCCCGCCGTCACGTCATAGGGAAGCCCGAGCAGCGGCCCCCCCAGCGTCGCCTCCGTCAGCCGCCACTCCGCGGAGAGCATCGGCGCCGCCCCCGTCAGGTCGAGGCCGACCGCGCCCTCCAGCGTGCCGCCCGCCAGCCGCCCGCGCACGCGTTCCATCCGAAGCCGCCCCTCGGCGAGCCGCAGCGCGGCCGAGACGCCCTCCAGGGCCTCGCCGCCGAGCTCGATCCGAGCGGCCTCCAACGACAGCTCCGCGTCGAAGCCGGCGAGCGCGTCGAAGCCCAGCGGTTCCGCGCCGCGGGGCGCGGGCATCGGCAGCGGCAGGCGTTCCGCCGCGATCCGCCCGGTCACGCGCGGCCGCGGCCCCTCGGCCAGCGCCAGCGCGCCGCCCGCCCGCAGCTCGCCGGCCACCAGCTCGAAGCTCTCGGCGGACACGCTCCCCGGCCCGGCCGACAGGTTCGCGACGAGCGAGAAGGAGCCTTCCCCGAGCCATCCCAGCTCCGTCCCGAAGGCCTCCATCATCAGCCGCGGCGCGCCGGGGTGGCGCAGCGTGACCGCCCCCGTCCCGCGCCGCGCCGGCAGGTCGAGCGCCGCCTGCGCTTCCGCGCGCAGCTCGCCCAGTTCGGCGGTGCCGCGCAGCGCCAGCGCCTCCGGCGTGCCGCCGCCGGAGATCCTCAGCGAGACCGGCATGGTCGCCAGCGCCGAGCGGTCCGGCCAGGCGCCGGGGATCAGCGCGACGAGGCCGTGCGCCGCCGGCCCGCTCGCCTCGATCGCCACATCGGCCAGCCGGATCTGCGGCCCGAGCGTCGCGGTGCCCGAGGCGGTCACGTCGGCTTCCGCCAGCCGCCCCGACAGTCGCCGCAGCGTCACGCGCCCGTTCTCGACCGCGGCATCGAGCGACGCGCGCTCCATCACCGCCTCGCCGAGCGTCGCGCGCTCCGCCGCCAGACGCAGGTTGAGGTCGGTCGTGCCGAGCCCACGGTTCACCGCCGCCACGTCCAGCCCGTTCGGCAGCCAGCGCGCCAGGTCCAGCCGATCGAGCGTCAGCCCCAGTCCCAGCGCCGGCCGCGCGCCGTGGCGCAGGGTGCCCGCGCCGGAGACGCGCAGCGACTCGAAGACGCCCGAGAATTCGGGAACCGCCGCCTGCGCCTCCTCCAGCACCAAGCGGAAGCGCCCCTCGCCGCGGCGGAGCAGCGCCGGATCGGCCTCCTCCACCGGCAGGCCGAAGGCCGCGAGCGTCGCGCGGATGTCGGGGCCGGCGAAGCGCGCCGCGATCTCCAGCCGCTCGCCGGCGGTGGCGCCGGCGAATTCCAGCTCCGTCTCGCCCGGCAGCACCACCGACACGTCGGTCAGCGTCAGCCGCCGGTCCTCCATGAAGGCCGCGCCGCGCAGCCGCCGCAGCGTATGGCCCGCGAAGGTCGCCGCCTCCGCCGAGAGGTCAATCGAGACCGGCCAGGGCCGCGCCCCGCCGCCGCGCAGCGCGGCCACCCACGCATCCAGCTCCAACCGGCTGGCCAGCAGCGCCAGGTCGAGCCGCGGCGCGGGCGCGAGGCGCAGCGCCGCCGAGCCACGCGCCGGCGCGCCCGCGATCTCCATCGCGAGGTTGTCGGCGGCGATCAGCTCCGCCGTCGCGGTGAAGCGCCCGCTCGCGCGGAAGGCGCCGGGCGGCGCCGGCAGCAGCGCGGCGAGGTCGGGGCCGACCACTTCCGCCGTGCCCTCGAACCCGCCATCCGGCACCAGCACGCCGCGTGCGCGGCCGGCGACCTGCGGGAGGCTCAGGAAGAACTCGACGGGCGCGATGCCGTCCCATCCCGGCCGGCCGAAGGAGCCGGTGAAGCGCGCCGAGCGCCCCGCCCAGGTGAAGCTGCCCGCCGCCTCGATCGCCTGCGCCGCGCTGCCGGAGGTCAGCCGCGCCGCCACGCCCTCCAGCACCGCATCGCCGATCCGCACCCGCCCGTCCTCGATCCGCGCATCCAGCTCGGTGATCCAGGCCGGCGGGCGGAAGCCCATCAGCGGCCCGGGCGGCCAGGGCAGCGTCAGCTCCGCCCCGACCAGCACGATCTCCCGCGGCGCCAGCCGCCCGGCGAGCAGCGCGGGAAGGTCGAGGCGCACCCGCAGCGCCCGCGCGGTGACGGCGAAGGACGGCTCGCCGTCCGCGGCCGCGATCGAGACCCCGCCCGCGCGAACCACCGGCCGCGGGAGAAGCTCAAGCTGCACCGGCCCGTCGAGCGTGACGTCGCGCCCCAGCCGGTCGCTCGCGATCTCCGCCAGCCGCCCGCGCCAACGCTCCCACTCCATCGCCCGCGGCCCGAGCCACAGCCCACCCAGGACGAGCAGGAGAACCCCGACAACCGCCGCCGCGCGCCTCATCCGGGGTTGGCGTCACCGCGCATGGGTCACGCCGCCGGAAATCCCCTCTCCCGTGCCAACGGGAGAGGGTGCCGGCGAAGCCGGCGGGTGAGGGCCGCGCAACCTGCCGCGGTGAAGCGCGCTCACGCCGGCGCACCCCACCCACCGCCGCCCGGCGTCTCCAGCGCGAGCACGTCGCCCGCCGCCAGCTCCGCCCGGTCCTGCCCCTTCATGGCCGTCACGCCCCCATCCGCCCGCTCCACCCATTGCCGCCCGGGCGCGCCCGCCCCGCCGCCCGCCATGCCGTGCGGCGCGACCGTGCGCCGCGAGGCGACGATCACCGCCTCCATCGGCCTGAGAAACCGGATGCGCCGCCGCGCGCCGTCGCCGCCCGGCCAGCGCCCGGCGCCGCCCGACCCGCGGCGGATCGCGAATTCCTCCAGCCGAACGGGGTAGCGCAGCTCAAGCACCTCGGGGTCCGTCATGCGGGTGTTCGTCATGTGCGTCTGCACCGCCGAGGTGCCCGCGAAACCCGGCCCCGCGCCGGTGCCGCCGCAGACGGTCTCGTAATACTGGTAAGTCGCGTCCCCGAACAGCAGGTTGTTCATCGTCGCCTGCGCCGACGCGCAGGCATCCAGCGCCGCGAGCAGCGCGTTGCAGGTCATCTGGCTGACCTCCGTGTTGCCCGCGACGACCGCCGCCCCTGGCCTCGGCGAGAGGAAGGTGCCGTCGGGCACCACGATCTCCAGCGGCACGAGGCAGCCATCGTTCAGCGGGATGTCCTCGCCCACCAGGCAGCGGAAGCAGTACAGCACGACGGCGCGGCAGACCGCGGCGGGTGCGTTGAAGTTGTCGGGGCGCTGCGGGCCGGTGCCGGTGAAGTCCACCACCGCGCGGCGCCCCTCCCGGTCCACCCGGACCGCGACCTTCAGCGGCGTGCCGTCGTCTATCGTCGTCTCGAACGCGCCGTCGGCCAGGCGGGAGAGCACGCGGCGCACGCTCTCCTCCGCATTGTCCATGACGTGCCGCATATAGGCGCGGACGGTCGCCAGCCCGAACTCCGCGACGGCACGCCGCAGCTCCTGCACGCCCTTCTCGTTGGCGGCGACCTGCGCCTTGATGTCGGCCAGGTTCACCTCCGGGCTGCGGGCCGGCCAGGTCGCGGAGGCCAGCAGCACCAGGAACTCCGCCTCGCGGATGCGGCCGCCATCCACCAGCAGGACGTCGTCAATGACGACGCCTTCCTCTTCCAGCGTCCGCGACCCCGGCGGCGTGGAGCCCGGCGTGAGTCCGCCGATATCGGCGTGGTGCCCGCGCGAGCCGACGAAGAACAGGATGTCCGCGCCGCCCTCATCGAAGAGCGGCGTGATGACCGTCACGTCCGGCAGATGCGTGCCGCCGTTGTAGGGGTTGTTCAGCGCGACGACGTCGCCGGGCTTGAGCGTCGCCCCGCGCGAGCGGATCACGGTGCGCACGCTCTCGCCCATCGCGCCGAGATGCACGGGCACGTGCGGCGCATTCGCCACCAGCCGCCCCGCCGCGTCGAAGATCGCGCAGGAGAAGTCCAGGCGCTCCTTGATGTTCACGGAGAGCGACGTGTTCTGCAGCACCGCCCCGGTCTGCTCGGCGATGTTCATGAAGAGATTGTTGAACAGCTCCAGCATCACCGGGTCGGGGCGGGTGAGGTCCGCGATTCGTGCCGCGGCCCGGGCCTCCGTCCGCCGCAGGACCAGGTGGTTGCGCGGCGTCACCTCCGCCGTCCAGCCCGGCTCGACGACCGTCGTAGCGATGGCCTCACGGATCAGCGCCGGGCCCGCGATGCGGTCGCCGGAGCGCAGCGCGTCCCGGTCATGCACCGGCGCGTCATGCGCCGCGCCGCCGCTGAACAGCGGCACCGTGTCGAGATGCGGGATCGCCTCGCCCGCCGCGCGCGGCGGCAGGGCAGCCTCCTCCACGCGCTCGCCGGGCGAGGTCACCTCGACGATGCAGGCCTCGACCACCACGGGACGCTCAGGGGTCGCGAAGCCGAAGCGGCGGCGATGCGCGTCGGTGAAGCTCGCGAGCACCGCGTCATGCGTCCCGAACCCGACGGCCAGGAAGCTGTCGGTCCCCTGGTAGCGCAGGTGCAGCCGCCGCGCCGCCTCCAGCACGCCGGGATCGGCACCCTGCCGCGCCAGTTCCGCGCGCCCGGCATCTTCCAGCGCGTCCAGCCGCGCCGCGAGGTCGTGCATGGTGTCACCGGACAGCGGTGCCTCCACCGCTGCCTCCCGGATGGTCGTCTGGTCGGCGAGGCCCATCCCATAGGCCGAGAGCACGCCGGCGAAGGGATGGATGAACACCGTCTCCATCCCCAGTTCGTCGGCGACGAGGCACGCATGCTGCCCGCCCGCGCCGCCGAAGCATTGCAGCGCGTAGCGCGAGGCGTCGTGGCCCTTCTGGATCGAGACCTGTTTGATCGCATTCGCCATGTTCGCGACGGCGACGCGAAGAAACCCCTCCGCGACCTCCCGCGGATCATGCCGCGCGCCCGTCGCGGCTTCGATGTCGCGGGCCAGCGCAGCGAATTTCTCCGTGACCACCTCCGCATCCAATGGCTGGTCGGCGGCCGGCCCGAAGATCGCCGGGAAGTGCCGCGGCTGGACCTTTCCGACCATCACGTTCGCATCCGTCACCGTCAGCGGCCCGCCGCGCCGGTAGCAGGCCGGTCCCGGCACCGCCCCCGCGCTCTCCGGCCCCACCCGGAACCGCGCCCCGTCGAAGGACAGGACGGAACCGCCGCCGGCCGCCACCGTGTTGATCGCCATCATCGGCGCGCGCATCCGCACGCCCGCGACCTGCGTCTCGAAGGCGCGCTCGAACTCGCCGGCATAGAGCGCCACGTCGGTCGAGGTGCCGCCCATGTCGAAGCCGATGATGCGGTCGAGACCCGCCATCCCGGCCGTGCGCGCCGCGCCGACGATGCCGCCTGCCGGCCCGCTCAGGATCGCGTCCTTGCCCTGGAAGCTCGCCGCCTCCGCCAGGCCGCCGCTGGACTGCATGAAATACAGCCTGACGCCCGGCAGCTCGCCCGCCACCTGCTCCACGTAGCGCCGCAGGATCGGCGAGAGATACGCGTCCACCACCGTCGTATCACCGCGCGGCACGATGCGCGGCAACGGGCTCGCGGCGTGCGAGAGTGAGACCTGCGTGAACCCGGCCTCCCGCGCCAGGTCGCCCAGCCGCGCCTCATGCGCCGGATGCGCCCAGGCATGCATCAGCACGATCGCCACCGCGCGGATGCCGTCGGCATGCGCCGCCTCCAGCGCGGCCCGCGCCGCAGCCTCGTCCAGCGCCTCGATCTCCGCGCCGTCCACCCCGACGCGGCCGCCAACCTCCGCCACGCGCTCGTGCAGCAGCTCCGGCAGGCGCACATGCAGGTCGAAGAGACGCGGCCGCGCCTGGTTGCCGATGCGCAGCAGGTCGCCGAAGCCGCGGTTGACGATCAGCAGCACGCGCTCGCCCTTACGCTCCAGCAGCGCATTGGTCGCGACCGTCGTGCCCATCTTCACGGCCTCGATCGTCCCGGTCGGAATCGGCGCGCCCGGCGCGATCCCCAGGATGCGCCGGATGCCCGCTACCGCGGCGTCGCGGTACTGCCCGGGGTTCTCTGACAGCAGCTTCGCCGTGGAGAGCCGCCCGCCGGGATCGCGCGCCACGATGTCGGTGAAGGTGCCGCCGCGGTCCACCCAGAACTGCCAGCCGGCCATCGGCTTCTCCCATATCGAGACGCCCAATCATTGACAATTTATCTGCAAATCGTCAACGTTCTCGCATCCAGCCCGGGGGCAGCACATGGCAGGACGAGCGGATCCCGGCGGCCCCGTCGTCTCCTCGGCGCATCTCGCCGCCGGCGCCTCGCCGGCGCTGTCGGAGGTGGAGTTCGGCCTCATCCTCGCCGGCGCCGGCTTCGCCCGCTGGATGACGCGCTGCATGGCGGCGGCCGGCAAGCCCGGCCTCTCACCCATAGAGGTGCTGATCCTCCACACCGTCCGCCACCGCGACCGCCCGAAGCGCTTCGCCGACATCTGCCTCGTCCTCGACATCGAGGACACGCATGTCGCGAGCTACGCGATCCGCAAGCTGGAGGAAGCCGGCCTGGTCGCCACCGGCCGCGCCGGGAAGGAAAAGGTGGTGACGGCGACCGAAGCCGGCGCCGCCCTCTGCGCCCGCTACCACGAGGTGCGCGAGAAGCTGCTGGTCCGCCCCTTGCGCGGATCGGGGCCGGAGGAGGCACAGATGTCGGAGCTGGCCGAGCTGCTGCGCGCCCTGTCCGGCTACTACGAACAGGCCGCCCGCGCCGCGGCGACGCTGTAGGACGCTCGGCCCTCCCCCCTCCAGGTCGCGCGGCCCTCCAGGACCCGCGCCGCACCTCCCTACCCCGTGGCACCCGCCCCCCCGCATGCTACCACCACCCGCAGCATGAGCGTCTGGGGCAAGATCATCGGCGGCGTCGGCGGCTTCCTCACCGGCGGCCCGCTCGGCGCCGTGGTCGGCGCGGCGCTCGGCCACGCGGCGGACCAGGGCGCGATGCCCGGCCGGATCGGAACGGGCGCGGCGGACATGGCCGCACTCCTCGGCAGCCGCGAGACGCTGTTCGCCATCTCCGTCATCGTCCTCTCTGCCAAGCTCGCCAAGGCCGACGGCGCGGTGAAGCGGCAGGAGATTGACGCCTTCAAGCGCTTCTTCCGCATCCCGCCCGAGAACCTGCGCGAGGTCGGCGAGATGTTCGACCGCGCGCGCGAGGACTCCGAGGGCTGGGAACCCTTCGCCGAGCGCCTCGGCGAGGCCTTCGCCGACAACCGCGCGATGCTGGAGGACGTGCTGACCGCGCTGTTCCACATCGCCCGCGCCGACGGCCCGATCACCCGCGGCGAACTGCCGGTGCTGCAGGGCATCCACCTCCGCTTCGGCCTCGATTCCGCGGCATGGGACCGTGCGAAGGCCGGCGGCGGCACGCATTCGCGCGTCGAGCAGCAGCGCCAGGCCGACGACGCCTACGCCGTGCTCGGACTGACCGCTTCGGCGACCGACGAGGAGGTTCGCCAGGCCTGGCGCAAGCTGATGCGCGAGAACCACCCGGACGGCCTCGCCGCCCGCGGCGTGCCGCCCGAATTCGTGGAACGCGCGACCGCCAAGGTCGCCGAGATCAACGCCGCCTGGGACCGCATCAAGCGGCAGCGCGGGCTGTAGGCGTGCGCATCCGCGACCTCGCCAGCCCGAACCACGACGCCCGCCCCGCCGGCACGCCCACCGACACCCTGATCCTGCACTACACCGGCATGCGCAGCGGCGCCGAGGCGATCGAGCGGCTGCGCGACCCGGCCTCCCGCGTCTCAGCGCATTACGTGGTGGAGGAGGACGGCGCCGTCTTCCGCCTCGTGCCGGAGGAGCGCCGCGCCTGGCATGCCGGCGTCTCGCACTGGCGCGGCCACCCGCTGCTGAACGGCCGCAGCATCGGCATCGAGGTGGTGAACCCCGGCCACGAGCACGGCTACCGCCCCTTCCCCGCGCTGCAGATGGCGGCCGTCTGCGACCTGTGCCGTGAGGTCCTCGCCCGCCACCCAATCCCTGCCCGCAACGTCGTCGCGCATTCCGACGTCGCGCCGGACCGCAAGGAGGATCCGGGCGAGCTGTTCGACTGGGAAGGCCTGGCCGCGAACGGGGTCGGGCTGTGGCCCCACCCGACTCCCTCCCCCCTCGCGGGGGAGGGCCGGGGAGGGGCGCCAGCGCTGCATCTCCTCGCCGCCATCGGCTACCGCACCGACCTCCCCCTCCCCGTCCTGCTCCGCGCCTTCCAGCGCCACTGGCGCCCGGAGCGCGTGGACGGCATCGCCGACCCCGAAACCCTCGCCCGCCTCACCGCTGTCGCTACCGCCGCAGCCACTTGAACGTCGCGCCGGAGGAGCTCGCCCTCCGCCTCGCAAGGCGATCGCTTTTCGGTCGAGGCACAAGTTTCTCCCTCTCCCCCCGACGGGGGGAGAGGGCGGGGTGAGGGGGGCGCGCGCAGCGCTGATTGCACGCACCCAGGCAGCAACGCGCCTCCTCCCTGCCCCGCCTCGCCACTCCCCCTTGACCCCCGACCGCTGACCCCCGACTACTGCCCCCGGCGCCGGGTGGCTGGGCGACCGCTGGCGATGTGGCAACACATCGCCGGAGGAAAGTCCGGGCTCCACGGGAAAGCGGTGCCGGCCAACGGCCGGCGGGGGAAACCCCAGGGAAAGTGCCACAGAGAGCAGACCGCCGCGGCAGGGGGAAACCTTTCCCGCGGCAAGGGTGAAAGGGTGGGGCAAGAGCCCACCGCGCCCCCGGCGACGGGGGCGGCATGGCAAACCCCACCGGGAGCAAGGCCGAATAGGGGCGGCCGGCGGAGCGGTTTCGGCCGCTGACGCAGGGGCATTCCCGCCCCGTCGCCCGGGTTGGCCGCGCGAACCCCTCGGCAACGGGGGGTCCAGAGGAATGGTCGCCTGACGTCCGCAAGGACGCGGACAGAACCCGGCTTACAGGCCACCCGGCGCCACCTGCCAAACCGATCCGATCGCGCAGCGGAAAAATCCGCAGCGGTTCCAATGTGTTGCCCCGGCTCTCAACCATAAGCCGAAACATCTCGGCCGCGGCTCGCGGCAAGAACAAACAACGAAGGCGCCCATGCAGCCGTAAATCTTCAATATACGCTTCCTGACAAACTCTAGATTTGTGCTGCAAACACCTGATCCTGCGCGAATTTTAACGCTGAAACTCGCGCTGGACTCGATCGATTCCACTTGGCCTCCAGACGACTCCATGCTATCCCAGACCATCCCGCGGAGGTGCCCGCTCGGGGGGGCATCTTCGGCACCAAAGCGGGGGTCGGGCGAGCCGGCGGGGTCGGGGGGCCCCGCCGGTTCCCTATCGCAAGGGGATGGCGGCCAGCCGGCTGTCTTGGGGGCGACAGCAACGCGATGACCCAATTTGTGGGCACGCATCCGCAGAAGCTGGACCGCAAAGGCCGCGTCTCCGTGCCCGCGCCGTTCCGCTCGGAGCTCGACGTCGCCGACGCCGGCCAGCTCATCTTCCGCCTCTCCCACCAGCACCCCTGCATCGAGGCGCGTCCCCGCGCGTCCTTCCAGTCGCTGATAGACAGCATACGCCACCTCGAACATTTCTCGGAAGAGCGCGAAGCCTGGGAGGCCGGAATCATCGCCGACAGCGTCAAGCTCCGCATTGACGGCGACGGGCGCATCACCCTGCCCGAGGAGATGACGGCCGAGCTCGGCCTGACCGAGAACGTCGCCTTCCTCGGCAAGGGCGAGCATTTCGAGATCTGGGACGGCGCGGCGGCGACCGCCCACATCGCGGAGAACCGCGCCAAGGCGCGCGAGCGTCGCATGACGCTCACCGCCAACCCCCTCAACACGACTCCGCGCGGCGTGCCATGAGCACTCACATCCCCGTCATGCTGGAGGACGTGCTGGCGACCTTGCGGCCACGCGCCGGTGCCACCTATCTCGACGCCACCTTCGGCGGGGGCGGCTATGCGGCTGCCATCCTCGATGCCGGCTGCACGCTCTGGGCGCTCGACCGCGACCCCGACGCGATCGCCCGCGGCGCAGCACTCGCCGCGCGCCACCCCGGGCGCCTCCACCTGCTCCAGGCGCGCTTCGGAGACATGCTCGCTGCCCTCGCGGAACACGGCGTCGCGAGCCTCGACGGCGTCGTGATGGACCTCGGCGTCTCCTCCTTCCAGCTCGACCAGGCCGAGCGCGGCTTCTCCTTCCGCGCCGACGGGCCGCTCGACATGCGCATGGGGCAGGGCGGCGAGGAGGGCGGCCCGACCGCCGCCGACCTCGTCAACACCCTCCCCGAAGCCGAGCTCGCCCGCATCATCGCAGAATTCGGGGAGGAGCGGCACGCCCGCCGCGTCGCCCGCGCCATCCTCCGCGCCCGCGCCGAGGCGCCGGTCACCACCACCGCCCGCCTGGCCGAGATCGTCCGCCGCGCCGTCCCGCGCGATCCCTCCGGCCTCGACGGCGCCACCCGCTCCTTCCAGGCGCTGCGCATCGCCGTGAACGACGAGCTGGGCGAGATCGAGCGCGGGCTGGCGTCGGCCATGCAGCTGCTAGCGCCGGAAGGCCGGCTCGTCGTCGTCGCCTTCCACTCGCTCGAGGATCGGATCGTCAAGCGCGCCATGGCGGACGCCGCCGGGCGCAACCGCGGCGCCTCCCGTCACGATCCCGCCTCGCTGGTCGCGCGCGAGGCGCCCGGCTTCACCCTGCTGACGCCGCGCGCGCTGCGCCCGTCCGATGCCGAGACCGCCGCCAACCCGCGCGCCCGTTCCGCGCGGCTCCGCGCGCTGCAACGCAACGCCTCCCCCGACCGTCAGGTGCACGCATGATCCGGCCCTTCACCGTCCTCTGCTTCTGCGCCTTCGCGGGCGCAGGCGCCTGGCTCTACCAGGTGAAGCACGCGGTCGCGATGAAGGACCGCGAGCTGGTCGAGATCCGGCGCTCGATGGAGGCCGCGCGCCAGCGGCTCGACGTGCTGCGCGCCGAATGGGCCCTGCTGAACGAGCCGGAGCGCCTGCGCCAGACCGCGACGCGGGCGCTGACGCTGGAGCCGATGCAGCCCACGCATTTCGTCCGCGCGAACGAGTTCGAGCGCCGCCTGCCCGCCGCCATCGCCTTCGCCGGCGCGCCGGACCTCTTCGCCGCGCCGCCCGGCGCCGCCCCGACGCTCGCGCCCGGCGTGATGCTGGCCTCCGCACCCGTGGTCGCACCGGTGGTCGCGCCCGTGATCGCACCGGTGGCGCGCGCCACGACGCCCGCACCGGTCGCCGCCCCCGCAGCCCGTGCGCCGGAAGCGCCCGCCCCGCAGGCCCTTGCCGCCGCTGTCGCGCAGCAGCGCGCCGAGCAGGCCGCACGGCCCGCGCCGGTTGCGCCCGCGCGCCCCGCCGCCCCGTCCGCCCTCGCACAGCAGCGCGCCGAGCAGCCCGCACCCCCGCCCCCTCGCCCCATCCAGCCTGCGATCCACGTCGCCCCCGCCCCCGCCCTTGCCGAGCCGCCCGCCCGCACGATCCGCGCCGCCGCGCCGGAGCCGGGCATCGTCTCCGCCCTCGGCGGCGCCGGCTTCGCGCGGCTCGCCCCGCCGGTGCCGATCTCCCCGGCCGCCGCCGCCACCCTCGACCGGGGCGCCTCCTCCACGCGATGAGCCCGATCCCCCCCGCCCCCGACGCACCCCCCGCCGGCCGCCCAATCGGCGCCGACCCCGCGCGGGGCCAGCTCGTCAAGGTCACGAGGCCGGAGCTGGCGCGACGCGCCATGCTCTCCCGCACGCGGACGCGCCTGCTGATCGCCGCCGGCGGCTTCGGCGTGCTGTTCGGCGCCGTCGCCTTCGGCCTCGCCGACGCGATGGTGCTCGACCCCGCCGAGCCGCGCCGCCTGCAGGCCATGGCCGCCGCGCAGCGCCCGGTCGAGCACCTCGCCGGCCGCGGCCCGATCACCGACCGCAACGGCGAGATCCTCGCCGTCTCCCTCCCCGTCACCGCGCTCTACGCCAACCCGCGCGAGATCGAGGATCCCGCCGCCGTCGCCCGCCGCCTGGTCCGCGTGCTGCCCCAGCTCGACGAGGAACGCGTGACCGCGCGCCTGACGGGGGAGCGGCAGTTCGCCTACCTCGCCCGCTCCCTCACGCCGCGGGAACAGCAGGCCGTCAACTCCCTCGGCATCCCCGGCCTCTACTTCGAGAATGCGGAGCGCCGCGCCTACCCGCAGGGCCGCGCGGCCGCGCACATCCTGGGCGGCGTGGACGTGGACGGCGTCGGCATCGCCGGCATCGAGAAGTATTTCGACGAGCGGCTGCGCGCCCGCCGCGCCGACCCGCTGCGCCTGTCGGTGGACGTGCGCGTGCAGCTTGCGCTGCGCGATGCCGTGACCCGCGCCATCGCCGAGTTCAACGGCATCGGCGGCGCCGGCATCCTGATGGATGTGCAGACCGGCGAGGTACTGGGCATGGTCAGCCTGCCCGATTTCGACCTCGCCGACCCCGTCGCGCGGGACGAGCGCCCGATGACGCGGGAGGAACAGGGCAACAACCCGCGCTTCAACCGCGCCACCGTCGGCGTGTACGAGCCCGGCTCCACCTTCAAGCTGCTGACCGCGGCGATGGCGCTCGACAACGGCACGGTCAATGTCTGGAACGGCTTCGACGCGTCGCGGCCCATCCGCTACGGCCGCTTCACCATCAGCGACTTCCGCGGCAAGAACCGCTGGCTCGCCCTGCCCGAGATCATGGCGCATTCCTCCAACATAGCCTCGGCCCACATGGCCGCGGCCGTCGGCCCGACGCGCCACCGGGAATTCATGGTGCGCATGGGCATGGGATCGCGGCTCGGCATCGAGCTGCCGGAGACCGCGGTACCGCTGATCCCCCGTGCGCAGGACTGGCGGGAGATCAACACGCTGACCGTCGGCTTCGGCCACGGCATCTCCGTCACGCCGCTGCACGTCGTCACCGGCGTCTCGGCGCTGGCCAATGGCGGCCTCCTGCGCCAGCCCACCCTCGTCGCCCGCCCGCCCGGCGAGGTGGCCGCGGGCACGCGGGTGATCAGCGAGCGCACCTCCGACACGATGCGCCGGCTCATGCGCATCGTCGTCACCGACGGCTCGGGCCGCACCGCGGAGGTGCCGGGCTACTTCCTCGGCGGCAAGACCGGCACCGCGCTGAAGACCGGGCCGCGCGGCGGCTACCTCGCCGACCGCCGGATCGCCGCCTTCGTCGGCGCCTTCCCGATGAACGCGCCGCGCTACGCCATCTACGTCATGGTGGACGAGCCGAAGCCGAACGCCCGCAGCCACGGCTACGCCACGGCCGGCTGGGTCGCGGCGCCGGCGGCCGGCATGGTCATCCGCAGCGTCGCCCCGATCCTCGGCCTGGTGCCGGAGACCGAGCGCGCGGCGGAGATCCAGGCCACGCTCGCCATCCCGCTGCAGCCGGCCCGCCCCGCCGCCACGCCGGCCCGGCCGGCCGCACCCGGCGCCGCGCCG
>Ga0209909_100588_pt1 | contig 14056 bp, 10 predicted proteins | sample FECB22metaG_FD_188302 | JGI IMG/M metagenome (GOLD analysis project Ga0209909, IMG submission 188302) | Cyanobacterial communities from the Joint Genome Institute, California, USA - FECB-22 (SPAdes) (version 3) | ecosystem: Environmental > Aquatic > Thermal springs > Hot (42-90C) > Microbial mats... | reverse complement strand
TGCGTGCTGGCGCGGAGCTCGGCCGACGCGACGGCCCTGCCCATCGTAGTGGCGGCGGTCGCCGCGCTGGCGCTGCCCTGGCTGCTCGTGGCCCTGACGACGCTGCCGGTACTGGTCATCCTTTCCCTGCAGCTCGCGCTGTTCGTGGCGCTCGCCGTGCTGCTCTGCCTGCCACGCGTGCGCGTGGCGCTGCTGCCGCGGGCGACGCGCCAGGCGATCGCCCATCGCGCGGCGCTGGAGCAGTTCATGCTGCGCGGCATCGGCCGCACCGAGGGCCGCACCGGCGTGCTGGTGTTCGTCTCCCTGGCCGAGCGCTATGCCCGCATCGTTGCGGACGAGGCCATCGCCCGGCGCGTGGCGCAGGCCGAGTGGCAGGGCGCCATCAATGCCCTGATCGGGCATATGCGCCAAGGCCGCGTCGCCGACGGCTTCGTCGAGGCGATCGACCGCTGCGGGAGCGTGCTGGCCACGCACTTCCCGGCGAAGTCCGACGAGCGCAGTGAGCTGCCGGACAGGATTTATTTGATCTGAACAGCGAAGCGGCCCCTTCGTCACTGCTCAGTCAGTGCTGTTGCTGGCGCTGCTCGATCGCCTTCTTGACGCAGGCGTGATAGAAGTCCTCCCCCTTCGGCCTGAATTGGTCGCAGCCACTTCGCAAGGTCCGCACAAGCAGGTCACCCGCCATGCAGCTGCCGCCTGCCCGCTGCCTGCAGTTCTCGTAATAGGCGATGGCCTGATCGACATACGTCGCAAGCATCCTGGGATTGCCGATGTGCGCCGCCACGTTGCGCTCAAGCCCATCGTCGCAGACCGAGCAATCGTAGGCAGGCCGCTGTGTCCCCGCGTAGTGATCGACGGAAACTTCGGTCGCCTCGGTCAGGCAGCCGCGGTAGGCGTCGAACATCTTGTTTCCACAGGCTCTCAACCGCGCCACCATCTGGTCGCCTGCCGCGCACATTCCGCCGGCTTTCTGCTTGCAATTCTCGTAGCCAGCGATGGCCTGGCCGACATAGACCCGTATCAGCCCGGATGCCCACTCCTTGTCGACGTCGGCTTGCAGCTTGCGGATGCACGTCGCGCACCATGCTGCCTCGGGCGTCGTCGGGCTTTGCGCCGGCGCGGGCGGTCGCGCGCTGGCAGGGGGTGCCTGCGCCAAGGTCGGATCGTTGATCCGGCAATTCTCGATCCGGCACCCCTCGGCATGCTTGCGGCATCCGGCGAGGGCGTTTTGACGGGCCCAGCTTTCGCTAGAGGAGGAAGCCCAGCCCCAGGCGCCGTCGGGCGCCACGGCCCGGCAGTAGTAGACCTGCGCCGGCGCGCTGCTCCCTCCTCCGCGTCCGCCGCCGCCTTCGCTGTAGCCGCACGCCGCCTTGCACGCTTGCTCGCTGCAGGGAGGGCTTATGGTGATTCCGCAATAGCAGCCGCACAGTACGGCACCCTGCGCCAGAGCGGGTGCCACCGGAGCGAGAACCAAAGCCGGAATACACGCCGCAGCAAACGCGAGCGCGAAGGCCAAAGAGCCCCACAGATGGCGCCGAAGCATGGCGAGACTCTCCATCCATTTGAGATGGGCTGATGTTCGCGTCCTTCGGCGCCGGGGTCTTTGACCCAAGTCAACGGCGCGCGAGACTGCCAGCATTGCCGGCAGCGTTTGGGACTCGGCAGCGCGGTGCGACGGCGCTAAGAGTCGCGGCGTGGGGTGAGACAATCGAGTGACAGGGAAACGCAACGAAAGGAGCGTCCGCCTTGTCACGCCTGCGTCGAGCCATCCGTCCTCAGGTGCCGCGCGAGACCTTCGGCATGCTGCGGCAGCGCGGTTTCAGCCTCGCGGTGTTCTGCGATCACTGCCACGAGGCCTACCACGTCAACCTGGTCGAGCGGCCGGACCTCGAGAACGTCGCCGTTGGCAGCGTCGACTTCGAATGCAGGCAGTGCGGGCGTCTCGGCCACTACCGGCTGACACCGCCGTTCCGCAATGAGAAGATACGCCTGCACGAGCAGGCCAGCTCTTGCCGCGGCCCGGCCGACGACGATCCCAAGCCGTTCATCGGCCCCTTCCCGCTCCTCACGGCCACCGGCGACTACCTGATCGGCGACTTCGCCGCGCTGGGCTTCTGCCTGCTCGCGATCTGCCCGGGCGGCCGCGAGCGTCTGATCGATCCGCGCGACGCCAACTGGCATCACCTGCACCAGCGCAGCCTCAAGACGCTCAAGCTGCGCTGCCAGGGCTGCAAGGCGCGCGTCAGCGTCATGGTGGTGCCGCCATGGTACCGGCGCAAAGGCTTCAAGGTCGTGCGCACATTGACCGCACTGGATGTGGGTACGCTGCGAGGACCTGAGTGATCACCCCTGCCCACGCTCTGCGTGGGGAGGAATACCGAGTATCTAACGCCGCGGCTGGCGGTCGCGAATCCTGTCGAAGCCGCGCTTGATCTCGGCGAAGCGCGCGTCGATGAAGGGCTCGAATTCGCAGTCGGTGAAGATATAGGGCCAGTCGTTCTCGATGCCCTCACGCACCAGCTCGCCGACATAGAGCGGGTCGATGCCGTGATCGATGCGCTCGTTCGCGTGCTTGATGCGTTCGCGAAGCGCATCGCTGAGCGGTGCCATCTCGGTCGCATCGGCGAAGCGCTCCGGCAGATTGCGGCGAGAGCTCATGATCCGGGTACGGATGAAGCCGGGACAGAGCACCGACACGCCGATGCCGCGGGGCGCGAGCTGAAGACGCAACCCTTCCGACAGCGCTACCACACCGTATTTCGTCACCTCGTAGGGACTGGAGCTGCCCGAGATGAGGCCGGCGATCGAGGCGGTGGAGACGATATGGCCGCCCTCGCCGTGCTTCTCCATCGCCGGACCGAAGATCTCGATGCCCCAGATGACGGCCATGAGATTGACTCCCAGCGTCCAGTTCCAACGGGCGTCGGTCCACATGCCATAAGGCCCGCCGCCGGTGACGCCGGCATTGTTCACCAGGATGTGGACGTTGCCGTAGCGGGTGCGGGTCTCCTCGGCAGCCGCTTGCAGCTCCGCCTTGAGCGAGACGTCGGCCTTCACCGAGGCGACGTCGGCATTGGTGCGCTTCAACCCCTCGACCGCCGCCTGGAGCGCCGCCTCCTCGATGTCGCACAGCATCACCTTGACGCCTGCCTGGGCGAGCGCCGTGGCGATGCCGAGCCCGATGCCCGAGGCAGCGCCGGTGACGAAGGCGGTCTTGCCGGCCAGGTCTTTCATCGTCTCGCTCCTCTAGAGCAGGGTAGAATACCGGCGGAACTCGAGCTCGATCTGGATTTTCGGCGGACTATCGAGCCCGGCATCGACGACCACGCTCCCGTCATGACGGGTTGTGCCATTCTTTGAGCGTCGATGCGAGGACCCTATCCGGCGGCCACGATACGATGCGCGGGAGCAGCCAGGGTCCGGAGCACGCCTTCGGACCGCTCTCCTCCTTCCGGACGAAGGAGATCGGACATGGGCATCGCAGGGCAAGTGGTCCGGCTCCAACACTCGTGCGGGGAACCGTCATAGCGCGGAGCCGGACCGGCCAGCGCAAACGAGGAAACGCCGGCATGACAGCAACTCCGCGCGGCCGAGCACGGTTTCGGCCGGACGCGAATATCGAACCGTTGGCACTCAAAAAGAGACCCATCGACATCGCCGATGGGTCAGGGCTCCGCGTGGCGAAGTGCCGATCACCGTGATCGCCTGCGCCGGGACGCCCTTACGCACCAGGGCGTCCTTCACCGCGTTGGCAAGGGCCGGCGCGCTTGCGGCGGGCCGGCTACCTCGGTGATCCGCTGACGCGCCGATGCGTCAAGAATGAACCGGCGGGCAGTGGCCCAGGCCGCGCCAATCGCGCTTGGCCTCGCGTCGCCGAACGCAGCCAAACGATCGGCGTCGCTCGAGCGTACGAAGGCGCAGCAGATCTCGGCGCCTTGCGGCGTTCGCGCGATGGTCGCGGCGTAGTCCCCCTCGACCTTTAGCTTGCGCAGGAGGCGCTTCAGCAATTCCAGCTGGGTGCGGGCGTCCGATTGAGAGTCCGGGTCGACGGCCGCGACCACAAGGTGCGCCTGACCGCTTGTCTCCACGAGCGCCGTCCATGGCAGAAGAGGCATCGTTGCCGGCGTATCTTTGGCCCGTCAGTCCGAGCCGGCAGTCAGCGATGCCTGGGCACCAATGACGATCGCCGCAATGGCCACGACCAAAAGCGTCATGGGCGACAGGAGGTCGAGCAGGCTGCTGCCGAAGATCAGGTCCATGACGGCAGCGGGCAGAAGAAGCATCGCCGAGCCGGTGGCGGCCGCCTCGCAGATCGTCGTGATTTTCTGCTTCAACACCGTGCGCATGCTCCCGCGTGAGGTCGATAAAATGATTCAGTCCACCTTTGGTTGCCGAGACATGCAAACAAGTCCGCAACCAGGAGCGCCGGCGTGACCTGCGTCACTTGCGACACGCTGGGTTCAAAGCCAACGAGAGCGCCATCGACACCGCCAAGTGTGATCACATCGTGACGGTGCGCGCGCGACCCCGCTTCCGCCGCCGACTTGCTCTAGGGTCGGCGGTGAAACAGGGAGACATCGATGGCTTGCGCGACCGGGCGGCGGCTGGGTGGGGTCCTGACCTGCCTGATGGCGATCTGCGTCGGCCCCCTCGATGGCCTCGCCCGCGTCGGCGTCACCTCGGCCGCCGATGGCGATCCGCTGGGCAAGCCACCCAACGAGCAGGAGCGCATCCTGCGCATCGGCATCGACGTGCAGGCGAACGAGCTGGTGACGACCCGTGCGAACGACCGCGCCCACCTGGTCTTCCTCGACGGCAGCTCGCTCACCGTCGGTCCCAATGCGCGTGTCACCATCGATCGCTTCGTCTTCGATCCGGCCGCTCACACCGGCGATCTCGCCATCAGCGCCACGCAGGGCGTCTTCCGCCTGGTCGGCGGCAAGATCAGCAAGAAGCAGCCGATCACCATCAGCACGCCATCGGGCACCATCGGCATCCGCGGCGGCATCACCATCCTGTCGGTGAGCCAGGCCACGACGGTTGCCGACTTCGTGTTCGGCGCCAGCATGAGCATGACCAGCGCCGGCGTCACCCAGACCGCGACGCGGGCGGGATCGCAGATCATCGCCAATGCCGGCACCGCACCGGGCGCACCGGCGCTCGTGAAGCAGGGCGGCCTTGCCGGCGCCCTGAAGCAGCTCGAAGGCGCTGCGTCGAACGGCAACAAGAGCGCCGACGCCTCGTCGGAAAGGTCCGGCTTCTCCAACCAGAATTCCGGCCAGGCTCCAGCCGTCGGGCCGAGCGGGCCGCCCAACGTCGCGAGCAATACACTCACCACCGCGCTCAGCAACGCCAATGCGGAGGCGCTGCAAACGGGCCGGCAGACGACGGCGGCGGTGACCGTCACAGTGATCGCTGCAGCGGCCGGCAATCCGCGCAGCCAGCCGGTCGTGACGGCGCCTGCCGCGCCGACGGTGGTGTCTCCGACAGTGTCCCCTGCGACGCTGTCCCCTCCGACGCTGCCCACGCCGCCCGGCACGTCGCGCACCAGCCAGACTTTGACCGGCTTCGTGGCGGGCGTCGCCTTCGGGCAGCCCGGCGGCGCACTCACGCCGTCGAGCTCGCCCAACCTGCTGGCGCCGGGTGCGATCTCGATCACCACCGACGCGGCCACCGGCGAGGCCAGGGGCACGATCGCGGTGAGCAACCTCTCAGGGCCGGCCGTGCCCTCCACCACCACCTTGCAGCTGGGCGGCCTCGGCGGCCGCGGCACGGCCAACAGCAGCTTCATCGACGACAAGACCTACCTCATGGTCACGCAGTACAACGACATCTCGCGGCTGTCGTCCTGGCAGACGCAGGGGCGAACCACGCAGGCGACCGACACCAGCGTGATCGCGACGGCCAGCGCCGCGCCCATTCCCTTCCAGATCCCGGCCCAAGGCACGCCCGGCGCCTGCGCCTGCGAATTCCTGAGCTGGGGCTGGTGGGGCAGCAAGGTCCCCGACCCCAGCTCTCCGCAGACCACCTACACCGCTGTCGGCGCCTACGTCGCCGGCACGCCGACCACGGCGATCCAGATGCCTCTTACCGGTACCGCGACCTATTCGGGTTTCATGTCGGGCATCGTGAACAATAACGGCCAGGTCCACGGCAGCTCGGGCAGCTACCAGAACGTCTGGAACTTCGCGACGCGCTCCGGCGCCTTCACCGGCAGCTTCGATGGCCGCGCCTACCAGGGCGCGACGCAAGGCACACTGGGCACGGCCGGCCAGACCTTCACCGGCAACTTCACGGGCGGCGGACAGTCGGGCGCGCTGAACGGCGGCTTCTTCGCCGCGCCCGGCGATGCCGTGAAGTACCAGGCGGGAACCTTCGCGATCGGCACCAACCAGTCCTCCTACAAGGCGTCGGGGGTGTTTGCCGGCCAGAGGTGAAAATTGTCGACGCGTCCCGCGCTTTGTGACGATGCGCACGGACAGGCCACAAAATTGCGCTTACGACTGAGCCATACTGCTTGGCGTCGCCAAGGCGGCCGGGGGGCCGGCCTTGTCGCTTCTTGTTTCGAGGGAGACGGCAAATGTCGCTGGTCGCGCATTCATCCTTCAGGACGTGCTTCTTCTGCAGCCACGAGGCGACCGACAAGCCGATCAGCGCGGCGGTCGGCAAAGGCGGCGCGAACAAGAAGAGCGATGTCAAACTCGTCCAGGCGTTCCTGAATTCAGTGCCGCCGGACGACGGCGGACCGGACCTCCTGCTGGCCGAGGACGGGCTGATCGGACCCAAGACGCAAGCGGCGATCGACAAGTTCCAGTCGGAGGTGCTGAGCCGGCCGGACGGGCGCATCGATCCGCATGGGCCGACGATCAAGGCGCTGACCAAGTTCATTTGCGACTCGGAGGACGTTCCGCCGGGCCGTCTCGGCCTCGACGGCCGGCCCGGCCAGGCCGCCGGTACGCCCTCCACGACGCCGCCGAAGCCCCAGACCGGCGACCAGATGGTGGCGGAAGGAAAGCAGATCCTGAAGGATCTCGAGCGCACGCTGATGATGCTGCGCTTCAAGCTCTTGCATCAGACGCCGACCACCATGGCGTGGCTGAACAAGCATTTCGAGACCGCCAAGGTGAAGGTGACCTCGAGCGACGCCGCCTTCCTGCTCAAGATCGTGTCGGCCATCCATTTCCAGGTGTCGCGCGCCAACGCCTTCGGCGCTCAGGGCATCGACAGCATCATCATGTTCGATCCCAAGGCCGACCCCGGCGTCATCGCCTGGACCGTGCGCGGCGGCGACAAGCTCTCGACCAAGCAGTTCCAGATCTATGTCGACAAGGGCGTGACCATAAAGGCGCCGGGCCACACGGTGTTCCTGGGCCCGATCTTCACCAACCAGCCGGCCCCGGTCGAGAAGCAATGGACCGTGATCCACGAGATGTGCCACTTCGTCGGCCCGCGCGACAACACCGGCATCGAGATCAACGACAACGCCTATGCCTTCCAGGGCCATTTCCTCGGCATCGGCAAGTGGTTCAAGCTGCACAATGCCGAATCGATCGCCCTGATGATCCTCGAGTTCGCCGTCGGCACGGCCGCCATCGTGGCGACGCCGCGCCTGAAGACGTTCAAGGATCACTTCGACCAGTTCCCCAAGGTCGTGAACGGCGAGATCGTCACGGGTTGAGCCACCGCCCCCGGACGTTGGCGGCGAGGTAGCGAAGATCGGCACTGCAGCGCGCCGGCCCGACCGCGGACAATTCGAGGATGGCCGCGACTTCCGATCCTGGTTCAGGCCTAACCGGCATCGAAGAAGTAGCTGCCGCCGGGATGCAAGAATCAATGGTCTGTTCGATAGCGTACGGCGGCAGAGCGGCCGCTCAGCGCAGCTGGAACCAGAGAAAGCCGCCGAAACCACCGACGGTCAGGAGGAGGCCCAGGGCCTTGAAGAAGGTCGTCCATCGCCGCCACCGATCGCTGGCGACGTCTGCCGGCTCCAGCTCGACCTGAACGCAGATGAACAGCAGGAGCAGGCCGTAGAATCCGACCCCGAAGAACCCGAACAGCGTGAGAAAGGCATAGGCGAACACGGCGGCCATCAGCCAGCCGATTACGCCGACAATGTTCACGATGAACCTGGCGGACATCATCGTCCGCTAGCTTAGCACGTCGAATCATGATCTTCCGGACAGCGAGCCTCCCGGCTGGCTCATGATGAGTGTCGGAAGACCATGACGGCCGACTCGTGGAAGGAGGCCGAGAGGAGTAGGCTTGATCCCAGGGCTCACTCGCGAGTGGGGGAATCGGGTGCCCGAGGTTCACGGCTCTTCAGCGCGACCCGCCACGGCGACGGAGATCCGCGGGACGCTGCCGGCTGGCACGCGGCTGCGCACCTACCAGGTGGCCGGCATCCTGGGGCACGGCGCGTTCGGCATCACCTACCTCTGCCGCGACGAGGTGCTGGGCCGCGACGTGGCGATCAAGGAGTACTTGCCCACCGCCCTCGCAGTACGCGAGGGCGGCACGTTGGTGGTCCCTCGCTCGACCGAGATGGCGCAGGATTTCGTGCTGGGACGCGAGCGCTTCCTCAACGAGGCGCGCACGCTCGCCTTGCTCGACGGCGCTCCGGCGGTCGTGCGCGTCATCGATTTCCTCGAAGCCAACGGGACCGCCTACACCGTCATGGCGCTGGCCAAGGGCGAAACCCTGGAGCGGCGTCTGCGGCGCGAGGGCCCGCTGACGGCGACGCAGGTTGCGCACCTGCTGCCGCCCCTGCTGGACGGCCTGGAGCAGGTGCACGGCGCGGGCTTCCTGCACCGCGACATCAAGCCATCGAACATCATCGTCGACGAGGAGTGGACGCCGACGCTGATCGACTTCGGCGCCGCCCGGATGGCGATCGCCGAACGCAGTTCGTCGCTGACGGCGATCTTCACGCCGGGCTACGCGGCGGCGGAGCAGTTCACGGCGGCGCGGCAGGGCCCGTGGACGGACATCTACGGCCTCGCCGCCACGCTCTACCATGCGATCACCGGAGCCCCGCCGCCATCCGCCTTCGATCGCATGGTCGAGGACACCTGCAAGCCGCTGGTGCAACTGGGGCTGGACGGCATGCGGCGCGGGCTGCTGGTCGCCATCGATGCCGGCCTGGCGGTCCGCGCCACCGACCGCCCGCAGAGCATCGCGGGCTGGCGCAGCGTCCTCGAAGGTCGCGTTCCGGCCGAACCGGTGACCGTCAAGATGGACGGCCAATCGCCGGCGCTTGAAGCCCCTGCGGCAGCGCCGGCATCGCCGCCGCGGCGCGCGAGGACTCGCTGGATCGCGCTCGCCGCCGCGGCCGTGCTGGTGGGCGCCCTGGGCACCGGCTTCTACTGGTATCGCGAGCAGAGTGCGGCCGACATCGCGGCAGCTGCACTGGCCGCGCGCGAAGAGGCGACGAAGGAACAGGCGGTGCGCGAGCTGGCCAACCGCCAGCAAACCCAGGAGCTGAAAACCGAGCTGCACGCCCTGCGCGACGCCGAGGCCGCCCGCGCGCGGGCTGAGCAGGAACGCGCCGAGCGGCAAATGGCGGAGGACGCACGACGGGCGCAAGAGGCGGCCGCGGCTGCCGCGGCCGCGGAGAAGCAGAGGGCCGAGGAACAGGCCCGCAGGGATGCCGAAACCACGGAGTCCGCGCTGAAGCTGACGACGCTCGACAGGCAACGCGTCCAGGTGGCGCTGACCGCGCTCGGCTTCGGCACGGCCGCGCACGACGGCGCGTTCGGCGAGCAGACCCGCAGGATGATCGCGGCCTGGCAGAAGGCGCGGTCGCATGCGCCGACGGGTTACCTCACCGCGCCGCACCACCAGGCGCTGCTCGGCGAAGCCATGCCTGCCGTCGCCCGGTTCGACGAGGAGCAGAAGAAGAAGGCCGAGGACGAGGCCCGCAGGGCCGCGCTGGCGTTGGCTCAGCCTCCCGCACCTGCCGCCGCGCCTCAGTCGCCGTCGCCCCCGCGGGCCCCGGCGGCAGCGCCAACGCCAGCGCCGCAGGCGGGCTCCGCTTCCGGGTCCGCCGCCCCGGCCGCCCGACCGTCGGCGAAACCGGAGGAAAAGACGGCCACTCTTGCCAACAGGAGTGGCTTGTCCTGTTCGTCGAGCGTCCGTTACGCGGTCCGCATCCACGCCGACAGGATGGAGGTGCGCTTCAGCGGAGGCTGGCAATCGTTTCCGGCCGATTCCAACGGCGACTTCAAGGGAAGCTTCACCAATGCCCCGACCGGCAACACCTTCTCGGTCTCGGGCAGCCTCAAGACACGGCAGCTTCTGGTGATCAATACGAAGAACTCCGCCGGCTGTTCGTGGAGCGGCACGTTCTGAACGTACGAGGTTCAACTCGGGCCCAACTCGCTCTAGGCTCTCGCAAAATAAAGGGAGGAAGCCATGAAGGCCCGGAGCGGTCGCCCAGGGACAACAATGGGCGGACTTGTCATCGCGCTGGCGCTTGCCGTCGCAAGCCCCGCCGCAGCGCAAAAACAAGGCGGCATCCTCAGGATCCAGCACATGGACTCGCCGCCCAGCGCCTCGATCCACGAGGAGGCGACGGTGTCGGTCGCCGTGCCGTTCATGTCGCTCTACAACAACCTCGTCCTGTTCGATCAGCACGTACCGAAGAACAGCCTCGAGTCGGTCGTGCCCGACCTCGCCACCCGGTGGCAGTGGACGGACAACAACACCAAGCTCGTCTTCACCCTGCGCGAGGGCGTGAAGTGGCACGACGGCAAGCCGTTCAGCGCCAGGGATGTCGCCTGCACCTTCGACCTGCTGCTGGGCGGCGAGAGCGAGGGCAAGCTGCGCCGCAATCCGCGCTCCTCGTGGTGGACGAATGTCGAGAAGGTGACGGCGGACAGCGACACCCAGGCGACCTTCCATCTCAAGGCACCGCAGCCCTCGCTGCTGGCGCTGCTCGCCTCAGGCTACACGCCGATCTATCCCTGCCACGTGCCGCCCGACCAGATGCGCCGGCGGCCGGTGGGCACCGGGCCGTTCAAGCTTGCCGAGTTCAAGATGAACGAAGGCATCAAGCTCACCAGGAACCCGGACTACTGGAAGAAGGGCAGGCCCTATCTCGACGGCATCGAGTTCACCATCATGCCCGATCGCGGCACGCGCATGCTGGCCTTCATCGCCGGCAAGCAGGACATGACCTTCCCGTCCGACGTCACGGTGCCGCTCTTGAAGAACATCAAGAAGGACGCGCCGCAGGCCCAGTGCACGATGCGCGAGAGCGGCGTCAGCACCAACCTGATCATCAATGCCGAGGCGCCGCCCTTCAACGACGCCCGCATCCGCCGCGCGCTGGCGCTGACGCTCGACCGCAAGTCGTTCATCGACATCCTGAGCGAGGGCGAGGACCAGGTGGCCGGCATCATGCTGCCGCCGCCCGACGGCGCCTGGGGCATGACGCCGGAGATGATGAAGGACCTGCCGGGCTACGGCGACGTCGCCCAGGCGCGCGAGGAAGCCAAGAAGCTGATGCAGGAGGCGGGCTACGGGCCCGACAAGCGGCTCAAGGTCAAGGTCAGCACGCGCAACATCGCGACCTTCAGGGACCCGGCGGTGATCCTGATCGACCAGCTGAAGCATGTCTATGTCGACGGCGAGCTCGAGATCATCGACACCGCCGTCTACTACAACCGCGTGTTCAAGAAGGACTATGCGGTGGCGCTCAACCTCTCGGGCGTTGCGGTCGACGACCCCGACGTGGCGCTGTTCGAGAATTACGGCTGCGGCTCGCTGCGCAACTACAACGGCTACTGCAACGCCGAGATGACCAAGCTGTTCCAGGCGCAGTCGCGCGAGCTCGACCCCAGGAAGCGCCAGCAGATGGTATGGGACATCGACCACAAACTGCAGGCCGAGATCGCCCGGCCGATCATCTTTTACGGCCGCGCCGCCGGGTGCTGGCAGCCGCAGGTGAAGAACGTCACGCTGCACATCAACAGCATCTACAACAACTGGCGGTTCGAGGATGTGTGGCTGGAGAGGTAGCTGAGCCCCAGCCGCTGACACGTGAGCGCAGGCCAGCCGATCCGGCCGAACGTTGGACGCCGTAGTCTCCGGTGTCCAACGTTTCGCGGGTTCTTATCGGATCCAACGATGAATAGAGCGAGCGGCGCTGGCGAGGTACCGATACTTCGCACCCGAGTGCTTGCCACCTCCTGAGAAAGTCGGCAGTTTTATTGGTGAACTGAACCACCGGGATGCCGGTCGCGGTGACAAGCGGGGGCACTGCACAGTCATGGTCGACGCCACACTTGGTTCTCCAAGCGTTTCCAACGTCGATAATTTGGCACTTCCTTCGGGCGGAAAGATCGGCCGGTACGACGTGCTGTCAGTACTGGGCCAAGGTGGGTTCGGCATCACCTATCGCGCCCGCGACCAACAGCTCGGCCGAGAAGTCGCGATTAAGGAGTATCTGCCGGCGTTGCTGGCCTACCGCCACGACGGCGTGGCCATCCTTCCGCGTTCGAGCAAGGCGGTCGACGATTTCACCTGGGGCCGCGAGCGTTTCGTCGCCGAAGGCCGCACCCTGGCGACGCTGCAGAATGCACCGGCCATCGTCAAGGTGTTCGACTTCATCGAAGGCAACGGTACGGCCTACATCGTCATGGAGTTGCTCCAGGGCGAGACCCTCGATGCAACCCTCCAGCGGCAGGGCAAGCTGGACGCCGCCGCGATCGACCGGATCCTTTGGCCGCTGCTGGATGGTCTCGAGCAAGTGCACGCAACTGGCTTCCTGCATCGCGACATCAAACCTGCCAACATCCTGATCAACGGCGCCGGCCAACCGACGCTGATCGATTTCGGGGCGTCGCGTGCAGCGTTTGCCGGTCGCACAGCGGCAATGACCGCAATCTTCACGCCGGGTTACGCGGCAGCCGAGCAGTTCACTTCGACCAGGCAGGGGGCAGCGACCGACATCTATGGCCTGAGCGCCACGCTCTATCACGCCATCACTGGCCAGCCACCGCCTAGCGCCATCGAGCGCATGCTGGACGACGACTATCAGCCTCTCATGAACTTGTCGACCGCGGGGTTAGCGCCGAGCCTATTGAACGCCATCGACCGCGGCCTCGCGGTGCGAATGACCGACCGGCCCCAGACCATCGGCGCGTGGCGCGCGGTTCTGGGCGAGCGTATCGCCGCAACCGGCATGACTCCATTGATCAGCCCGATAACCGTCGCCGCGACCTCCGTCACTCCGGCCGGCGTACTGACGTCGCTGCAATGGAAGGTTCTGGCCGACAGCGTGCGCAGGGGGGAGTGCACACCATTTCTCGGCACCGGCGTCTGCTTGCCGACACTGACCACCGACATCGAGTTGGCGAGCGACCTTGCGAGAACGTTCGACTACCCGCTGCCGGATCATGAGGACCTGGCCCATGTCGTGCAGTACATGGCGCTCAACGCACGCGATGCCACGTTTCCGAAACAGGAGATCCTGGATCGCATTCGAGCGCGGGGTCGTCCCGACTTCACCGGCGATGAACCGCACCACATCCTCGCGAAATTTCCGCTGCCGGTGTACCTGACGACGAACTACGACGACTTCATGGTGTCGGCCCTGGCGATGGAAAAGAAGGAGTGCCATCGCGATTTCTGCCGATGGAAGGCCGACCTCGCCGTCTACCCGACCGCCTTACAGGAAAGCAATTATCGGCCGACCGCCGACAACCCGATCGTCTATCATCTGCACGGCTGCGACATGGCGGCCGACTCGCTCGTGGCGACCGAAGATGACTATCTCGAGTTCATCTACAATGTCGCCCGCAGCGGCTCGATGCCAAAGACGGTCGACCGGGGCTGGGAAATCCTGCCGCCGGCGATTCTCAAGGCGATTTCGACCAACTGCCTGCTCTTTCTCGGTTATCGCCTGACCGACTGGCATTTCCGGATCATCTTCCGCTGGCTCGTCCTTTCGCTGCGGCGAACGCAGACGCGCCTGAAGGTGGCTGTCCAACTATCGCCAGCACCGGGCGCCAGCTACCCGGAGGCGGCGCAGAAATATCTGAACGCCTACTTCCAA